>JAAUYH010143476.1_pt1 | contig 38788 bp, 20 predicted proteins | sample 7278061 | NCBI WGS metagenome assembly JAAUYH01 (sample SAMN14350203, study PRJNA611818) | marine sediment metagenome | isolation source: surface marine sediment (0.6m) | place: French Polynesia: Moorea | collected 2018-08
TCTGCAAACTTGTTGGACAGACTGATGACTGTTGTTCACATCAAAGCTTCGAACAAAGAAGAATGTGAAGCGCAAATCGCGAAGGCCATTGATGAACATTGTGGATCATCACCCCCGGACCGATTACATCGACGTTCGATTAGTCTGAACAGTCTTAATAATCTCGGTGAGTTCAAAGTACGGAGCGGTGTAGTCGAGAAGGAACTAGGGATTATTATTGACGGTGCATCACTGAAATTTGCAATTGAGGATTTAGCAGACCAATTCATGCAACTTGCAGACTTCGCCAAAACAGTGATTTGCTGTCGAGTTACTCCCTTGCAAAAAGCTCTCGTTGTACGAATGGTCCGTGAATTGAGGCAGAGCATGACGCTCGCTATTGGCGATGGTGGAAATGACGTTTCTATGATTCAAGAAGCACATGTAGGTGTTGGAATATTCGGAAAAGAAGGTACACAGGCTGCTCGCTCGGCTGATTATGCAATTGGTGAGTTTAAGCATTTGAGACAATTAGTCGCTGTGCACGGTCGCTACTCTCAAATACGCACTGCTGGATTGATCAACCTCTCCTTTTATAAGAATTTATTTTTCACTCTCACACAGGTCTACTTCCAAGTCTTCTGCTTCGTCAGTGGAACAACATTCAACAATCAATGGCTAACTTCGGCCTTCAATGTACTCGTTACGTCTGGACCCCCGTTCGTATTTGGTATTTTTGAGAAGGATTTGGACGAAAACACCCTTTTCCGATTTCCGCGAGCGTATGCAGCAGCACGCGACCGAGGGTGTTTCTCCATTAAGTCTGTTGGAGAGTATGCATTCCTTTATGGAGGTTGGCATTCGGTTGTAGTATTCTTTGGAGTGTTCTTTGGTTTTGGGTCACTGAAAATCAATCATGCAAATGGACTTGACTCAGGATTTGATCTGGTCGGATTCGTAGTCACAACACTAATCGTCTGCATGACTCTGTTCAAGTTTGTGTTACATACCTATATCCAAGGACTCGTTTTTATCATTGTGATCTTACTCTCATTTGTGATCTATCTTGTGCTGGTGCCATTGTGTGTTTACTTTCCACCAGTTAACGAACAAGCACTGAATGGATTGTTTCCTATGATGTTGAGTTCGCCTAACTTTTGGATAACTGCATTGCTTGTATTTGTTGCTGGATATTATGTTGACTATTTGGTCTTAATGTTGCGGCGACTTGTGTTTCCTGATTCGACGTACGCGTTACAACGCTGGGAACAACAAGAGCGGCGTAGAGGACGAAGCAAGCAGAAGGAGAACACGCAGGTTTAATGCCACTTTTTTCAGAAAGGTCGAACCGCGATCACATGTTTCGTAGTGAGAAGTAAATGGGTACAATATCTACTTTAAGTAACTCTAGCGCTGCTGTCTAGGGTGCTATCGGTGATGCCCTTAGCGCTCACAGTGTTCTATCGCTGGCGTGTTTAACCACACAGAAAATGTCTTCTTAAGTGACTCCCTTGCGAAGTACGAAGACTGAGACATGCACGAGTAATGGACGACTCGATGTTGCCCTCGAGCAGACTCATGTAATGAAGTAAAAATGCATTCCAACTCTAATGATAAGGACAGACAACATTATAGTTTACATGACTGCGCTGAACCACATCTCCGCTACTTTCGTCTACGCTTCGCGGGCGATTCGCTGACATTAGCATTCCTGGTGTCGTTCAGTTCATCTGTCTCGAGCGGAATAAACTTATCTTCATCATCACTTGACTCGTCTTCCTCATCATCATCGTTGTCATCACCATCAGCACTTTTCGGAGTTTTCTCTTTCGCATTGGGATCAAAGTCGCTATCTTCGCTTTCTGACCCATCGTCATCATCAACGAGCTGTACACGCGTTCGACCACCAGTTTTCTTGAGATACTCTGCGTTCTCAACAGGAACATTTTTCTGTTCGTAGAGAAACTTGAAGATGTTCTCGAATTCGTGTCGATCGATATTCGTGAAAGTCACCGCACGTCCAGAGCCCGTTGCAAGAGACATAAACATATCGAAGCGGCGTTCCAGGTCCATGCGGCGGAATTCAACAAAGTCAATATCATCGTATCGAATGTACGTCGGCGGCTTGTTCACGAAAAAGCAACAAGATTCTAAAAAGAATAAGAAGCCTTCGTCTGAGCCCAATGCAGTTCGCACTGCACTTCCACCGCGTGACGTACGGAACGTTTTGGGGACATGCAACGGAGTTGAACTAATTTGCTTCACCAACTTGGAAAATACTCGCCAAGTGAATCCTTCCTCAACAGGTTTCAACTTCCCATTGTATTTCTTCGTCAATTCCTCTTCGGGCATATGCAATTCTGATGACACCTGCTCTTCGGTATCGAACTGGAATACCAAGTGAGGATACATGGTGTTACCTTGACGAATCGGCGGGTCCAATGACATAACAAATGAAACAAGAATATTGTCTGGTTTCGGCAAAAGAAACAATCGAGTAATACTAGAATAGAGTATTTTAAAGTCGACGGTTTTGCCACGAAGTTTGATATGGTTCGGGAACAAGTCGATATCGAACCGTCCACGAGGAACCACAACTCCCATTTGTTTGAAGGAGCATATACTTTCACCAGCGAATGCGCTAGTGTCGGCACGTTCCTTTATCTGCTCATGCACTTGCTTCGCATCGTCTTCGTCGGGTACAAAAAAACGCATTTCCACCAACTCCTCATCGGCAGGCCCTGCGGTATCGTCGACGTGCAAGTCAATGGCAATCTCGTTACTGTTAGACAGCTGCACATTCGACACCATACCTAGCGGCAAATCGAATGCATCTTCGAGTGTTTTGGCGTTGGTCCGCTCGCAATCACCACCACCTGCTTTAAATACAAGAGATGCAGCACCACCAGTCGTAATATCCAGTTGACCCCAAGACCAGCCGCGGACTGCCTGCTTCGCTGCGAATAACTCGTAATTGAGGGTGTTCGTCAGGAGGTCTTGTAAATCCTGCATATCGGACGGCTTAAAGCCTTCAAACTTGACATAACTCCCACCCTTCCGCATTACCTTGATTTGATAATTATACCCTCCGCGAAGCCAGTAGATTTTAATCACTTCTGAAGCCGCAATACTCACAGGGCGTCCACTCTCTTTTGCCTTCCATGCGAAACCTTTCGGGTCAATTCGCAAGAACCCCTTTCCACTGCTCTGACCAGCCAGAATTATATTGCCATAAGAACGAACGCTTGCACCTTCTGTCGCCATAGCTCTAGTACTTGACAGAAAGAACGCTAGATCTTTCCTTGTCTATTCGCCCGAGTGACGATGGGCGGGTGGGTGCTCGAGTCTGAATCGCAGGTCTGTTGTGTCTACAGGTGTTGACATAAGAACCTAATGGTCATGTTCTTCCAATTACAGTGCGGGAAAATTGGGTATACACTTAAATATTCAAATACTATGTGTGCCATCTACGATTTCAATGATCCGTCACAGACCAACGCGGCCAGTCCTGACCGGCTGCGCGCTAGTACCGCGACTTCAAACGAACGATTGCCGGAACCCATCATTCTCCGAGATGTTAACCAATGTCAAGAATGGGGTGGATTTTACTGACATTCTAAATCGTTCGCGAGAACTTCGTGATCTTCAAGAAACGACCGCTAGGTCGGGTGCTGATAGCATACCTCGACTCGAACGCGCATTACCACAAATTGATAAAGAATCACGACGTCTTGTGGCGTCAAGTCAGCCCGAAACTAGTGCATCTGATGAGCAAGCATTAAGATTTCTATCTGAGCGCGGCATTCCCACTGGTCATCTAGCGGAAACTCTACAAGCTGGTGCAATTCTTGAAGATGCGTTCACCTCATATACCGAGCCACCGGACACAGATGTAATAGGCCATCTTGAACGTATGCAAGAAGATGTTGTTATAGATGCTATGGAGCGAGCTCTCGAACACACGAAAAGTATATCACGACGACATATTGCAACTCGTGCCGATGCCGATTGGGATGCCACTAAACGAGAACGAGTTTCAGTTAGTGCAATGAAACCTGTCTCAAGACGGACCCCTTCGGTTCGCACTCCATCTACTGCACCTGGTGGAGTATTTGCGTCACCGTTTCGTTTTGCTCGAGACACCGATGCTCCACGTGCCGCAGATGCCAGCGCACCTCTGTTTGAGTCAGTTGTAAGAAAAGCTGTATTTGCGCGGTCGAATCCCGCAGCTTCTATTCGTGTAGCGACGTGTTTTGATGATGCGTTTCTTCATGCTCTAGCACCGCGTGGGCCAAGGTCCGCGACGCGTGGAGTTCAGAACTTGCACGCTGCGTTTAATGCGCTTCGATACATGACGGGTGAATGTGCAGAAAAGGTACCACGGGAAGGTGAATATAGTGGACTTCTGTTACCACATGACAGAAGACGAACAATGCTTGGTGCGCTGCGATTTATCTGTTTGCAATTTCGAGAGGACAAAATGCGTCATGAGGTAGCTTCCAATCCTGTGCAGGCTCAACGTGGTGGCATACCTGGAATTCAGGCTGATGTTCGTGCTTATCTTAACATTTTATACGCGCGTGGAACTCCTGATGAACTTTTGGTTGGACCACAGCTCGAAGGCGTTCCGTTATGGCCACAGATTTACTACTGTCTTCGTTCTGGTGATTTCGATGCAGCCCATGCGCTAGTGTTGGATTCAATGAAGGGTAACTTTGATTCTTCGGTTGTGTTGTATGAAGAATGTCTAAGACAATTTATCAGTTCAGGTGATCAACGTCGAATCTCTGACGAATTACTCATGAGAATGGTACAAGAATATGGTTTGCATGCAAGAAATGAAATAGACCCGTACAAACGAGTATGTTTTGTTGTAATTGCTCGACTTGACCCAGCTGCAGGCGATAAGATGGCACTTCAAGATGTGGACTATGATTACTTATTCCGCAATGTCGAGGATTACCTGTGGTTACAGCTCAGCATTGCAAGAATTGATGATGATTCTTCACTTCCGAATACACTCAGTTCGTATGAACTACCTCTTCGAAATTTGCAACAGCAAATGCGTAATTTTGGTCCATCTCACTTTGATCCTCGTGGAGATCAGGCTGTGTTCTATGCACATATTCTTCTACTAACTGGCCAATTCAGTGAGGCAATTACATATCTGGATCGTGTAACAGATTCGAGTGCTGAGGCAGTTCACATTGCGTTTGTATTGTATTATTATGGGATGTTACGTGAAGACGACATTGGAGAAGAAGATGATGACCATCGTAACGATGCACTGTCCCATCAATGCTTGCAAGTAGATTACCCTAGTGTCTTGTGGCAATATGTGATGCAATTTGCAGCAACAGACCCGACTTGTGCAGTGGTTTATCTATTCACAGTACGTGATAGTGCGAAACGAAATGAACTTCTGACAAAGCTGCTACTCGAAACTAGACAATTGAAGATATTAGTCGGTGCAGTTGGACTTTCGGAGCCTGACCCTGCTCTTGCTGGTGTTAAGAGTGTGTTTGAGGAAATGTGGCCACTCGCAGGTCGCGAAGGAGTTACAAGTGGAGGATGGCTTGGAATTGCCGAACAAGCAGCAGCCATGGCGGAGGAAAAAGGAGATACGGATACAGCAATTTGTCTATTCAATGTGTGTCGCAAACATGGAAAGGTTGCGCTTCTACTCATTAATCGGCTTTCGGCTGAGCTCACATCCCGCGGTGCACCGATTAGAACAAGAGTTGAAACGGATGCTCGGGCATTTGTGAAAAGATTAAGTTCGAGTTTGTTGGACACTCGTCAAGATGGTTTATTGGAGGCATGCATGCCGACTCTGGAATTGATGTTGCAATTGTATTCATTCTTTGAACATGTGTGGACGAAAGAGTATCACCGCGCATGGACAATAATGGAGGAGATGGGTCTGCTACCTATGAATGCGGAACAGCTAGTGATGAAGACGCGGGACTTACGACCAGGTTCCATGTGGAGAGACAAATTGTCAGAACGAATTCCTGATGTTGTGTTAGCGGCGATGGAGTGCATCGTGGAAATGTATGGAGAGGCACAGAGAAAGAGAGAAAACCGTAGCATTAGGGATATGAAGGAAAAGGCGAAGGTGCTAATCAACTTTTCTGCTATGATGCCAGGAAGCTCGGCGGACCTGTCAGCGAGATTGATGCGTTATGAAGTTATGCTCACATGATGAATAAATGTGGTTCGAAGTTTGTGAGGATGTCTTTATTATTTGTCTGACTGGTGATGATGGTGCTGAATGCTAGCGATTACTTATGCAGTCAAGTCAGGGGATGGTGCAGTACGGTATAATATACTACTTAAGGAGTCAACTGAGTGTGAAGGGCATGATTGCGAGAGCGACTATTTGGAAAGTCGCAACAAGACACTACATGAAAATGGTGATGAAAGCATTGTGAGTAGGCAATGCGCAAGTCCATGATTACTACGGCAAAGCGCGAACAAAGATGATTCATGCAACGGGAATTATGGAAATCGGAAACAAGTCGCGATTAAAGCAAATGAAAAGACGACGATTCGACGAGTAAAAAGTGACAATTGTTAGGCGAAACGGTAAGGTAGTGCAGTGCAGTCCGAACATGGATAGAAGTGGGAATTGAGGAGGAAGAAGGTTCAGATAAACCTAACGAACAAAGAACAGTTTGAAGAAATGCATAAGTTGATGTGCGTAGAGCACAGAAGTGGAAAGAAGAGAAAGACGGTGTCGAGAGGTTAGGTTGAAAGTGCATCATAAACAAATGCGGGTATTGAGCACAGCACACGATACAATAAATTTACAGTACACACCAATGCAATGGCCATTGCCACAAAGCACCATGATATTGCAGATTTCACTCGCACGTTCCATCACATTATCCGATCACTCTCATATTTCCAACCACAGCTTCATTCCACTTTGTACTGTACCACATTCACATAACCCAAAACATGTCGTTCGCTGCCGAACATTCACAACCACTGTGCAGCAGTTCGGATGATGCGGCAGCAAGGAGAAGCCCGATGTTGATAGCAGTGCAGTGTACTGTACTTTGCTGTGGGGGCCGTGGGCACGTGGAAGTAAAGATACCATGCACTCGTGCTTCGCTTGTACGAGATAACCTATTCTAATGGGTCTAAGGATGATCGTAAATCGACTTTTGTCACGTTACTACAGTAGTTTGGATATTGCCAAAAAGTTGAATACAGAATAATACTAATTTACTGCGATGAGAGTGTTTGTGCGTGTGCGCGCGCTCGAGTCGAGATAAAATCGTAATCACAATCTCAAATCGGCACACAATACACCGGAAATGAGATCGATCAAAGAAGTGAGGTCGATTTCGTTTTTTTTCAAATGTGATCCGAGGTGCAAGTGCAAACAAAATCGAAACTCGAGAGAAGAAGGGCAGGTCAAAAGGGATAACCGATTTAGCACAAACAGGAGAAGACAGTGCGAAGAAAGAAGATGAAGATTATCTGGTCTGGAGAAACTACCACGAGATTCAGAATATATAGTGTTCTATACCTTATTGTACTGCACTGTACAACCTGTTCATAACGAAAATGAGAAGCGGGAATGCGGGAAGTGTCGAAAATGGGAAGCGTACTACCGTAGAGCAGAGCAGCAAATCGACAAAGTCCACATCCAGATGGTGCTCAACATTGATACAGATAGTAAGCAGGTATATCGGGATCGTCCAATACGCACACCGAAGAGAGGAAGAAAAGCAGTATCGTATCGTATGGTATTGAGTACCATATAGGAAAGTATCAGCACGCACGGGAGATTCTCAGACAAAAGGGTTACTATCAGTATACATGTAGTACTGTAGCACAGTTAATTTACTAAAGAACTGTACGTACCGGTTCTGTATCAGAAGGAAAAAGACCAAGTGGAATTGCAAGGTAATATCCGGTGCGAAAGCTGGATGGTATGGTCGACGATAAGAATGACTCAGGAAATGAGCCGCGAGATATGAACAAGGGTAAAAGACGGCAACAAAGTGCAGGCTGTGGATGACGGTTGGAAGGACGAAACGAATTAGGGGTGTTATTGAGGTTTACCCAAACACGATTCTACTATAGCTGCCACGCCAATGGTGCACAGACGCCAAAGTCCCCCGACCATCCCTGTCTCTTCTCTCTACTCTCCCATCTTCACATCTCATTTCGCAATCTTTCTATTCTCGTGCCCACGTAATCCGTCCTACATCGCGCAATCATTCTTCCAGAATTCTATTTTCGCATTCATTGCGGAAGGAACTAACATTTTGTATGAATTGTTGAGTGCCATTGCTATAACTGTATTGGTACAGGACTGTACAGTACAGTAGTGTAGAATCTTCTGGTACTGTACAGTATACTGTAGTGTTTCACACACTAACCACATACTGTAGACACGCACGTACTGTACTGAGAGTTAGCACTGCATCTGCATCTGTACTACACTTTTGTTAACCCAAAGTCTGTTGTTTTATGTTTACTTGTATTTTTTCAGGGACAGCATTCCTTACTACAAACTTGAACAACCGTGTAGAGTAGATGCTGCAGTTAATGTGCCACCTTTCTTGTGTGTGTGTGTGTGTGTGTGTGTATGTGTTACTTTGTCAACTTATCCTAAATGTAAGTGGCCAAGCAGGCCAGGAAGGATGCAAACGAGCGAGCAAGCGAACGACCTCTGCTCATCTTCTCATTCACTCACTCGCTCCACATCCACTCACCAAATTACCATCATCACCATTCTAAACCTAATGTTACAAACCCGAAATCCAACTCACAGTCAATACAAATGTTGATAACGACGACGATGATGCTTGTCGTAACTGCGTGCAATCTCCTTCTCCCTCTCTCTCTGCCCAATAACATGAGGCGGTATAAACTTGAAGTCACCATTCAAAGAATTCACACTTTCATGGTCGCCCACCTTGGGATAATAATCATCCGGTCTTCCCACCGACCGAATAATGTCTGCACGCGTGAACGATGTACTCAGTGGGACATGTGAGTCAGCTCTTGATGAGCGTGGGATCGCAATAGGTGCTGGCATCTTCTTCTTCTTCTTCGCGCTACTGCTGCCGCTAGATGACTTGCCCCGTCCGGTCATGGCGCTTACGTTGCCCTTCAACCCCCGCACAACCGCCTTTTATCCCTCTACGACACGACTCGTGGACCAGCCCTCCTTTCCACTATCGATAACGCCCAATCGAATCGTTCCCCTCTCATCACACTGGTCCACCCCCTAATACTCCGACCCATCTCTATCCTTTTTTCATTCTTTCTCCGTGCTCACTCATCGTCTTGTCATTTTGCCAACGCGATCTCACTTTTTTCATTGCCCTATCTCGCGTTCGAACTTTGATTCTTTCATCAATCCGTTTCATACTTCAACTTCAGCTTCAACTTCAGCTTTCCCTTTTTGCTTACAGTCTCCATCTGAGATGGATCCAAAAATCTCAATTTGTTTTTCTAATTACTTTTTCTGTAATTGACGATCAGCAATTACTGTACCTCGCCCTCACAATTCCTTTTTCGTGACTCGAATTGTGTGCCCCAGTTGAAGTCGCAGCACCTTTCGAAACTGAGAGCGAACGCCTACGGCGTTATGGCTGGAATCGTGCGTCAGATCGGTGCGCGCGGAGTGCGAGCAGCACGATTTCGCGCAACGGGTGCTGCTCAAGGGCGATCATTTTTCTCTGCTCCGCAAGCCATGCAAAATGAAGGCGAACGGCCACGAACACCAATTTCAACCAAAGATTCTGTTGTCGATTCAAGCGGTTCAGCTGGTATGTCATGTATCTAGTCTATTTACTCAAGCTCTTGAACTAACCTGAAGTTTATAGTCGTGGCGAAAACCGCAGAGGCGTTATACCTCGCAGAGGTGTATCGAGGCATGATGCTTGCACTCCAATATTTCTTTCAACCAAAAGTGACACTAAACTATCCTATGGAAAAGGGACCATTATCGGCACGCTTCCGCGGGGAGCATGCACTAAGGCGGTATGCTAGCGGCGAAGAGCGTTGCATTGCGTGCAAACTATGCGAAGCGGTGTGCCCCGCGCAAGCGATCACGATTGAAGCGGAACCGAGGCCAGATGGAAGTCGTCGTACCACACGGTACGATATTGACATGACGAAATGTATCTTTTGTGGCGCATGTCAGGAAGCGTGTCCTGTCGATGCTATCGTGGAGGGGCCGAATTATGAGTATGCGACGGAAACTCACGAGGAATTGCTGTACAACAAGCAGAAGTTACTGGCGAATGGGGATCGTTGGGAGGCGGAAATTGCGAAGAACATCGAAGCGGAAGCTATGTATCGTTAACGAGCAATTTGGTAGCTGACACAGTAAAAGTGGTGCGCGTGGCCGGAGGGCGTTCTAGTTGGAGCCATAGTTGATAGCATGAGAAGAGTGTGATTTTTTGAAGAGGCACGTAAAGCACGCCATTTTGTGGTATGGCAGTGATTTCTCGATACGTGGAACACTCACTTTTTTGTGCCTTGCATGCATCATCCGTAGAGGTGCCCGTCTTATTTTATGGTTTTTACCTACAGAGACTACTACACCTAGCTCCACACACTGTCCACTGCATACACGCCCCTCAGTTCAAGACGAACATCACCATCTTGGCTACACTGTGACTCACGGTTTTGGAACATCATGTTACCCGGGCCTGCGGCCAACGCGGACCAAACCGCTAATAGAGAACCGACACCGGATTTTACTGGAATGGCGACTAATCATGGGGACAGGACGACGAATGATCCGAACCCGTTTTTTATAGCAATTCATGATGTACTTGCGGGGCATGAAACCGAACATGAACTCGCTGCCTTGCAACAGTCCGATGCGTTTGCTGATGAGACCGCTGCGAATGGACTACAGCATTTACAATCACCGAGCGTGGTGGTCAATGATTTGCCGGTCGTACACAGTGCTGCTGCTGCTGGGGTACATGATGCCGCACCTGATCCCACTTCGCAGCTGCTTGCATCTGGAACAATACCGAGTGCGACAACAGATGCGGTTGATGCTGGGGTATCGACGACGGCGACAGCATTACTACTACCGACGCCTGGTGTGGTAGGACCACCACCGCCACCTGCAATGGCGAGAAAAGCGGATGATGGGTTAGTGGCACCCGCGTCGCGTCAACGCGGGCTAGCATATGCGCGACAAGTGAAGAATTTGGCACGCTCTGAGTTCAAGCTACGTCGCCGGCGTGAATTGGAAGCAGCCGGAGAAACCGAGCGTGTGACGCGACGCCGTCGCAACGACACTTCGCTATCGAAGCGCGGCAAATACCTAAGAAGACTGCAGAAAAACCAAGACAGCGCTGCAGCTGCACGAGCTAGTAATGAGGCGTATATCCAGTGTTTGGAGGACCAAGTAGAGCGGTACGATCCTGACGTGCAAAAATTAGGGGCGAAGCTACAAATTGTGAATAGTCAACGTGATAACGAGCGTGCAAGGCACGCTCGAATTGTAAGCCATCATGCTCAACTTGTCCAAGCGATACAAAATTTAAGGGAAGCCACCAGCGAGCGTCCGTCACTCCCCGATGACCCCGAGAACGAACTCGGCTTCGTGCGTATGCCCAACGCGGGATAGTTAGCGTGCTTGAAACTATTTGTGTAAATTTCTACCGGTTCACGTCGCAATGTGCGGTCGCGGCGCCTTTTCGTTTCATGTTTTGGGTCGTTAACGAATATGCTCGCGTGGACAACGCAGTCGAGTGATTATTCACATTTTTCTGGGCGGTGCATTTTTGGTGCTTGTCGTTTGTACGTTCATTTCGAAGGTGCGGTCTATTTGCTCTACCCGCGTGATTGCTACCGTTTAGTTTACGTGCACAAATTCTTCTAGTGGCGAGGTTCACAGCCGACATCACACGCACCATTTTCATTCGCTCTCTCGCGGAATCTACGCATACTCCGTCACCTTGTCGTGCCTTCTCGACTCGAACAGACTATCGTTTCTCTTCTACCACCCCACTCTCTTGTTGCGAGCACCAAGCGAAACTTTTACTACTCGACACACAGTCAAGCGACATAACCCTCCCCCGGTTATCAGCCAACTGTGAAATTTCTTCGACTTTTTTCGCCTGCGTGTACCATTTCCTAATAATAACAACAACAACAACAACATTCAACACCACCCGATGGTATCAGACGAGAAAGCTGCGATCGTTATCTTTCACAAAATCAGCGCTGTGAACCCTCGCAAACGTTTCGATGTGTTGCTACACCGCTCACACTTGCAACTGCGCGGGAAGACAGTGAATCTTGATCTCGGTTATTCCAACATCAAGCATATTTCTGTTCTACCGAGAAGCGTGCTCACATCTGTAGTGATTTCCGTTATTTCACCGCTGTGCCATGGGAAACATCAGTACTTCCATGTTGCATTTCAGTTCGAACACAGACAGCGAATTAACGTTGACGTTAGGATTCCCAAAACGCGTCGTATTGCCCTAGGAATCGAGGAAGTGGGTGATACCCCAACATGGGCGTGCTTTCCTGATATTATGGGGAAAGTATCTGGTGTGATTGTGGAACATTCCGAATCGTACAAAGCAAGAAACGGTCATGGGTCTCTGTACACCTCATTGGGACGCGAAGATGGGTACTTATTCTTTTTAGAAGCTTACTGTTTGTTCGTGAATCGTCCACTTACTTACATTTCGTACAAGAATATAGAGTCAATTGAGTTTCAACGTTTGGAGTTTTCTACTCGTTTCGATATTCTATTCTCGTTCGTGGATGACGAAAAGGAGAAACATTCGATTTTGTTTTCCAACATCGAGAAATCAGAATTTGATGGCATTTTCGAGTTTTTATACACGAATAAGAAGTTGAATGTGTTAAATGGCGAGGCATTATCGCATGGGGAGAACGTAATAAGTGCAATTGAAAGTGAAAATGAAGAAGAATTGTTGGGGAGCGATGCGGAAGACTTCGATCCTACCGAATTCGAGGAATACGAAGAGGAACAGGATGAAGGTGACACAGTCGTTGTTGTGGGCAACAAGCGGAAGCGGAATACAACGACATTAAAACCGCGAAAACACACGAGGAAGAGCGGGAAGTTTATGACACCCGCTTCAGAGGTGGTTGAAGTCATTGAAATCAACTCGAGTGACGACGAAGAATGCAATCTAGATGCTACGGAAACAAAAACATTTACTGTTAATTCGAAACTCGAGAAACAGAAGATGCCAGATGAGCCACTCCAGCCTCGCCGCCGCCGTCGCAGCTCGTCAACAATTTCGAAGCCGGCGTAGTAATGCACCAAGACCCACTTCTCACTTACAATTGAACAACCAACGAGTTTGTACTCATATGCAGTTATGGCACAAACTAATGATTGACTCAAAAGTAAGTAAATGAAGAAAAACAATGCTACTAGCTTTCGACTTTGTACTTCAATAATGTACAGAGATTCTTTTCATCCTAGTTCAAAGTTGGATTAGCGAATCCTAAATGAGCAAGATACGCACTTAATACAGTCATTGCCGTAGTTCCGTAGAACACAGCCCCAGGAACACCAAAACGATTACATACCGCAAACAAACCGCCGATACTCAATGAACTCATCACTGTCGCCAAAGAATTTACGGCGGACAATGAACCCTGTAACCTTCCTTGCCGCTCTTGACTCACTTGGCGAGCAAGCACAGCTTTTATCTGTGGTCTGGATGCGAAATACGGAATACCAAATATAACGCTCCACCAAAGCATCCAATTGCTTGTTGAATTGGCGATAATAAGGAATCTTAGGCCGTTGAACAAGAACCCACTAATGATCACAATGCGCTCACCGAACAGTCGCACAAACAAAGGCGTTAAAGCAAATTGCGCGGTCATTGATGCCAATCCCGTCACTGACACGTAGATCCCAAAATCAGTGGAAGTCCAACCCACGGCCCCCTTAGCGAAATAAAACAGCACACCATACGTCCCATCTTCTGCAAGTGACTCGAATATAAATGCAAGGGTAAGCAGTGTTAGGGCTGGAGTTTCGAGAAGCGCAAGTCGAACCTTTTTAAAGGGTGATTCTAAGCGAGTCGTTTGCACGGTTAGCCACATTGACTGCAGTGTTGGGCTCACTTGCCGGGATTCTGGACGTTTGGCGAGAATTGGAAGGGAGACAATGAGTATTCCGGCACCTATTAGAAATGGGGCGGCATAAAACGACACAGCAACGATAAGACCACCCAAAAATGGACCTAGCGTTATTGACACGTTCTCTGCTGCTCCTAGCAGTGCGAACGAGCGCGTACTTGCTTCCGCAGTGCGTGAAATATCGGCAATTGCAGCGGTGAGAGAAGTAATGGCTGACTTGGATATTGCTATCAACATGTTTGCTGCAAATAGACCAGGAAGCGAATGCCGGTACAGTGCAATGAGAAGGAGTGTAAGAGCTTCTACACCGACGCAAAATAGGAATATAGGGATACGACCAACATTATCACCGAGCGAACCTAGTAGTGGAGCCGTTATAAAACAAAGAATTGCTTCAAATGAATCAACAAAACCAGAAAAGACTGCAGCGCCACCAGCGTCATTTGACGATGCTGCAAGTACAATAGCGGGTCTTGCAGGCACCGTAAGATAAACTGCAAACACGTATAAAGTAGATGCGGCAATGTAGCTCAGTAACGCTCGTTTCGTTTTTGCATTAGCTTCAGCTGTGCTTTCTCCGAGCAATGGGTCGACTTCAGAACGGTCAGCCATTGCAGTCAGGTACCAGTAGATCTGGTGATTCCAGGGTAACAGTGATCATGTGTACTTTAGTTGCTCCTATGCCCAGCATCCTTTCGTATGGCATACAATGCAACTTTGCTGCGGTGAATAAGCTTCCATTTGCTAAGAAGTGAAATAACCAGTCAAAACGTTGAGAAAATGTCAAACTTGGAATTTTTTATTCGTGAAGAAATTACAGTAGTAGTCAATTTAATTTCATGTTTGCCTTACCCAGACCATATGTTTTGCATTTTTTGTATATGTTTGTGTATCGTTCAATACACAAACGAGATCCCAAAAAATTCAACTTGGGCTAGTCGCTAATCGCCTTCAGTGCCTCTCTTGTTCGATTTCCCTATTGAATTTACAGGGGATGGAAGTAGATCAGCAAAGTCAAATGTTCATTTATTATGGTATGTAAGGAGCCCTTCGTGAGTCAACCACGCGCACCACTGAAATAAACCTAACATCCTCCCCAGTTCTGCTGGTTAATAATGACCCTCGTCCGCGAAATAGGCGGATGTTTGTGGCCAAAGTGCGGCAGGTCTCCTATTGGCCAAAATAGTTCCTAAATACAATCACGGGTGTGTAGCCAACATTTTCAGGGTTTTCAGTTGTTGATGAGTTGAACTGAGCCCAATAAAATTACAAATAGGAAAATAAATACTTCCGATTAGCGGTCTACAGTTTCGCTGCTTATTCTTCAGAGATCTCATGCAAAGCTATATCTTCTGTTGTACAGGTGGGGGGAAGTAAAAGTGTCAACTTTCTGTACAGCTCATTTGACCAATATTTTTACCAATAGAAATTACCCTGAAATTTTAATGAAATTATAATATTTATTTTATAGACCTCACACACTCTCTACTTCTTTAACTCTACTGCACATAGAACTAATAAGTGTTTCGAAATACGACGAAGGTAGTGCATCTTAAACTTCAGACAGACGATCAAACAGAGCATCTTTCGAAGTAGGATACGTAGAACTTCGCCGTAGATTGCGTTTCAGTATTGCCCACGCATTTTCAATGGGGTTTAAATCTGGACTCTGAGCAGGCCATTGAAGTAGTTCAATAACTTCTGCTTCCAGAAAAGAAGCAACAGATTTCGCGTGATGTGGACCGCAACCATCTTGTTGAAATATCATGTTATGCTTCCCTTCATGATATTTTTCGGAAAACGGTAGCAATTCATCTTGTAGTATTTTTAGATATTTGGACTGATTCAAATTACCATCGATACGTATCAATGGCGTCTGTCCTTTGAGTAAAAATGCAGCCCAAACCGATATAGACTCATAACCAGACTTGAAAGTAGACACCATGTTCACAGTTCTGTAACGTTCTCCTTGTTTACGTCACACTCGTTTAGGTAAATTAGTTGGCTTCACAGTGAATGTAGACTCATGGCTGAATGCCACTTGCACTCAATCCCCAATGTCCCACTCACAGTGCATATTGGCTATCTCTTTCTGGCAAGTATATGGCGTGGGCTGAGATATGGTTTTGATACAGCTACATAGTTACGTAAACCACATCGGTATAAATATTTACGCGTAGTTTTGATGGAAATTTCGTGACCATAGACTTCTCTCAATAAGCCCTTCCTTTGTTCTTTATTACAATACGTTGTAATATTCGTATAGCTGCAGCATTAAGCTTTGGTTTACGTCCTTTCTTTTTTTAGAACAGTGACAGTTTCATTTTTTGACCTCTTTAATAGCTTAGAAATGGCACTTCTTGATAGTTTAAACTGTACAGCAATGTCACTCTGTTTCATACCTACCTGTGCCATCTTAATAGCTGCAAATTTCTCATTCTCAGCCACGTTCTTCTTTCCTTTTCGAGTGCCCATGTCCAGTACGGATGTTGTACGCACTAGGATTACGGATATTTTTGATTAAAATTACGATGTCTATTGTTCGGGATTTTAAAAGTTGACACTTTTACTTCCCCACACCTGTACAGTACCGTACAGGTCCGTCCCAAAATAATAAAATATCCTCGTCTCAGAGAGTATTCTCGTCTACAAAATCCTTGAGGAAAATAAAAATTTCAGAGTTCTGGTCAATAAAGCTCAACATAAAAGCCGATCAAAAAGCAGTCCTCACAGCTCAGTAGAAAAATTTTCTCGACTCAAGAGAAGTTTAGAATCAAACAAGTACTGGACAGTGCATAAATCGGTGTACGGAAACAAAAATTCATCCCTTTCTCATATTCCTCCAGCCGATTTCAGTTTTTAAGTTTAGGTGAGAAATTGAAATCAAAGTAGAAAGCTCGATTATTTACTTAACTTCGTATTCAGCAAACAAGACTAATTGAATTTCACTTCGTAGCTATCGGACAAAATCAATTTATTCAATGTAATGCAGAATTATCTACCTGGCTTGGTATAGATCGGAATTGAGAAAAATTTTCAGAATGCGAAGAGGACTGTTCTTGTTCGGCCTCTTCATCAAGTCGTGTCAACGAAAACCTTGAAATTTCTAAATACTCTGCTGCTCTCACTACTTCTGCGGAGAGAATTTCATTGGGTGTTGAAAAGCGCTGCAACCTGATTGTTTCGTTGGAGGTAAAACCGCAAGAATTTCAGAGTGTAGGTGGATTCAGTTTGTCAACGATGGGCCATCTAAATTAGAGTCAACATTACATCTAATAGTTGTCTATCGCGCACTCTGTAGTACAGGTTTTCGGTGATAATACTCATAGAGATATTATTGAAAAGGTTCGAAAAGATCATTGAGAACTGCATCTGAGGCTGCCGTATAGTAAGTTACCATCGTTGTTTACGACTGAATTCAGAACTAGAAAGAACACGCTTTCCACTTACATGGATGAAATGCTACAAGAATCCATACTACACAGTCTGCAATAGAGCACCATCAGAAGTAATGTCGATTGAAATAAAGATGCCCAATTGTTGACAAACTGTATACTCCTACTGCCTAAAAATCTTTACCCTGTGACCTCTCAGAAAACAATCGAGTAGCGGCGCAATTGAGTACAAAATGGAATTCTCTCCGCGGAAGCGGCAAAGAAAGTAGAGGTTATTCGCTGTTCTTAGTCTTAAGCACTATCCTCCACTAAAATAGAAGAGTCAGAAAATCATGTTTTGTTGCCTAACTCGCTCTTGATAATGACTTGTCCCCTTTCCAGAATAATTATATATATTTATTCTCAAGTTGTAGTCAAATAGCGGGTATGACTCAACGCCTCTTATCAAAGACTGAAAACGTTAAAATCTTGACTACTCGTACGCGATTGTATACAGAGAATTCCTTGGCCAATAGGAGACCTGCCGCACTTTGGCCACTAACATCCGCCTATTTCGCGGCCGAGGTTTTTTAAGTGTTGTACACAAATTTTCGCCGTTCTATAATATACCTATATCCTCAACAAGTTATTTTCGGCGGAACGAAGTCCTCATCTCAAAACTTTTGTTTGGCAGTATTTTGATGACGGGATTGCAGTAAGGGTTGCTACAGCATTTTTGGTATTATGCTTCCATCTTCGCCTCCAATTCACAACCTCCACATCAAAAGGAAACTTCATTTACAGAGGTCGTCACCATGAGTGAGGATTTCTGGAGACTGGTTTCGGTTAATCGTCTGCATTCGATGTGTAAGCTGAAAAATTTAATTGGTCCACAAAGCCCTTTTAGAATCCTCTCTCATGCTGTCGAGCACTGTTGCACCAAAAATTGCCAGTCAGGAGCCCGGTATAACAATGAATTGACTACCATCCCGGTCGGTCATGATCCGACCGAATAGACAATGAAATTAGTTTTGTTCAAAATCTAGAAATTTCAAGGAAGGTATCATGTTAGTCAACACACATGCTTGAACACTGCTGTGATAAGCCGGCTCCATTGAATATTTCTCATTTTTTAGTGCATCCCACTCATTCTTTTTGCATGCAAACTTCATCTTGTATTTACCAGTGGTTATACTGTGAACTGTCTTAATAGCGCTTTGAACAGGGTTCAGTAAAAAGCGAAGCGTGGTTAGAAATAATGATATCATCGTCGAGGAACAGCTTCACGCAAGGGGAGGCGCAAGTTGCCAACTAATAAGTTGGTGTCGGTCATGATGTTCGCTAAATGTTTAGAAAATATTAATGAGACCTGCTAGTAGAAGCACAAAAATTCTAAAGTAACTAAATTTTAGCTAATGGTCGATTGTATGAGCTCTATTTTCAGCTTGGTGTAACTTCGATGACTGTTCAAAAATTCATGTGAGATACCTGCGAAGGGTGCAACTCAAATTAAGAATCATCATCCATTGTGCAAGAATTGTCGTTCTTGATAGAATTCGAGTACTAGAAACGCGCGTTTTCTTGTCGCATACTCAAATTCTTCAAGTTTGAACATTAATGTGGAAAATTTCTGACGAGATAACATCGCAACGCAGATAGTGTTGCCTATTCATGGGAAGTCTATGCCGCCAGTATCACAGAACCAACATTCTGTTGTCCACGTTCCTTCAAGTAACTCCTTTTTTACAGGCTTTTGTGCCTATAGGGTATGGATGTAGGTTGATTTGAACCATGCAGTAAGGCAGTGTAGCTATACAAGCATGGAAGAGTCATCCATTTGTACATCACTTGTACTTCACATGCTATTTTTTCTTGGATGCTAACCATAAATTGAGAAAGAAGCCTCTGCAAACGGATAACAATTCATTCAAGCTTAGTAGGTCTATTGCACACATGACGGAATCGTTGTTCATAAGATGATTAATCGTGTTATCTTACGATAAATATAGCGAACTGGTATTATTGTTAAACCGTACAGGCAGGCATTAGTCAGCTGCAAATTCTTCCACTGCAGCATGGTTGATAAAGGATGCAGAACCGTTTGATTTTTTTGACTCGACGCGAGACCAGAAATGCAATGTTTGCGAATGGGAAAACATTGATTCGTAACTCAACATATAATAAAATCCTCATGGCATAGACGAGTGCTATCGCATTACGACCTTGCACAATTGGTGGGTCAAGCAATGAAAGAATTACATGCATCTCCGCTCGACTTATCTAAGCTCTGCCCGAGCTGATAGCTGCGGTTAAAACATGAGGATTACTTGAGCTGTCATCTTTTGTTTCATGGTGTGGTTCAGGTAAGTTCTCACGCAGGGTATTTAATTCACGGAGGATCTCTGTAGAGCGACCCGGTTCTTGAAGACCGCCCTTGTGCAAAAAAGTTAGACTTGATGATAGATTTATTAATATTTTTAGACATTATATCTGTACTCTACATACGAAAGATAGCTTTTATAGCTACTGTAGGTATGACATTATACAATTAGGTGGTAAGTATCTAGCATGATTTTCACAAAAGTTCCATTGCTCATTGATAAATTTTGCACTTGATGTGCGATGTTCATTGCATGTGCTATAGCTGTCTGAATCTGTCACAATTTTGCACTTTGCGGTTTCTGTTATGAAATCTATCGCTCGTGTTAATTGTTTCATCGCTTACCGATGGCCTTTGTAACTTAATTGATTTAACCAATAGCATCAATTGTCATAGTAAGTAGCTCTTGAGAGATGCTTGAATCGTGAAAGAGTATGCCCATTGTAGTACTCACGATTTCACATTCGTTCATGACAGAGTGACTAGTTATTTTTGGCTAACAACATGCACATTGAACGTTGAATATGCCTAGTCAGTGACTGTTCGATTTCCTACAATTTTTGCGGCATTTAGTAGCGTTCTCTATCGTAGATGAAGTAAAGAATGAAAAATTTGCTCGCATCGCCGAATTTACAGGAATAATTTCACCTGTGCTGGTTGCCTCACAGAGTTCGTCACGATGAGTAAGGATTTCTGGAGACTACTTTTGGCAAATCAGCGGCATTCGATGGACAGGCTAGAAAAATTTATTGATCCAGGAAGCCCTTTTAGAATCCTCAATCATGCTGACGAGCACGATTAGCCAGTCATCCTCGGGTACAATCGATAAGGAACGAGGTTTTGAAGAATATGAGTATTATTTCGATGTATCACTTCTCTTTGCACAAAAGAAAGACGATAATGATTGGTGAACTACGAATGAATCACTCGAAATGGATGACATAGATGCAGTGTTTTTCTCTAGAAATATTTTTCCAATATGACGGAGATCACATGCATTTGTCAATGAATGTACGAGAAGTGAGCCTAGCGGTATCTTATCACGGCAATTTTGTGCTTCTACTTTTATTCGTGGTATGCAGATGTAAGAAATACGCCCTGAATGGTTATATGAGAACAAGAAGATGCGATAAGCAATGCATCGAATATACGAGCTCCGAACATGACTCATGAAGAACGACGGAAGAAGCCGCCACTTACCGAACTTGAGAATAAACATCTTCGAAATTGAGTCATAGTTGTTTGAATCATATGGTTATTGATTAGATTCACAAAAATAATCCTTTCATCGTTATCATCTGGGTTTGAATAAGTTTATAATGCCTTTGTAGCAATAGATTAGATGTACTGTATGTGCAGAAGAATGCTCTCTTACCAAAGGAGAAGTTTGGAAGAATATGCCAGCTAGTAAAGATGCATGCTCGTAAGACGGCTGACAAAAGTTGACTTGGAAGACGGTGATAGACTGATTTTCAAAGCAGACTTGAACTATGAATCTGCGAAATTGCTCAAGACAGGTGGCGGCATGATGTAATGTTTAGTCGATGTATCGCCAATTCTGGATCACGTAGCATGGGCTCTTGAATGTTGGAAGTTTGCTCGAAATTCCGTAGCTGCTCTGTCCATCACAACACTAAGTATCTCACAAAATGAATTCCCTTATCCATCCTGCCTGTTTCAAAAGAGAAAAGTTATGCAAGTGCGACTAATGTGAAAACATAGCATGTTCAAGAAAGCTTCGGATGCGATCTTGCCCATTCTACGATTGAATTATGGTTTTTCAGAAAGAGTACTACATGATTTTCTTTTCGAAGAAGAGAATGTATCACAAGACGACATGAATACTCCACAAATAAATAGAATAGATTCCTTTCATAGTAAGTAGGAGAATAGGTATCGAAAGAGGGCCTAATTAAGCAATAATTTAAACACTTAAATGAATAGTTTTTGCATCTACAACGTACTTATAGAAAAAGAATTCGGGGCACTACAGCCAATGGGAAATTGGGGGAGGTGCAAGTGTAGTATCAGCGAATATTGAACTACAGTTGTGAGTATATTTGAAATTGAAAGAACATGTTTCAAACCTCTAAATGTCATTCTTGTATTTCAAATTGTACGTGAAATTTGGCATCAATTATCGACCGTACAACGTTACTTAGCATAGTTTTTCCTCTCTAAGATAACTAGAAAAGATTTCGCTTCTTCTTTAATAAACAGTCGGCCTGTTCAATTTGATGTTCGGACTCTGATTTCGTTTAACATAGAAAGATGAATAATTGAATTCCATCATGTTATCAGACATTTTCTCTCTTAAAAAGACATGTGTTCATGACTGCTCGTTTGTGATTACACAGGACAGCATTGATTGCTCATCCTTGACAAAGCTCGAAATCGTGACGCGAGTTGAGTCTTTATATCACGTGATTTGGTTGACAGTACTTGGTAACCGTCGCATTTGCTATGCTCATCAAGTGCAAATGTTTTTGTCTAAATGATTGCCGCATTTTGAACATTTCTTCTTCGACGGATGATATTCAAATTACTGGCTATTCATCATCTTCATCAACTTGCTTCGAGGGAGCAGCAGCTTTGGACATAATGATCAACGATTTGAATCAAAGTTATGTGCCATAAGTCAAAAATGGTAAGATAACACCACATTGAAATTTCCTTTGAAGCATGGTAGCAGCTGATTTTCCCCTTGTTTGCGCCATCTCCAGTGCTTTGGCCTCGATTTGCATAAGAGGACGGTGATAACAAGAATGAATCCATCATCTTTATTCTAGTTTGGCAAATGCCGATCATTGTTGCAATATTGAGTGTCAAGGACAAGTGATTCAAGGTCGTTCTCCATGCCGGAATAATGAATAAGTACATTTTATTGATGAAGATTCTCGTATAGAGAGAAATAGGGCGTTTGTGGAGGCGCTCGGGCCTCGATAATAAGAATGTTACATTTATGTTAACCGATGATGTAAGAGTGACAATCAAAGATATGTGCATCACTAAGTACGCTTCAATTTGCTTTGAATCGACAATAGAGAGTGTGTTAGGATCCATAGGTAAAGGAAAAGTAATGCTCGTGAACTGTGGGTATCCGAAATGCTTGTTGGTTCTTATGTTCCTCCTTGATTCACTGAACTTGGTTGTATTAATGCTGAATCGTATTATTCGCTCAGAGTATTGGACATCGGAAAGACTTCAACAGGAGGATTTTGAAGAAACTTCCCTGGTGACCATGAGAGAGCTCGACATAGAAGTAGTATGGTGCCTTGGGATGAATTCGATTGACTAGTATTGCTTACAGCTTCCTCAGCGCCCCTACGCCCTAAAGACGTTGCTAGTGATAGGAAACATTAGTTGAGCTCTTTACACTATTGCAAATCAGAATACGTCTCGAAATTGCAGGAGTAAGTCGAGGTCCATGACTGTGTCTGGGACAAAAATCAGCATAAAACAGCTTACTTGTTCAATCATATCTTGTGACTCACACGTAAAAACTATAATCCACTTACTAATCGCTGTGGAATTTTTCTATTTTTTATTTGTTGCCAAAGAGGCAGAAAACGGAAGTCCTTCTGCGACGTTCAAGATGTAATCCAGACAAAGCAAAGTCCCTAGCGCGTACATTTCTTTTGAAATATGTTCTGTAAGGTGTAATATTTACTGCAATAAAGACTGTCAGAATTAAATCAGGAGAAGTGCATGTCTTTAAATTTCATTACTCGAAGAAGTATTCTTCTTGGATAAAAAATAATGCAAATCGCGCTTACAAGAATTTCTTTACTCGAAACTGATGTTACTAGGTGATCGCTAGTCTCATATAAAATAAAATTATTGGCAGACAATGTACTTCTCTAGCTGTTGACACGGCGTTGTGGCGCGTATATGAGGACTACTATTGGTCGAATATCATCAGACTAGAGATGGGGAGCCTAGAGGGCGGCTCTCAAATTGCCTCAACCAGGACACCAGTTGTCGAGGTCCCGGGTTCGATTTCAGCGAAGTCGTGTTTTTGTCTCTGCGGTGGGTATTCCGTACTCGGATCCATTTCGAAAGATATCGCGGGGAATTCTTCAGGTTGTTTTTGAGTCTAAGGTACAGTGAATCAGAATTCGCTAGGTGGCCGGTACAGCTAGCCAGAAATTAGTTAGAGTTTGATTATTGACATATCAGGAAGCATTCAAAAAACAATAGAGTCGCTTGAAGTTTCTAGGCAGAAGCTGACAGTGCTTCGGGCCGACGAAGTAAATACCGCGACCAGCCCGAGTTCACTGGCCTAAGTCAGTGGTCGCTCGTCTTCACTTTACGGCGAAGAGGACGGGCAACACCCCTCTACTTTCTACATTTACCTTACTCGCCTGCTTTCGGAGGGCATCGCGCAATCTACCTTTCGGTTGCCTGTCCCACGGCGGGCGGCGCGCTTTACGTACAATCCTGAGGCGATCTGTTCGTCGAAACTAGCTGAAATTTTAATTTCCGATAGTTTTAAGGGTTTTCGGAACTATAAATTGGACCCTAGCTACACTACCGTCTTCGGATCGTTGCTAAGGTCAAATAAAATTACCAAACAAGGCATGCTGTTGCATCATAGCTGCAATGGGTACCGAAATAGTGCCCAGTTTGACTTTGACGGCACCGAAGTGCCCGTATTGCGCACTTATTTATTTCACAGGATTAAAATTTGTTTAGCTCCAGCTTTAATGAGATGTGAGTACCTTGACACGAGGGCCTTAATCTATCTAAGAAGCTTTCTGTTTCGTATGTCGTCGATTCTGAAACGGGAAAGGTCCGATTATTGCACATTATTTGCTCGTACTCACTTTCCATTCTTATTTAGGCGCCAGCGTCGAATTGTTCCGGCGCTAGTTTGGTTGTACGAATGATGTACCTGCTCTCGACATCTCAAATAATCGCTGATGGAGCTGTTGTTGTGCTGTCTACGACCGTTACCTTTGATTTTGCCAAATCGGGCAATGCTTTAGCAACTACTGCAGTATACTCAACTGAACAGATGCCAGACCGCTCTTCGAAATTGCTCTATTCCTCTATTTCGCGATGTAAATCAGCTGCACGTAATACTTCTATTTATGCCCCTACCGCACTAAAAAATACATGCAAGTGAACATTTGTTTGCAGTTTGCACCGAAACCGGCTCGATAAGCATTACTACTGTAAAAGCCGCAATAAGACCCGGTGCCACGGTAGCTAAATGTCTTCGGCGGAGTGAAATGTGACAGAAGCATGGCGTTCTGGAGCCTTTGTCTGTCCTCTCAGCGGAAAACGCGATCTCTAGCGAGTGCAAGCATTAGTCAATTACATGCACAGATTGTATATGCTCCAAATTCGATAAATAAGAAGCAATGCGTTCAAAATTTTTGCAGATGTGTACGTCATGCAACGAAGTGTATCTTGAGGCTTCAGCTTGAAGATGTGTTGCGGTCAAGTCTATTTTAAATAAACGAAATCGGCAATATGATTGTTTAAATATTTACAATGTATAGCTCGTTGTATACATCATTTCAAGTAAATGTACGGCACAATATATACATCTTCTTTTGGTTTTTATTCCTAGATTTATGGAAAAGAAATGAAAGTCCCTTGCAGAAATACAAACCGACCAGGCAGATCACAGAAAGTTTTTCGATCGTGCTGCGGCACAAAGACTTATCTCGTAGCAATAGAATCTCCCAAATGGGAGTTTGATACATATCGGCATCAAAGCGAAGGACATCGAAAAAAATATAGGAGCGTATATGTTCTTCTCCCTGATTCATGATATCAGCCTATTTCGATTCGAGTGACGTCCAGGTTATATCGACAATCGCTCATTGTGTGATGATGAAGCAGAGATGCGCGCTGAGCCTCCAAATTTACAGAAATGGTCTGAACTCTAGAACATATTTTGTCATAATCCGTACAAAGCCTCTATTGTGTTATTTATACGTTCCTCATTGTGCAAAATACGCATTATAGTACAGTAGTTCTGCCAATCTGATAGGCACCGCCTGTTGTCAGCTGGTTTTCTAAATTTTTCTGTTATTCGCACTCCACGTCCCACTACCCGTAGATGAAATTACCTCAAGACTACAATTTATGTTTCTAATAAAAGTGCAGTCGCACTTACTCCGTGTAAAACGGTATTTCGTTCTAGCAACAACGTATAGATATCGTAGTACCGGGTTCAAATGCCGTTCTTACTGTACTAATACTGAAAAATCAGATTTTGTATAGAATTTTCCACATTCCATAAATACTTCACTGACTGTATCCCTCCACAAATTTTTTACGGCCTCGGGACTGTGATTGTTCTGAAGTTTTCCTGTCATATAATATTCTGCCATAATGAAAGAGAAACAGAATGAGAGTATGTGAAAAAATTAGGCTCGATCGATTAGTCGTTGATAATTGTAGCTCTTTGCAATGCTCCACTTTCTGCATTTCTCTACAAGCTCCGGAAATAGTGACCAGATGGCTCGCCACTGAATTCAAACAAGCCGATTCAAATTTGTATTTGTAGCGAGGCTATTCTAGTTTTTGGAATCTTTCTTTTGAAGGGCACACATTGGTATCTTCAGAACCTCATGCCTCTCGACAAAGAATGAGAAGAATTTGGGTGGTTCGAACTCCCGCAAGTACGTCGCCTTCACTGTTGGCATTACAGTCAACGTACTACGCCGTGTAGGCCATCACAGACTGATTGTCTCGACTACCCGCTGATTGATAGTGCTAATAGCTTGAAAATCCAAACCTGAGAGCACGCAGCGGTGCAAAATTGTCTCTTTGGTTCGCTCAATATCGTGCATATAGTGGAATTTGCGAGGGAAAGACACCAACAAACACAAACCCCAGACGTGAGGACACCCGTGAGGGAATGTAGCGACTGTAAAACCACAAAGAACGCAAAAACCTGCCCTAGATGGGATGTCAGCTTGAAAGGCGATAGAATGTACGATACGTCGGCAACGCGGCAATACTGCCACACTGGGGAATAGTTAAAGAGATCCCGTCAGGGTGAAGTTCGGACCTGAACGCTCCTTGGGTTTACTCAAGGGAGTCCCCGGACTAGTCATAGTAGTCCGCACTAAAATACTACCTAGAATATATACTTGAATAAACATACTAAACTAATTACGATAAGGCAACCCGATTGGGTTGTCAGCGCTCCTCGAGAAAACGCTAACTAAAGAACCCTTAAGGGTTAGAATGACGAACACTCGTGCCGCGCAAGTTACCATGACACACCACCAGTGGGTTTCGAAATGGCCTTACACCACAGTTCACGTGAAGACAAATCCGTCGCTGAGCCCGGTCATTGTGACTGGTTGTACATGATGAAGTAGGGTACATTCACTCACAAAGGCGATCCGGACGCTTTCTTAGTCGTAAATCAAGACCTAACCTGTAAAGATTTCGCCACTTTGTCAGTAAGCTGTCAAAGTAAAAGTTCTTTGAGGCCTTTTACGGCTCGATTAATGACGCAAATGAGAGATCCATTCGCGTTTTACTGTTTTGGTTGCGTACAGAGTCGACATGAAAACTAAGCTATAATTGTCCTCCGGTTCTTAACGATTAGTAGAGCTACAAACTTCTTGAATGAAGTACAATCAAGGTAAAAATTATTTAAATAGTTATATTAAGATAGAATGTAGCCTGCGTATTCAGTGAAAATGCAACATTACTTCACGATACTCCATTGAAATGGTTCCTTTTTCGAAATTTCGGTGACTTTCCTTCAAGCGGGTGCTAGTATTTATTATTTGATGCAAAACGAGTATTACTAGCTTACGTTATAGTCCCTTCTGCTTATCTGGACGTCAACTGTGAGGCGTATATTTTACAGAATGCATCGCGGATCGAGCTAAGCGAAATTCTGCATTCATAAATATTTCAATGATTTCGTTCTCGGACTTTTCTGTCAAATGTTTGGGCTCTGGAATTTGCTATATAGTTCAATGAACTGATTACATGATCTTTCGCACATTTTTCACAACTTGCAGACTGCAATCAGCGAAAAAAGGACCTGTGCGCTTCACAGAATTAAGCTTCTTTTCTACACTGGCTCAGCAAACTTGAGATGCAAGCTAAGTTATGGAAATTACAGCTTTGAATACCTTCATCATACTATTCAGGACTATATTCCTATTCTTTTCGCGAACAATTACAGGCATATGTGTAAATTGGGGCCTGATTCTTCGAAAAGGGAATGTTTCATATACTAGCTTATTTTCATTTTCTGCCATGTAAATGTTTTACATCCACCAAATGCGGAGACAGGCCGTACCTACCTCGAACTTGCAATTTGGTGATATAGCAACTTTGGAAAGGTCCTCCACAGCATTTTTGTTTGCAATTCAGCCATTTTGATGTCCGCTCAAGGAGCCAAAGACCATACTAGACATCTCATCGAGGTTCCAACGAACATATTCATGCCAATTATGGTTGCTCTTGAAGATTGTTTCGGGATGCTATGGTCTGCAAGGATTGGGGCTATAATTCCATAGCAGCGCACAGCATTCACACAGTAAAACCCTTGATTCACGAATGGTTTGTTCGATGGTCAATTGTAGCTTAAAAATCATGAAAGTTACCTATGAGAAATATAAATCAGGTTATTCATCTTCATATTTCTCGGAACAAATCTCGCACGTGATCGAAGTGGGTTGCATGCCTCATGCTCGTTCTTGTCGTAAATTCAATAGCTTCGATAAGATGAAACTAATTTTCAGAAAATACGTCGCCTTTTTGTGCAGAAGAACATGCGGGTACTGTAGATTTAACAATGGTGTGTCCGAACTTTTCGATGCACTCTTCGAAGGAATATTTATGAGTCAAATAGGAATGAATGGGAATTGATACGACACGTGCAAGAAAACAAAATTGCATAAAAAACAGATCAGGTGCCTTATTTTGTAGACCATTGGTCCTTTCAATCCAACTTTGATACAGGTTTTCCTTTCCTATTGATTCCTTTTATTTATCATTTTCTTTGTTCCCTTTAATTACCCTTCTTTTAATTTCTGCTTCTTATGTTGGCTCTTTTTTTTCTAAAGCTTATTGTCTCAAGCCTACAGAAGTTACCTGTCAGCACGTAATCTTAGCCTTTCTCATCTGCTGGCACATCAATGAACTATTCCGTGGATCATTCACAGACACTGCATGACAACTACAGTTCCGCCTTTAATTGAGGCGCTTGGCTTGTGCAAAACGAAGATGTTGAATTCAACTTCAAGGCGATTATTTGGGATGGAAAACTGAAGTACGCACTATCTCGAGGCCGAATAGTCCTGCACCGTTATGATCCAATCCAGATCTCGAATAGTGGCGTCGTTCACAAAACGAAAACGAGAAACGCAGTGTGCGGATCTGCTGTACCACAATGGGGCACTTCAGTCGACAGAGATTATCATTTGCGCAATAAAATCGAATTATAGATGATTATGACCGTGAGGTGGAGGGACAGGAAAAAACGATTATTGTAATTATGTGTTCCTGGGTGTTTGACGAAATAAAACTGATTAAGAAAGCAGGATACCGCGCAATGCAGCGAATCCCAGCCCAGCAAAGCTTGATTGAATCAAAATGTCACACTAAACCGGCTACTCAAAAACAAATAATTAAAGTGATAGATGTGCCAGTCGAAGACGATTTGAAATGATGAGTAGTGGATATGTGGCACGAAGAAGTGTAAATTACACACAAAATTATACAGGAGGAGAGCAGGCGAACTGATGGTGCGGTGATTAACTCTACTCTGAAGTGCTACAAATTTCATGGGGAGGCGAGAAGAGGGAATGTTGCTGCTGCAGAATGTGAGATTCCCATATTGCTGTCATTGGTACAGCAGTATTGCGAGGATAACGTGTACGACGGCGACGAGTTCGGATTGTTCTCGAGCCGCGCGCCCGACAGCACCATTGGATCGGCCCTCTAAAGGGCCGAAAAAACAGCAAATATCGGGTCTCGTTCCTGGTCTGTGCCAGTGCGGACGGGGCGCGCCATGGACCACCCATGGTTAATTGTTTCTCTGCGCGACTGAAAAGTTTTAGTGGGGAGCAGGCTGGTGCCATGGAATTCGACTATATGCCTGGCTCTAAGGAGTAGATGAATCAAGCTATCTTCATGCAATGGCTAAATCGCTTCGACAATTTCATCGCTACAACTACCAAACGTGCGAAGCTGGTAATTTCGGACAACGCTTCATGTAGTGGACATATCGAAACCAACATATCTCTATTTTCTGTGTTACAGTACAATTCCATCAATGCCTGAGAGTAGATGACGAGCACCTCCAAAATGAGGAGAACAGTACAACCGAGATCACCTGCTGTCTCAGCATTGGACCACTGCTAGCATTATTTTCTGACAGTACGATTGCCGAATAATTAGTTTTCATAATACCCACCTATTCTAAATAAACTTAAGCGATCACCGAATTCTCGGTCACCGATATGCTAGCTTGAGCTTCTTCTTCTTGGTTTCCTTCTGATTCTTTCCTCGAATATTGACTAATTCGCTGTCGTCGGAATGCAAGTGCTTCATCATGAGGCGAACTATCATGTGTACAGTATGCTGAATCGAACACTCGTCGGTTGAAAGCGTAGTGCGCTCAAACGCTGTTAACGCGTTTTATTTCAGCCGTCAAATTTTCTAAGTCTGACTCAAAACAGATCTGGTGTTTCAATTCTGGCTAATGACGCTAAAATGTTTCCCTAGTCAATAACTGACAACGGAAAAATGGCCTATATCAGTCGATTTCGCGTATAGTACGTACAACTGAAGCTCCAAGTAGTGACATATATCATATGTCTTAACTAGACAGATCAAAGTTCTGTTCGAATTAATAGCTGTGATAATGAATTAATGCAGTAAATTCGCGCAAGCTAGTAATAAACAGCGTCTCCATAGTCAATTCAATTACCAAGTTTCACAGTCGTATATCTTGATCGAGTGTATGTTCATCGAATTATAATGATATTCTGATGATGAGTGCAAATGATTCGTTGTTTCACGTTATCATTGTGATTTCGCGTATTTATCGAGCGTTTTTGGACTATTCCAGATTTAATATGCGTACCTTGCGTTGGTTGTACCTCAGGTATCGCAGGTGATGCTTACCTAATCATATAGCTGATCGGATGGGATAAAGGATGAATTTTTTTCTACCCAGTATGACTAGTTTCAGTTATTTGTTAAGGAAACATGCCGCTGCAGAATTGGAATGAAGCCGCATTTTCGGAGAGCATATTAATTATTTTAAAGCTGATAATAATATGTATTACGGCTCTGGAGGGGTTTTAAGAACAATTAGGAAACCGAAGTAGACTTTTCTATTATTTTCTACTGGTTCTGTCTAGAATTAGCGTTCGGAATAGCAATATTCGTAATCGGCACTTATTTGACTAACATTCACGGGAAAGATGGACTATGCATACATTGAGTACATGATAAATTTTCTAATCAACAATCCCTGAGCTGAATTTTGTGTCATTTGTATCTTAGATTGCATGATGATCTCTTACGATTGCCCAAACATTTGTATAAAACAGGTTTTTATTGCACGATACGCCATTAAATTTTTATGTGGGGAGTCCGAAATAAAGCTCTTGCTGGCGTTAATTCACAATTAATTGATTCTTCACCTGATTTGCGCTCATTATTGAATAGGACAGAAATGTATGGATCTGTCAGAGCATTGTATTTTGACTTCTTCTATGAGATTTATCGGTCAACGAGATGGTTTCATCGTTCACTAATGGAAATTTTCATTGTGCCAGAATAGAAAACATGTCATATGCCATGGCTTTAGAAAGATACATGGCGTGTGAGAGCACTACGATATTTGCATTTGAACGTTTGAAAGCTCGTTCATATCACATAGGCCGGCGAGTTTTGGATATCGACACACGATTTGACCAGTGAATAAATCTGAGGAGATAGGTTCAGATTTTTTATTTCGCCGACGCTTCTCGATGTACCATTCCGAACTAAAAGTTCTGAATGAACAGTTGATCGAATTTGTCTTCTCTGAACGAACATAATTTTTTTGACTGCTTCATAAAATCAGTTGTCTTTCAGCACAATCAAAAAGTACCAGAGTGTTTGAAATGCGATAGGCACTCCTTTGATGTATCGATTTGCTCTGCACTGAAGCTACACTACCTAAGTAATGGTCATCGCCAAAATTGGTTTATAAAACTCCGAATAAATATTTGAAATTTGCACATGAAGAAACCTGAACATCTCACAACATCATTACCTTCATTCAATCAGCGTGTCATGCTTCTCCTTGTCTAAATTTTTCTCTCCTGTTGTGATTGTTTAGTCGTCGAACTGGGTTGAAACGCACCTTAATTGTGTCGCAATCTAGTATTATGGAACATAAACCAGAAACAGCCAGACTGTGCAAGATAAAGCTTCACCGACTTCGTTGGTATTAGAAGAAGAGATTCATTGTAATATCCAGGTAAATAAGGACCCTTTCCAGTGTCAGTATTGTATTGGATTTTTCCCTTCATGCTTGGTCAGCGTAGTTTCATCGTAATTGCCTCTTTTTGGTTGTGAAAGAGAAGTCAACTCTTACCACAAATCTTTAATAGGCCACGCACCCCTGCGAGACAAACTCTGACTCTGATAGTGACGTCACCATTACTCTAACAGAATTATTCGGTTTCATCCTAATGGATCCTGTAGGTTCTGTATAACTGTGCTATGATTATGGCATTTGAACCTTGAGTGAAATGAAGTCAGTCGTTAGGAGGTTGGCACCACTGTGAGCTCCCTAAAATCGCGAGATTAACTAAGGTACTATGAAGAGCGACTCGTTTCACGTCTGAAACATGTACATCAACTTAGATTTTGGATTGAAGTTGAACTCGGGCTTTTCCCAGCCAATATTCGACTCTTACCACACAGCTCTCGAACAATACCCCCTCAAAGCTCTGGGTTGGAGGTTGAAACGTTCACCTCTCTGAAGGACAGCTCAGCAATCTCGTGAGTGTGCAGCCCTACAACTAGGCTGCTCGAATATAATTTGAACGTACTCAATGACCGTTTTGGTTCAAATGCATGTCTCAACCCACTAGTAGAATGGTCTGATGATGAGTGACGCTCGCTCGATTTCACAATAACCTTGTTCGGGCTTGTATGGTACAATTTTTTATAGGTTCACTGTTCACCAAATTTGGGGTACTCTTTTTGTTATTAGTGTTTGATTTTAATTTAATAAAATATGTTGAGTAATACTTCTAATACGGACTACTGCATTAGTTTGTGGACTACTCAGAGTGAACCAAGGAAATTTCCAGGCCAAACTTGCCCCCTGTGGTACAATTAGATTTCTTCAGGCACGGAAGATATTGCCGGGAGCTCCCCACGTCGAATTCGCAAAACCTTCTGCAAAGATCATGCTAGACCCACCTTCAGAAGGGTACCTGCTGTCCAGTATTCCCTTTGGATGGCTCTGCTGTAGTACTGTTGACCTTTTTAATCATAATCATACCTCCTCTTGGCCATCAGCGGATGAATGCGCACAGTAGGGCTTGCACTTTGTGTATGCGTCTTGTTTTAAAGCGCTTCATTACTTCTGTGGACTATTTACCGTCTCTTATTAGTGGTAGCTACTTATTTGAACTGGTATGAGGTGCTTTCTCTTCACAAAGTTGCAATACAACAATCAATGCTGCACATGCAATGTGCAATCTGTCCAATCCAGCCCATCCTGCGCTGTAGTGCTTATAATCAACGCTGAATCACAGTGGCTGATTATGGTTGTGCTTCGAATTCGAATAGGATAATCCTAAGAGTCAATTTATGAATTTCAATCGGCAGATGATTCGACTTCCTACAACTTGATAAACGAATTCAATGTTCTCAAATACTTACAGCACCTATGCAATTAAAACGAATATGCGTATTTAAACTATTTCAAAGTGCATATCACAGTAACAATGGATCTATCTGTATTAACCAAGCGACTCACGCTGAAATGTTATTTTACTGAATTTTATTCACTAGAAACACAAGTTGAACTACTGGTTCTCGCTGTACAGCAATATTTTGTTCTCTAAGACTGATTGAATGGCCACAGCAAGTATAAAAATAGAATGACGCACGATTCTTTTCTCATTTTTGCCCCATTTTCTTTCAGTTAGTTTTATTTTCTTTAATTGTCTTTTCATATATAGCAGCCCTGTCTCGCATTCCTTTTAAAAATATCTCAAAAATTCCTGAAAAACATAATTGCGCTACTATGTTACTACCTATGCTCCACTTTTTTGATTATTCTACTCCCCGATCCTAACATTCCAATACATATAAACCTACTCGATCACCGACTTCTCGGCCACCGATGTACTAGACCGAACAACATCTGCCTAGATGGTCCTTCTGGCACCTCGTTCGTACTGTGGAACGGAAAATTCAGTAATGCGGACGCAGTATTGGTAGAATCAGACATCTCAAAGCTAATTGGCTCTTTTATGTGGATTTGTAATTCTGCAAGTCTAGTTTTATCGGCCACAAATCGTGAAAAGCCTAATATGCAAGACTTGCAAATAAATTTTCTTAGTCGCTTTTTTCGCTTTTGAATACTGATCTTTCCGGTATTTTTTCTCCAAAGTTATCTAGAAAAATTTTGAAACGCACGTGATTTAAATTTTTCTCTTCTCTCTTACAATATTCTGTTGAAGATCATGAGGATTCTTCATTGATCTAGGCTATGAATCACGTAGTGTTTGTCCGCAAACTGGAGACATGATTTTTAAATAATCATGTATTGGGAAAAAGGTGCTACTGTGAAGTTTACCGGCTTGTAGAAAGTTGGTTAATCTGAGCGACAGACTCTGTTGGAGCTATGAGAATCGTAGTGAAAAATCTTTTTTCATATCACTATCGAATTTTCATGGTATAAATGTACAGCTGAGACGGCTCTACAATGCTCCGTCGATAATACTTGAAACAAGTATAGCTGCTTCTATGTTCCTCCAATATTATTTTCAAAATATGCAATCACGAAGAGACCTCATAAAAGTGTGTTGTTTCAGCTTGATACTGCTGTGAGCGTATAAGAAATGAGTACCTTCAACTTCAAAACATTTCTCGAAGGCAGGCTAAATCCAACTTTAAGTATTCGTTCAAATTCGTTTCGTTCACGATAATGATGAAAATTCGGCACCAAATCTGTCAAGATGCTGACTGTGCCAGTTTTGATATTGATAAGTTTGGCGTTCAAGAACTACGACTATTTTGCTTTTGAGTTTAAGTTCTTTGAAACAATTTCACTTCTCGCGTTAAACCGACTGAAGAAAACTGGTAAAATCTTTGCACAATACAGCTTCTACTACAGAACATACAATAGCGGCTTAACAATATTCCATCAACAGTTACAAAGAAAAATATCAGCCCAACGCAACAACTGATTTATGTATGAATTACTGAAATCTAGATTCAACATTTTTCTCTTCGCTCTTTCACCTAGATTCATATAAACATCTGACTGAAATTCATAAGATTTGGAATTACGCTTTAGCAGATGGCATAAATGAAATTTTACAGATAAAGAGAAGATACATTACTCGAGTATCCAGTTCTGATTATCATTTCTGCATTATTGACTAGATGCATGTAAAACTACTGAGAACTCATTCATGTCAACATTCAAATACATTACAGCAATCCTACACGCTTCTGTGAAGTATTTCCCGCTAATCAGTGAAAATCATCCTAGTTAAACATGTGTACAACCTCCATAAATACCGATATATGAATTTCCGTACTCATAACTCCCAAAAATATATGTGCATGTCGATATTCCCATCAAAAAGAATTTTATAGTCACGTCTAGACAGATACAAATATTTATTTCCAACATTGCCGGTCTGAATTTGTCCTCAAAATGTCGGTAATCGTTTTCAGCTCGTGAAAAGAACAGACCAGGAAATTGCAGCAATATACCTTCAGATTCATGTGGTATATTTCGCGATTCTCATTTCTGCAGTGCTAATTCGAATGTAATGATGATCTCGATCTCAAATTTCCGCGTAAAGGTATTGCTAGTTGCAACATACATTCTTTGGTAGTGGATCAGCGATGCTTAGTTGTATGTTTAATCTTAACGTTATCAGACTCAAAAAGGCTCACTTTTACTGCATAGTTGTTTTCTTGAGAAAAGAATCAAGTACTAAATGTCATTGAAATGATTCTTAGCGCATTGAAACAAGTCCATCTTTCTTGAAGATTCTTCTCAATTCATCCATTGGATGTGCCCTTGTATAGCACGAACAGTGGCGGTTTGTTCCATCTATTGTGGCAGAGGCTGCCAATGTAAATACTATGGATCACTTGCCTCCAATCATCACAGAGATGGTTTTCTCTTTCCAAATGAACTGCATCTGTAAGTGTATAGTTCAAAAAAGCTGCAGTTTCGCACATTTTGAGGCGATAGCGAGAATCATCAATCTGTTTACTGTAGTCTTGCATCAATCTCCTGCATTAATCTCCACGAAATGGCTGCATCCGCTTTTTGACTCACTTGAAAAATTTTCTAATTGATAGAACAAAGTGCTTCAAAAATCTGTAAATCCGATCGGTTATCGTAAATTGATATGCAGGCTTGAAGTCTTCATCGAAGTATAAAGATTGTCAACAGTATTTGAAGATGTCTCTGCCAGCTTCTACACGGCTTGATTAATAGTACGGTTGCACACTGCCGATTCCAATCCTTTGTTTTCAAATTTCGGCTGAGGGTGTATAGTGAGTTTCCATGGTGGTTTTCAGCTCGATCCTTGATTCGTTCTCAATTTTTCCCATTCTTGAATAGTATGAAAGTAAATGAAGTGCAATTCTTGATGAAAAGACACACACAATAGCAAAAGCAATGGTCGAAGTCCCTGTGAGCGTGGAAGTCAACCCGTGATATCCACGGGTGCTTCGTTTTCAGGCCGAGCGATCCTTGGTGAGTCACTGGGAAACCGAAGACCAATGTCGATCCCAGGACAGCTAAACAGAGTAATTAGTAGCAACTTTTCGACCGTCTGAGAACGACTGCTGAAATCCTACAACGCATGCTGAAGCGTTCCAGTTGGAGTAAACGGAAATCCGCCCGTTCTTTCCTGGCTGACGCAGTACGAAACCTCGCAACAAAGACGGCATAGTTAAAATTGAAAAGAGAGTGACGCATGAGTCTTCGATCTGTCCTCCTTAGCAGCCAGCTGGCTTATGGCAATCCACTAGGTAGGCGTGAAAACTGAGGTCCCAAGCTCTTCCCGATTACTTTTCGAACTCCATTCTTCTTAATATCTCCTCGCGATTAATGTGAGGTTATTCCTCATCAATTCCAATCCACCAATTCGAGCTCCTCCAAAATAAAATTTTCTCATTCCAATGCGAATAATCATGCTGTTTCTCAGGTATCTGTAAGTCCAGTAGTCGGGTATTGACTCTCAGAGTCAAATTTCGATCCTTAGAACTCCAATCCCGAATAGCCAATCGATTCCTTCATCTGAATTTGATCCCCTCATGCGATTCGGAGAGAAACATCCGTCTCCAAGGAAAACAAAATTTGATTGCACAAAAGTCAACTTTCGATTTCGCAGCTGTTCTATGAATTTCTTCAGATCAGGCAGCGTTATTGACGGCTTCCAATTTCTGGAGAAGGGTCAGTTGTTTAGTAGCAATTGCTGGGTATTCGATTTGAAATTTTAGATTTTACGTTCGTATCTTTCTATAACTATTACAAATTTCGGATACGATCGTAAAATGCAGATATATTACACGGGGATGAAAATCAAAATAAGCAAGAGAAGTATCTTACCTAATTGTACCCAAATTTTAATTACTTCAAGATGCATGGCCACTATCACTGCAAGAAAAGATCACTGTCACGTTCAGCATTAATTTTATCAGCCTCGGTAGTTTATTTTCTTGTCCTGACTTAATGACCGATGTCATCTTCAGGATTTCGTTAACTTCACCTGATTCTGTTTTATACTTATAGCTAGCAACGGTAGCCTCTACTCCTCCATTTCAATCTAAAAAGCTCAGTTCTACGAGAAACACCAATAGATTATCCGCCTTATTGATTTCACTACGGAGTGTTTTCTAATCTTTGGTGTTTTCCTACAAAAAGTTGTACAAATCTTGTTTTCGTCATCTTTGAAATCTTTTCTAGATCCTCCAGGAGCCATAACGTCGACGAAGAATAGACTTCTGACAAAAGCAAAAGTTTTGCGGGTGTTGTCAAGAATATTACGACCGCGACAGTTGATTGGTGCAGAGCTGTAAGGTGTCAACCAAATAGGTAAAACTACATAGAAGGTTTTGTTGAGGGACTTAGCTGATTTAAGAGCAAAAACGAACCTGAATATCAAATGAAGATTGACATTATGAGCGAGCTTAATATAAACGGTGACAATCTTTTTGAAGTGGAGGTGGTACTTATTTTCGGCCCGAATTATCTCCACATTAATCCTACCAGATTGAAAAAAACAAGAATTAATAATTTTGCGTAGAGATCTAGAAATAAAATAATAATCCAATAATAAATAGTTTACCATGTGCTTCTGGTTATTTGATTAGTGCCCAAACAGAAAACTGGGTTTTCAATTACTCTTAACGTCAATTGTACTCGTATATGCTGTACAGTACTGTACGGTACGGTACTTGTACCTATAGAGGATAGCTTCCGAATACTTTATGTGACACACCTAAATCATAATGATAAAGAACTTCGCAGACTGCAAACATACAGAAGGTTGATGTCGATTAGTTCGATGTTAGAAAACAGTACAGTATACCGTGAAATTAGCGTCCCGACAGCTGTCCTGAAAAAATAATACTAATTTCATACTCAGTACTACTGTCAAGTACGAGAAATTGGTTTTGCGGCGACCTAGCATTATTTGCGAGCTTTCCTGAA
>JAAUYH010144437.1_pt1 | contig 38745 bp, 36 predicted proteins | sample 7278061 | NCBI WGS metagenome assembly JAAUYH01 (sample SAMN14350203, study PRJNA611818) | marine sediment metagenome | isolation source: surface marine sediment (0.6m) | place: French Polynesia: Moorea | collected 2018-08
CGCTGAGACGTCTTTTTTTAAGGGTATATTCCTTAAAATCGGGGTGATTACCGTTGGGCCGGTCACTATAATTAATGCTGAGAACAAAAAACAGATTTCCCAGTTTAAATCAAAAAAATAATGCGCTGCAACAGCACCGCCAAAAAAGGTGACCACTGAGCCGAGTGTTATTAGTTTTGTAATGGCGGGGCCAACATTCTTAATTTCTTCTTTTCGCAACGTAAGGCCTCCCTCAAATAGAATAATACTAATAGCTAAAGACACGAAATAATACAACCCGTCTCCCGGGAAAAGTCCCTTTTCTCCATTCCAAACAGGTTCTATCCATTTCGAGCCATCTTCAGAAATATATTCAGCGGCAATTGGGCCAACAAGCAGTCCTATGAGAATTAATGGTAAGATTGCAGGAATTTTAAAACGCCATGCTACCCATTGCGCTAAAATTCCTAAAATTATGATACCGGCTAATTCTAACATTTCATCAAATTTTGGTGAAAATAAGAATTTAAAGTTAAACTTTTATAAAGTAAATGGTTATTAGAAGCTTGGAGGAAGTCTTGATGCTTAAAGAGACGCATTCAATTGCATTATAGCCCCTGAAAAACCTCATTCGACAATTCGGTCGCAATGATATGATTGGTTAAAATCTTATCGACAATAGCTTGTGTATTATCAGGAAAATTTAGATCGACAATCGCATCAGACTGTACCCATTGTTTTATGGCTGGCACTTGTTTTTTACCTAATCTTTTCAATACAGGTACCCCTAATCGCTTCAAGCTTTCTGCGTTATAGGCTTGTTCATACTGACCTTTCATTGGAACCACCATAAGCTTCTTTTTTAAGAAAAGAGCTTCTGCCGGTGTTTCAAAGCCAGCCCCGCACAAAATTCCTTGAGACCAAGCCATACTTCGTTCAAAAGACTCATTGGGTTTTATAGGTTTAATAAAGACGTTCTTGCGCTGATAAGGTTTCTTACAATACTTGGAAAATACTTTCCATTTTATGCCTTTTATCTTTGATAATACTTTAATGATTTTGTCATCACTATAAGCAGGTAGATAGACCGTGTAATATCTTTTGTCTTTAATTTTTTGCTTACGGATGGCATGCCGAATCACTGCAGGATAAATGCGTTTGTCATAACTCTTAAAATGGAAGCCATATTTTTCAAGCGAAGGTGCATAATTTTTTAAAATGAAAGTACCTGTTCGGCTTTTTTTTGCGGGTCTTGGTACTTTTTTGTTTCGTAAAATACCTTGATGACTCAACGCCACACAGACTTTATTTTTAAAGTAACAAGCCCAAGCAGAGATCGGTTCGAAATCATTAATCACCATATCATACTCTTTGACTTTACACCTTCTAACCTCTTTAAAGATTCGAAATATATTGTTCTTTCTAAGTGTTTTAAGGTAATTAATACCGCCGTTTTTACCGAAAATAAAACTAATACCTTTAAACTTGTATTTTACTGGAAAGGGAAGTTCCACTTGAGATTCTGTACCACTTATCAATACGTCAACCTGTGCCCTGTTCATGAGCGCAGGTATGACCTCCTTGGCCCTGCTAATATGACCATTGCCTGTTCCCTGAATTGCATATAAAATCTTCATTTCCCTTAGCTTCTCCGTATATTAAAATCAGCTAAAAGCTCATTGAAAATTTCTTTGTTTGATTTTTCTGTAATATCATCTTCTATGACTTTCACCCCCTTCACTGCCATAAAATGCGTTTCATCATATCGGTAGATACTCCATTTACTCTTATGATATTCCAAGGCCGTCAAATTTTCGATCCAATCACCCGAGTTTAAATATGTAACTTTTCCATTGCGGCTATTGTAGGTCTTGATTGTTGGCTGATGAATATGCCCGCAAACTACATAATCAAATCTATTTTCAACAGCAATATCAGCAGCCGTTTGTTCAAAATTATTAATGTACTTGACGGCGCTTTTTACACTGTCTTTAATTTTTTTTGATAGTGATATTTTCCCTTTACCAAGAAACTTGCCTATGGTATTTACGCCGCTATTTAATAAAATTAACGCGTCATATCCCACCGCGCCTAATTTGGTTAACCATTTTGAGTGTTGCATAGTCACATCAAAAACATCACCATGAAAAAACCAGGCCTTTTTACCATTGAGCTCCAGCACCACTTTGTTCTGTATTGTAAATGAATTGATTTTGAAATTCACAAATCGACGTAACATCTCATCGTGATTACCCGTGATATAATGTACCTCCACACCATTGGTTATCCAACCTATCAAATGCCTTACAACCTTCATGTGAGCCTTTGGCCAGTAATGTTTTTTAAATTGCCAGATGTCAATAATATCGCCATTAAGCACAACCTTTTTAGGCTGTATACTCTTCAAATAGTTAAGAAGTTCTTTGGCATGACACCCATAAGTGCCCAAGTGTACATCTGAGATCACCACCAAATCGACCTTTCTTTTCTTGGTATTTTTTTTAGGCATAAAAAACTAACTCTCTAATTTGCGCTGCAATGTAACACATGGAGTTAAACCCTTTGTTCCCCTAGTATTACGTATAGATTAAATAAAAAAGAAAGACATCACCTGATCGTTACCAAATGATGTCTTTATTGTTAAGTAATAGTTAGTCAATCTATTGTTTCGCCTTCCTATCTTCTAAAATGCTGTTAATAATGAGCGCCAATCCCCCAAAGAGGAAGATCATTGAAAAGTAGCCCACTTCTTCCGGCAAAGTGGTATATTCATCGATGAATGATCCGACCAAAATACCTAATGCAATTCCAACAAGCAACATTCCAAATTTCAAGGTCATGTTCGCATAATTTCGTTTGGTTGTAAAAATTGACGGATCTACACCTTTGTCAATCATAGACATTCTTTCTCTGTTTCTCGCGGTGAGGTATACGTATATAATTCCGAATACTGAAGCAAAAAATGCTAAGGGGATTAATATTTCTTCTGCCATAATACTTATTTTTTAAATTATTAGTGTTTACATTAGCTATGACGTTGCATGTTTCAAAATGGTTACACATCCTATTAAATTTGTACTTTTGATTCGATGAGAATCATTATTATTCTGCTATTCCTGAGTGCCGGTACGCTTACTTTTGCGCAAAAAAATCTGACATTACAGCTCATAGACTCTATTTCGCTTGATGCGGATGTCTTTGCAGGAGTTGATGATTTTGAGAATATCTATTATACCAAAGGAACTACCTTTTATAAAAAAACTGCACAGCAGACCTATTCATATGCCAATACACCATTGGGAACCATTGCTGCTGTGGATATTACAAATCCTCTTAAGATACTGATCTTCTACCGAGATTTTAACACCCTGGTTATTTTAGATAATCGTTTAAATGAACTTTCAGACCGTATTAATTTAAGCGATGCGACCTACGGTAAAAATGCAGTATTCGCAACTATTTCTTCTAATAATAATTTATGGTTGTACAGCCTGGATGATAATGTTTTAACACTTTGGAACTATGAAACCAAACAAGCAATTTTCGATTCTCAACCCTTACAGTTTTACAAGGATAGTTTTGAGGCTAAAAACCAAGTAAGCACTTATGAAAATTGCTGGTTGCTTTCTGAAAAAAGTATTCTGGAGTTTAATGAATATGGGAGCTTTATCAAGGAAACAGCACTTGCCAATGTTTCAATGATGACGCCTTACAAGCGTGGATTTATTTATACTAAAGGAACAATACTATATTTTCACGAAAATGATACAACTACGGAAGTCACGGGCATGATCCCTGAACACTTATCAACAAATTATTTTGTTAATAAAAATACATTCTATTTTTTCCGTTCAGGCTGGCTTTACCGATACAGCATTTTAAAAAATTAGTACCTTTAGCCCCGCAAACCATCAAACAAAAATCTAAACAATGCATGTTGCTATTGCCGGAAACATTGGTGCCGGAAAAACTACCCTTACGAAACTTTTAGCTAAACATTATCGCTGGAGCCCTCATTACGAATCGGTGGAAGAAAATCCGTATCTCGATGATTTTTATGCCGAAATGGAGCGCTGGTCGTTTAATTTACAAGTGTATTTCTTAAATAGCCGATTTCGTCAGATTCTAGAAATCCGCGACAGTGGTAAAAATATCATTCAAGATCGTACCATTTATGAAGATGCCCATATTTTTGCACCTAACTTACATGCTATGGGGTTGATGACCAATCGCGATTACAGCAATTATTCTTCATTGTTTGAGTTAATGGAAAAATTAGTAGCGCCACCCGATCTATTAATTTACCTGCGCGCCAATATCTCTACCTTGGTAGATCAGATCCATAAACGTGGTAGAGAATATGAAAATACAATTAGTATTGATTACTTAAGCCGCTTAAACGAGCGCTACGAAGCTTGGATTTCAACCTATACCAAAGGAAAACTACTCATTGTTGATGTAGACAATCTGGATTTTGTAGATAAGCCCGAAGATTTGGGCGCTGTCATCGATAAGATTGATGCACAAATTCATGGTTTGTTTTAGTTTTTATTTGTAGCACTTAAGAAATTGCTGTGAATTTTATTCTTAATTCACTATACAAAAACTATAGTGTAGTGCACGATTTGTAATACGAGCACCTGTTTCTCGTCCAAAGGTTGTAAATTAGAAGCTCTCTTTCTAAACTGACCACCTTATGACAACCAGCAAAATAGAAATCGCCAAGATTTCTTCACTCAAAGAGAAACAACCTGCCTATGCTCTAGTCAGAAACACCGATTTGGTTATTGTAAAACACGAGACTGGAATTTCTATTTTATATGGTAGATGTCATCATCGGGGCGCACTTTTAGCTGATGGTCATATTGATGGTAAAAATCTTATTTGTGGAGTGCATGGATGGGATTACCGCTATGATACCGGTATTAGTGAATACAATAATGATGAGCAACTTCACAAATTTCAGGAATACATCGAAGGCGACTCTTTATTGATCGACACGTCTGAAGTCGAAGCTTTTGAAATAGAGCATCCGCAACCGTTCAACCGTGATGAATATTTGGGTACTTATGCGGATACACATCCCGAAGACACTGAACCATACACAGGATATATTAAAGAGCTCGCGAAAAACGGATTAAAAAATTTGGGTCATCATGGTTTTTCCGCTTCCATGGGCGTTGACAGAAATTCTTTACCTAAATGGACTGACATTCAGTTTTTACCCGCACAATTGGCATCACGGCCATTATTAGACCATGAAGACGTCGCCACTAGAGTTGTTATTGGCCCTAATGCTAAAAAGCCTTTAGAATTAGAGATCCCACTATTTGTGAGTGATATGAGTTTCGGTGCCTTATCTCGTGAGGCAAAAATCGCCTTATCCAAGGGGGCAGAAATGGCCGGCACGGGAATTTGCTCAGGTGAAGGTGGTATGCTCCCGCAAGAACAGGCTAATAATTCGAGATATTTTTACGAATTGGCCTCAGCTCAATTCGGATTTTCCTGGGATAAATTAGATAACGTACAAGCTTTTCATTTTAAAGGAGGGCAAGGAGCAAAAACAGGTACCGGTGGGCATTTACCAGGCAATAAAGTAAGCGCTGAAATTGCTGCCGTACGCGGACTCAACGAGGGCGAAGCAGCAATTTCACCAGCAGCGAATCCAAATTTTCATACTGTCGAAGATTTTAGAATTTTCTCTGACAAAGTACGCGAGCGTACAGGAGGTATTCCTATCGGATTTAAAATTGCAGCTAGTCACATCGAGAAGGACATTCAGTTTGCCTTAGATGTCGGTGTTGACTATATAATTCTAGATGGTCGTGGTGGCGGAACTGGCTCTGCACCGACTATACTAAGAGATAATATCAATGTGCCCACCATTCCGGCCCTGGCCAGAGCCAGAAAATATCTGGACGAACAAAATGCAAAAGACATCACCCTTGTAATAACCGGAGGTTTGCGCATTGCTGAAGATTTTGCGAAGGCTATGATGTTAGGTGCTGATGCCATAGCCGTTTCTAATTCAGCAATTCAGGCCATTGGTTGCCTGGGGATGCGTGCTTGCGGATCTAATAATTGCCCCATTGGTATTGCCACTCAAAAAGAATCGTTAAGAAGCAGATTAATCGTTGATGCTTCTGCTAAGCAGCTTTATAACTTTTTTACTGCTACCAATGATCTCATCAAAGTGATTGCAAGAGCTTGTGGTTATAACGATATCTCAAAGTTTAATAAAAATGATCTTTCCACTTTTGATAGTGATATACATAAACTTACTGGAATACCATATGCCGGCGTAAATCATTTCTAAGTCATGAGCTCAATAGACCCTATTTCGAGTTGTTTTTCAGAAAAGATAAAAATTTTAGAGCGCCAAAGGAGTTTACCCGAGATATCGTATAAAATTTTAATATAAAACCTGCAAAATATGGCGGAAACAAAAGTTATTTGGCACAAGGTCCTCGAACACAAAAGAGAATTACCTGAAGGTAGGGTAAAAACAGTTACCGCAGCTCATAAGGGCATTTGCCTTACACATTACAATGGTAAAATTTCTGCTCTTGACAATCGATGTCCACATCAAGGTGGGCCATTGGGCGAGGGTTCCATAGAGAATGGACTGTTACGTTGCCCGTGGCACGGATGGGACTTTGACCCTTGCACAGGACAACCCCCCGGTGGTTTTGATGACGGCATAGACACTTTTCCTGTTAAAGAAGAAAATAATACGATTTATGTTGGTTTGAAAGAAGAAGAGAAGCATCAAACTACGGTTTCAGATATTATGGTAGAAACTATGATTAATTGGGGTGTCACAAAAGTCTTCGGTATGGTGGGGCATTCAAATTTGGGATTTGCTGATGCCATGCGCCGGCAAGAAGAAAAGGGTCATTTGAACTTTTATGGAATCCGTCATGAAGGTGCAGCAGCTTTTGCCGCCTCAGCCTATGGAAAGCTCACCGGAAAACCTGCGGCTTGTTTCTCAATTGCCGGGCCCGGGGCCACCAATATGCATACGGGTATGTGGGATGCCAAAGTAGATAGAGCACCCCTTTTGGCTTTAACCGGTCAAGTTGCGACTCAAGTAGTCGGCACCGGTAACTTTCAGGAAGTGGATCTGGTTCAAGGTTTTACTACGGTTGCAGAATTTAATCACCGGGTGCAAAGCGATAGCAAACACGCTGAGCTCATGTCTTTAGCCGTAAAACATGCGATCTTAAAACGTGACGTTTCTCATTTAACCTTTCCTGACGAAGTTCAAGAGCGCCCTGCCCAACCTAATTCAAAAGCCCAAGGACCAATCAATAGAATTACCACATTAGATATCGCACCTCCTCAAAATGCTGTTGAAGATGCAATAGCATTGATAAAGAAATCCAAGCGCCCGGTCGTTATTATGGGCCACGGGGCTCGAGTTCATAAAAGAGCAATTGTGGCGTTTGCCGAAAAATTGGGTGCTTGCGTGGTTACTACTTTTAAGGGTAAAGGACTCATTGCTGACAATCATCCCCTTGGTGGAGGAGTATTAGGGCGAAGCGGTACTCCGATAGCCTCCTGGTTTATGAATGAAAGTGACCTATTGATTGTTTTCGGTGCTTCATTTTCTAATCATACAGGAATCACTCCAAAGAAACCTATCATTCAAGTTGATTTTGATCCTTTGGCATTGAGCAAGTTCCACCAGGTTGAAGTTGCGGTTTGGGGTGAAATATCCAGAACTTTAGGAATATTTTCCGATGAGCTAGAGCATTACAAACCGCAAATAGATCAACGTGATGAAGTGGCTGAACGCTGGAAAATTTGGAAAGCGGAAAAAGCGAAACGTTTATTGGAAACCTCGGAGAAAGGAATAAGTTCTATAGCTGTTTTCGATGTCATGAACAGACTCACCCCAGATAATGCTGTAATGTGTGTTGATGTCGGCAACAATGCCTACTCCTTTGGTCGTTATTTTGAACCAACAAATCAGGATTTTCTGATGTCAGGTTACCTGGGTTCCATTGGTTTTGCTTTACCAGCAGCAATTGGCGCCTGGGCCGCAGTTGGAAATTCGAGGCCCGTAATTGCTGTAGCCGGTGACGGAGGTATTTGTCAATACCTCGCGGAGATCACCACTTTGGTCAAATACAAAATGCCCGTAAAACTGATTATTTTGAATAATCACGAATTGGGTAAGATATCAAAAGAACAGCGCGCAGGCGAATTCGATGTTTGGAAGACTTCATTGTCAAATCCCAACTTTGCTGAGTTCGCACAATCATGTGGTGCCTGGGGTAAACGCATAACTAATCAGGATGATTTAGAAGTTGCGATGAAAGAGCTATATAAACAACCAAAAGCGGGAGTATTGGAAATTATAGCAGATGTAAACCTTATTTAAAATGGAATTATTCATTAGTATATTTCTTACTGCTCTTGCAGTTTATTTTTCTATAGGATTTCTGTTTGGAATATATTTTCTTTTTAAAGCACCTAAAATCGACCCATCTATGGCAGTCACAAAAAGAAGGGTACGGTTCTTACTCTTCCCTGGTATCACTGTCACCTGGCCATTTTTAATTCATAGACTTTTTAAATCAAAAAAGGCTTAATATGGATGCATCACAAAGAAAAGTCCATCGCATTATTTGGATGTCAGTAGCAATTGTAGTTCCATTGTTTATTCTTTTCTCAATTAAAGATTTACATTTTAACACCGCCGAAAAAAAATCTTCACCCGTTGAAACAGCTTCGCAAGAATTGGTTTTGAAAACAGCCGAAAACGAGTTCATGAAGACTATTTTGTATGAGGATCATGTGGAAATCATTTTGAAATCTCCTCTAAAAAATGCTTCGTCCATTGTTTATACGGCAGATACCACTGGAAAACCGCTTAAGATTATAGGGCAAATAACTGCATCAGGAATTTATAATTTCGATATTCAAAGTGCACCTGAAGGAATCGCTTTATATGACGGCATCAAGCAAACCGAAATAACCAAAATTCTTTTCTAATGGCACTCGATTATAAACTGGTTATTTGGAACTCCTTTAAAAAGCAATATGACAAGATCATTGCAGTAAGTATGTTGCTCTATATAGTCGTTTTTGCCATCGTGACATTTACTTTCAATCCTGAATCAAGTATTGAAACACTTATCATTAGAGCATTTGGAAGCTTAGCTATTGTTATGTTACATATCATTTTAGCGATAGGTCCCTTAAGTAGGTTGAATGATCAGTTTCTCCCCATATTGTATAATCGAAGGCACTTGGGCGTCAGCATGTTTTTCGCTGCGTTGGTACATGGCGGATTTTCTATGTTTCAATTTCATGCTTTAGGTGATGTTCATCCTATTTATTCCTTATTTGCCTCTAATATGGATTACAATTCTTTGATCAATTTTCCCTTTCAGGTATTAGGATTTTTGGCCTTACTTATTCTTTTTGCAATGGCAGCTACCAGTCATGATTTTTTCCTAGCCAATCTTTCGGCCCGTGTATGGAAACGATTACACATGTTGGTTTATGTTGCCTATGTTTTAATTATCGCTCACGTATTTCTAGGCACGTTTCAACAGGAAACCTCTCCTTTTACAATCGGTTTTTTGATTTTGGGATTCATAACGATTAGTGGTTTACACCTGGCAGCGGCTTTTAAAGAGCGGAAAACTGATAGTAACAAAACGGAAGAGGACGAAGGGTGGATAAAAGTTTGCACCGTAGATGAAATAGAAAACGACCGTGCAAAAGTTTTTAAGTTGGCCAATGACCGCGTCGCTATCTTTAAATATGACGGAAAACTCGCAGCAATTCATAACGTATGTAAACATCAGGGAGGCCCATTAGGAGAAGGAAAAATCATTGATGGTTGTGTCACTTGTCCATGGCATGGCTACCAGTATTTACCGAATAATGGACAATCACCTCCACCATACACTGAAAAAGTCGCGACGTATCAATTAAGATTGAAAGATGCTATTATATATATAAATCCAAATGCTTTGGAAGAAGGAACTGAAGTAGAACCAGTATATTTTTGATATGGCCAAGAAAGAATTTTATGTATCCTATGTTGAAGGAAGCTTAGGAACTAAAACCAAAGTGACCTTAAAGCGATTTGTATGGATCTGCCTTGGGTTCACCATTGCTGGGGCGTTTTTATTCAGTTTTTTTCAAAAACCTTTCAAGAATAGCACATTCGAATTAACAAATACCACTAATATCACAGGGACTTTTCATCAAAGTCCTTATCCAATGCTTCGTGTCAAGGTAGCAGAAGGAACTTATAAGAATATTGTTCTTTTGGGCTTTGGGAAATCAAGCGCTAATCCTTATTTAGATAACCTACTAGCCCAAGAGAAGGATTTGCATGGAAAAATACTAAGTATATCGGGAAATCTTATTTACTACAATGGTAAGACTTTACTGCAAATCACAGATGCTGAAAAGGTAAAACTGGAAGATCAAAATGGGAAAGTCCCTAAGAAAGAGTTCCTGGGAGAAATGGTCTTTGAAGGAGAAATTATTGACCCTAAATGTTACTTCGGTGTTATGAAACCTGGCTTTGGAAAAATTCATCGCAGTTGTGCCGTAAGATGTATTTCAGGAGGTATTCCACCTGTGCTTGCCACTACAGATAAGAATTCCATTGCTGAGTACTATTTGCTCACAGATTTACAAGGAAAACCCATTAATGATGAAGTGCTATCCTTTATAGGCAAACCGTCAGAAATTAAAGGTATCGTAGACAAGCTAGAGGATTGGTACATTTTGAAGATTGACCCAAAGAATATTTTAATTCTTAACAAGAATTCAAGTATTTACTAATCATGAATACAAGGTGCAATTCATAACACTCCAGACTTATTGGTAAAATTAATGCGCACCAGCCAATAGGCTAAAATAATTTTAACTTCTCTGATTTCCTATTTATTTATAAATATTTATTTATGTAATATATTAAAAATATAAATAAAAATATATGATATATATCTTGTAATTTTAAGATCGAAAGTTTAAGATATTCTAGTAACACCTTTTAAATAATAATTATGAAAAGATTCGTCTACATCGTGCTCTTAATGTTAACCTGTGTTAATAGCTTCGCTATTTCTTCTAATTGTTTAGGCATTCATGAATCAAGACCTTATAACACACCTTTTGATTCATACTTGGATACCTTAAACGATGCTATTGAAATGCCAATTATCAATAGTTTTTCTGTAAAAGAATTCTTTTGTAACACGCCTTTAGAGCAATGTTCTTCTTTCGTTTCTTTATTAAATACCGAAGATCGAAAATGTAAGTATTGTTTGAAACTTTTCTCCGATTTATGGAAAGAAATGAAAATTTATGCACCAGATAAGACACATAACGGCTTCGATTCTACATGTTCAACAACAAATTATCTAATTTCTAACGAAGTGGAGAACATAGTCATCCCTCCCAGAATAGAAATTTTCAAAAGTTTCCAGCACATAAATGTAGAAGAATACTTTCAGCGACCAATTAACCAATCAGATTCACAGGGATTCGGTATTCGGATCAACCTGTAATTAGAATAGTTGGGATTAAAGTCGCTTTTGAAATAAAGGTGTTCGCGTTTGTTGTAGAAGTAAAACCCATTACTAATGAAGTGCTACCATTTTTATGTAAACCGTACCGAATTAAAGGTATCGCAGACAAGCCATAGGATTGGTACATTTTAAAGATTGATCCAAAAAATATTTTAATCCTTAACAAAAATTCAAGTATTTACTAATTAAAAAGGTCCGGCACTTTAGTAATGTGTATAGGTATCTTTACGTCAAACTCGCAAAACATTAAATTTATGAGAAAAACTTTTTTTATTTTCTTCTTGTCTTTAGGATGTGCGATATCGAGTTTTGGCCAGCAAATTGATTATAATGAAGAAAAAGGCTATATAGCCAACGGTTATGATGTTGTGTCTTATTTTTCAAATAAGGTATTACGAGGAATTTCCAAATACACGTACACCTACAATAATGCCGACTATAAGTTCTCATCAGGTGCTAATTTGGAAAAATTTAAAGCCAATCCTAAAATGTACGTCCCTAAATATGGAGGATGGTGTGCTTATGCCATGGCAGATAAAGGAGAGAAAGTTCGTATAAATCCAAAAACTTTTGAAATTAGGAATGGGAAATTATATCTTTTTTACAATGCTTTTTTTGATAATACTTTGGAGAGTTGGCTAAAAGAAGGACCCAATGAATTAAGAAAAAAAGCTGATGTAAATTGGGATAAAATAAAGTATAAGAAATAAGTGACTTTGAATTATAGCGATAAAAAAAAGCGAACTTTTCAGTTCGCTTTTACTATTTTAAAATAGTGTAATTTATTCTTCGTGTTCTGCGATTAAGTGATCTACCTCATCACCTTCAACAGTCTTAACAGTGACATCTTTTTTGCCATTTACTTCTGTCGTTGTGATTACCGTAGCATTCTTCTCACCGTTTTCCTTTTTAACAAGTACTTTCATCTCAGTATTCGCATTATCTGCTACCATTTCATTCACGATAGCACCCTTCTTATTATAGGCTGTTACCTCATCAACACTTATTGCAATACTTGGAGCAATAACTAAGGCCACTACAGACATTAACTTTAAAAGAATATTCAATGAAGGACCCGAGGTATCCTTAAATGGATCTCCGACAGTATCACCAACCACAGCTGCTTTATGAGCATCTGAACCCTTTCTACCTTCTTCTTCGATCATTTTTTTTGCATTATCCCAGGCACCTCCTGCATTTGACTGGAAAATCGCCATTAAGACACCTGCAGTTGTTACACCTGCTAATAAACCTCCCAACATTTCCGCACCGCCAATAAATCCTACTGCTACAGGAACAGCAATCGCTAGCAATCCAGGGAATACCATTTCTTTTATAGAAGCTGTGGTTGAAATTTCCACGCATTTCTCATACTCTGCAACACCATTAGCAGCATCAAATATCTTACGATCAGCTTCAGACGCCTTAGACATATCACTATCATACTTGCGCATTACCTCTAAAGCATCCTTTAAAGCAGGAATATCTCTAAATTGTCTACGTACTTCTTCGATCATTGCCATGGCAGCTCTACCAACAGCATTCATCGATAATGCCGAGAATACGAATGGCAGCATACCACCAACTAATAATCCGGCCATAATTTTTGGTTGAGAGACATCAATTGCAGTTACATTAGCTGTTTTCATAAATGCCGCGAATAAGGCTAAAGCCGTTAAAGCCGCAGATGCAATCGCGAATCCTTTACCAATTGCCGCAGTTGTATTACCTACTGCATCTAACTTATCTGTACGTTGACGTACCTCGCTAGGCAATTCACTCATTTCGGCAATACCACCCGCATTATCTGAAATTGGCCCGTAAGCGTCAACCGCCAACTGAATACCTGTATTTGCTAGCATACCAACAGCGGCAATAGCAATACCGTACAATCCTGCGAAGTGATGCGAAACTAAAATAGCAGCTGCTATTAATATAATAGGAATTGCTGTTGACATCATGCCAACACCCAAACCAGAAATAATATTTGTTGCAGAACCGGTCTCAGACTGTCTTACAATATCTCTAACCGGCTTCTTACCTGTACCTGTATAATACTCTGTAACTTTTCCAACTAATAATCCTGCGATTAATCCGGCAATTACTGCTGCAAAAACACCAACAGAACCATAAGGAAGTCCTTCAATAGTCTCAGGAATAAAGGCTTTTATGATGAACCATGATGCCACCAACATTAATCCCGCAGATCCAAATTCACCAACATTTAAAGCCGTATGAGGAGAACCTCCTTCCTTTACTCTCACAAAAAAGGTTCCTATAATTGACATTACAATTCCAACTGCTGCTAGAGCTAATGGCAAATAGACGGCTCCTAAGCCATCAAAACCTGGCGTAACCAGTAAAGCACCCAAAACCATTGTACCAATTATAGAACCAACATACGATTCGAATAAATCGGCACCCATTCCAGCGACGTCTCCAACATTATCTCCAACATTATCTGCAATCGTTGCGGGATTCAACGGGTGATCCTCAGGAATACCGGCCTCAACCTTTCCAACCAAGTCAGCTCCAACATCAGCAGCTTTGGTATAAATTCCTCCTCCTACACGAGCAAATAAAGCTATTGAAGAGGCTCCAAGAGAAAAACCAGATAGTACATTTAATACTTCATTGATTCCCCAACCTTGCGTATTGTAAAAAGCAAACAATCCGCTTAGGCCTAAAACACCTAAACCAACAACACCTAATCCCATTACGGATCCACCTGCAAATGCTACTTCTAATGCTTTTCCTAAAGATATTCTAGCTGCGTTTGTAGTTCTCACATTCGCTTTTGTGGCTACACGCATTCCAATAAATCCGGCCAACGCAGAACAGATAGCGCCAACTACAAATGAGATAGCAACCATCCAATTTGAATCTGCTTCTGACTGTCCTTTAAACACTAAGAGTGCGGCAATGGCTAAAACGAAAATGGATAATATTTTGTATTCGGCTTTTAAAAATGACATAGCCCCATCAGCAATGTTCTTTGCTATTGATGCCATATTTTCATCGCCTACTTCCTGTTTAGATACCCAAACATTTTTAGCGTAAACAAAAATCAATGCTAAGACACCAAATGCAGGTAAAAATTGTACTAATGATTCCATAAAAGTTGTTGTTTTTTCTTGGTTATGGTTTAAACGCGGCAAAAATAGTAAAACCCAGTAGATTAAAAAAATAAAAACCCAGCTAAAGAAGTAGTTCCTTTAAAGTAAAAATTTCTTTTTTACTTCTTTAAAACTTTACCGTTCAATTGATTCGTGAATTTTCCATTGGCAACGGATATTTTTCCATTGATAATACTGTATTCCAACCCTTGTGCCAGCTGAAATGCATCTTTATAATTTGCTTTATCTTGAAATGTTTCAGGACTGAAGATAATTATATCGGCATAATAACCTTTATTCAATATTCCTCTTTTCGGGATTCCAAATATTTCCGCTGTTTTAGAGGTACTACTGTTAATAAAGGTAGCTACGTCAATTATTTTTTCTTTTCTAATATAGGTGTTGAACTTCCGAGGAAATGATCCGTACTTACGGGGATGGCCTGTATTACCATCTGACCCGGTCACCACCCAATCCTGCCGCATGAAGTTTTTAATGTCATATGGATTCATATTGAAGGATGCCACACGAACATATCCTTTTTTAATCACCTCGAATACGGTTTCTTCTGGAGATATCTTCAATTCCTGTGCTATTTCCAGTAAACTTTTATTTACTAAACTCGAGTCTGGAATCTTCACTATTAGTAGTTTATCAGGGCCTCCACGACGTGTAATATTCTTTCGGGTTTCCGCTAAGATTCTTTGCTTTAGTTGAGGGCTTTTATATCGAATAAAGAGTGAATCTTCACCCCCGCTTTCGGCCCAACGGGGTACAACTGCTGCCTTTAAACTGGTTGCAGAAGCGTTATAAGGATATTGATTTGCCGTAACCTCTATACCTTCTTGTCGCGCTGATTCAATTAGTTTGATAATAGAATCACTTTGCTTCCAAACATCAACCCCCAAACATTTTATATGAGAAATATGTATTGGTAATTTTGCTTGCTTACCTATAGTAATGGCTTCTTCAATTGCAGGGATCAACCCAACTGAATAGGAGCTTTCATCTCTTAAATGCGTATCGTAAATACCATCATTCTCTGCCACTATTTTAGCAAGAGCAATAACTTCTTCAGTATCAGCATAGCTTCCAGGTGCATAAAACAGTCCTGTTGACATGCCAAAAGCACCTGCATCCATTTCTTCTTGCAACAATTCTTGCATTTTAAGAATTTCTTCTTCGCTGGCTTTCCTATCACTTTTACCCATCACCTGTTCTCTAATAGTTGCGTGACCTACTAAAGGAACCGCATTGGTACCAATACCTTGTGTTTCATATAATTTGATGTATTTAGAAGACGGGTAGAAACTATCCCCATCGTTTCCAACTACAACGGTTGTGATTCCTTGAAAAAGAAAAGGCCGATTATGTGACTTTGTTGTATCTATTAAGTCTCGGTCTGCATGTGTATGCGGATCAATAAATCCTGGTGAAACAATCAGCCCTGAGGCATCTATCGTCCTTGTAGCTTCTATTGTTGCGTCCTTTTCATTACCAATAAAAACAATTTTATCGCCCGTTATAGCGATGGTCAAATCGCTCGCCGCTGAATCGATACCATTATAAACGATGCCATTTTTGATAAGGATATCTGCTTCTATTTTTCTTTTGGAGCAAGAAGAATATAGTAGTAAGATAATTACGAGGTATGTGCCAATCTTGAGATTCATTGCGATGTGGTTGTTAAAAGCAAAGTTTTCATTAATTCACGGGCATATACTCCTGCCCGCTTTCTAATTGTATCCCTATCCACTTCGTCTCCATCTTCATAAGTGACAGCTTCGCACCCAATTTGATTAAAAAAATAATTATAACAATATGGTAATTCTTGACTACGTCTTCTGGCTTCAACTTTGAATGAAGAGTTGTTTTGGATATTTCCAATCCAGTTAGGGATGATTTTTTTTGTTTTTATTTCATTAACTGAATCTAAGACCAGCATATAGGGCCCGCTATACGATGTATGGAAATCTATGGCAAATTCTATTTTAGTTCCTTCTTTAATTTTAGTCTCTATATATGATTTTACAGCTTGCGTTTCGGGTTCTTTGAAATCTACCCAGTCTCTATTTAGATCAGTTCCGTTCGCATTATGACGCCAATTACCCATATCTGCGCCATCTGGATTCAACAGTGGAAATACTATAATATTGAACTCATTTCTAAATGAATTTGCGATTTCAGAATCACCTATCATTTCTTCATAAAAAGCTTTAAAACCAATTGTTCCCCCGGGTATTTCGGGTGGGTGTTGTCTTGCGATCATAACAACCGATCTGTTTAATTCTTTATTGGAATTCAATACATAGTTGTTATTTTTTAAGACTGTTTGTCCGGCCACTTCTTTACTTAAAAAAGGACGAAGAATCAGAATACTGTCAAGCCATGAATAGGTATCATTACTTGATTCAATTTCCTGGGCTGCGACATAAATTTTCTTTGAAGAGACATTGAGCCTTAAAGTGGCTGTACCCAGAGATGTATCAATCTTTATATCCGATTCCTCTATTTTTTCCCATGATTTCTTGTCTGGGCTTAATTTTGGGATGTAACGATGCTTATACGCTCCATAATCCAAGGTTACTTCAATCTCTTTTTCAGACCCTGATGTGATCCCAAAGGCGAACCAGGGGCTTTTATTAACAGGTTCAAAAGCAGGGTTTATATAAGCGATGTATTTATCATTTCCCTTAAAGGAAACGCTGTCTAATCTGGCGCCCGCAAAACTACTATCAAATAAAACTTCAGTTTTGGGTTCATTTTTACAGCTCAGGCTTAAAACTGTAAACAAACAAATACGAATAACTATTCTCATTTCAATAAAACATGCATCATCTGTTGCGCTGATACTTTGCCAATTAATTTTATTTGATCTCTAGGGGTTTTGTCTCCAATTTCATAGGTGATCCCCACAGCGTTATGCCCATATAAAAACCAGCCTTTTGACACCGGTGAAGTACTATTTGCAGCTTTTTCATTAACCTTATACCCGGAGATATTTTCTTCTAAAGCCGCGAACCAATCCTCAATAAAGTTTGGTAATGTGGTACGCTCTCTGATTTTATTGGTATAAAAAACGTCTTCATAGGTAGAATGGAAATCGAGACCTAGCAGCAGCACAGCTTTGTCTTTTTTAAGTTGTTTCGTAACAAACTTGACGATATTCCTTACTTCGGGTTGATGGTATTTTGACCAATCTCTGTTCGTATCAACTCCCGCAGCGCTATGCCTCCAATGCCCAAGATCAACACCATCTGGATTCACTATAGGAAATGCCAAGACGCGATATTTCCTTAAAAAATCACTAGAAAGCTCTGAATTATCTAAAACCGTTTGCAAAAATTCTTTAAATGCAAAAAAACCTGTTACTTCGGGTGGGTGTTGTCGTGTAAGCAAAACAATAATCGGCTTGTTTTTTTTAGCACCCCTGTAGATATCTAATACAGGAAGTTGCCTGCCTAACTTCGATTTGCCAAAATTCTTAAAACGAACATACTCCTTTCCCCTAATTAACTTCATATACCAATTTTTAACATCTGTAGAAGTCTGGAGTTCTTGTGCAGCAATTGTTAATGGTTTCTTATCAAGGGAAACTTTAATCGTAACTATTGAATCTTTCTTGAAAATATTGGTAGAGTCAATGAGTCTCCAACGATTATTTTTCTTGAGTTTAGGGATATATCGATGCTTATGGCCTTTCGGATATTTGAACGTAAAATAGAATGTTTTAGGTACTGATGACCAGGCCTTGAAGGCATAATAAGCACTGCGGTTTATGGGTTCATTTTCGGGGTTTATTATTAAAATTGCAGAACTATCACTAGCCGTTTCAACTCCATTTAATCGCGCTCCATCAAATTGATTACTGGTGTAAACTCCTGCATCTTCTAAACTAAAAACTTTCTTCAGTTGACTTGAAATTGGTTTTGTTGTCGTATCAACAGGCTTTTCAAAATCTACAGTATTCAAAGTTTTACAGGAAATAAATAAAACTAAACAGGAAGAAAGGAGTAGATTTTTAAGGGTATTTAGATTCATACGTATTGGTTAGTGCGAATAAAGTTAACAAATTATTAGTCGCTCACACCAAAATAAAAAAACCTCGCAGTTTTGCGAGGTCTGTACCAAAGGTGGGACTCGAACCCACACGCTATTGCTAGCATTGGATTTTGAATCCAACGTGTCTACCAATTCCACCACTTTGGCAAATGGGATGCAAATCTATAAAATATTTTGCTTCTGTCATATAAAATAGTAAAGAAGAGTGGCTTGGCTTTTTAAATAATTTTTACTTTTGTGCCAAATTGAAAATCAACGCAATTACTTTAAAACACACAACTCAAATGAAACAAAAAGTACCTAAGCCCAAACTTTTTGCTTGCTCACAATCTTTAGAATTAGCCCATAAAATAGCCGATGCCTACGGCGGTAAACTAGGAAAATCAAGAAAAAATGTTTTTAGCGATGGTGAATTTCAGGTTTCTTTTGAAGAATCCATTCGAGGACGTCGTATATTCATTATTGGTTCCACCATTCCACCCATGGATAACTTAATGGAAATGCTTTTGTTTATTGATGCTGCCAAGCGGGCTTCCGCACGTCATATCACGGCAGTGATTCCTTATTTCGGATGGGCACGTCAGGACAGAAAGGATAAACCTCGTGTACCTATAGCAGCTAAAATGGTCGCAAATCTATTGCAGGCTGCGGGTGCTACGCGCATCATAACCATGGATTTACATGCCGACCAGATTCAAGGATTCTTTGAAAAACCCGTTGACCATCTTTATGCTTCGACCATATTTTTACCTGAAATTAAAAAAATGAACCTGGATAATCTAACCATTGCTTCTCCAGATATGGGTGGTTCAAAGAGAGCTTATGCCTACTCTAAATTTCTGGAAAGTGAAGTTGTTATCTGTTACAAGCAGCGCAAAAAGGCGAATATAATTTCACATATGGAACTCATCGGTAATGTAGAAGGTAAAAACGTGATCTTGGTCGACGATATGATCGATACCGCGGGTACCTTAACGAAAGCCGCTGATCTGATGATGGAAAAAGGTGCAAAAAGCGTTCGCGCAATCTGTACCCATGCAGTACTTTCTGGGGAGGCTTATGAGCGCATAGAAAACTCAAAATTAGAGCAGTTAATTATTACCGATACAATTCCGCTAAAAAAACAATTATCTAAAATAAAAGTTGTATCTTGCGCGCCCTTATTCGCAGACGTAATGCACAAAGTGCAAAGCAACCAGTCGATAAGTGATCAATTTTTAATGTAAATAAATTTTTTAGTAAGTAATGAAATCAATTACGATCAAAGGATCTCAAAGAGAAAGCGTGGGCAAGTCTTCGACAAAGGCCTTACGTAATGCTGGAAAGGTTCCTTGCGTGTTATACGGAGGAGACAAACCATTACACTTTTCAGCTGATGAAATAACATTCAGAAATTTGGTGTATACTCCAAATGTTTACACGGCGTCAATTGAATTAGATGGACAAAAGTATGCTGCGATACTGCAGGATATTCAATTCCATCCGGTAACCGATAAAATCTTGCATATTGACTTTTATCAACTATTTGATGATAAAGAAGTAACCATGAATATTCCTGTTAAACTTGAGGGTAATGCTCCTGGAGTTATTGCGGGGGGTGTTTTGCGTTTCCCGAATCGTAGATTAAGAGTTCGTGCGATTCCAGCAAATCTGCCTGACTTTATCACAGCCGATATATCGAAACTAAAAATTGGTGATAAAATTTATGTAACCGATGTTGCCAGCGATGATTTTTCAATTTTACATCCAGACAATATGGTAGTATGTCAAGTAAGAATGGCGAGAGCTGCTATTACAACTACTGTTGATGAGGATGAAGAAGATGAAGAAGGAACTGAAGAGGGAGCTGCTACTGAAGAAGGAGCAACTGAAGGTGCTGCAGCACCAGAGGCAGAAGCTTCTCAAGAATAAGAATTCAATTCAAATGAACACTAGGAAGAGCTTCGCTTAAAGCGGAGCTTTTTCATTTATAACCATATCGATTATATTTGCCGGATGCAGATCATATCTTTTTTAAGATCCCTTTTCGGAACGAAATCTACTACAGAAGAATCCATGAAGAAATATTTGATCGTTGGTTTAGGAAATATAGGAGCTAAATATGACGAAACCCGTCATAATATCGGGTTCAAGATACTCGATGAACTCGCTAAGACAAGAGAAGCAACTTTTGAAACACAAAAACTTGGTGACCTGGCAAAATTCAGGTTTAAAGGACGCGCCTTTATCTTATTAAAGCCCTCAACATTCATGAACCTAAGCGGTAAGGCCGTAAAATATTGGGCGGGTAAAGAAAAAGTTCCATTAGAGAATATCTTGATCATCTGTGATGACTTAAATCTCCCATTCGGCACAATTCGCATAAAAGCTAAGGGAAGTGACGGTGGACATAACGGCCTTAAAGACATTATTGAAGTTTTAAACTCGACAAACTACGCACGTTTTCGTTTTGGCATCAGTAACGAATTCTCAAAGGGACGTCAGGTAGATTATGTCTTAGGCAGATGGAGTGAAGACGAAAATAAAAAATTGCCAGAACGACTTGAAAAGGCCATTCAGGCAATCCTATCTTTTGGTACGGCCGGTATTAAAAATACCATGAATGAGTACAACGGCAAGTAGTTATTCGACCGTCACCGATTTTGCTAGATTTCTGGGCTGATCTACATTACAACCGCGCATTACAGCGATATGATATGATAATAACTGAAGAGGAATCGTAGTCAACAATGGTGTTAATGCCTCCTCCGTTTCGGGTATTTCTATGACATGATCTGCAATTTCTTTCACCTGCGTATCTCCCTCTGTAACAACCGCAATAATCTGACCTTTACGCGACTTGATCTCTTGAATATTACTTACAACCTTTTCATAATGGCCTCTTTTGGTGGCAATTACCACTATCGGCATATTTTCATCGATTAATGCAATCGGCCCGTGTTTCATTTCCGCAGCCGGATAGCCTTCTGCATGGATATAAGAAATTTCCTTTAACTTTAAAGCACCTTCGAGTGCCACAGGGAAATTGAACCCTCTTCCTAGATACAAGAAATTAGCGGCATCTTTATAAATACTTGAGATGTATTTTACATGCTCATCTATTTTCAACAGTTCTTCTACTTTTTTCGGAATCAATTCCAATTCCTGTAAATGCATGCGGTAGTCTGAGCTAGACATGGTTCCCTTTGCTCTTGACAATCGAAGTGCAATTAAGGTTAATACCGTGATTTGCGTTGTAAATGCTTTTGTGGACGCTACGCCTATTTCAGGTCCGGCATGCGTATATGCACCAGCATCTGTTTCCCGTGCAATAGACGATCCAACAACATTACAGACACCAAAGACAAACGCTCCTTTAGATTTAGCCAATTTGATCGCTGCAAGCGTATCGGCTGTTTCACCCGACTGTGAAATGGCTATCACGATGTCTTTTTCAGTTATGATAGGATTGCGATATCTGAATTCTGAAGCATACTCGACCTCAACAGGTACTCTGGCAAAATCCTCAAAAATATATTCAGCCACTAGGCCTGCGTGCCATGAGGTTCCACAGGCAACAATAATAATGCGATCAGCATTTAAGAATTTCTTCATATTATCTTCTACACCCGCCATTTTAATGATCGCCTGCTTGAGCAATAAGCGACCTCTATACGTATCCACTATCGCTCTTGGTTGCTCATGGATTTCCTTTAACATAAAATGCTCATAACCTCCCTTTTCAATCTGCTCCAAATTCATTTGTAGTTCTTGAATATCAGGAGTTACCAGGGAATCATCCTGAATCTTTCTGATTTTTACATCTTTGCCTAGACGAATTATGGCCATTTCCTCATCTTCTAAGTATACGGCATCTTTTGTGTATTCAATAAAAGGTGAAGCATCAGAAGCGACAAAGTATTCTGATTTATCTTTTCCCAGTCCAATGGCAATTGGACTTCCTAAACGAGCAACAACGATTTCATTGGGCTTTGTTTTATCAAATACGGCTATCGCATAGGCTCCAATCACTTGATTCAATGCAATTTGCACCGCCTTACCGAGCATAACCCCATTCTGTTTTTTAACCTCTTCAATGAGGTTTACTAAAACTTCTGTATCCGTATCGCTTTTAAAGCTGTATCCTCGCTTGATTAATTCCTTTTTAATAGTATCGTAGTTTTCTATGATACCATTATGAATTATTACCAAATCTCCTGATTGTGATACATGCGGATGCGCATTAACATCATTCGGAACACCATGTGTAGCCCAACGTGTATGACCAATTCCTAAATTACCCTCGGTGGTAATTTCTTTTTCTACCCGTTCTAAGAGATCACTTACTTTTCCTTTGGTCTTCGAAAGTTTAAGGTTATCGCCGTCATACAACGCAATACCGGCACTATCGTACCCTCTGTATTCGAGGCGTTGAAGCCCGTTAATGATTATGGGATAAGCTTCCCGATGCCCCACATAACAAGTAATTCCACACATAGCGTATTTTTTTAGTTTATTCCGGTGTTTTGGTATAGTAGATTCTCAACTTAAGTCTTCTATCAAAATCTTGATCATTTTCATCAAAGTTATTACCTTTTATAACAACACTTTGAGCATTCCAGCTAAAGTTTTTTACTATAGTATCAACAATACTTACAGGTGCTTCAGTAGGATGATACATTTTGATCGCAAGTTTATACAATTCCAATGGATCATCATTCTTTAAGACTTCTGAAATATAATCTGTTATAAAGAATCTGTAGAAGTAGTCTTCTGGGTCGTCATCCTCATTTGTAATTAAATTTCCGTCAACACCAATGGGAGCCTCGGTTATATGGTCAAGAATTGAAACACCTTGCTCAGCGTTGTATAAGTATAACCTATTTGGCAACCGTGATGCTTCCGGATCGTCTAAATACAACTCTAAAACCGCACCATTAATTAACCATCCTTCTTGTCTAATTCTATTCAAACTGTCAAGGTCAATTCCGTCAAAAAGTTTTAATTCCACAATAGAACCCTGAGCACCCTGTACAAAAAGTTTGCTATGGCCATTTATGGAATCAGGCGCATTGAATTGAGCTAGTAATTCTGTAGCTGAAGAGTAATCCCTGTTATACGTTGCGGCCCTAATCCCAGATAAGGGAAATACCACGGTCTGTTTAGTTTTTACCGGAACATTTACATCATCAGTATCGCCATCACCATTAAGATCCACTGTTGTCTCGTCAGTCAAAACCTCATTCGTATAATAAATCGATATGTTGGCATCGTTCATTGAAAGGAACATTAGAGATCCCAGATCAGACTGAGGTTCAATAATTATACCTCTGAAATAATTCGAAAAGAGCTCAGGTGACTCTGCTTCTGCTTCGGTGATTTCATCGATAAATATTCGCTTAAACTCATCTGAATCCAAACCCAATTTAACAGACGGATTCCTTGCTTCCTTTAGTATTGTATCAATTCGCTGCTCATTTTCAAAAAAACTTCTTGTCACATAAAGTACCGTATCATTAGCATCAGGTTCGAAGCTTTCAGCATAGAGTTGCTCACCCTTTGTGTAAGATTCATTCGAATAGTATAGCTTGTTCCTAGTGGGATCTTGAGGGTCGAGGGTATTCAAAAAAGTCGTGAGTCTATTGACTTCTAATTGATAAGATGTGTCGGCATCTCCGAAAATTGAATCTAGTGTAAAATTCGGTGTACCGTCTTCATTATTTTCTTGCCTGGTAGCAAAATAAGGTATATCTAATATTACGGTATCTATAACCGGGTTAAGGCCAAAGTCAATTCCACCTACCGGTAGACCGAGCTGAGAAATGAAAGCTGATCTAAGAATTCCGAAATCATCATCATTCAAAACACCAATACCATATATGGGTAGGCCATCAACCCTCGATGAATCTACGTTCTTCGAATAGGCAACAACTTCAAAATCTTGAAATTCAGTATCAAACAGATTATTATTAACAATATTTACACCGATATTCTCGAAATCTTTCTCACAGGAAATTACGCCGAAAAAGACTACACAAAAAACAAGCAAATACTTTGCACTGTTTATAATTTTATTAGTCATAAACAAATAGTAATATTTAAATAATCAATTATAAGACTTTGGTTAGGTAAAAATCGGAATAGGCCTCTGTGAAATCATCAACAGGCTGGTATTCTAATACTGGGGTTTCAGAAGATTCGATATGCTCTAAAATCTCTTTTGGCAGCTTTTCGCTTCCTTTGATAACAGCATCAGAATTTTCAATCGCAATTTTTAAAAGGTTAGTATGATTCGCCTTAGTTAATGATTTTAATTTTTCTTCAGAAATAGAGTCAAATTTAATTTTCGTGATCATTTCCTCACCCAATGAGCCTTTAAAATCATTATTATAGATAGAGGTAACTATTTTACTTTCGGCAAAAAGAGGATCATTTTTATAATACTCTCTAAGGTACAAAGGCAGTAAAGAGGCCATCCATCCATGCACATGAATAATATCAGGTGCCCAATTCAATTTTTTCACCGTTTCCACAACACCCTTGGCAAAGAAAATCGCTCGTTCATCGTTGTCAGGAAATAAATTTCCTTCTTCATCAGTATAAAGTGCTTTGCGCTTAAAGTACTCTTCATTGTCTATAAAGTAAACCTGCATTCTCTCCTTTGGAATCGAAGCCACTTTAATGATTAATGGCATATCCATATCATTGATTATGAGGTTCATACCCGACAATCGTATCACTTCATGTAGCTGATGTCTTCGCTCATTAATGACACCAAATCTCGGCATAAAAATACGTGTCTGTGCACCATTGTTATGCATTTTTCTAGCTACTTCAAAAGACATGTTAGCAGTTTCATTCTCAGGCAAGTAGGGTACAACTTCAGAAGAAACGTACAGAATTCTCTTATCTTTCATAAATCCATCTTAGTTACGAATATGCAAAATTACAAAATTTTATGCAGATTTAGACCTAAAAACAGTAAGTTTACCCGCTTTTAACTCATAATTAAGAACTTCATGCGGGTTTTTCATTCTATCCTATCATTACAGAAATATCTCAACAAAAAACGCACCAAAAATTCGATCGGATTCGTTCCTACTATGGGGGCACTTCATGACGGACATCTGGCCCTTGTTAAAAGAGCGATTAAAGAGAATGATATAGTTGTAGTGAGTATTTTTGTGAACCCAACCCAATTTGATAAAAGCGAAGACCTTAAAAAATATCCCCGAACACTTGATACCGATGTCAATCTGTTAAAAACGACGAAGCATACTATAGTTTTTGCACCCTCTGTTGAAGAAATGTACCAACAAAACATCAAAGCCAAAAAGTTTCATTTTGATGGATTAGAATATGAAATGGAAGGAAAACATCGCAATGGCCATTTTGACGGTGTCGGCACCATAGTAAAACGTCTTTTTGAGATTGTACAACCTCACAAAGCCTATTTCGGTGAAAAGGATTTTCAACAATTGCAGATTATCAAAAAATTGGTCGATAAATACCAACTTCCTGTAAAAATAATTGGATGTAAAATTCATCGCGAAGCAGATGGTTTGGCCATGAGCTCACGAAATACACGACTCACAAAAAAACAACGAGATGCCGCTCCTTTTATCTATCAAATACTCAAAGAAACTAAAAATAGGTTCAAAAAAGAATCGATCCCAACTATAGAGCAATGGGTAACTAAACAATACAAGAATAACCTTGAACTTCAGTTGGAGTATTTTGAAATTGCCAATAGTAAGACTTTAAAACCTGCACGGCGAAAACTAAAAAAAAATAAATATAGGGCATTTGTAGCGGCCTATGCAGGAAACATTCGTTTGATCGATAACATCGCTTTAAATTAACTACTTTTGTCAGCGAAAAAACCTTACCTTGAATTCTAGTTTTAAAAAAACATTGTTTGCAATAATTCCTATAGCCATAGGCATAGGTGTGATCTGGTATTTTTTGGCCCAACTGTCTCCACAAGACAAAAAAGATATCATAAATTCGTTTAAATCGGCTAACTACTGGTGGGTGGGTTTATCATTATTTTTTGGAATGCTGAGCCATTTTTCAAGAGCCTATCGCTGGCAATTTTTATTTGAACCATTAGGGTACAAGCCAAGATTTGTCAACAGTTTTATGACTGTTTTAATGGCCTATTTAGTGAATCTGGCGATGCCAAGAGCAGGTGATGTCGCCAGAGGAACAGCAATTTCAAGATATGAAAAGATTCCGTTTGAAAAAGCCATTGGAACTATTGTTGCCGAAAGAATTGCCGATGTAATTCTATTATTATTTATTATCGGAATCGCCTTTATCTCACAGGCAGAACTCATAAAAGGTTACTTATTTAAAAATGGTACTTCCAGTACAGTAATTGGCATCCTGATTTTATTGTTGCTAGGAGGATTTGCCATTATAGGATTTCAATTAATTCAGAGAGCCAAAAGTGGATTTTTACTCAGGGTTAAAAAATTTGTAAACGGATTATTTGAAGGGGCCATAAGTATCTTCAGAATGAAGAAAAAATGGCCTTTCATTTTACATACTTTTTTTATTTGGGTGATGTATGTACTCATGTTCTACGTGGTCACTTTTGCGCTGCCTGAAACAACTCATTTACCTTTTGAAGCAATTATTGTAGGCTTCGTAGTTGGCGGATTAAGTATGGCCCTGACCAACGGCGGACTGGGTACGTATCCTGTTTTTGTTGCCGGTGCTTTAGCATTATATGGCGTTGCCGGAAATCCGGCGAATGCTTTCGGATGGATCATGTGGACCGCCCAAACCCTGATGATTATTGTTTTTGGCGGATTTTCTTTTTTATTACTACCTATTTACAATCGAAACCGGGGTTAATGGAACGATTTTATAGTAATGGTAAATTGCTGATCACAGGTGAATACCTCGTTTTAGACGGAGCGCGCTCATTGGCTTTGCCTACCAAAAAAGGACAAGCACTTAACGCGCAGCCTATTGAAGACTCCAGACTAATTTGGGAGAGTTTTGATGAACAGAACAACCCCTGGTTACAAGTTGAATTTGACTTACCAGGACTTCGGATAATTTCTGAGACCTTTGCTTCAAATATAGAAGATGGCAGTGACTCACTCGGATTGAAACTTCAAGAAGCCCTGCTGGAAGCCAAAAAATTAAATCCTGATTTTCTAAAAGATACGAAAGGGTGGTACATTAAGTCTAATCTCGATTTCCCAAGAAATTGGGGGCTGGGTTCTTCATCAACACTCATCAATAATATAGCACAATGGGCCAAAATTGATGCCTTTTCGTTGCAATTCAAAATCTTCGGTGGCAGCGGCTATGACATTGCGTGTGCCCAACATGATTCACCTATTATCTATCAGTTGAAAGACCAAGAGCCAATTATTGAAAGTGTGAATTTTGATCCTATTTTTAAAGCGCAGTTATATTTCGTACATCTCAATAAAAAGCAAAATAGCCGGGATGGCATTGCCCGATATCAAAAATTTCAAGCCGATAAATATGCTTTCAAAGAAGAGATCTCGGCATTGACAAATGCGATCTTAATCGCAGATTCTTTAACCGATTTCGATCAAATTTTGATGGAACATGAACGCCTCATTGCATCGGTTATTGATCAAAAACCTGTTCAGCAAGTTTTGTTTTCGGATTATTTTGGACAAACAAAAAGTCTTGGTGCCTGGGGTGGCGATTTTATACTCGCTACGGGAAACGAACACACTCCGAATTATTTTAAGAAGAAAGGATTCCCCACAATAATACCTTACCAAGAAATGGTACTATGAATCAGCGAGTAGTTATAATTGGGGGTGGAGCAGCAGGGTTTTTTGCCGCGATAACGATCGCTGAAACTAATCCTGATTTACAGGTTACCATACTTGAAAAAAGCAATAAGGTACTTCAAAAGGTTAAAATTTCGGGAGGTGGTCGCTGTAACGTTACACATGCATGTTTTGACCCGAAAGATTTGGTGGAATTTTACCCTAGAGGCAAAAGAGAACTACTTGGCCCCTTTCATCAATTTATGACCGGAGATGTGATGCAATGGTTCGAAGAGCGCGGTGTTGCATTAAAGATAGAAGCAGACAACCGCGTATTTCCAGTGTCTAATTCATCACAGACTGTGATCGATTGTCTCTTGCAAAGTGCTAAACAAGGAGGTGTTGAGGTACAGCTCAATCAACATGTAAAGCATATTTCGAAGATCGAAAACCAGTTTAAAATTAGTACTGATTCCCAAAAGTTCCTGACAGATAAATTACTGATCGCAACCGGAAGCAGCCCAAAATTTTGGAGACTGCTGGCACAACTAGGGCATACCGTTATCCCGCCAGTACCTTCCTTATTTACTTTTAATACTAAAGATCTAAGAATTCTAGATATTCCAGGTATTTCCGTTCCTGATGCCACTGTGAACTTGGTCGATTCTCCTTATGAAGCAAGAGGCCCTTTACTCATTACCCACTGGGGAATTAGCGGCCCTTCCATATTAAAATTATCAGCTTTTGGAGCCTTATTTCTTGCTGAAAAAAATTATCAATACGATGTTCATGTCAACTGGATTTCCAAATCAAAAGAAGAGGTATTGAAACTTTTGAAATCAGCCAAAGCGACCTACGCCAAAAGGACCGTAGTTCAAAAAAATGTCTTTCAAGGCATTCCCAGGCGCCTTTGGGAAAACCTGGTTTCGGCCGCTCAAATAAATCCAAAACAGAATTGGGCAGATTTAAGCAATCAACAACTCGAAGATCTGGCTTCTCAATTGACAAATACCATTTTTAAAGCCAAGGGAAAATCGACCTTTAAAGAAGAGTTCGTTACAGCTGGTGGGGTAGATCTAAAGGAAATTAATTTTAAACGATTTGAAAGTAAACTTCATAAAAATCTCTTCATGGCTGGTGAAGTATTGAATATTGATGCTGTTACCGGCGGATTTAATTTTCAAAATGCCTGGACTGGCGCTTATGTTGCTGGTAAAGCCATTGCACTACAGTAGTTGTTAAAATTTTGTTAACTTAGTCTTAGGTTATAACCATCAAATTGCTGATCTTGAAAAAACTATTTCTCGTTCTCATTATAATCTTCGCTTATTCATGTAACCCTGATGACTCTGCAGATAACATGGAGAAAACATATACACTCATACCAGACGAAAAGTTTGAGCAGATTTTAGTAGATCAAGGCTTGGATAGCGATCAAATGGTTAATGGGCAGATGCTCTATACTGATGCTCAAAAAATTTCGGATTTAATAGTGATATTCGGCATAAATAAAGAGCTCGATTTAGAAGGAATTCAAGATTTTGTCAATCTAAAAACTCTTTACATCTATGGTGGAGCAATCAGCATTCTTGATTTAGATGATAACATAAATCTTATTGATGTAAAATTAGAGCAAACTATCATTGAGAATCATTTGATACTTCCTTTAGAGTCAGACCTGAAAAATCTTACTCTTGAACTAGCCAGATTAAAACTCTTAAATCTACGTGAAAATGTCAAATTAGACAGTCTAACTGTTCGAAGTAACTCTTTGGAACAATTAAATATCTCCAATAGTGTAAACTTAAGTTCTTTACATCTTACCAGCACCACCAGCGATTTTGTGGCATTAGATCTGAGCAGCAATGTCAATTTAAAAACTGCCAAATTATCAGTCGCAGGCATTACCTCTCTTGATATAAGCAATCTGACGAAATTAAAAAATTTGAACACCATTAATTGCCCAAAGCTTATTTGTGCTAAAATTTTTGAAAACCAAGACATTTCTGACTTTAAGTATGGATATCATACAACATTTACCACAAATTGTAACAACTTGCCTGAAAGAGAATATACCACGATAACCAATGAGGAATTTGAAAGAACTTTAATTATTAATGATATCGATACCGAAGACCAATTGGACGGGAAGGTGCTTACAAAATCTCTGGAAAACGCAAAAGGCCTTTATATTGGTGGACGGTTTACAACATTAGATAGTTTAGATGGTCTGGAAACGCTCAAAAACATAGAATGGATTTATTTCTATGATCTATTCTTAGGTAATAATCTAAGACTTGAGAATTACGACTTTAGTCAAAATACGAAGTTAAAGCATTTCACTATTAGAGGGCTCGATCAGCCTCATGGCGCTACGGGTATTGATTTCGTTGCAGATTTATCGCAGCTAAAAAAATTAGAAACTCTTGAACTTACTTACGCTAGTTTTAGCAACCTTGATTTTAGGGAATGCCCCGACTTGAAGGTGGTAAAAGTTGTGAACGATTTATCTTTGGATTATGACTTTACGGGAAACCCTGAACTGGAGCAGATTATAATAGAAAGGGCGAATTCAGTCGATATATCACAAAATTTAAAACTAAAAGAATTAGAACTAAAATCATCTTTAATTCCCAGTCTGGATCTCAGCAATAATTCAAATATAGAATCCATTAGTTTGGATGGATTGACCATAACCTCATTAGAAATCAATAACAAACCGCAATTAAATGAGCTTGTTTTAAAAAACCTCAACAATTTAGCCACACCCGATATAAAGAACAATACCAGCCTGAAAACATATCATGTTGAAGACTGCAACTTAATAGGAGAAGTTGATGTCAGCTCAAATAGCGGTTTAGAAAGATTGGTTGTTAAGAACAATCAGAATATAAATTCTCTTAATATTGAACAAAACACAAATTTAAGGGATTTGCTGGTCTGGAATACGCGGGTTAGCAGACTTGACTTAATGAACAATAGTTTACTGGAGTACCTTTCCATAAGGCATAATCCAATGAGTGAGATAGATATTTCTAATAATTTATCACTATCAGTGCTTTCGGTGCAACATTCAGACATTTCTAATTTAGATATATCAGATCACGACAATCTCAGAGGTTTATATGTAAGACACACAAATATTAACAGCTTAGATTTACGTGATAAGACTCGTATGGAATTGATGCTGTTAAACCATAATAAATTGACGTCAGTTGATCTGACCAATATGCGTATTTTAAGAGAATTGTACATCAATAACAACGAATTATCACAATTAGATCTTAGCAATAATTTATCGCTTATTGCAGCAAATGTGTATGATAACCCTGACTTAGATTGTATTAAAATAGCCGAAATACAAAAAATTTCATTGGTTTCAAGAGTCAATAGAAGTGAGTATCAAACATTATCTACAAATTGTTTATGAATACGTCACCTAGGAATCATTCTTTTTGATCTAGAATTGCTTTATTTAGATATGAAGCTATTATACCGCCGAGCATTGGCGATAAGATATACACGGTTAAAAAACTAAAGCGTACAGCGGGAAATGCAGCTGATTTCCAACCGGCAAAATAGGCCACAATCCTGGGGGAAAAATCGCGTGCAGGATTGAATCCTCCCTGGGTAAAAGGTGCAATCAGACATATTAAAATCGTAACCGTCAGGCCAATCAATAATGGAGTCGCATTGTTGAGCTGCTCAGGTTTTTCTGTCACTCTGAAGATCACAAATACCAATAGAAAGGTGCCCAGGCCTTCGAGAAAACACGCCTGAAGATATGATACTGAGAATTTTTCCGCGAAAGTGGGATTCGGGAAATATTCACCAAACATCATCGCTGAGCGATATGAATACGTGCTCCCTCTTAGAATTCCGTTGACTTCTTCATAATTTGCAATGGCAGTATTAAATATCAGAAATAAAAGCAGTCCACCGACCAAAGCACCTAGAAACTGGGCTATCAGATAAAAAGGTAATTTTTTAGGTCTAAGTTGTTTGGCAAAGACCATCGCAACACTGACTGCAGGATTTAGATGAGCCGGACATATATTTCTAACCGCAAAAATGGCCATAGCCACTCCTAATCCAAAAATAAGCGCTACACCCAAAAGGTTGAGGGCTCCGAACACTACAGAAACAGCTACAGCGCCACATCCAAAAAAAACAAGCAGTAAAGTCCCTAGGAATTCCCCTACGTATTCTTTAAAAAAAATCATTATTAAATAATGCTGGAGAAGATATAATACATTTCTGTAGCAATTTGCTGGCTACGTTCGTGGTATTTTTCCGCTTGTTGAGGTGTATCATCGAATGCTTTCGGGTCTTCATATGTAATGGTTACTCGTGTTTCGGCTCCCGATATAACTGGACAATTTTCATCAGCATCAGAACATGTTAGTATTGCCGCAAAATCAGATTTTGGGTTTAACGCATGATCAAACGTTTTTGAAAAACCGATCACAGGATATATACTTTCCCCAAATTTAATGACATACACCGGATTGTCACCCTGAGAAATTTTGGTGATCTCAAAACCAGAATTTTCTAATGTCTCAACCACTTTTGGAAATAAGGCAGTGGCTTCAGTTCCGCCGGAGTAACAAAAGACGTTACGAACACCAAAATACCGGGCCATAGTCTGTGCCCAAACCTGAGATAAATGACTTCTCCGAGAGTTGTGAGTGCAAATAAAATTCAATCGAATATCTTTTTTAAAGTCTACCCTATTCTGAATATAATGAACCAAAGGTTTTAATAGTACTTTACGGTCTTCGCTTAAGCTTAAGGGATCTAAATTCGATATAGTATTTTTGAGCTCACCAAAAAGCTTCGTCTTATTTTTCTTTTTAATCTTCACAAACGAATTATTACGTATTGTTAACAACAAGCAGACCCAGAGCAGCATGTGTCATCTGCGGTAACGAGCGTTTGACTTGGCGCTCCAAAAGCGTCCTTGGCTTTACAATCTGTTTGAGAAACAAATAACTGTATTATTGTTTTATCTGAAGTTAATTTTACGTTATGAATTTCCAGATTTGCTTTGTGAAACAGCTCATTACTATATTCAAAAAACACCTGTGACCCTTTATCAATTTTGTGAATTTTATCCACTTTTTCAAGGATTGATAAGGCCTTCTTTGAAGTCATATATTCGACTTTATCAATTTCTTTCGGACTTTCCCAAAGCTGAATGATGGTTTCATTCCAATCATCCGATCTGCCTCCGCAATCTACCGATTTTATAGTTGTATTCTTTACTTCGGTGATATGATAATTTGCACCAACATAGGTGCCATCTTTGTACTCAAATAGCAATTCCTTTTCGCCGTGTTCTTTTAAAATGTTTAAAAATTCTTGTGTTTTCATACTTATTATTTTTTAACAACAAACTATTTTTTTTCGCAATCGGTTCCAGGTGTCTTTTCCAGGAGGAAAAAGCAATAAAACATGAATTAAAGCCAAAATAATCGCACCTGGAATTATATTCACAGCAACAAAACTAAAAATATCCCTGCCAAGGGAATCAGTTAGTTGTGTATTCATTAGAATCTTGTTTTCACTAACGGTCAGTTTAGTGCCTATTATCAGAATTATAGATGCAAAATGAAATGCATTCGCAAATAGATGTATGATATACTCCCATTTAGGTAGACCTCCCATAAAAGCTCTACTATCCGCTTCTGAATAGGCATCTAACGCAAGTACAACCAAATCTATTATAACGATAACAGCGCCTATCACAAGGCTTACTTCATTATTCTCAATAAACAAAAGCCATACAATTACAGGAAATAACATGGCTCTCAAGGCGTGAATTTTATGTTCGAAGAGACTATCTTTTCTATTAAACAATTTATATTTAAAAATATGAAGATAAAAGCCATCATAGGTAGCCAAAATCATAAATAGTACGAGACAAAAAGTGCCTAGAAAATATAGCGTTTCCATAATTTATATTTAATCTATTCCTACCGTTTTACTTCTTCGTTCCATTAAAACATTATTATACCAGGTATCCCCTAACTTTCCTATTCTTTCGCGATAGCCTATTGTTCTGAAACCTAGTTTTTTATGTAAATTAATGCTTGCAATATTTTGAGGAAAGATACCGGATTGTAAGGTCCAAATACTTTCTTGTTCGCTTTCGGTTATTAAATGTTCGAGCAATTTAGAACCGATTCCTTTTCCTTGAAATCTGGTATGTACATAAACACTTACTTCTGCCACGCCACCATACACACAACGGCTTGATACAGGTGATAAGGCCGCCCAGCCTACCAATTGATTAGCTATCCAGGCTGCCAGCCTGCACATCTTTAAATGTGAGGCATTCCACTGGTCCCACGATGGAACTTCAGTCTCAAAAGTGGCCACTCCGGTTGCAATTCCATCTTTGTAAATCGACGAAACATTAGACCAGTCTTCAGCGGTTATATGTTTAATTTCTATACTCAAATCGTAATTTTACGATAATTATTTTCAAATTTTTTTAGCAACACTGTATTCCTCCGAAATCTTGTTTAAACAATGTGTCAAAAAGCTCCTTAGCCTTTTGCCAACTCTCCTGATGAATGCAATAGCGTATTTTAGGTGGATTCACCTCACCCTCTATCAAACCGGCATCTTTTAGCTCTTTTAAATGTTGCGAAATCGTTGATTGTGCCAATGGCAATACATCGACGAGATCGCCTGTGTAGCAACAACTTTGATTGCTCAAATGTTTTAAAATCACCAATCGAACAGGATGCCCTAATGCCTTGGCGTAACGTGCCAGTTCTTTTGACTCCTCTGAATACTCAATATGCTGTAAAGTTTTATTCATAGTTCATCGCAAATATACGATTAATATTTAAATTGCAAAATTTTGCCTTAATTTTCCTATGTTTGAATACTAATGAGTACGACTTAATCCTTCAAAGACGCCTCACTTAATACCTAGCATTATGCACGACCAAATAAAAACCTCACGCACTCAAAACATTTTTAGAATTCTGTTGGGCTGTTTTATGGTATATGCCGGTATCAGCCATCTCACTTTTAACCGGATTGACTTTCAGGCACAGGTACCAGATTGGGTGCCGTTAGGTAAAGACTTAGTGGTGTTAACATCCGGAGTCATTGAAATACTCTTGGGGCTTTCGATTCTCTTTTGGACGAAGCAACGTGTAAAAGTCGGTTTTGCATTGGCATTGTTTTTTGTAGCAATCTTTCCCGGGAATATATCGCAATATTTGAATGGTACCGATGCCTTTGGTGTTTTGAATTCAGATAGGGCAAGATTCATTCGGCTATTTTTTCAACCCGTATTGATCGCCTGGGCGCTATGGTCAACCGGTGCCTGGTCGGCATGGATACATCGAAATAAAAAGAGCTAGTTTTTAAACTTGGCGTTTCGATAATCAAAAAAACCCATAATCAATTGGTGAACGAATCATGAACTTAAAGAGCTTTTTAATCTTGTGCTGCTTTGTGTTTGCTTCTTGCTCACAACCTTCAAAATCTTCAGATAATAGTGTACCCGTCGCAGACCAGTTATCTAAAGCGCGGTCATCAGATGGGTATTATATCTCATGGAAAGAACATATTATAGATGATACTGCCAGCAGCGGAATTGATATAAGTGGAAGTGATGGGTTATCGATCGGAGACCTTGACAAAGATGGTATTATTGATATTGTCTCTGTTCATGAATCTGACACAGAATATGACGGTGCTCTTGAAGGTCACATTAGAATTGCATTCGGATCACAAGACTCAAATAAATGGGTGTCGATTACTTTAGCTCAAGGAAAAGAAGCCGCTGCAGCTGAAGACGTTGCAATTGATGACGTAAATGGCGATGGTTATTTAGATGTAGTTGCAGCTTGCGAATTGGGTCACCTTATCTATTTTCAGAATCCTATGTCTGAGATTCGCTCCTCGAAATGGCCAAGGATCATTCCCGAAGTTACTCAAGAACGCGGATCATTCATTCGAGTATTTCTAGCAGATTTGAATAATGATGGGAAGCCTGAAGTGATTAGCGCCAACAAAGGTGATCAATTAGGTGCCGGCACTAATGATAATGCTGTTGATGGACTCAATACCATTTCATATTTTGAAATTAAAGGAGATCCATTGAAGAATGATTCATGGGTTGAACAGGAATTGATCAAGGTTAAGATTCCTATCAACTCGCGGCCCATAGATATCGATAAAGACGGTGACCTGGATGTTATTGCAGGCTCTAGAGGTGAAAATAAGATTATCCTTTTCGAAAATATGAGCAACGACACCATACGTTTTAAAGAGCATCCAGTGATTATTAGGAGAGCTAATATGTCAGATAACGACAAAATAGAATTAAATGACTCCATTCCAAAAGTGAACGGTTTTAATATGGATTTTTTGGATGTAAATAGTGATGGTAGACTCGATATTTTACTCACAGAAGTCATTGATGAATTTCCCCTTGGAACAACGCTGGTATGGCTGGAACAACCTCAAGAATTGTCTCAAGACTGGATTGCACATTCTATCGGTTCAATAAAACCGGATAGGCTGGTTGGTTTCGCTGTCGCGGATATTACCAATGATGGGAAACCAGATGTAATTACCGGCGGTTATAGCAGAGGAAACAGAAGAACAGATGAAGACATCACTGTTAAGGATCCTCTTGGGAGGCTGGCATGGTTTGAACATCCGCAAGACCCATATAAACCTTGGATACGACAAGATATATCGCGCCGTAAACGCGGCATGTTCGATAAATTTATTCCTCTTGACTTAGATAAAGACGGTGATATTGATTTCCTGTCGACGCGCGGAAATAGTCTACCCTATGACGGTGTGTTTTGGCTAGAACAGATCAGAACTACAGAACCCTCAAAATCATTTATGAGTGCAAGGGTGAAAGATAGCGAAGAGATGCCAGTACCCAAATAAACTGCTGGTGAACCGATTACAGCGAAGTCCAAACACTTGAAGCATTTCATTACTCTGCGATCACGGTGAAATCTCGAATCGCCTGATTGGGTTCCATAATATCATAGCCTTTCCAAAACTCAGGACTATATTTCGGCATATAAGTAGGTAGCACACTGTTTTGTTCTTTAAAACCTTCAAAAGCCGTTGCTGTTATGGCATCGGTATCAAAAATAACCACTTCCTTTTTTTCTGAACTGGTAATCGCAAAGTCTAACTTTACATAGAGTTCATTCTGTTTGCGACGCCCCTTTACATGTTTATTTTTCTCAATAATCTTCAAAGGTCTGCGAACACCAAATCTACTGGCATTTTCTTTTTCAAGATATTGCAGGTTGTATCGATTATCTTCATCCTTACCAAAAATCATTTTCCCTTTTGCCAGATAAATTCTAAAAGAAAAACCCAATAATTTAAAATTCTTCACCGCTTTTACATTTTCATAATCAGCCCGAATAATAGCGAAGTCTTCGGTATTCACATAGAGTTTTCCTTTGAAGTCTTCGGACCGCTTTGGCTTGAATTCCAATACATATACCGCATCATCACCTAAAAAAGTAATATCTAATAAGGTAAAGTCGTACCTGTTGGATTTATTGATAAAATTAAGATTGCTCTTCTCTTGAAAAAACAAACCGCCAAAGAGTCCCGACAAACTAGACCGTCGGTATTTTGCAAAGTTCTTTTTTCGGTCTTCCTTTTTTTTCTTCTCTTCTTCCAATTTTTTATTGAGTGCTTCGGCATTGGTTGAATCTACTGCTTCATTTTGTAGTTCATCCATGTCAAGTTTGGTCCCAAAAATCCCAGATTTTATCTTGAAGTAAGAGTTTTTCTTTACGTTTTGGTTGATGATACGTTCGAATTTTTCCTCCAAAGCAGTTAAACCGACTTCGTTATTCTTATCGTAAAGTTCTGAGGCTTTAATCAGGTCAATTTTCTGCTTTTCTTTATCAAAATTCCCGTAAAGGTCACATAAAACCTCCGTATAGTACGAGTTATTCTTCGGGATGCTTTGCATCACACTGTCAAGAAATGGTTTATTGAGTTCTTTTATGGTTGATTTTTTTAGTGTGTAATCAGACTTTATAAAGTTTTGATGGTTCGATTCACGGAAAAACAGGCGCTTTTTAGTCAAATCAAAATTGTAATTCTGAGGAATGTTTTCTTTTACTTTTTCAATGATCTCTTCAGCAGTATAGTTTTTACTGCTAAGTACAACCTCCCGTAATTCAATAGCTTTAGGCGCCAAATAAATAACACTGTCTTTAAACTGGTTTAGGGGCTTGGCGATGGTCTTAAACCCAATAC
>JAAUYH010128408.1_pt1 | contig 38732 bp, 42 predicted proteins | sample 7278061 | NCBI WGS metagenome assembly JAAUYH01 (sample SAMN14350203, study PRJNA611818) | marine sediment metagenome | isolation source: surface marine sediment (0.6m) | place: French Polynesia: Moorea | collected 2018-08
CTGGCGACTTGCCGCCATGCTCGCCGGTCAGGATCTGATTCGCACGGCTTGCGATCACTTCATTCGCATTCATGTTCGACTGCGTACCGGAACCCGTCTGCCAAACGCTGAGGGGGAATTGACTGGCAAGCGTCCCATCGATCACCTCGCTTGCAGCCTGAATGATCGCTTCGCCCAATTTCGCATCGAGCACGCCAAGTTCCATGTTTGCCTTGGCAGAGGATTGCTTCTGGATTCCAAGCGCTTTGACAAGCGGCGCAGGCATCGTCTCAGTCCCGATTGCGAAGTTGGCGAGGCTACGCTGGGTCTGTGCGCCCCAGTGCGCATCCACCGGAACGGCAACTTCGCCAAGCGAGTCGGTTTCGACCCGGACGGCCCCCTTCGCTCCGAAAAACTGGCCGTCATTTTGTATGTCACTCATCGAAGCTTTCCTTGTCCCGGTCGATTGCAGGGTCCCATAAGCATCGCGGATCGGACACGTCAAAGCTCTTGGAAGTAAAGACCGCGATGTATAGGAAGGGTTGACGTACTGTATTGCAGAGATAATACAGCTATCCGGAGTAGAAATGACCAATATCGCCGCCTCTTATGATACCGCCGACGCACGCAAGGCGATGATAGACAGCCAGCTGCGTACCAGCGGCGTGAACGAAGAATTCGTGCTCGGCCGGATGCTTGCCGTGCCGCGCGAGGACTTTCTGCCCGCAAACAAGGCCGCTCTCGCTTACATCGACCGGTCGGTCTCACTCGATGACGGGGGGTATCTGGCTTCCCCCTTGTTCTACGGCAAATTGCTGCTCGAAGCCGAGCCGATGCCGACCGATCGGGCGCTGGTGATCGAGGGCGGTTCGGGATATCTGGCCGAACTCCTGCGTCCGCTTGTTGCAAAAATTGACGTCTTGGAAGCCGACAAGGCCGCCAATGTGACATCCGGTGCGGAAGCAACGTACTCCCTGGTCGTGATCGACGGTGCAGTCGAGGCGCTTCCGGATGGAATCGCACAGATGATAGAGGAAGACGGACGGATCGTCTCAGGCCTCGTCCTAAGGCAGGTGACGCGCCTCGCCAGCGGGCGCAAGGTCGCCGGCAAAGTGGCGCTGATGCCCGTTGAAGATATCGGGATCCCCGTGCTTCGCCAGTTCGACAAACCGAAGAGCTGGTCTTTTTGATGAACGCTCGCGCCCGTCTCAACGCGCTCTCGTTCGGCGTCGCCAGTATGGCCGTGGCGGTCGGAGCGCCGGCTCATGCCGATTCACTGCGCGACGCTTTGGCCAACGCCTACAACACCAATCCAACGCTTGAAGCCGCTCGTGCAAACCAGCGTGCGACCGATGAAGACGTGCCGATCAACCGCGCCAATGCCGAACCTAACGTCACGGTGACAGCGACGCATATCGAGTTTGTGCGTCAGTCCGCCAACTCGTTTACTGCGCCCGAACGCAATCTGGGCGTCAATGCGCAGCTACAGGTCCCGATCTATCAAGGCGGGGGAATCAAGAACAGTATTCGCGCAGCGAAGGAGCGCGTAGCCGCAGGTCAGGCGGATTTGCGCGGAACCGAAAGCGCGATCTTCAGCCAGACTGTCGCCGCGTATATGGATGTCCTGCGAACGGAAGCCTTGGCCAGCCTGGCAGCGAACCAGGTGGAAGTGCTCCAGGTCAACCTCGAGGCAACCAGCGACCGCTTCGAGATTGGCGATTTGACGAGAACCGACGTCGCCCAATCCCAGTCGCGTCTCGCGGTTGCGCAGGGCAATCTGCAAAGCGCATACGGGAACCTGATCTCCGCCCGCGAGACATACATCCAGTTGGTTGGGAAAGCCCCCGAGAATCTCGAAGCGCCTCCGCCGTTGCCGGGGCTTCCCGATACAGTCGGTCTCGCGGTTGTCTCTGCTCTCGAGAACAATCCCGACTTGATTGCGGCAAAGGAACGTGCCGAAGCAGCCGGTTTCGATACGAAGGCGGCGGGATCGGCTCGCCTGCCGACCATCAGCGGCTTCGCAAACGCCGACTACAGCGACTTCTTCGGCACGCTGGGCGGGCCGATCGCGGCCGAATTCAACCAGCGCGAGACCACCGCCAATATTGGAGTGCGCGTAACCATCCCACTGTTCCAAGGCGGTGGGCCAGCAGCGCGCAAGCGGCAGGCGGGGGCGCGAGAATCCGCCGCTTTGGAGAACGTGATCGCAACCGAACGCGATATCATTCAACAGACCCGTTCAGCCTATGCCAGCTGGCAGGCGGCCAATGCGGTGATCGAAAGCTCGAAGACCGCCGTGGAGTCCGCCGAAGTCAGTCTCGAAGGAGTTCGCGCAGAAAACTCGATCGGGAACCGCACCATCCTCGACGTGCTCAATGCGGAACAGGAATTGCTGCAAGCCCGCGCCGATCTCGTGACCGCGCGTCGCAACGCCTATGTCGCCGGATTTACCCTGTTGGCGGCGATGGGACGTGCCGAAGCACGAGACCTCAATCTCGATACCGGCGGCCCGCTTTACGACCCGCAAGTCAATTATGAGCGAGTGCGCGGCAAGGTTTGGGACTGGGACACCGATCCCACACCTGCTCCAAATTCGACCAGAACCGTTGACATTCCTGCCTCCGACGCAACAATCGGTCCGACTTTGGAGCCAAGCGATTAACCATCGCGTCGGCCCGATCGGGGGCGAAAGCAATCAAGGCAGGCAATGGCACAGCAGAACGAAGCATCGGTCGAAGAGATTCTTGAATCGATCAAGAAGGTGATCGCCCGCGACAATCGCGACGGCGCGCTCGAGGCCCGCCGTCGGCGCGAGGCCGATGCCGAAAGTGCGGCCGGAAATGCAGCCGATGAGGAGGCTTCGGAAGAGCCTCAACTCGATGAAATCGAAGAAGTGCTCGATCTCGCAGATATGCAGTTCGAGGGCGAAGGTGCCTCGGTAGAAGGCTCCACCGACACAAATGAAGAACCCTTGGTTGCCGAGAACGTTCGCGGCGCAATGCAGGAGAACCTCGCAGCGCTTGCCATGCTCTCGGAACCGGGGGCGAAACCGCAAATCGTACGCTCCGGCGAAACTTCGCTTGAAGGGCTTACTCGCGAGCTCCTGCGACCGATGCTGGCAGAATGGCTCGAAAAGAACCTCCCGGCGATGGTCGAGAAACTGGTTCAAGCGGAGATCTCGCGAATCGCCGGCAAGAAGGGCTGAAGGAAACTCGCATAGCCGCGTATTTCCGGTTTTGCTGGCGAGTTGCGATTTCGCCGTCTAACTCCTGTCCCATGGAGAGAATTGCAAAATTCGGCGCCACGATCGCGTGCCCCCTATTCTTCGCATCGCCGGCGATAGCGGACGATCACACTGCCGGGGCCGCACTGGAAGTTCCCGGCTTATCGGCGAAACCGATGAGTGCCAAAGACCTGATCGCGATGCCGCGCCTCGGCGCACCCACGGCAACGCCGTTCGGACGCTATGCCGTCTATTCGGTCACCGAAACCGATCCGGAGTCCTTTGAACGTTCGCCGGTGCATTACCTGCTGGACCTCAGCCGTCCGAGGGCGCAACCGGTTGTGCTCGACCTCGGTCTCGATGCCTTTTCACTCGCTTTTGGCGCGGACAACTTCCTATACTTCCTGAGCTTTGACCACACGGATGAGACTCAGGAGTCCCGCTCGCGGGTGTGGCGTGTCGCGCTCGAAAGCACTGGCAACGTTACGGGCCCAATGCTCGTCGCCGACATCTCCGGCACCGATATCGATGGCTTCAAGGTTGCACCCAGCGGGGATGCGATCGCACTCTGGTCCGAAATTGCGGAAAATTGCGAGCGGTTCGATTGCGAAAGCGATACCGCTGCACATCTGCCCGGACCGGGCACGGGTCGACTCTATGAAGGCGATGATGGCTTCTTTCGCCACTGGGATCGCTGGTCGGCGCCGGGTACTTTCAACCGGGTCTTCGTCTTCGGACTTGAGAACGGCAAAGCCGTCGGCGATGGCGTCCCAGTCGATGGAGTCGATCCAGATCAGGGCATTCGTGGCAACACACCGACCATGCCGTTTGGAGGCGGAGAGGACATCGCCTGGGCTCCGGACGGCACAGGAATCTACTTCGTGGCGCGCGAGGCGGGCAGTTCGGAACCCTTCTCGACCGACTTCGACATCTATTACTCCGATCTGTCGGGAAATGCGCCGCTCGACATGACCGCATCGAACGAAGCAGTGGACACTGCTCCGACGCCGTCACCCGACGGAAGGTATCTGGCCTATCTCGCCATGTCGCGACCCGGCTACGAATCCGATCGCCAAGTCGTGCAGTTGCGCGACCTGGCCAATGGGAATACTCGTGCGCTGACGGAGGAAATCGATCGCTCGTTCGCCAGCATTTCCTGGAGCGCGGATGGCCGGTTCCTGCTCGCGACCGCCGCCGACGTTCTCGACACACCGGTCTACCGGATCGATCCCCGCACCGGAGAGACTTCAAAGCTCGATCTGATGGCGGGGAACGAGGCGCATATCGGCAATCTGGTCGCCCTGCCGGGAGACCGCCTGCTGTTCACGCGCGACTCGATAGGCCTTCCCAACGAGCTGTACTTGTCGACCAGCTTCAGTCAGGCACGCCCGCTTACCGATGTAGCCACCAGCCGGATGGGCGAATTGGCTTCGACCGTCACAACCCGATTCAGCTTTGTCGGCGCAGAAGGCGGTACGGTTTGGGGGCAGATCACTCGGCTCGAGAAGCAGGAAGGACCAATCCCGGCCATCCTGTATATTCACGGCGGACCGCAAGGTTCGTTCGCGGACCGTTGGTCCTCGCGTTGGAATCCCCGGGTCCTCGCGAGCCAAGGCTATGCTGTCATTTCGGTCGATTTCCACGGCAGCACGGGATACGGGCAGGCATTCACCGATGCGATAAACCGCGATTGGGGTGGGAAGCCGCTCGTGGATTTGCAGAAGGGACTCGAGGCCGCGCTGGAACTCGACCCGCAAATCGACGGCAGTCGCGCTTGCGCCATGGGCGCAAGCTACGGTGGCTACATGGTCAACTGGATAGCCGGCAATTGGCCCGACCGGTTCGATTGCCTTGTCCAGCACGACGGCTTGTTTGATCTACGCAGTTTCTATTTCTCGACCGAAGAGCTGTGGTTCCCGCGCTGGGATTTCGGCGGTTCTTACACTGATGCGCGCGATACCTACGAGCGCTGGAACCCGGTAAACCATGTCGACAAGTGGCAAACGCCGATGTTGGTGATCACGGGCGAAAAGGACTTTCGCGTTCCGTATTCCCAGGGTCTTCAAAGTTTCACGGCTTTGCAGGAACGCAATATCCCGTCGCAACTTCTTGTCTTTCCCGATGAAAACCACTGGGTTCTGGGTGCCCGGAATTCGCTACAATGGCATGAGACGGTATTCGACTGGCTGGCAAAGCACCTCAAGACGGACACAAAGGCTCAATGAGCGATCAGGACCTGCTGGCCGCAAGGACGGCGCTGGCGAAGAAGTATGGCGGAATCAAGCCCGGCGTAGGGGTAGAGCGGCAGATATTCCTCTGCGCCCTATCCGAAAAGCAGAAGTGCTGCTCGCGCGCCGAAGGCGAGATCGCCTGGCAGTTCCTAAAGGATCGCCTCAAGGAACGCGGCCTGGTCGGCCCCAGGCGCTCAGCCGATCACCTGCGCGGAGCAGGAGGCGGTATCCAGCGGACGAAGGCCGATTGCCTGCAAATCTGCGCATCGGGGCCGATCGCGGTCGTCTGGCCCGATGGCGTCTGGTACCATTCTTGCCGACCCGACGTGCTCGAACGGATCATCGAAGAACACTTGATCGGCGGCGTTCCGGTCGAAGAATTTCGTCTTAGCCCACCCTGAAGCCCTGCACTTCAATCGTCTTCAGGACGCGACCACAATTCGTCCCGGCTGGGCAATTTGTTGTCGACCGACTCGTCGTGGCCGGTGCCGTTGGACAGGAAAGCGAGCCCCATCAATGCGCCGCCAAGCAGCATAGTGAAGGATATGCCGAGCGCGACTGCGATATAGAAGTGCACGGAAATCATGCCGTTAAAGGCGTAAAGCAGTCCGACGGCGAGCAGCACAGTGCCGATCGTCACCGCCAAAAGCAATCTCATGATCTGGCGATAGCGTGCCCACGCATAGGCGGCGTTTTCAGGGTCATCGAGGGGGGATTTATTGGCCATACTCATTCCATGGGCCGCACAGCTTAGCATTGCAACGACTTAGCAAAGGCCAGGATGCGCATGATTGCGGATTCGCTTTTTGGCGCAAAGAATGGCATTTTCTTTCGCGATAGAGAGGATCCCCTACATGACTATTGCGAAGATCATCACCAACCGTTCTGCCGATGACGTAATCTCCTGCGACGTGACGACCCCGGTCTCCAAAGCGGTAGAGATGCTCGCTGGCAAGCGGATCGGTGCGTTGCCCGTATTGCGCGACGGCAAGATTGCCGGGATCGTGTCCGAACGGGACGTGATCTACAAACTGGCCGAAACCGGTAGGTCCTGCCTCGATCTTCCCGTCGAAGCCATCATGACATCGCCCGCGGTTACGGTCGAGCCGAGCACCAAGATCGACGATGCACTCGCGCTCATGACGCGGAGACGTTTCCGCCATTTTCCAGTGGTGGACGATGGCGCACTTGTTGCCTTTATCTCGATCGGCGATCTGGTGAAGAACAAGATCGACGAAGTCGAGCACGAGGCCGAAGCCTTGCGCAATTACATTCAGACCGTCTGACACCGGGGTTCTTGAGGAAGTGCCCGGGACCTCCTAAGTTGACGTTATGGCTGAAACGCTCACATTGACCCCGGCAGCAGCTAAGCGCATCGCGTGGATTGCCGAGAAGCAAACCAAGCCCGCCATATTGCGGCTTTCGGTCGAAGGCGGTGGCTGTTCCGGTTTCCAATACAAGTTCGATCTTGCCGAGGCTGCGGACAGCGACGATTCAGTCAGTGAGACGGACGGCGTGCAGCTCGTTGTTGACCCAATAAGTCTCGACCTGGTGGGTGGCAGCGTCGTCGATTTCGTCGAATCCCTGGGCGGTGCGGCATTCCGGGTCGAAAATCCCAATGCGGCCGCCGGATGCGGCTGCGGATCGAGTTTCGGGATTTAGATTAGACCGGCGAGGTTTTGTCAGGCAGTAGAGCCTGATGAAAATCGCGACTTTCAACATCAACGGCGTCAAAGCCAGGCTACCCCGATTGAAGGAATGGCTTGCTGAAACGCGGCCTGCAGTGGCGTGCCTTCAGGAAATCAAATCGCAGGACGAAGGTTTTCCGTCGGATGAGTTCGAGGCGCTTGGCTATCACGTTCTGACCCACGGTCAGAAGGCCTTTAACGGTGTGGCGATCTTCACCGATAGGCAGGCGGGATACGATCCACCGATCGAGATCCAACGCGGCCTTGGCATCGACGGACCGAAAGAGGGCGAAGGCGAACAGGCCCGCTATCTCGAAGTCGATGTCCGAAAGGAAGGTGGCGACCCGACCCGGATCGTGTGCATATATCTGCCCAACGGCAATCCGCATCCCGGCCCGAAATTCGACTACAAGTTGGCCTGGATGAACAAGTTGCGCGCCCGTATGGCGGCGATCTGGGCGGAGGAAGTGCCAGCTGCCGTGCTTGGTGACTTCAATGTCATTCCCGAAGATGACGATACCTTTTCGGTCAAAGCCATGTCGTCGGACGCGCTGATGCAGCCCGAATCTCGCGCAGCTTATGCTCGACTGCTCGCTGACGGTTGGACCGATGCGATGCGAACTCTGAATCCGCGCGGCGGCGTTTGGACTTATTGGGATTATCAGGCGGGCGCTTGGCAGCGCGATCACGGCTTCCGGATCGATCACATCCTGTTGTCACCTGAACTGGCTGATCGTCTCCAGGCTGTCGGCGTGGATCGCGACCACAGGGGACGCGAAAAGGCCAGCGATCACGCGCCCGTATGGGTATCGCTCCGAGGCTAATTGACTCCGATCCGGTCGTTCAATTCCAGGATGCAAACGGGCTCCGAAACGGAGCCCGAAGCAAAACGAATTGAGGGGCGTGACGGCGAGAGGACTGCAAGCCAGACGGGACGCAAAGTGTCATGCGCCCGAAGCGCGGCGATTTCGCATCAGCGATAGAAGATATGGGTATCGATCTGCGCTGTTCGCGTCTTGCGATAACTCCATTTCGGCCGGACATATTTGGCATGGAAGTAGACGGCGTCGCCGGCTTCCGATTCCCACAGGCCATCATGCGCGATGCGCGCGATAGCCTTGGCACGTGTCCAGGCCGCCGAACCGGTTCGGATGCGCGGCATGCGGCCATTTTTCACAAAGGAGAACTGAGCGCGTTGATACACGACGCCGCAGTAGCTGGCAGGAAAGCGACCATCTTCTGCGCGATTGATCACGACGCTGGCGACTGCGAGTTGACCGGCCAACGGTTCCCCACGTGATTCGAAATAGACCGCTCCGGCAAGGCAGCGCATTTGTTCGCTCAGATCTGCCTCGGGATCGACGGAGCCAACCAGTTCACGCAGCGAAGCAGCGCTGGTGAGCATGGGTTCGTTTTGGCTCGGTTCGGGGAGCGGCTGAACGACCTCTTCGGATACGAACACCGTCTGCTCAGGGACGATCTCGATCGTCTCAGGAACAGTGCTTTCCGATCCCCCGTCCTTTGAGACCGCCGCGGTTTCGCCATCGATCTCTTGCGCGAACGCACCGGCGCCATCGGCGCTCGAAAAACTCAAACCGGCGATCGTCGCGACGGCGACTGCACTCAATGAATAAGTCTTGCGACTCATGAACACTACATTCTGTGCGGTGAGCGTGCTCAGACGCAGGCGCGAACCCGATGCGATTTTTCGCAAATTGTTTTGCTGGTTCGAAAAGGCCTGCCGGCCGCCCCCCGTCTGCGTGCCAGAAGGTCGACCTTATTGTCGCACCCACCAGCCTGCGCACCTGGAAGCTGGCGGGCCAAATAGTCACAAATGAAACTAAGTCAACCTATTGCGGCAGATCCGCGACGAAACGTTCCACATCGTCGATATCCACCTCCAGAATCCATGTGTCGGGGTCTTGAGCATGTCTTCGATCGAGATACTCGGAAAATTCCTGCGGCTTTTCAGAATCTTGCTCCTTCGTACACACAAAGGATCGGGTCCCGTCGAGTTGCGGCATCCGCTCGAAAAGCGTCGCATCCTGGCCGCGTCGCATCGTAACCAGAAGAATCGTACCGGCGTCGCGCTCGCCTTTTGCCAGGATCATTCCCGATCCGCCTTGCGATTCGGCAAGACGGAGCAATGCTCCCACTTCGAGGTGCGCGGGCAAGCGCGCGTCCATCTCAGCCGACAGGGCCTTGCGTGTAGCCGTCGAGGCTCGAAAGCGCGATCCGCGAGCGCATAAAAGTGCCCGTTCCGCGTCCGATCTCATCGCCTTCCGCATCGATGAGCCGGGATTCGGCAACAAACACCCGTCGTTTCCCGCTCACCCACCGCCCCTCGGCGACCACCTCGCCAGCACGAACCGGCTTGGTGAAGTGCAAATTGAAACTGGTCGTCAGCAAGAAACGGTCAGTCGCAAGCGTGTTGGCAGCATAGAAGGCGGCATCGTCCAGCATCTTGAAATAGATCGTGCCATGCGCGGCTCCCGCCGCATGGAACACCCCTTCTTCGATCGTGAACGTCAGCCGTGACCGACCCTCGCCAACGATCTCCATTCTCGAGGCGAATTTTCGGTTTATGGGAGCAGACGCATAAAGGCGTTCAAGAGCCCGATAGTGCTCGTCGGCACCGGCAGAGTTTGCCGGACCCGCCGCTGCGCCGCGATCGTCAGGCGGCATCACGCAGGAACTGGTTGGTCAGCACTGCATAGAGTGCGTCCCCATCAGGCGCATCGAGTAGCATTTGGAGCATCCCTTCGTCGCGAGTCGGGCGCGAAATCGCCGCCAGTGCGTGGAGGTGCGTCGCCCCGGCGTTTTCCGGCGAGACCAAGCCGAAAACCACGGAAACCGGCATCGCGTCAGCGGAAGAAAAATCGACCGGTTGCTCGAGCTTGAGCAACACGACTGTCGGACGCTTAACCTTGTCGCTGCGGCAATGGGGAATCGCCACTCCACGGCCAAAACCTGTGCTGCCCAAGGCTTCGCGCTGCTCAAGGCCTTCCAGAATGAGGTCCCGGTCGAGACCATAGACCTCGGAAAAGACTTGCGAGAGCTGGGTGAGCACCTCGCGTTTCGATCCGAGGTCGGCCACGGTGACCGCCTCGGGCAACAATGTGAAATTGACGTTCATTGTGAACAATAGATCCCGTAATCACACTCAGACTTTGCTCACGGGGGAGTCGTGCCGCACGCGGGGGTTGGCGACATCCCTCCTGTCTCCGTGAGTTGAACCGTCGTCAGTACCGCTCGATTGTGGCGAAAAGCGGCGTCCTGAGAGGTTCTAGTGCGGTTCGACCCAACCGATCGACCCGTCGGCGCGGCGATAAACCATATTATGCCTGCCAGTTCCAGCATTTTTGAAAAACAGCGCCGGGGTGTCGCGCAGATCGAGCATCATCACCGCATCGGCTACGCTCCCGGTTGGGATGTCGACACTGGTTTCGGCAATCACGGGCGGCGCATCGATTGGCACTTCGTCCGCGTCATCGTCGACAGCAAGGATGGTGTACGCCGCTTCCTCCTCGGCCCGGGCGTGTTGTGCCTGCTCGTGATGATCCTTGAGACGCCGCTTATAACGTCGCAACTGTTTCTCGATCTTGCCCGCAGCTTCGTCCAGCGCAACATGGGCATCATGCGCCGTACCTTGTGCCTTCAGGATCAGGCCGTGCATGACGTGCGTGACAATGTCGCAGGTGAAACTGCCGGACCCCCCCTTCCCGAAGGTGACATGCGAAGTAAGCGCGCGATCGAAATATTTTTCGACGATCCCTTCCAGCCGGTCGACCGCGTGCTCCTGCAATGCAGCGCCCGTTTCCACCTGATGTCCCGAAATCCGGATATCCATCGTCGCTCGGCCTCCTCCTTACAAATGTTCAACTTGCACGCGCTCGCCCGGCGCCCATTCAACGGGCCCAAACTGCGTCGTTGATTCCGGCCATGAACTCCCGATGCCGGGCGAGTTCGTCGACTGTCGGCGAGTGCGGCCTGGGCTGGCGGCGAACCCGAGAATTCGTGTCGCTCCCGGAACTCGCCCGATCCGTCGTCCCTTCGACGATCGAAGTGGAAACTCGCTCACTCGCCAGTTCTAGCCCGATCTGGCGTCCACCCGTGAGTTCGACATAGACCTGTGCGAGCAGTTCGGCGTCGAGCAACGCGCCGTGTTTCACCCGATGGCTCCGGTCGACGCCGTACCGGGTGCACAGGGCGTCGAGCGAAAGCTTCGCCCCCGGATGCTTCTTGCGCGCAATCGCCACGGTATCGACCATGCGATCAAAGCTGATGGGTTCGCGTCCGATCCGCTCAAGCTCCGCATTGAGAAAGCTGAAGTCGAATCCGGCATTGTGCGCAACCAGCGGGGAATCGCCGAGAAACTCGAGCAATTCGTCGACACCTTCGGAAAATAACTGCTTGGTTTCGAGAAACGATATCGACAACCCGTGCACCGCTTCCGCCGCGGCAGGCATGTCGCGTTCCGGATTGTAATAGGCATGGAAGGTGTTGCCGGTCTCGACCCGGCCAACCATCTCGACACAGCCTATTTCGACCATTCGGTCCCCGGTCTTGGGGTCGAGGCCTGTGGTTTCCGTGTCAAAGACGATTTCCCGCATTGGCTGTACTATCGACCCAAGCCCCGCGAAGCGCAAGAGGGGTCGAACACGATATCGGACCTACCTGTCGGTACCGGCCAGCCTATCGATCAGCGCCGAGACCTGGGCTTCGGTTTCCGCCAGCGTCGTTCCCGTATCGATCACATAATCGGCACGCTCGCGTTTCTCGGCATCGGGGACCTGAAGGCGGAGAATATCCTCGAATTTCTCGCTCGTCATGTCCGGGCGGCCCAGCACACGCGCGCGCTGCATCTCGGCGGGAGCGGAGACGACGATTACCGCGTCGAATGCTGCCTCTCCTCCGCGCTCGAACAAGAGTGGAATGTCGAATACGAGCATCGGAGCAGTGCCGTTGTCGCCAAAGAATTGCGCGCGCTTCGCCCCGACGGCGGGGTGCACGATCGCTTCCAGCCGTTTGAGCGCTTCCTTGTTGCCGAAGACCAGTTCGCCAAGCTTCCCGCGATCCACGCCATCGGCTCCCGTCGATCCGGGAAAGGCTCCTTCGATGGGAGCGAGCAATTCGCCACCTGGCCCCTGCATCTTGCGGACTTCCGCATCTGCGTCGAACACCGGGATTCCTGCCTTTTCGAACATCGAGGCGACCGTCGATTTGCCCATGCCGATCGATCCGGTCAGTCCGATCAGCATCGGCTTGCCCGATCCGTGTCCTGCAGCGTTTGTCATCCCCCGAGGATCTCCATCAATTGGTCATCGAACGATCGGGGTGGCGATCGACCGAAGAACTTTTCGAACGCGGCGGCTGCCTGGCCGATCAGCATCGATAGCCCACCGATGGTCGCAAATCCGGCTCGCTTCGCATTTGCGAGGAATTCGGTTTCGACCGGGTCGGTCACGATATCGTATGCGATGCTACCGGGCGGGGCATGGCTCCAGTCGAAGGCGAGCTGAGGTTGGCCGCGCATTCCCAGGGGCGAGGCGTTAACGACAAGATCGAGGCATCCTTCGCGATCGTCGAAGGCAAAGTTTGTCGGCCCGGCAAAATGCTCAAGCGGTACGGCATGGTGTTCGCCTTTCGGGGCAAGCTCATCCAAGAGAGTCCTTGCCTTGTCCGGATTCCGTGCTGCAACCACCAGGGTGAAATTGTGCTGCGCGAGAGACGCAATGATAGCTCGCGCCGCACCGCCGCTGCCGATTATCCGAGCCATTCGGAATAGATGCTGCTTTTCCAGCTTCGCATGCAGCGGCTCGAGAAACCCATAGGCGTCGGTGTTGTAGCCGACGAGCTCGGTGCCTTCGCGCACCACCGTGTTCACCGCCCCAATCCTTTCGGCAACCGGATCCAGCTTATCAAGCGCTGCCTTGATCGCTTGCTTGTGCGGCATGGTGACATTGCAGCCGACCCAGTCGGCGTCCATCATGGACGTGGCCAGATAGGACTCCACCGATCCTTCCTTCCCCTCGACCAAGAAGGGTTTGTAATCCGCATCAAGCCCAAGCTTCTCTATCCAGAAGGCATGGATCAGCGGCGATTTGGATTGTGCAATCGGATCGCCGATCACTTCTGCAAATGGCGTTCTCATGATCTCAGGACGTCAAGATCGCGCAATGCAGCGAGCACCGAAAGGAGGGGCATGCCCAACACCGTGAACTGATCGCCTGTTATTCGCTCGAACAATTGCACGCCCATCGCCTCGATCCGGAAGACACCCACCGTGTTTCCCACCGCTGGCCATTCGCGGTCGAGATAGTGTTCGATGAATGCATCGGACAGCTCGCGAACCCGAAGTTGGGCGAGTTCGGACTGACTCCATTCGCAGGCGTTATCTCGTACCAGGGCCGCCGCGCTATGCAGCTCCAGGACCTTGCCCGAAAAGAACCGCAAATGTTCCGCCGCATTTTCGCGCGATGTCGGCTTATCGAACCGCTCTCCTTGCACCACCACGAGCGAATCGCTGCCTAGTATATGCCGGCCAGGATAGGTCGGGGTGAGAGCCGCGGCCTTGGCAACACTCAGCGCTTCGGCAATCTCAGGTGGAGAAGCGGCCTCCAGGCCAGCCTCGACCGCACGCTCGTCGATATCCGCCGGAATAGCTTCATAGTCGACACGAGCAGCATCGAGCATTGCGCGACGCGAAGCGGACTTCGAGGCAAGAATCAATCGTTCGGTGCTCATATCGGTTTCGCAACCCCATCGACTTGCTTGTCGCGCCGCTTGCGGTCCTGCACCAGGCGGATGATCGCGGCCGCACTTTCCTCGATTGAACGTCGGGTCACGTCGATCACAGGCCAACCATTGTCGGCAAACATCCGACGGGCGAACTGGGTCTCCGCCCTCACCCTTTCATTGTCGACATAGGAGGTTTCGGTGCCTTCGTTGAGTGAAAGCAGTCGGTTGCGCCGGATCTGGACCAGCCGCTCGGGCGCGGTCGTCAAACCCACCACGAGCGGATTCCGCAATCCGAACAGGCTTGGGGGAGGTGGGCTTTCCACCACCAGGGGGATATTGGCGACTTTGTAGCCGCGATTGGCGAGGTAGATACTGGTCGGAGTCTTGGAGCTGCGCGATACGCCGGCCAGGACGATATCCGCCTCTTCCCAATCCTCGTGCCCGATACCGTCATCGTGCGCGATCGTGTACTGGATTGCATCGACACGCTTGAAATAGTCGGCATCCATCGAATGCTGGCGTCCGGGGCGGCCATGCGCTTCCTCGCCAAGCTGGGCTTCGAGCGCCGCCGTGACCTGATCGAGCACCGGGACCGCCGGAAGCCCGAGATGGCGACAATGGTCTTCAAGCCGGGCGCGCGTATCGGGATTGACCAGCGTGAACAGGACCAGGCCGGGATTCTCCGCCAAGTCTGGCACAATCCGGTCGAGATGCTGAAGCGAACGCACCATAGGCCAGAAGTGGCGGCTGACTTCAGGTGAATCGAACTGCGCCAGCGATGCCTTGGCGATCATCTCGAGCGTTTCCCCGGTCGAATCCGAGACCAGGTGAAGGTTCAGGCGAGTCATGGGATGATTCGGCGCGGCTTGTTCGTCTTGTTGATAGATCTTGGCATAAACCACGGGAGAGAACCGTCGACAAGCAGAGCATGCATTTTCCTGCGCGTTTCCAGCAAATCGAAGGGCCGGTTTTTCGACATGGGAGAACACATTTCTACAGCTTGGGGACACTGGGGAAAGATTCCGATTGACCCAGGACTTGCGCAGATTCGCGCAGCGAAGTTTGGGGTGTTCAGCACGGGAGAATTCAGGCAGGGGCCGGGAATTCCCGCTTTCCACAGGGCCAACAGACTCCATCAAACCTTTTATAAATACTTAATTTTTGATTAGAGGAACGCCATGCCTGGTCCGCTGCTCGACACCCTGAAGGGTGCCAAACCCGATATCGCGCCCGTCTGGCTCATGCGTCAGGCAGGGCGCTATCTGCCCGAGTACCGCGAATTGCGCGCGGACAAGGGTGGGTTTCTCGAACTGGTCTATGATAGCGAGGCAGCGGCCGAAATTACGGTACAGCCGATCCGCAGGTTTGGATTCGATGGCGCGATCCTGTTCTCCGATATCCTTATCGTCCCGCACGCGATGGGGCAGGGGCTCGAGTTCCTTGCAGGGGAGGGGCCAAAACTCAGCCCGACTCTTCTGGAAGCAGAGCTCAGTGACTTTGCGGCCACGTATGAACGGTTCGATCCGATCTATGAGACCGTCCGCCTGACCCGGCAGCAGATTGGCGATCAAGTAACCATGCTGGGCTTTGCGGGATCTCCTTGGACGGTTGCAACCTACATGATCGCTGGCGAAGGCTCCAAGGATCAGGGCCCGGCGCGGTTGCTCGCCTATCGCGATCCGGCGCGCATGCAGGCGATCGTCGATGCGATCATCGAAGTATCGGTCACATACCTGCGCGGTCAGATCGATGCGGGTGCGGAAGCGGTGCAACTGTTCGACAGTTGGGCTGGGAGCCTGGCACCCGATGAATTCGAACGGTGGGTCGTCGCACCCAACGCCGCTATTACGGCGCAAATCAAGCAATCCCATCCTGACACTCCGGTAATCGGTTTTCCCAAAGGGGCCGGGGCGAAATTGCCCGGATATGCCCGCGAAACGGGCGTCGATGCGATCGGGATGGACGAGACTTTGGATCCCGCCTGGGTTCATTCCAAGCTTCCCGAAACCATACCGGTGCAGGGGAATCTCGATCCGCTGTTGGTCGAAGCGGGCGGCCCGGCGCTACCGGAGCGCGTTCGCACGATCATCGATGCCTTCGAAGATCGTCCGCATGTTTTCAATCTCGGTCATGGTATCGGGCAGTTCACTTCGATCGAGCATGTCGAACAACTGCTTGCGGCCGTTCGCGGCGCATAGGGAGGATTCATGCAGGAATCGCTTCTCGCCATCTATCTCTGGCTGAAGATTGGCCATGTCATCTTCATGGTGTTCTGGCTTGCCGGCCTCTTCATGTTGCCGCGACAATGCATCTACATCCTCGATCACGACCCGTCGTCTGAAGGCGAGGCCAAATGGGCCGAGCGGATGGCCAAGCTGCGAAAGATCATCCTGACACCGAGCTTGCTCGTCGTTTGGGTTCTCGGCTTGACGCTGGCCTACGCCATCGGTGCATTCAGCGAAGGTTGGTTTCATGCCAAGCTCACGCTCGTTGTGATCCTGAGCGGATATCACGGCTGGCTTGTGGCACAGGCGAAGAAGATGTCCCGGGGCGAACGCCCACTGACAGAGCGTACCCTGCGCATGATCGGAGAGGTTCCGGGCTTGCTTCTGGTTCTGATCGTGGCGCTGGTCTACCTAAGACCTTTCTGACGCAATTTTTGCAATCGTCGGCCGTTCACGGATTGACCTGACTGCCAGCCAGTCGTATTTTGAGTGTTCCAAACCGGTTTGACGGCGCAATTCCTGTACCGTCTGTCTGCTTTCTCCAAGCCCAGCCCTTTGACCATATGGGTCAATTTCAAAAGGGCGCCTCGTCCAAAGAGGTACTGACCAGCCGGCCACTCCGAAACGCACGGAAATTTTTCACAATGCATCTCAAAGACTTGAAAGCGAAGACCCCGGCCGAATTGGTCGCAATGGCCGAAGAACTCGGGGTTGAGGGCGCATCGACCATGCGGCGCCAGGATCTGTTGTTCAGCATCCTGCGTGAGCTTGCCGAAGATGAAGACTATGACGAAAAGATCATGGGCATCGGCACGATCGAAGTGCTGCAGGATGGGTTCGGCTTCCTGCGCTCGCCCGAGGCCAACTATCTCGCCGGACCGGATGATATCTACGTGTCGCCGAACCAAATCCGCAAGTGGGGTCTTCGCACCGGTGATACGGTCGAAGGCGAGATTCGCGCACCCAAGGATGGCGAGCGCTACTTCGCCCTGACCAGCCTCACGGAAGTCAACTTCGACAAGCCCGAAGCCGTGCGTATGCGCACCAACTTCGACAACCTCACGCCGCTTTACCCCGATCAGAAACTCAATCTCGATACGGTCGATCCGACTATCAAGGATAAGTCGGCGCGTGTGATCGATATCATATCGCCGCAGGGCAAGGGACAGCGTGCCCTGATCGTCGCCCCGCCGCGGACCGGTAAGACTGTGCTGCTGCAGAATATCGCGAAGGCGATTACCGACAATCACCCGGAAGTGTTTCTTCTGGTGCTGCTGGTCGACGAACGGCCCGAAGAAGTCACCGATATGCAGCGCAGCGTGAAGGGTGAAGTCATCTCTTCGACTTTCGACGAGCCTGCCAATCGTCACGTGCAAGTGGCTGAAATGGTGATTGAAAAAGCTAAACGCTTGGTCGAGCACAAACACGATGTCGTGATCCTGCTCGATTCGATCACTCGTCTCGGACGAGCCTACAACACTGTTGTTCCCAGTTCCGGTAAGGTGCTTACCGGCGGCGTCGATGCCAATGCACTCCAGCGTCCCAAGCGCTTTTTCGGTGCAGCGCGCAACATTGAGGAAGGCGGTTCTCTCTCCATCATCGCCACTGCGCTGATCGATACCGGCAGCCGCATGGATGAAGTCATATTCGAGGAATTCAAGGGCACTGGTAACTCGGAGATCGTGCTCGACCGCAAGGTATCCGACAAGCGCATCTTCCCGGCTCTGGATGTCGGCAAGTCGGGTACCCGCAAGGAAGAGTTACTGGTCGAGAAGGACAAGCTGTCCAAGATGTGGGTCCTGCGCCGAATCCTCATGCAGATGGGTACCGTCGATGCGATGGAATTCCTCCTCGACAAGATGAAGGATTCCAAGACGAACGAAGACTTCTTCGAAACGATGAACCAGTAGCCAAAGCGGCCCGACGACGAGAAGGTAAGCGCGAGCGAATGCGTTGTGGTATCTGCGTCGCGCTTGCCGGTTTTGGCCTGTCTTGCTTCTTCGGAGATTGGGCAATCGTGACGATTGGCAAGGTCGTTATGCGCGGCTAAAGCTCGGGGCAAATGCTTAGCCAGTATCTCTATATCAGCACCGCTCCCAGCCTTTCGCGCGAGGAGGTCGACGCTATCCTCGCCAGCAGCTCGCGCAACAACCCCGAAAGAGGAATCACGGGCCTGCTACTCTACAACGGTCGCAATTTCCTGCAGCTGCTCGAAGGCGAGGAAAGCGAACTGAAAAAACTGATGCTGCGGATTGGTAGCGACCCGCGGCACTCGGGTGTTTCGCTTCTGTCCAACCGGTCGGTAGAGCAACGCTCCTGTCCTCAATGGGCGATGAAACGCGTTTTCATTGCCGAGTCGGTCGAAAGTCGCAAACAGACCCTGGATGCCGAGTTGCCCGATGACCTCGATCCCGAAACCCGCAAGATGATCGTGAACTTTGCGGTCCTGAATTAGCATCTCGAATCAGGCTGGTGCTCTCTCAAGCTGCGCCGCCATCATTTCCCATACCTTGTTCACTGCCTTGAGCGGTCGGACCATCACCTTGAAATCGATAATCATTTCATCTTCGTTGAAGGTGATCATGTCGATCCCGTTGATGTGAATGCCGTCCATCTGCGTAGTGAATTCCAACACCGCAGTGTTTTCTCCCAACACTTCGCGGACATAGCAGAAACTCTCATTTCCCAGCGTTTGCGCGGCTGCGGAAAGGTAGGCGATGACGATTGCCTGTCCCACCTGCGGTGTGTGCACCACCGGCGAATGAAACACGGCATCGTCGTGAATGATCGATCGAAGCCCCTCGACAGTGCTGCCGTTTCGGGCGACTTCGTGCCAGCGGGCGAGGGCATTATTCATATTCATGCGAGAGCCTCACTTGAGATGCTGCGCGAAGAATTCCGAGGTTCGACTGTCGGCCAGTTGAGCCGCTTCTTCGTGGCGACGCTTCCCGATCTCGGTAGCAAACCCGTGATCCAGCCCTTCGTAATCGAACAGGGTGACCCTTGAATGATCGTCAAGCCCGGCATGCATCGCCGCCTGAGTCTCTTTGTCGACGAAACCGTCTTCGGTCGGAATGTGGAGCAACAGGGGGTTTGCTATCGCATGCTTTTCACCCAGCAGGCCGTCGATCCCGACGCCGTAATACCCGACGGAGGCATCGATGTCGGTGCGTGCCGCTGTCATAAAGGCGAGTCTGCCGCCAAGACAGTAACCCACGCATCCAACCTTGGAAACGCCGAGTTCGCGTCGAATGTGATGAATGGTTGCTTCGATATCGCGGATCCCGAGATCCTGATCGAATTGTCCCATGTGTTCAAGCGCTTGCTGGAATTCTTGTTCGATGTCGGGATCGAGTTCCACGCCGGGCTGGAGGCGCCAGAAAAGGTCTGGAGCCACTGCAAGATAGCCGCTGGAGGCGAGCTTGTCGCATTTCTGTCGAATGCCCGAATTGACGCCGAATATCTCCTGAATCACGATGATGGCGGCCGTGGGGGCACTGTCTGGTCGGGCCACATAGGCTGAAAACGTTGCGTCGTTCTCGAGCGTGGATATCGATACGATTTCAGTCATCATCCGGCCTTCCCGTTGCGGAGTTTGCTCATCGGACACATCTATCCGTTGCTTTGATGCCGTACCACTCCCAAATGATGGGAGGATAGGAATGCAAGAGTCAGGACGAGAGGAACGACCATGAAAATCAATGTTGAAGTAGAATGCACGCCTGAAGAAGCGCGCACTTTCATGGGTCTTCCCGATGTGAGTCAGGCGAACACTGTTTATGTCGACAATATCGCGAAGGCGATGAAAGGGGTGAGCAGCCCCGATCAGTTGCAGGAATACGCACAGGCCCTTGCTCCGATGGGGCAGGTGGGTTTGAAGCTGTTCCAGAGCTTCGTTGAGGGTGGAATGCGCGCGGGTTCGTCGCGGTCGGCCAGCTCCGATGCGAATGGTGAGAAATCGTCTGACTAGACATTCCGACCCGCGCGACCGATTGACCTGACAATGTCGCAGGCCACCATCTTTGCCGTATCGAGCGGCGCACCGCCGGCGGCGATCGGAGTGATACGCGTTTCGGGTTCGTGCGCCGGCGACGCTCTTAAGGCATTGACAGGTAAGGAGTTTGAGCCTCGGCGAGCCTCCTTGGCCAAGTTAAGCACAGCGGATGGTGAGATCCTCGACGAGGCCTTGGTCCTGTGGTTCCCCGGCCCGCGCACGGCGACGGGCGAAGACCTGGTCGAGTTGCATTGTCACGGCGGCAGAGCGGTGCTCAACGCGGTAGAGAAGGTGCTGAGCGGTTTCGATGAGCTGCGAAAGGCCGAACCGGGCGAATTCACGCGCCGAGCCTTTGCAAACGGTCGGATCGACTTGGCGGAAGCCGAAGGCCTGGCCGACCTTTTGTCGGCCGAGACCGAGCTCCAACGTGCAGCGGCGGTCGCCAATGCGTCCGGTGCGCTGTCAACGAAGCTCGAGGATTGGCGCACCCAACTGTTGCGATTATCCGCACAGGTGGAGTCGGCGCTGGATTTTTCCGACGAGGACGATGTGGGAGCGTTGCCGCCGGGATTCATGCATGACGTCGATCGCTTTTCCGGTGAGATTCTGAGTTGGCTTGAACGCCCGCGCTCCGACAAGCTCGGTGAAGGCTTCCGGGTTGTGCTGGCGGGTCCACCAAACTCGGGAAAGTCAACACTATTCAATGCTTTGGTCGAAAGCGAAGCGGCCATTACCTCTTCAATCGCCGGAACCACGCGTGACGTGATCGAGCGGTCAGTCTCGATCGAAGGGATCCCGTTCACGTTCGTCGATACGGCCGGTTTACGGGACGACAGCGCCGAACAAATTGAAGCGATCGGGATTGACCGCGCGCGGGCCGAATTGGCCAAGGGCGACGCGGTCTTGTGGCTGGGGTCATTCGGGGACGGACCGGAAGGTGCGTGGGAGATCGCAGCACGGAGCGACGCGGAGAGCTTTGTGGCCAAGCCGGATGCGGTGGCAACGGTTTCCGCTAGGACGGGTGAGGGTGTGTCTGAGCTAAAGCTGCTGCTGGTCGAGACGGCTCGGGGGGTGCTTCCGAAGCCGGGCGAGGCGGCTTTGAATGCACGGCAGCACGCACGATTGAGCGAATCCGTCGAGGCGCTCGGTTCCATCGAGGGCCAAACGGATCTGTTGATCGTCGGCGAAGAGTTGCGACACGCTAGGGTGGCCTTTGATCGGTTGATCGGGCGGACCACCACCGAAGACATGCTGGATTCGCTCTTCGGACGGTTTTGTATCGGCAAGTGAGATCGTGCGACAGGCGTAATTGTTCCACGTGGAACACGGGTTATGCCGGCTCGTAATCGGCTTTGACGGAGCGGCTGGGAGCCCTTATTTGCCCCGGCATGCGTTCTTTTGACGTTCTTGTAATCGGCGGCGGGCATGCCGGGGTCGAAGCCGCTTCCGCGGCTGCGCGTATGGGCGCGCGAACCGGGCTCGTGAGTTTCGATCTGAATGCCGTGGGAGCAATGAGCTGCAATCCCGCAATCGGTGGGTTGGGGAAGGGGCATCTTGTCAGGGAGGTCGATGCGCTCGATGGCGTGCTTGGACGAGCCGCTGATGCAGGTGCAATCCACTACCGGATGCTCAATCGTTCGAAGGGCAGCGCGGTTTGGGGACCGCGCATCCAGGCCGATCGGGTGCTGTTCAAGGCTTCGGTCCAACAGCAGGTCGGACGACAGGCCAACCTGTTCACGGTCGAAGGTGAAGCTGCCGCCTTGGTGATGAAGGGTGGGGCGGTCGCAGGGTTGGAACTCGCGGACGGCACGAAACTGTCGGCATCGCGAGTAATCCTGTGCACCGGCACATTCCTCGGCGGGGTGCTGTTTCGCGGGGAGGAGCGTTTCGAGGGTGGAAGAGTTGGCGAGAATGCCGCGACCCGTCTGGCGAAACAGTTGCGTGAAGCCGATCTTCCGATGGCACGCCTCAAGACCGGTACGCCGCCACGCCTCGATGGCCGGACGATCGATTGGGCATGCCTGCCCGAGCAGCATTCGGACTGTGAGAGCTGGACGATGTCCGCGCTTTCGGAAAGGCGGTGCAATCCGCAGGTCTTCTGCGCCATCACGCGAACCACTCCTGCGGCTCACGATGCGATCCGGGCCAACCTCCATCGCTCTCCGTTGTTCTCCGGTGCGATCGATGCGGCCGGACCGCGCTATTGTCCTTCGATTGAGGACAAGATCCATCGTTTTGGGGACCGCGACGGGCATCAGGTGTTCCTGGAGCCCGAGGGTCTGACGACCCATTTCGTCTATCCCAACGGAATAAGCACTTCGTTACCCGTCGATGTCCAAGAGGCGATGCTATGCGCTATGCCAGGGCTCGAGCATGTCAGGATTATCGAGCCTGGATACGCGGTCGAATACGACCACATTGACCCGAGGGCGCTTACTCCAGATCTGCAATTGCGAGCTATTCCGGGCCTTTATTGCGCAGGACAGATCAACGGCACAACGGGCTATGAGGAAGCGGCGGCTCAGGGTCTTGTCGCGGGTTTGGAGGCTGCTGCGTCCGCACTCTGCAAGCAATCGCCAAGGCTGGATCGTGCGAATTCGTACATCGCCGTAATGATAGACGATCTCACATTGCAGGGTGTGACTGAGCCGTATCGCATGCTGACGTCGCGCGCAGAATATCGCCTGCGCCTGCGGGCTAACAACGCGTCGAGCCGCCTCACACCGCTTGGAATTGCGTCGGGATGCGTAGGTGACGAAAGGCGCAGATGGTTTCAAAGTCGCGAGGAGGCGCGGGAAAAGATCGATGGGGCATTCGAGCAAAAGGTTCATGCGCGCGAACTGGTCGACCGTGGGGCTGGAATTCGTCGGGACGCCGGCGAAAAGCCTTTAAGGGAATGGCTTCGCTACGGCGAGATAGACCTGAAAAGGCTGGAGGAATGGATTGGGGAGGTTGTTGCCCTAAATCCATCGCTGGCCGAAGAGATGGCGGAGGATGCGGCTTATGCGCCATATCTCGCTCGGCAGGAGGCTGAATTGCGGGATTTGCGTGCAAGCGAAGAACTGCCGCTTGCGGACGACTTTCCCTATGCGTCTGTGCCGGGACTCTCGAATGAGATGGTCGAGCGCCTCAGTGCTGCGGCGCCGACCACGCTGGCAGCCGCTGGCCGCGTGCCGGGAATTACGCCCGCCGCCCTGTCTGCTCTTTTGGTCCATGCCCGGCGCCGTGCTCAAGTGGAGCGGCCAGCGGCGTGAACCCAGATCGCTCGATCGAATCCGAGGTCGATGCCCGGCGCTATGTCGCGCAATGGGCGGACAAGGCGGGGATGAAGCGGCTTGAGCGGTTTGTTGACATGCTTTTGGCGGAAAATCGCCAACAGAACCTGATCAGCAGACCTTCCGAAGCTCACATTTGGCGACGCCACATCGCCGACAGCGCACAATTGCTGCGCTATGTTTCACGTGAAACAACGGAAGCGAGTAGGGGACCTTGGTTGGACTTGGGAACCGGGGCGGGGTTTCCGGGAATGGTGATCGCCATTCTGCGACCCGATTTCCGGACTGTCTTGGTCGAATCGAGAGCGAGAAGGGTTGAATTCCTCAAGAATTGCACTGCCGAACTCGATTTGGCGAACTGCACAGTGATCGGTGAACGGCTTGAGCGGATTGAGCCGTTTGAAAGTTGGGTCATTTCGGCACGCGCCTTCGCACCTCTGGAAAAGCTCCTCCGTTTATCCGCACCCTTCTCCACAAAGGCGACGCACTACATCTTGCCCAAGGGGCGCTCCGCGAAGCACGAATGGGAACAGTTGAAGCCGTCGATTCGGAAGGTGTTCCACGTGGAACGGTCGCTGACTGACGACGAAGCGGGCATTATCGTACGTGCCTGACGCGGCAAAAGGCGCTATCGTGCACCGAGAAGGGAAGACCTCATATGCTGACAATCGCCATTGCGAACCAGAAGGGTGGGGTGGGCAAGACCACGACTGCGATCAATATCGCGACCGCTATGGCTGCCACCGGATGGCGTACGTTGCTTGTAGATCTCGACCCGCAGGGCAATGCGTCGACGGGAATGGGCGTGGGCGCGGATTCGCGCGGGCTTTCCAGTTACGATGTGCTTGTCGACGAAACGCCGCTTGCGGAGGCCATCGTGGAAACGGCGATTCCGGGCCTGGATATCGTTCCGGCGACGCAGGATTTGAGTGGGGCGGAGGTCGAACTGGTCTCGGTGGAGGAACGCACAGAACGACTGCGTACGGCCTTGGCGGGGCATGCAGGTCATGAAATCTGTTTTGTTGACTGCCCGCCGTCGCTGGGCCTGCTGACGCTGAATGCGCTGTGCGCCGCCGATACGTTGCTCGTGCCGCTGCAATGCGAGTTCTTCGCGCTGGAGGGACTGAGCCAACTTTTACAGACGGTTGAGCTCGTCAAACAACGGTTCAATTCGGATCTGGGCGTAATCGGTGTGGTTCTGACAATGTACGACCGGCGCAATCGTCTGACCGATCAAGTGGCCGACGATGTGCGGGATTGCTTGGGTAACGTCGTCTTTGAAACCGTGATTCCGCGAAACGTCCGCCTTTCGGAGGCACCAAGCTTTGGGAAGCCTGCCTTGGTCTATGATCAGCATTGTATGGGGAGTCGTGCCTATATGAGCCTCGCACGCGAGCTGATCGGGCGGTTTCCCGCTGAAAGGCAGGCGGCATGAGCAAGAGTCCGACCGATCCGATCCGCTTTTCCGTCCCGCAGCGCAGTCCTTCAGATCGGAAGAAGAAGCTCGGCAAGGGGCTTGGTGCCCTGATGGGGGAGACCAAGCGTGAAGAGCCTCTGGTCCAGGGACAGGACAACGCTGTTCCAAACGCGGACGGTTCCATTGCCCGACCGGATTCGCCGCTAAAGGCGATTTCCGTCGCCTCGATTGAGCCGCTTCCCGGCAATCCGCGCAAGAATTTCGATGAGAATGCCCTCGACGAACTGGCTGCGTCGATCGCGACGCGCGGGGTAATCCAACCGATCATCGTTCGACCAAAGGGTAACGGGCAATTTCAGCTGGTCGCTGGCGAACGACGCTGGCGGGCAGCCCAAAAGGCGCGCCTGCACGAGATTCCGGCCCTGGTGCGAGAGCTTAGCGATCGTGAAGTTATGGCGCTGGCCCTGATCGAAAATCTTCAACGAGAAGATCTCAACCCGGTCGAAGAAGCCAGGGCATATCAACAGCTTAGTGACAGCGAGGGTATGACGCAGGCAGAAATCGCCCGCATGGTCGAAAAGTCGCGCAGCCACGTTGCAAACCTTCAGCGCCTGCTCAATTTGCCGGCGAAAGTGCTCGATCTGGTCGAATCGTCGCGGCTGTCGATGGGTCATGCGCGCGCATTGATCGGTCACGACGATGCCGCTGTGCTCGCTCAACGCGCGGTAAACGACAATCTTTCGGTGCGAGAGGTCGAAAAGCTGGTTCGCCAAGCGTCCCGAAAGACTGACAAAGTGGCAGCGAATGCTCCTGGATCGGCCAATCACGCCGAAGAAAACGCCGATATCGCCGCAGTTCAGCGCCATCTCGAGGACTTTCTGGGCCTCAAGGTCCAAATCAAGACCGGCGGCGATCCGCGATCGGGCGCGATCACAATCAAATACGCGACGTTGGACCAGCTCGACCTCGTGTGCCAGCGCCTGACGGGCGGCGATATTTAGTCCAAATTAAGCACAGCCGGTGACGCGAAATTCCCGATGTTTCGGGGGTTTTCGGGCGTGAATGGTTCCAAACCTTACTGGGCAGGTAACCATACTCAAAAACGAACCTTGAACTCGGTGATCATACTTAGACCGAGCGATCGGGCAGTTTTGTCCGGATCGACAGGCGCATCTCGCAGACCAAATTGAGGGCGCTTGCATCGGGTTAAGACCACGCTTGGAAGGACCAATAATGACCAAGACCATTCGTTTCGGCGCCGCTGGCATCGCCATGTTCGCTGCACTGGGCATGGGCACAGCCGCTCACGCCGACACCGCCACCGCCGACGCTTCTGCTGAAGTTCTCGACGCCCTTATCCTCAACAACAACGGTGCGCTCGACTTCGGTGCCATGGTTGTAAGCGGTGCCGGCACCGTTTCGCTCGACGCGAGCAACAACCTGACCTGCACCGATCCGGACATCGTCTGCTCGGGCACGACCTCGGTCGCTGCTTTCGACGTGGAAGGCACCGCCAACCGCGCCGTCACGATCAACCTGCCGGCTGGCACGGTGAACCTGCGTCACCCAAGCTACAACGCTTCGACCAGCACCGGTGAGCACACGATCGAGCTGGATTCGTTCGTTTCGAGCGACAACAACGCCACTTCGGGCGACCCTGAAGTGACCCTCGACGGAACCGGCAACGCGTCGTTCACCGTTGGTGGCACCATCACCATCGACGGCAGCGAAGAAGCTGGCCTTTTCGAAGGCACGTTCGACGTTTCGGTCGAATACTCGTAAGCTTTGCGCATCCGCCCTTCGGCGGAGCACATTCTCTACAAGCGTCGAGCCGCGTCCACTCTTTGGGCGCGGCTCTTCGCATTTCGGGTCGAAGTCATGGCGCCGCCAGGCGGTGCCTTTAAGCCTTCTTAACCCTCTTTGCTTACCAAGCTCCGTGAAAACACGCGGTTCTGCATTCCCAGCATGGACCGCGACGAGACGGGGGCCAAGCCAGAAATGTCATTCAAATATTTGAGAAAATTCTCCCGCGGCGCTGCCGTAACCGTGGCGATGCTAAGCACGATGATCGCCACCCCCGCCTCGGCCCAGGGCGACCTGCTGGTCGCGCCGACCCGGGTCATTCTCGATGGCAGCCGCGGCACCGAAGTTATTCTCAGCAACATCGGATCCGAAGAAGCAACCTATCGGATCGGGCTCGAACTCCGCCGCATGCTCGAAAACGGCCGCCTGGTGCCGGTTGAGAAGAGCGATGCGAATTTCACCGAAGAGGCTGCTCTCGGGATGATCCGCTATGCTCCGCGGCGGATTACCCTGCCGCCGGGTCAGCCGCAGGCAGTGCGTCTTGCCGCGCGGCCCGGAGCGGATCTTCCGGACGGCGAATATCGCGTGCACATGTCGTTCAAGGCTATTCCGAAGCCGCGATCAGTGACCGACGAGCGATCGCCGACCGAAGGCGTCTCGATTCAGCTGATACCGATCTACGGTGTCACCATTCCGATTATTGTCCGCCACGGCAGGGTCGAAGCGCAGGTCGCCATCAACCAGCCCCGGATCGTGCAGGGCCAAAAAGGTCCCGAACTGGCCGTTAGTATCAGCCGTACCGGCGACAGCTCCTCCTATGGCGAATTGCGGGTAACCAAGCCTGGCGTGGCCGATCCCCTCGTCCTGTTGCGCGGCGTCGCGATCTATCCGGAGATCGGCAAGCGCGAAGTGCGGGTGCAACTGACGCCCGAACAAGCCGCCGGTCTCAAGGGTCAGCTCCGGTTCGAATATCGCGACATGCCCGAAGCTGGCGGGGCGATCATCGCCGCTGTCGACGCTTTTCTCGGCTAAGGCGAAGATCCGGCGGCCGAGCCGCGCGGATTGTTGGCTATGTCATTCTACCGAAACCGAATTCTGGGCGCTGCCGCAAAAGTTGCGGTGGCGCTCAGCGCGTTCGGACTCGGAGTATCTGGCCTGCCCTCCGCTGCCCAGGCACAGGATCCTTCTCGCCCCGCAAGCGAAGTCCAGCCCGCTTCCGGCGGCTGGCAGGCCAATGACGACGACTTCCTGTTCCTTCAGTTGGTCGTCGATTCCTACAAGTTGAATTACGACGTACGCGGGTATCAGACCGATCGCGGCGTGTGCCTCGATCTGGCGGACGTCATTCAGTCGCTCGATTTGCCGGTTCGGATCGACAAGAAGTCGCGCCGCGCAACTGGATGGTTGTTCAGCGAAGATCAGAAATTCACGCTCGACCGCGATTCCGGGACAGTACAAAACGTGAACAATGGTCGCGCGCCAGTGGCTCGCGACATTTACGACACGCCAGAAGGGTGGTGCGTGAACGTAAAAGCCCTTTCGCGTTGGTTCGGGATCGATTTCAGGCCCGATTTGTACAACGCGGTGGTGCGGCTCGAATCCGACCAGGAGCTCCCCTTCATCCAGGCGATCGAGCGGAGAAGTCGCGCCGCACGACTTCGGGCCAAGCCCAAACAGTTCGATCTTTCAAAGTTCCCGAACAAGGAGATGGAGTACCGCCCCTGGCGCACACCGTCGCTCGATGTGGTCGCCCAGGCTGGGTACCAGGCGGGCTCAACAGTGGGAACGCGTGAAGGTGCGGCGGGGAGGCTCGAACTCTATGCCGCCGGCGAAGCGCTTGGTGCAAGCTACACCGCGCGGCTCGCAACCGACGACAGCCTGGGCCCGCAAACCGTTCGCTTGCGGGCCTATCGCAACGACCCGGATGGCAACCTGCTCGGACCGCTCAAGGCGACTCAGGTCGCTGCAGGCGACGTGGAAACGCTCGCAGGGCGGCTGACCGGTCAAACGGCCGTGGGGCGCGGCGCGTTCATCAGCAATCGGCCGCTCGGTCAGGCATCCCGATTCTCGGCGACGACCCTGCGCGGGGTCCTACCGGCGGGATGGGATGCCGAACTGTATCGCAACGGGCAATTGATTGCATTCCAGGACGATCGCGGCGACGGACGCTACGAGTTCCTTGAGATCGACCTGTTCTTCGGCCGCAACGAGTTGGAAGTGGTGCTGTACGGCCCCCAGGGACAGATCCGAAAGGAAAAGACGTCGATCCCGATCGGCTTCAACCAGATCGAGCCGGGCCAAACCTACTATTGGGCGGGCGTGGTCCAGAACGATCGCGACCTGATCGATCTCGGCAACGGGATCGAGAACCAGCCGCAAAAATGGCGCTGGGGTTTGGGGGTAGAACGGGGGCTCGACGAGAGGACCAGCGCCGCAATCGGTGTCCAGAACCTGTTCTTTGCCGGTGCCCGCCGCACCTATGCGGAAGGGTCGGTCGCGCGCACGTTCGGGCGAATGCAGCTCGAATTGGCGGGCGCGCACGAATTCGGGGCAGGGAGCGTCGCCGAACTCAACACCGCAGGACGGTTTGGTCGATTCAACTTTGGAACTAACATGCTGGTATCATTTGGTAATTTTACCAGCGAATTCGCCAATGAGGAACTCGACTATCGCGCTGGCTTCAACGTCGATACTTCCTTGCGATTGGGGCGGTTCGGATTGCCGATCCAGGCCGAAGCGACGCATTCGAAGCTTAGGGACGGCTCTTCCCTCAACGAATTCCTGCTGACCACGTCGGTCAATGCGGGTCGCGTGGCAGTGTCGGCACAATTCGATCATCAACAACAGACTGCGGGAACAACCACGCGGGCCCGTAAGGATTCCCGCCTGCGACTCTTGGCGAACACCCGCCTCAAGGGCTTGAGGCTGCGCGGCAATGCCACGTTCCTGCTGAGCGGCCGCAATAAGGGCCTCGACACCGCCGATGTGCGGATCGACAAGGAGCTCGATCGCGATTCCGACCTGCAGGGGCAGCTCGAATACATGGCGCGCATCGACGAGTTTCGCCTTTCGGCTGGGTATTCGCGGCGTTTCGACAAGTTTTCTCTACGCGGCAATGGGTTCGTCACGTCGCGCGGCGGCGTTGGGGCCAATGTTCAACTCGCTTTCAGCCTCGGGCCCGATCCTGTCAGTGGAGGGATCAGGGTATCCCATTCCAAGCTGGCGCGTAGCGGGCAGGCGGCCGTCACCGTCTTCCGCGACGACAATGGCGACGGTGTGCGAGGCCCTGGCGAGGAATTTCTCAAGGACGTGCTGGTCGAAGCCGGTCTTCGCACCACCGACGCCTATACCGGAGAAAACGGCAAAGCGATTGTCGACGACTTGCGACCGTTCCGGCCGGTATTGGTGGGAGTTGACGAAACGACACTAGGCGATCCGTTCCTCGCTCCGAGCACCAAGGGCATTGTGATTACGCCGCGTCCGGGCGTGATCGCTCAGATTGAATTGCCTATGTCGCCCACCGGGGAAATCGAAGGACTCCTGCTCAATCCTTCGGGGCTTGAGCAGCCCGGTGTGAAGCTCGAGCTGCTCGACAAACGCGGCGCTGTCGTTGCCGACACGATCAGTGAATTCGACGGCTTTTTCCTGCTGCAGAAGGTTCCTTACGGGGAGTACAGTCTCAGAATCGCGCAAGATGCCGCACGCAAATTGGCGGTCGAACAGACGTTACACAGCGAGAAACTCGTGAATGGCCTGAAGGTCAACCGGGATCAGGATATCGTGCGCCTCGGATCGATCAGACTGCGGAGCGAAGATCCCAAGCCGGAAGCGACATCCTCGACGATCGCGGCTGTCGGTCCACAGAATTCCCAACCGGGCGAAGCGACCGTAGCAAGCCCGCCCTTGCCCTGAACCCGGCGAGGGGCGCGATCAGTTCTTGATCATCTTCACCGGACGCGGCGCCGGTGCCGGGCGGGGCGTTTGCTTGATCATCTTGGGCGAAGGCGCCGGCGGAATGATTCTCGTGCCCGGAATGCGTTCCTCGCGAACGGTTTCGCGGACGATTACACGCTGGCGCACCTGCGTCTGCACCGGAACCCAAACCACCTGGGGCTGCTGGCAACCGCATGCCGCAGAATAACCATAGCGACCGGTATAGGCCGGAGCGTATCCCTGATAGCCGTAGCCTCCCGCGGAATAGGGAACGGTGCGCATCGCGCCGGGTTGGCCATATTGCGCGAGGTATCCGTCGAGCGCCGCTTCGCAATCGTAGCGATCATTCTTTTTCCCGCCGCCGATCAGGTTGCCCAGTAAGAGACCGGCAAGGCCCCCCGTGCCCGCACCGATCAATGTACCGGCCAGGCGCTCGCCATCGGCGACGCGGTTGCCGATGATTCCGCCCGCAACAGCACCCAGCAGTCCGCCGATGATTCCGCCCTTTTCCTTCTCGCTGCGACCGCTAGTCCGGCGGCGGCATTCCTGGAGCCATTGTTCGCGTTCAAACACCACCGGCGCTGCCGCGACCGGTCCGCCGGGATAAGCAGCGTAGCTGTGCCGCTGCGCGTAAGGTCCGCCCTGCACGGTTTCCGGATACGCAACCGAGCGTTCTATCCGGCGGGTCCGCGTAATGGTCTCCACTCCATCCGGGCCGATCACGGTTTCCTCTTCGAAGCCGAGCGGCAAAGCGGTAGGCGCTGTCGGCACGGGCGGGATCGTTCGCACTTCGGTGGGACCGACCTCTGCCGGGACCGGCAGCGGCGGCAATTCGTCCTGTGCCAAGGCGGGAGCCGCGACCGCCAGTGCCGGAGCCATCAATGCGAGACCGGTCACGGCGCGGAGCGAAGAGCGAAGTTTCGGCATAAGGTTTCCCCGGGACTTGAACGAGTTGCAGCGCTCGAATCGCGCCGCAGGTTGCACATTTGTTAGCTAAATGTTTACCACTGCGCGCCGCGCGCGACCAAGCCGGGCTTCTGCGCTGTCTCGTTTCGGGGCGTTTGCGGGCGCAGAAGTTTGGCGAGTCAGATGCGATCGGCGAGCAAGCGAGCCAGATCCTCGAGGCCGCGCGCATCCTCGTCGGTGAAGCGCGCCTCGTTGGGGCTGTCGAGATCGATCACTGCGATCACCTCGCTATCCCGAAGGACGGGAACTACGACTTCCGACCGGCTCGCCGCGTCGCAAGCGATATGTCCCGCAAAGGTGTGGACGTCCTCGACCAGCTGCGTCGATCCGGTTTGTGCCGCCGAGCCGCAGACTCCCGCACCGATCGGGATGCGGATGCATGCGGGGCGACCGACGAATGGTCCAAGCACGAGTTCGCGTTTGCCCTCGGCGCTTTCCCCCATGCGATAGAATCCCGCCCAATTGAGATCGGGAACGAATTCCCAGATCAACGCCGCGACATTGGCCATATTGGCGACCGGGTCCGGCTCGGTCGACGTCAAAGCATCAGCCGCATCAACGAGCTGGCGGTAGCGCTCACGGGTGTCGAGGCTGGAATCGGGTTGAAAATCGTACATGCACAAGTCCTTGGAGCGAACGCCCGGTTGCCGCAAGCACCGGTGCGCATTATCGCTTCCAGATGGCCATTATCCGCAAACTCGCAATCGCAGTCCTCGTCCTGGTTCTCGTAGCTGGCGTCGGAATTTACTTTCTTTCACGTGGCGACACCGCCGATTTGTCGGTTGACGATGTCGCGGGGACCGAGCCTACGCTGCAGGAACCCGAAGCCGAGAGCTTTCCCACCGTGCAGATCGCGAAGCCAGTCGGCTGGGAGGATGGCGAGCTGCCTGAAACGGCCGCAGGGCTGACGGTGAACCGCTTTGCCGACGGGCTAGATCATCCCAGGGTGCTCTATGCGCTGCCCAATGGCGATGTCCTGGTCACTCTGACTCGTGCCCCCAAGTCCGACGATGATGGCGAAGGCGGGATCATGGCGACGGTCCGCGGCTGGGTGGCATCCTACCTCTTTTCCGAAGCGGGTGCCGCGGGCGAATCCCCCAACCAGATCGTCCTTCTCCGCGATGCCGATGGTGATGGTATCGCCGAATTGCAGCGAGTGATCCGCGAGGAAGGGCTGGATTCGCCCTCGGGCCTGAGCTGGCATGACGGCACATTGTACGTCGCCAACCACAACGCCGTAATTGCGTTCGACTACGAGCTCGGCGCGGACTCCGTCATTGGAGAGCCGCGAAAACTGATGGACCTGGCGCCGGGCGGAGGCCACTGGATGCGCAATATGGAAATCCACCCCGATGGCGATCGCCTGTTCGTTGCCGTGGGCTCGGTCAGCAATATCGGCGAAAGCGGCATGGAGGTCGAAGAAGGCCGAGCGATGATCTGGGAGTATAACCTCGCAACCAATCGTCAGCGTCAATACGGCGTCGGCCTGCGCAATCCCAATGGTATGGATTTCAGCCCATGGAGCGGAGAGCTATGGACCACGGTGAATGAGCGCGACATGCTCGGTTCCGACCTTGTGCCCGACTATCTCACCAACGTTCCCGTCGGTGCGCAATACGGTTGGCCGTGGCTCTACTTCAAAGACAATATCGATCGTCGCGTCGAAACGCCCATGCCTGCGTACCTGATGGAATATGCGCGCAATCCCGAATATGCGCTTGGCCCGCATGTCGCGGCGCTCGGGCTGGTCTTCACCGCGGAAGGTCATCGAATGGGCGATGCAATGGCCAGCGGCGCTTTCATCGCGCGGCACGGGTCGTGGAATCGCAAGCCGCCCTCGGGCTATGACGTCGTCTATGTGGCCTTCGATGAACGCGGCAACCCGCAGGGGAAGCCGCTGTCGGTCCTTACCGGGTTTCTCAATCAGGATGGCACGACCAAGGGCAGGCCGACTTGGGTCGAATGGGCCGGCGATGGCTCTCTGCTTGTGTCGGACGATACGGCCGGGATTATTTGGCGCACTGTGGCGCCCGAAGCGGAGCCGGGAGCGGCGATCGCTCGAGTATCAGGCGAGCGTCTCCCCCCGCCGCGCGAGTTGCAGGATCCGCGCGCCACTTTTGAAGAGGATTACCTGCGCAGCCAGGCCGGGCAGAGCAACTGAGCTAGAGTGCCTTGCCGGCTCGTCCGGCGAGTTCGGTGGCGAATTGATAGGCGGCTCGTCCGGAGCGATTGCCGCGCGCAATCGCCCAGGCGTCGGCTTCTTCTTCGTCAAGTTCGATATCCAGCGGATCGGTGTATCCGCGCACGATTTCGAGATAGGTTTCGCGGTTGCAGGGGTGGAATCCGAGCGATAACCCGAACCGATCCACAAGGGCCAGCGCATCGTCGCGTTCGTCGCGTTCGTGCAGAGCGTCGCGCTCGTGAGGGTCGCGCCGGACGATCGAGCGACGATTTGAAGTGACCGCCAGTCGGACATGCTTGGGGCGCGTGACCAAACCGCCGTCGAGCAGGCTGCGCAGCGCAAGCACTTCCTGCGCCTGGTCGGGGTCGAATCCAAGGTCGTCGACGAACAGCAGGAATGCGCGCCATTGGAGGGCAAGCTGTTCGATTAGAGCCGGCAGGCTCGTGAGGCTTCCGGGTTCGAGCTGGATCAGGGCAATCTTGTCCGCCGCTGCATTTGCAATAGCCGACCTGATCAAAGCCGATTTTCCCATTCCGCGCGCACCCCAAAGCAGCATGTCGTGCGCTGCCGCACCCGAAGCCAGGCGCGAGAGGTTTTCGCGCACGGCCGATTTCTGCTCGTCGATCCCACGCAAAGTGTCGATCGGAAGGGCATCGATGGCCGCGACGGGATGACCGGTTTCGCCATCCCAGATATACGCCGGGGCAATCGTCCAGTCGGTTGGCGGCTTGACGGCGGGTGCAAGCCGTTCGAGCGCATCGGCGATCCGTTCGAGAGGCTCGCGTGGAGTGCTCATAGTTGCGCCGCGCAACCTTGCACTGTCAGCCCGCAAGCTTTTCGGCGGGGAGGGCGTAGAGCAGGTCTGCTCCGCCGGTTGCGCCCGCTTTCAACCCGTCGGCCTCGGGCACTATGCGCTCAAGGAAGAATCGCACCGTCACCGGCTTTGTCTCCGCCAGCGAGGGCGCAGCTCCGTTGGCCACGGCTTCGGCCTGTTTCATCAATTGCCAGCCAGCCACTGCGACGGCGGCCATGGTGCAAAAAGGGACGCTGCCGGCAAGGCGATCGTCAAGGCTGGCTTCGTCGCGCATCCAGCGGGCGATATTCCCGCAATTGGTGGCAAGGTTGGTCAGCCAAGCCAGGGAAGGATTGCCTTCCGATCGCTTGGCCGCATCGCGGGCTATCTCACCGAACAGGCCAATCATCGCTTCGCCGCCGTCGAGTCCCAACTTACGAGTGACAAGGTCGGCTGCCTGTATGCCGTTGGTGCCTTCATAGATCGGGGCGATCTTGGAATCGCGCCAGTGCTGCGCTGCCCCCGTTTCCTCGACGAAGCCCATCCCGCCATGCACCTGGATCCCGATCCCGGCGACTTCGACGCCTGCGTCGGTGCCCCATGCCTTTACCAGCGGGACCAGGATGTCGGCACGATGCTTTGCGGTCTCGTCGCCTATCGTCGCACGATCGACTTGACCTGCACAGTAATACAGCAGTGCACGCACACCTTCGGTCAGCGATTTCATTCGCAGGATCATTCGTCGCACATCCGGATGCTCGATGATTGCCACCGGGTTCTTGTCCGGTGAACCCGCGCGGGCCGATTGCACACGGTCCATCGCATAGGCGACTGCCTGCTGCGTCGCGCGTTCGGCAATCTGGTTGCCCTGGTTGCCGACATTGATCCGCGCATTGTTCATCATCGTGAACATCGCCATGAGCCCGCGGTTGGGCTCGCCGACGAGCTCGCCGACGCATTCGCCACTGTCGCCATAGGACATGACGCATGTCGGTGACGCATTGATACCGAGCTTGTGTTCGAGGCTCACGCAGCGCAGGTCGTTGCGATTGCCGAGCGAGCCGTCTTCGTTGACGTGATATTTCGGTACGAGGAACAGCGAGATTCCGCGGGAGCCTTCAGGAGCATTCGGCAGGCGCGCCAGCACCAAATGGATAATGTTCTCGGCCAGCTCGTGCTCGCCCCAAGTGATGTAGATCTTCTGGCCCTGGATCAGGTATTTCCCGGCATGCTTCCCTTCTTCGATCGGGGATGCGGTGGAACGCAAGGCGCCGACATCGCTGCCGGCCGAAGGTTCGGTCAGGTTCATCGTTCCCGACCATTTTCCGCTGACGAGATCGGGCAGGTATTTAGCCTGCTGGTCCTTGCTCCCGTGATTCTCGAGCGCATCGATGGCGCCAACGGAAAGCATCGGCAGCAGATTGAACGCCATGTTTGCCGCGCCGAGATTTTCTAGGACGTTGCAGGCCAGGGTGAAGGGCAGGCCCTGGCCGCCGAACTCTTCGGGCGATGCGATCGCATTCCAGCCTTGCTCGACATAGGCGTCGTAGGCTTCCTTGAATCCCTCCGGAAGCCGAACCATTCCATTTTCCAGCTTCGCTCCTTCGAGGTCGCCGGTGCGATTGAGCGGGGCGAACTCCCCGGCCGCGAACTGCCCGACGCCTTCCACGATGGCTTCAACCAGATCCGGTTCGGCGTGCGCGAATTTCTCGCTGTTTGCGATTTCCTCAATTCCCGCGTTGACGCGGATAGCGAGCAGCTGGTCCTGGGTGGGCGGAATGTACGGTGTCACTGGCGGATCTCGTCCTTTTGTGGGTTTGCGATTGCACAGGAATTACGAGTGCCTCTTGGCACCGGTTGCTCGAGAATATAGCGCCAGCGGCATGAGCGGCAAGGACGTTACGGAAGTGGTGCGGGCAGACGCACAAGGCGTCGCGCGGGCTGCGCGCGATCTCATATCCGGCAATCTCGTCGCGGTGCCGACAGAGACCGTCTATGGCCTTGCCGCCAGGGCCGACAGCGCCGAAGCCGTCGCAAAGATCTACGGGGCTAAGGGTCGGCCCGACTTCAACCCCTTGATCGTGCATGTGAGGGATATCGGACACGCGCGGCAACTGGCGCAGTTCGACGAGCGGGCTCTCGATCTGGCCGAGCGGTTCTGGCCCGGTCCGCTTACGTTGGTGTTGCCATTGAAAGAGGGCGCGCCGGTTGCTGCAGCGGTAACTGCCGGGCTCCCGACGATTGCCCTGCGCCAGCCTGCACACCCGATAATGCGGGCCCTGCTCGAGGAAACCGGACTCGCGCTGGCCGCACCTTCGGCCAATCGCAGCGAGCATGTCAGCCCCACCCGGCCCGAACATGTCGCGAAATCCCTGGCGGATTCCTGCCCGATGGTTCTCGATGGCGGCCCCAGCGAAACAGGGGTGGAATCGACCATCGTCGCGCTACGCCATAGCGGAAACTGGTCCCTACTGCGACCGGGGCCGATCACGGTCGAAACTCTGAACCGCATCCTGGGACCGGAATCGCAGCGGGAAGATGGTGGCATCGAAGCGCCTGGCCAACTGGCGCGCCACTACTCTCCGGGAAAGCCGATGAGGCTGAGCGCCAAGGAGGGTGAGGCCGACGAGTTTTACATCGGCTTCGGCGCGCTCGACGGGGATTGCAACCTGTCGCCGGATGGAGACCTGAACGAAGCGGCCGCGCGGCTCTACGACTGTATGCATCAGGGCGCGGCGTCCGACCAACCTCGCATCGCCGTCGCTCCGATCCCCTATGGAGAAGTGGGACGGGCGATCAATGATCGCTTGCGCAGGGCGGCAGCTTCGCCGGGCTAGTCTTCGCGCTCTGTCGGGATGGTCGGAAGGATTTCCTGTATTTCGGCATAGGTCGCCTGGGCGTCGTCGCAGGCTTGGTCATCGCCTTCACGGCATTTCTCGATCTCTTTGTCGTATCGCCGTTCGAGCTTGCCGAGTCGTTCCTCTCGTTTGCGGATCTCGCGCCCGCGCTTCTCGTCCGCTTCCGATTGACTGGTCGTTGCGAGGTCCACGGCCTTGCTGCCGACCTTCACCGGCGCCGTCACGACGCTGGCTGCCGTGCGAGCGATGCAACCCGATATGGCAAGGCTGGCTGCGACTACGAAAAAGGGGGCTGCAATCCGCATGCCCCCTTCTTGCGTGCGCCGCCGGTGAAGGCAAGCGCGCTTTGGCCGACAGTCTTACTCCGCCGCAGCGTCGTCTCCGTCTGCCTCATCGGTCAGTTCCGCGGTGGCCGCGGCCGGTGCCGGCTCGCACACCAATGAACCTGACCCGGCGGCATCGATTGAACAGGTTGCATCGCCGGTGACGCGAATATCGCCCGATCCTGCGATGCTCGCATGCACGGTACCGTCCGATGCCAATTCGATGTCACCTGACCCTGCAATCGAGATTTCCACCTTGTCCGCTTTCAGATCGGCGAATTGCGCGTTGCCCGAACCTGCGATCGAGATTTCGAGCTCGTCGGCTGTCCCGGATGTCGTGACGTCGCCATTCCCGGCGATGCTCACTTCCAGCCTGTTTGCATCCATGCTGGAGATGCGAACATCGCCCGACCCGGCGATACCGATTTCCGCATTGGCCGCCATCGTATCGGCTTCGATCGCACCGCTTCCAGCGATACCAAGCTCGCGCGGTGCAGGCATAGTTACGCGGATAGTTGCCTTGCCCGATCCATCGAAGATATCGGTATCGCGACCGATTTCCAACGTCTCTCCGTCGCGATCGAAACGCACGGCTTCGACCGCATCCGGATCGCCATCTATCGTGACTGCGAATTCGCTACCTTCGGTGACAACCACAGAATCGGGCCCTGCCAGTTCAAGACCCTTCGGAGGATCGCCGCCCAGGTCCAACTCGGCCAGCGGTACGCCATCGAACTTCGACATGTCGAAACTCATGTTGCAGCCCGCGACACTGGCACCCATCGCCAGCGCGATCGCAGGGGCCACGCGTCCAAAGAAGTTGTGTGTCATCGATATTCTCCACCTGACCGTTGATCCCAAGATATGCGTATTGGTGACATAATACACCACACCTGTCAGCGCAAGATTGCATCCTTGCCGCTGGTGGAGGAAAATCGGTCGGTGGCCGAAAGGAAAAGGGCCGCCCGAGCGGACGACCCTTTCAAGAAGTCGAAGAACGTGGCGACTTAGCTGTCGTCGTCATTATCGTAATATTGTGGCGCGTGCTCGCGCAGCACTTCGAGAATCTTTTCGAGCGCGGTCGGCTCGTCGGTCTCTTCC
>JAAUYH010022836.1_pt1 | contig 38729 bp, 26 predicted proteins | sample 7278061 | NCBI WGS metagenome assembly JAAUYH01 (sample SAMN14350203, study PRJNA611818) | marine sediment metagenome | isolation source: surface marine sediment (0.6m) | place: French Polynesia: Moorea | collected 2018-08
CATTTGACGGTGCACACCATAAATCCCAAATCCAAAGTGGGCTTGGGTCGCACAACTGGTTAGAAAACAAAATTATTGCTATGCATCAGGCTGTACTGAAGCAAAGTGAGATTACCAAATACTACGCAATGTCGCGGGATACTGTCAAGAATATCATACATCGCAGTAAACAGTGCACCTACAATACAGATTCAAGAAAGAGTGCCAGGAAACAATAGTTCATGCTAGACAACATGGTTATTTACTTAATTTAATGTAGTTGTATAGAAGAGAACCTTCGCATGCTGTTATTTAACCTACCATACGTTCAATAAAAACAAGTTATCTGAACGCAGTATCAGAAAAATCTTACATACAAATGGTATGAAAATCTAAATAGCTACAGTCAAGCTATATGTGTCAAAAAAGCATATCGCTGCTCACTGATAGTGGTGTACAGAGAGGGAACTTTAGAAAACGCAACAATGAGACGCAATTGGTTTCAGTGGTGAATCATCGTTTATGTTACGCCTTGTCAAAAATCATTCACATGTGGGGAGAAAAGCTGGGAAACGTTAAGTAACTGACAAAATTGCACCTACATTCAAGTCCGGTAATGCATCAGCTTAAATATACAAGTACTGTAGACGAATTTTATCAACAACTTTGCTTTATTTGGAATGGGCTCCTGGATGACTACTTTATAAAATTGTACCACTCAATTGTACAACGCTGTATGATTAGAAAAGACATTTGTGATTGCGCTTGTAATTATTGATAGGTATGTGAAATTGAATTTAATTGGTTGCATTACTGTATCGCCGTATTCAAACAAAAATTGGGTTCAGACTTTTGACATCCAACTATACAGTACTCTCTTTTCAGTAATTATCTGCAGCTAATTGATAACTGATCCATGGCAGTATGTCGGCTCATTATAAATGGTTCGTTTGTTTATGAATCAAACAAGAGATTCAGATCGTTACATTTTTAGGATTAAGGACGAAAGAATATAATTGACAATTTGGTTCAAGCAGTCTGATAGTTCAAATACAGAAGTCGAAAATGGAATCACAAATGTTTAAGACATCAGCTATTGTCCTGTAACTGAATGAAAGTGAAGAATAATTCGAGAGTTCAGATCTTCTAGAAGTGCGATATACGGGCTTGTATTTTGTGGTTGATAAGTATTTAGCTTAGCGCACCACGGTAGGATCAGACGATCACTTCCAGCCGGTTCGTGGGGCTGTAATTAATACAGAGTACTAAAAGAAGTCAAGGTAAAGCAAATTTTGTTTATGTACAAAAAGCATACACCTCAATCAGAAGATTGCGAATCACAGTACTGTACAGTATTTTGGACCGGGGATTCGGAGGAAAGAATAGCGAACTGTGCGGGTCTCGCTTGATTCTAATCAGTAAAAGTTCAGCATCAAATATCGAGATCTCATCACAAGTTCCGAGAAACGTTAATATATGACCAGGGCAAGAATACAAGTTTGCTTTCAACAACGCTTCCTTGGAAGTGGACAATTTACGAAGAAGTAATTTCCTGTAATCGAACCCTGTATAATGTCTTCCCCCAATTCGATGAACGATTAGCAAACACAGAAATGCGTAGTTTACGCCCACGCCACTTCAGGGTCTTCATGACACAGAAAATAAAAACTCAATAAAATCTTAAATCATCTAAATCATACAGTATTAGATAAATGGATGAAAGAGTGATGCTCTGAACACTACAATACAAAATCTATAGTTACATTCTTAACCAAGATATTGGAAATTTTTGACCAGCATAAATGGTTTTTGATTACTCGGCAACCCCATGTGAACAATGAGAGACAGCATTTGGGATTTTACTGTGGTTCGTAATTTAAGCCAATCATGCCCAACAGCACGCGCTATGCACGAGCATGTAATTTTGCAGCAAAAATAGACTAACAATCTATGCACAGCTTTTGTAAAACAATACTCAAATTTCATTTGATTCACTAAAAAGACGAATCAGCACGGTTTCACCGAGTCGTACAGATACCCGTGTTGAGAATACACGATTGGAAAACAACAAAGGAGTCTTGTTTCTGAGCGACTAAAAACAATTAATTCCGATGATCAAGAAAACCATGGAAGTTATAATGGTATATTTGCTGTCTCTGGAAGATTTTCTATTCAGATTGACATGAGAATCGAATTTAATGTTTCAAACCCTAACGATGAATCAATATTTGTTCAAAATAACAAAAAATTATTTTAAGGCTCAGAATTCTTGATCGGGCACTATGAGTTATTTGTTTTGATGATGCTACGTATACGACAAAAAGGCCGAAAAATTAAAGGCTAATGTCATTCAGAAATAACTCTTAAATTTTTGCTGATATAGCACTCAAGAGGTACTTATGCCGATCCAGTAGCGTGGCAATCTGGGTTCGGAATTGTCGAAGCGCGCACCCGGAATTCTCAACCCGCTACGCTTCTTATTTAATTTCTGAATCGAACCGGTAATGTTCAACAACAGAAATAATTAATTGCTAGACGGCTGTCACTTGAGATTATTACGAAACCAGCCTTAATCTAAGTTTGACATATTGTCGACTAACAATGTTTACAAGTTAATCGAGTAGGACGAAAACAAAGGAAAGCATAGTGAGCAGTGATTGAAAGAATATATTTTATGTACATGTACTTGAACTATTCAAGTGATTTAGTTATTAGTAAGAAGACTCAAGACGGAATGATTTATTGTTTGTCGATACCTGCGCTAATATATTTGTTTATCTTACCAGAAAGTTGTGTAATCGATAGTTCAAATAGGGCCTCACGCATTTTCAAGTAATTTATTCTAAGCAGAAATCAAACGGAATATTCTGGAGCAATGAATTGTTTCCAACATCTGATAGTTAGCAATCTATTTCTCGAACCTGCTTTCCCCAATATAAAGACCATAAGATTATCCATGCTTATTCCTTAAGATTCGGCTGCAGTTGAATTATTAACAACAGACCAAATCGCCTACTGCACTAGAATCTGGTACTTGGAAGTCAAAAAAATTGTAGTTTTTTATAGAGTTTCGTAAACAAGGCTCGATTGAAAATCTATTGATCCGATGAATACGAAGACATTCAATCTCTACTATCAATTCTAATATTTGCAACTAACTTTTTAACACAATTTTGCTTGAGACAATCGTGAGTGAGCTTAATTGGTCAATTTGCAGCAACAAATTATTTTAAGTTAGAATGTAGATTTGATCGGACAACAAGATATTGGTCGAGTTGTTAACAGTCAAGAAATAAATTCGGTAAGACGTTTCGGCGTCCATGGTTCAATGAATCTGTTATTTCATTAATTTGGAAAAATACAAGATCTCGAACTCAAACTGAAGACGTAAATATCGTGTGGAGAATAATGAGTTGGTGTTTTATTGTGTTGTTAATCATTTGATCAGCGCAGAAGACCTGGGTACGAGAATTTAAGTACAATTCAAAGCGCACGCACTTTGATGTCAAGTTTGAACAGTCTAATAGGGTTTACTATAGTCTTCTAAGGAAAACTTGCCAACTTTACAGATTTTTGCGGATTACTTCGTATCTTAATGGAGATACAAAAAAGCGCGGACCTTGGGAAGCCAAGATATCAGATTATGACTGCAGTACGGGATAGGGTTCTTCTGCAGAAGAGAACCCACCTTTTCAGATTTCTAAGATCTAGATTGAAGTGATCACCTAGAGGCGTGTACATGAAAATCCACGAATCTGACACTGAGAAGCGAGATCCGATAATCCTATTAACCGGAAGGACTTGGGGCGAATACATTCTTGCTATCAAATTTGTAGAACACGTACTGTTCACAGAATGCACAACCTTTCTGTGGAGTGGATTGAGTGAGAGTCAATCCTAGCTACCTGCATTTCATAATCATACCGATTGCGAGTTTTGTTTCTCGACATAAAATAAATATCTTCACCTTGCAAAGTTCAATATCTTAGTTTGATTTTATGCAAAGAGTGTTTGTTACGCAGGGCCGCCAATAGCAGATGCAGCACAGAACAAATAATCTGGTTTTGGCGACACTGGTGCCCTGCACAATGCCTCCCCTACCTTCACTGAGATTACATATTGTCAGGACTGAATCTGGTGATAACCGTCAATAGCTCGCCATACCGGACCTACGAAACAGTATTGCTTTGAACCTTTCTCTTCTTTAAAAATCATGCCGACTTGTTGACCCAAATAAGGAAGCGTGAATAAGAATATCAAGGGCGCTAGGCGGTGTTCAAATGCATCCCTACCCTCCAGGGGAGGGAGTCATGGCCTATTTATTGAAATCTTCCGTTGGATGCTGATTGAAATAAACGGTCTACAGTATTGAGGATCAGGACACTGTAACGTTGTGCAGTACTGGCGGTCTAGTTCATTTTTCTTCGTCAAAACAGTCCAGTCATGTAATATGTACGGATACTAGAATGACCCGAACTTGCTCCTACCGAACATCGTAGTGGGCTAGATACAACAGCAAAACAAGCCAATAACTTCACGGATGTTGAATTCAGATTCTTGCCTTACCAAATCGATAGCATTAAAATAGAACGGCTAACGTAGATTTCATCAAGGCCCTAATTCTAGACACTCAAAAAATTCTAATCCCTCGCCAAATGGATCCTGCAATACAGTTCAGCTAAGAAGCTATTCAGCATTGCGTTATTTCTTGCTTTTCGAACATATTTTTGTAACAGACCGTACCGCTGGACTGAGACGGTGCTACCATTATGTGAAAAGGCTTCATTGCTGTGTAAACACACCTGAGCTGTAGATGTCCACGCGCGGAAATATGTGCTGGCAAGGAGGGATTGACTACCTGGAAAGTGGAATTACACGTATTGCAGAGATCGTGCTTCGAATGAATTGTGATTGTGAATCTTTTATCGATTTACTTAAAACGGGACGCACAGCTCGCTCACAATCCATCCAACCCACCGTTTCAACGAATCCAACAGGAAAATGATTAAGTTCTCTGCTCTACTTGCTCTCCTTCTAGTTGTATGCGCATCAGCACGGCAGTGCGATGTCGCAAAGAATGTCATAACATCCGAGGGTGTTGGTGAACGTTCACTAACTTCAACGATTGCTGTAGTGCGTCTTGGTGTCGAAGCCCAAGCCAAGACAGCTATTGGCGCACAAACGAAGATTGCCGCGGCATCAAACAAGCTGGTGGCCTTCCTCAAATCCAGGAATGTACAGAAGTTGCAGACGACTGGAGTCTCGCTCGATCCGCAATACAATTACAGTGCTACCCCACGTCAACTCATCGGTTATAGTGCGTCGAACTCAGTTTCATTCGAGGTGGCAGTGGGTAAAGCTGGCGCTATCATGGACGGCGCTGTAAGGAACGGCGCTACTGCCATCAACGATGTGTCATTCAAGGCCACACCGGCTGCTACCGCGACGGCGCGCAGGCAAGCATTGGCCGATGCAGTGAAAAATGCAGAGAAGGAGGCGCGAGGTGTCGCCACTGCTGCCAGACGCTCACTCGGCAGGGCCAGTGTGATTAATATCAACGATTCGTTTTCTCCAGGGCCAGTCGCAGCTCGCCGAGCGTTCTCGGGCGCTAAAAGTATTGCTGCAGGCGCTCCTGCCCCGCCCACGCAGATCGTCGCGCGTGATCAGGTCATTAGAGCTCGTGTAACCATCACGTACGCACTATTCTAATTTACGTTAATTATAATCGATAGAACAAGCACCTAATGGAGGTGAATGCGACCAAGCGAGCATTGCCTTTCAACAGAAGTTGAAATTGCTTTCGAAAGAAATTGCTTTAGTCTAATCCAAAAGTAACTTACCTGATCAGTCGATTGTTAGAATCTTGTTTTGTAGGGACCAGGATTCGTTTGCAAATAAGATTACTTCAACGCAACCGACGGTCCACCTCCGATCTATAAGTCTGAGCAAAAGCTAAGAAATATCTTATTTCATACACTGAAATCCGGGCTCGGTTCCGAATCAAACTCTTCAAGTGCTGGAATTGTCGAACGGCACAAGCCGATCGTTACTCTCTACCAAATCGCTTGCCCTACCTGCAGAAGTCAGGCTTTCTACGTCCTATCGAATCGCTCGCCACGCATGCTAGAATAGTTTAAATATGAATCCGCTTTAAAGTAAATAGACAACATTAAGAACAAGAAGAATTAACATCCCCCCAATACAACTCTCCAACTTGTTGAACCACAGGAATCCGACGCTGAGCTTTGTCGAGGAGGAGCTCATATGCACTATTTCTTATGCACGTTGAAGTCCTGTTACACAAAAATAAGCGTCCTGTAACGGATGCATGCTCATGATGAACCCAGAATTCATGTGTGTTTCGGTATTGCTATTGCTGGCGTACTTCATGAAATGGCCTCGTACAATTAATTTCGATACATTGCTATTAGATTCAGTTTCTTTTCGGATTCTATATGGCATCCTGTGAATTATATGAGCAATTCAAAGATGTCATAAGAGGGATAGGAGTGTAGATCCTAGATTCTGGGTGTCGTTTCGAAATTATTAATTAGGTTTCAACCACGATGTCGAAGTACTCCATTTGCAAAGTTCATGACTCTGCCCAGCAAGCTTTCAACTTAATTGTTCGGTACTCAATTGAGAAATTCATGTGTTCGAAAAAAAATTAATATGCTTCGAATGTGATATTGGAGTTCAACGCATCGTAGCCCACGAATTGGGACCTCTGCTAGCATCAATAGCGTCTTGAAGCTCAGATTCATCCTGAGTTCCCACTTCGACATCCTTGTATTCAATTCTGTCGGCGTATTTCAGCGGAAAATTACCATTTGATATCATACCTCAAAGCTTTTAGACGGTTTTACTGTTTTGTCCAGGTTCGTAGCGTTGAAGATTAGTTTCAAACCCAACTTGGCGGTCTAAGCATTGACATCATATACTTTGGCATCCCCGAAGTTGAAAGAAGCCAATCGTTCAAAGTTGTCAGCCAAGAATTTTTTCAAATTTAAATCGAAGGCAATGATGAGAAATGCTTGCAAACTATAATTTCTCCATAACATGCGTTACCGCAAACAATATGATTTTCATTCTCAGAAAGAATCTTGACATCAGGATTTCAAAGTGTCACCAGGTTTCAGACATCGTCCATATTAGTTGGTTGATTTGAGCAGTGCCTTTTGAGTGCACTGCAAAACCACCACAAGCTTTCATTTTCTCAGGCTGTGAAAATAGCTGTCTAGCTAGAAACACTCCTTGATCACTGAGAAAATTGACGACTGTCTCGTGAATCACATACCATTAAGAACCAAAGAGAAAAATTGGCGCGAAAGTGAACCAAGAACTTCATCTCGTACAGTTGTGGAATCATTTACACTCGGCATTAGTAGATTACATGCCATTTGCAGTTGTTATAACTACATAAGCTTTGATTTAGGTAAGAAATCTCCGTTTTGTGACTTTCGTCTTATCCCAGTTTGTTTACAGTTGTCCTTTGGCAGACGTTTTCTCATTCTCGCAGCAGTTTCTGATGAGAAAACTTTCGAAACAATCGACAGTGAGGCAGCATCTTCTTTGCCTTAGCTTTATTTGACTTTTTCGAAGGCTATCTACAAATTCTTTCTTCGTGTTCAGGTAATTCTGACGTGCTTGAGCTTCTTCTTAAATTTCTGGCTTGTCATCTAAACAGACTTGAAACCAAAGTAATAGTTTTTGAGTTCCGCGCTTCCAGGCTAAAAGGGCCTCTGTCCTTACATGCCTTAAGTCGATATGGCTGTACAACAGAAATAATATGCCTGATAGCAGCCCTGCGTGAATGTTCCTCAAAAACTGAACCTTATTTTTTGCAAAGCTCCATGTGTGATGCTGATAGCATGATGATTAAATGTCAAGCATTAAGTTCGTGCGAAGCAGTCTTGACATTTCTCGTAAAATCCACGAAAGCAACTGAAACAGAAGCTTACTTTGACCTTGCAGTGATTTTTCGAGTCTATCTCAAACAGGGCGGTCTGATTGTAAACATGTTGCAATATGGTCGCTGTACTGAATAATCGAGCACGGATGAAGCCGACTGTTATGCCCGTTTGACTAGGCTCCAAGTAGATAGCGCCTTTGTATGCTTTTTAATCAGCGAAGAAGTCTTGCACAGCCATGAGAGAGAGATCGACTTGATGTGCGCTGCTTGGTTGGGTGCAAAAGATGTGCCTTTTCTCCAACTTTGTTTCCTTGGTTGTGTATATTTACCTTCACCCGACTGACTGCGCGCTGCTGTCAGCTGAAACTGCTGCGTGTTGATAAATGAGACGAAACTAGAAAATAGAGGATATCTACTTTACTGCAGCATCCTCATTCTTGCTTCTGACATCACACTTACAATACTAGCGCTAAATCGTACTAATTTATATGACATACTATAGACAGTTCATGTACAATATATAAATATGTCTGTTGCATTCTTAGAATGTACATTACTATAGGGTTGCACATTTTCCAACATAAAAGAAAAAAGTACTCATCGCATAAGAAATTTTGTTCATTGATTTATGAAAATTCGAGTACCGACTGTGAATTACAATTTCCGTAGTTTGAATTTAACTTTCCCTTGTAAATCGCGTCCGGCCTACTAAACAATCAGTTTTGCCTTCATTGCACTCTGTCTTTCTCGAACAATCCGTTAACGCATGTGAACAGTGATCCCCTTCATTCATCTCATTCTGGACATTCGTGCGATCCGTTTGGTGTAGTTGCCATTGTAAAAGCAGGTCTCTCGCTACGCTCAGTCCTACAAAACTTGAAACGGCCCATCTTTGTTCAGTAAGTAATTACTAAAGTAGATTTACAACTTCTTTTCCATCCTAACAAATTTCCATTTACTTTTTCTCGAAGCTAAGTTCCATACTGAGTATTATTATTCTGCTTTTGTAAGGCAAGCAAGTACCGTTTCGGTCAAATTCTCGAAGCGAGAAGCTATTGTAGACTTTGGATGAAGTATCAGTGACCCCACCTCTTATTATCTAGTCAAATCGAAGGACGATCTCTTTCATCGTAACCTTCCTGGGATACTAGATTTCTTGTTCGTAACGCATTTAATTATTATAGACAGTCTAGCATGAAACAGCATAGTTAATGCCAAATAGCGTAAAGTATGCTATCCATCTTTCTTCAAAATTGCGAATTATTTCTCGACTCTATGATCTTAAAATGTTCTTAAATGTACAGCTACCAAAAATCGATTAGCCAATTCTTTAAAATATCGGTTCGTGCTAGTTAAGAGCGAAAAACAGCGAGGGAAGTCGATTACAGCATAAAGTATTCGATTCTGTTTAGAGATAATCTTGATGAAATGCTACCTATCATGAAATAATTCACGTTTTGTACTTTCTTTCTACCTGGAGTTGGAATTCCTGTTTTCTTCCAATTTTATAGAACATAAGAAATAGTTAATCAAAGAGATTTTTCAAATTCAGCTATGGAACGATTTAAGCTAATGAAGTACCCTCGATTAGAAGATAGATTTGACTCAAACTAATTCCATGCCCAAGATCATTTGTTCGTGTGTCATTTCATTCGACATGTCAAACTAACAGCTATAATTCCAAATGCTCGGCACGATTCTGATATCTGAGTAGCTAGTCACTCTACTTCAGAATCGAAAAGAAATGAGAGTCGCAGATGGGTAATTCTTTGACAAGACTAGAGCCTGATTTCTTCATTAATAATCAACTCAGTCTACAGTCTAGTAACATATTCAACATACTATAAATCTTTTCCTGTAACTTCTATATCATTGAATTGTACCCAACGAAACTGTATTGAAATTATCTGTCACGTTTTCAGTACGGCAAAAATACCGGCTATTAGCTACGAAATATGAATATCAAAAGAAGTAGCTATAGTTTTAGCTGATATAGTACAGAAAACTTGTACGTTAATTTACGAAAATAATATAATCTAGAAATTCAGAATCACGATTCCGTAGAAAATTATTTATGCCAGAGAAGTTCAATTGTAAGGATTATGTCACGAAGTAAGCATATCAAGATCGAATGAAACTCTGGTAAAGATTATGCTCCTTCCCAAACGAGTGTTTCTTGTATGGTTAAATTGTTTTGGGCTCCCAAAGTTGTCTTTATTAACAATATACGTTATAAGGTGCGTCAAAGGCGTGTTTCAAGGACTCTTGTTGGTTTACACCCTAGTTTCGGCTCTAAAAAAGTCGTTCCCATGGACGTCTACTAGAAGTTAGTTTTTTCACTCTTCTAAGACATTCTGGTTGATATCATCGTTTTTTTCATGAGAACAATTCATTAAAGCGCTCCTGACTTTGCATTTGGCACTGTTTTGGCTACCATTGCTTACTGCAGGGCACACTTAACTCAACTTTCCTATAAAAACAGCGCGACGAATGTACTGCTCTTCCAACTCACGGTTCACTATGTCTAGTACTAAGCATTGTGTTTATTGTTGTTGTTGTTGTTTTGTCATCCGGCTCATTTTGCGCTACATGTAGCAATAAGACGTTCCAAAGTATCAATATTAATAATCAAGCACATCCGCAGTGGTGATGAGGACTACTGGGTTAGCGATTAATGTGAAGCAACCAACTTCTTCTTGTTATTTTAGATTAATTGGACACATCGGCGAATGATGAAAACGAAGGTGATAAAACCTTAAAATTACAAGAGTGTTACTAAAAAACTTTACAGAATCAATTTGTCATCGCTCTTTGTAACATTGTCCCACTTTAATTTCTTTTCACATAGCTATATCAAGTTATAGATATTCTATGCACCACCAACTCGATGTAGGAGCAAAAAGTAAGAATTTGGACAGGAGTTCGGAGAATTTATTAGGAAACTCTAAAGAGTACAGAACAGGAAAATGAAAAATCAAGACAAAACTAGGCACGTAAGATGCGAGTCAATTAATGCGTTGTGTGTTCTTTTACCATGATGCGTAATACTTGTTGGAAATCTCGAAACTCTAGATTCTTAACTTTCACTTATGTCTTTTTTAATCAGGTCACACAATAATTTACGGTTAAGCTTTTTTTCAGCTCCTTGGTCATCCCATATCAGCCTCAGTAGCACGCAGTGATTCATTGTCGCAAGTTGCAGTTGTACTACAGAGGCGTCCACTCCACGGGTCAAGTACACCTGTCCCCGATACAGCTACACCATGGATCTTTCGGCATCTCATACGCTGGAACGATTTCGTGCTGTCTGTGAACAGCGAATGAGACTTGCAATAAAATTTACTGTTCTGTGTAGGAATATCGTGCAGCTTGCAATACTGTACGGTAATACCATGCCGCCTTCAATACTGTACCGGTAAGCACTCTACAAAACGACAGTAATATCGTGCAGGGCTTCTTGTCGTAATTTACTTGTTTTGTTATTCGTGGTATAGTACAGAACCGTGCCAAAAATCCCTAGTGTACGGTACTGCACCGGCCCAATACTGTACCTGAGGCGAACGCTGTTGACCGTGAATACAGATTTACTAACGTGAGTGGTGTTGTTTAGAAAGTCCGTTGTCGTCGCTGTCGTTGTACGAGCGGACAAGAGAAAAGCGTTTTCTCTTTTGCAGTCGTCATCAGAAAGGGCTGAGGTCACAAATAATGAGAGTGCATCCAGTGCGAGCGACGGTTGCGGATTGCCTCCGTGCGACGCAACGGCGCTGCATGACAGAGTCGAACAAGCACAACTATTGGGAAGGGTAGCTGTGGAGAATACTGTGGGCAACAAAAAGAAATCAAAACCGAAAAGTACGGATCAAAGCAGGCGAATGATTTGCTGTAGCATGGTTGTCAAGGAAATCAAATAGTGCTATGCAGGACGCAAGCGCTTGCGCCGCATACGTAGCGCGATCCCGCCGCATGGCGTTAATGGTGCAGCGGGACGCGGTGTGGGTCCCTCGGTCGCACGCGAAATGGTGACTCTTGTGCTAACCGCGCTTCTGTCCCTGCTCACCGCCGCGTACGCGCGCGCTCCCACTAACACCTGCGTGCCGCAGTTCTGGCGCAACGACACCCGCGCGCTCTTCGACGCCTGTCGGAACAACCTGTGCTTCACCTTCGTGTTCGAGGAGCCGTACGTGAGCTCGACGCCGAGGTTTGACACCGCCGATTTGAAACCGTTCCGTTGTGTCGATCACAAACGGCACGGACTCGATGGGTTGTTCTTCGACATGGTGCGCGAAATGGCCGACATGGAGGACATCGGGGTGAACAGTAGCATGCACGACGCGCTGTGTGTGTACGGCGGTGATAATTGCACGTTCGATGATGAAATTCGATTCGTTCATGACGCGGTGGGCGTTGGGGATCGACATCAATTCATCGCCGGCGGTGGCCTCCTATTTATGGAACATCGACGAACCAACCTGACAATTCATTCGCAACCTTGGTTCACCGACTCGATTGTCGTACTACACCGCCCCGAATTCGCACGGCATTCGTTCTCCTCCGCGTTTATCCAGATATTCCAACCATTCAAAGGCACTGGGTGGGTGGTGGTGGCCGCATTTAGTCTTCTTCTCTGGATTGGACTCGGCGTGCATGTCGTTCGGTTTTCTCCAGTTCGTAAGCCACGCGCGTTATTGCGTTGGTTTTTTCAACATCAACGCCAGCAGGGGATGTGGGAGCTGGCGACCTGGAATGTACAGAAAGTCGCCGTGGTCGTGTTTTTCAGCGTTCTCCTGCTACTGTACGAGATTTCCGTAGTGGGGTTCGTGCTGCAGGGACCCGACAAGGTGATCACTAGCACTGCGCAACTGAAACATGAGAAATTGCAGCAGTTCACGATGGTGCGCGGGTCGGTGTCGGAAACGATATTCAAGTATGCGGTCGGGCGAATAGACGAGAAAGGAAGTCGGAAACCGGAGTGGGGTCGTGCGCAGAATCTCGACGAAATGATCGACACAATCATGAAAAACAGACGTGGCAAGGTGCGCTTCATCTTTACGTTCGAGAGCACCGTGCGCAACTATTTGTACCGACGCAATCTGTGCAATGAGATCACAGTGGCGAAATTGGAGAAAACTCTTGGCGGTGGCTGGTATTACGGCGCGTCTGTGCCGAAAGACGTGCGCGTACGAATTGACAAGGCGCTCTCAGTGTTGGATCTGATGAATGTGCCGAGAAAGTCGTTCACGGAGCACGGCATCATCCCTATCGATTGCGGTGACAGGTTGGCGCACAAGATCGGGCATGAAGTGTTGTTAATCTTGCTGTTGCTGACTGTGGGACCGCTCATGGCCCTCTATGGGTTGTTCATGTTGCTTTCCGTATATTGGAAAGACAAGGTAGCGCCGGAACCAAACGACCCCAACGTGTGGAGAGTCAGCGAAGCCGGGGACAGCTTCATTTCGTCGGATGATGCGATAACCGGCGTCACACCATCCACTTTGAAAGACTAGGGCAACGTAGTGGATGTCTCTGCCAATTTGCTGTCATTCATGGTGGTGTCATGAGCGAATTGTTCTAACAAATTGATTTTTTTCATGCGGTGTCAACACCATCGCGCGCGCCCCTATTCGAATGTCAAGGTTTTACGTTTCTCAGCGAGGGTAATCGGAACAATGGTGTGCAGACCGTGCGGACCACTGACCTTATTGGCGTTGCGATAGGTGATGAATCGAGTTGGGCGTGTGGATCTCCGGCTGGTCGTCGTGCAACGATTTGTCGATGTTGTGTTTGTTTGTCGACTAGAACAACAGCCGGAGCACTCCTTGTAGATGCCCGTAAACCCAACTGCTCAATCCATTTTTTGTTCGTTCTGTGTGAATTTTTGAGTAAACTATTTTGGACCGAGCGTTTCTGCGTTCACAGTCAGTCTGTGGCATCTTTTTCTTGCGCACAAACATACAAGAAGACATTCGAGGTGAACTTGAATCTAAATTCATCTCTATCACGTGTTTGCTGGTTGACCAATGGATAGTGAGGTGTGCTCTTGGCTAATGTCATGCTGGTGCATGTGGAGAATGAAACGTCAGAGTGCACAGTACAGTACTGCCTTGGGGTACGGACGATGCACACAATGTCACATGCACTGCCGAGCCGCGGATGCCCTTAAATATTCTCAGAGTTGCGAGCCCCGCATATTCCCAAGTCCACGTTGTTGAGTAAACTACGCATTTTCACAATGATCCAGATCAAATCGAACAGACTGCCGGTGGTTTGAAAACATCGCAGTCACCATAACCACCAGTGAACTTCTCGCTTAGATAGAAACCCCTTTTTTGCGCACAGCACTGCAGTCGTTGAACAAACACAAAGCAAAAACTGATTGCATTTAGACGGAACCAGTCGAGAGTATGCTGCTTCGAACGAAAAAACAAGTGTTTTTCGGAGCCGTCTTGTGGCTAATCCTTATTGCCCCGTTACAAACACAGCGAGCAGATTGATGCAAATTTTCGGAATGAGTCGGGTTTCAATAGCAAAGAAATATCTTCATTCCTACCCAGAAATAGCCAATACAACTGCTTTCGTGTGCGTGTGAGATAGTATCTACCGTACGGCACTACCGACACGCCCTACCGGTGTACCCTGCGGGACCACGAGCGGGCGAGATGAAGAAGGCGTTCGGGCGGCTGAAGCAGAAGCTGGCGGTGGATTTGCCCATCTCGCCCGGGCTGACGGGTCCACCGCCATGCAGCGCGGACGCGGACCTCACGTTCCTGCACGGGCACCTCATCGTGCGGATCATCGAGGCGAAGAACGTGGACAAGAACCCGAGCACGGGGCTGCGCAAGAAGCTGGAGCGCGCGCTGGCGACGAGCATGGACGGCATCGACCCGTACTGCACGCTGCGCATCGGCTACAACTCCTACATGCGCACCGACGTGGTGGAGAACAATCCCAACCCGGTGTGGAACATGTCGAGCGCCATGCACATCGCGCACGAGGTGGACGCCATCGAGATCCGCGTCAAGTCGGAAAAGCGCACGGGGATCCTTTCCGCGATTTCAAAGGTGCTCCACCTGAGCATGCTGTCCATCCCCGCGGCGGAGCTCAAACAGAAGAAACGAATCGCCGGCTGGTTCCCCCTCTCGTGGTACAGACGCGAAGTTAGTGTTGAGAACCCGCATGACGACAACAGCTCCGATTCCGACACCTCGGAAGAGGAGCATGACCCGCGCGAGGAGTGTGACCTCGGCCAGATCCATATCGACATTGTGTACACCCCCATCGAAGACTACGTCAAATTCCCCGTCGCGCAAATGGTCGGACTGATGGAGGCGTATTATCCGATACGTGATGGGGTGAATGCTGAGATGTACCAGGACGCCGATGTCCCGCCCGGCACGCTTCCGATGATTCCGTTCCGGTATAACTGGCAACACGGGAGATGTTGGATTGACGTTGCGAACGCTATTATGAACGCTTCCCAGTTCGTCTACATCACGGGATGGGCTGTTTGGCCGGAGCTCAAGATGGTGCGCACGCACCACCACGGCGACCAGTGGCAGAACCTCACGCTGGGCGACATGCTGAAGATGAAGGCGATGCAGGGCGTGACGGTGTGCGTCATGGTTTGGGACGAGGTGGTGTCGACCAGGATTTATGCGGGATATATGGCGACGCACGACGAGGAGTTGATTGATTACTTCAAAGACACCGGTGTCCATGCCGTGAAGGCGTCGCGGAAGAACGATAAGAATGGGGTGTTCGCGCACCTCAACGACACGTTCATGTTCACGCACCATCAGAAAACAGTCATAACGTCGTGCTTCGACGAGGCGGTGGGGAAGAACAGGCTGCAGGCGTTCGTGGGCGGGTTGGACCTCACCGACGGCCGCTACGACAACCCGCAGCACTCGCTGTTCCGCACACTGCGTGGAATCCACGAGGTGCCCGATTTCTGGCAGGCTTGCGCGTTGGACGTCGGTGCACAGTCCGGTCCCCGCGAACCATGGCACGATATCCATTGCAGGGTCACCGGCGCGGCGGCGTGGGACGTGCTCGAGAATTTTGAGGCGCGCTGGAGGCGCCAAGCGGGTTCGCGCCTACGAGACAAGTTGTTCATAGCCGATGGCGCCACTGCTAGCGTAGACGACGAAAACATGATGGCGAACGGGCCGTGGTCGGTGCAAATCCTTCGAAGCATCAACCAGTCCAGCGCGGACATCGACCTCGACCGGCCCGGCGTGGTCGTGCGGTCAAAGGCGTTGATCGACTCGTCGATTCACGACGCGTACATCCATCAGATTCGGCGTGCCAAGAGCCACATCGTTCTCGAGAACCAGTATTTCCTGGGTTCCAGCCACATGTGGAAGCGCACATCGCAACAACGCGGCGGCTTCTCGAATCACCTCATCGCTATCGAGTTGGCGGAGAAGATTTGCGCCAAGATTCGCGCGGGTCAGCGTTTCGTCGTGTACCTCACTGTTCCTATGTTCCCGGAGGGCAAGCCGGCGTCGGGCGCGGTGCAGGAAATCCTCGCGCACCAACGCAAAACCGTCAACCTCATCACCACTCGTATCCGGGCGACGCTCGACGAGGTGGGCAGCAACACCGTGATCGAAGATTGGTTCGCCATGTTCTGCTTGGTGAACAGAGAATCAGCGTATGGCGGCCAAGGGAATGGCGGTACGAATGAAGTGGAAACAGCGTTATCAGCGAGCCGCCGCTTCATGATTTACGTGCACTCGAAGTTCGCGGTGTTCGACGACGAGGTGGCGATTATCGGGTCGGCAAACATCAACACGCGTTCAATGGACGGCTCACGTGACTCGGAAATCGCCGCCATGTGTTGGCAGCGCGAACATCGCGCAAGCGGACCCACAGCGTACGGCGATGACGTTCGGGGCGCAACAGCGGTGCCGATGGGCGATGTAGCGGCATTCCGCTGTTCTGTGTTTGCCGAACATCTCGGGGGCTATTACCGAGAATTCGAACAACCGTCCTCGCTGCAATGCGTGCGAAAAGTGCGCGAGTTGGCACGAAGGAATTGGGACGCCTTCGCCCTCGAGACGACGCAACCGCAGGATTTGCCGCACGGCCACCTCGCGACGTATCCCTACCAGTTCGGGAACAATGGCGAAATTGTCGAGACCGATGCCGCCTTCCCGGATTTCCCAGGTGCTAAAATCATTGGGTACAGTTCTCCCATTCCAAACCTGCTCACCGGATGACGCAAAGGTGCGCCGTTTGACTTTTGAATGCTATTTTTTATCTCCTGGAATTCATGTCTTATTGAGACCAAAGGTTGTGCTGTTCATACTCTAGTAAATGCCCTTCCAGTGACTACTAGGTTGTTCTCTGTTCACAGTCAGAGACATTTTCGCACCTGAGGCTCGATGCAACTACGGATTCTTGCAACAAGCTCACGAACTCGCTTTCTCGACCTAATCTATGAGGTTCGGTTGATTTTGCCAACAGACTTGCAGGATTCGGGCTGTTGGTTAACAACATCACTCATTCAAATAATTTTACATTCGACGTTACTGCAGCGGCTAATTTACATTCAACCGCCGACCATGCTTTCCCATCTCGTTTTTTGGTAAACCTACTGTTTTGTACAGACATAATAATTATAACACGTAGGAACTGAGTGGAAGCATAGAGTTCTTGGTTTTGAGTCTTAGCTCTTGTTGATCAATGCCTATGCAACACAATGTTATGCAGAGGAATTCGATTTCGTGACAAGCGAGATTTGCGAGGACTGAGAAGAGCCTGTACTGGTGTCTGGTGATTTCGGAATGTATTCCTCTGGATCTAATTCGGATTCCATGTCAGGACCCGGACTAGTGGGTGCCTCCGGCTCTTCAATGTCCGGCCAGCAACGCGAGAGAATTAATGAAGCGAAATGCTTCAGAAGTATCGGTCCAACGGTCAACAGCAGTATGAATAGTAGGACCTTGTAGTCCAATTCGCCAGTCAACCTTCCACAACTGAGTGGGGACAGTCCGAACTCTTTTTTCGATTTTCGTGGCAGTTCTTCCAACACCAATGTAGCAAGTGCTGTGTCGATTTTCTGTCGTAATTGACGCGAAATGCTTATTCCGTAGTACCACCCACCGGAATCCTTCTTCTCCGTCGGAATCGCCGAGATTACATCACAAAGGTTGTCACGACGCAATCTGTTCGCAACTGTTGTCTCGATTGAGAACCCATATTTCACGGTCTTGTCTCGTATCAACTTAATAGCATCGTCTAGCGTTTTCACTGGGACCCAGGGGTACTTTCTCGTCTTGTTGTTCCACCCAACTGCATACTTGAATATGGTCTCGGTAGAGTCACCTTCTACAATCGCGTAATTGCGTAATCCCAAGCTTCTCAATTCTTTGATGTTACTGATATTGTCGGGACCCTGTAAGATTAAGTAGGAAACTTCGTACAGCAGGATTGAAACAGCAAAGAACACAACCACAGCGAGCCTCAATGTGGACCAAGACGCAGTTTCCCATACTCCTCGTGCAGAGGGGTTGGACAGAGCGAACCAGCGTATCAATCCACGAAATGATCGCGTCGGAGAAAACCTGTACGTGTGAATGCCAAGCGCTATACAAAACAGACACATAAACGCAAGTAAAAGACCCCATCCTTCACTGCTGTAGGGCTGAAATACCTGTCTCCATGCAAATTCAAACGAGCGTTTTACTCCGTCATGACGAAACAGAACCACCATTTTCTCGGACGACCACGGCTGTGAATGAATCGTGTGCTGAGTTCGTCGATGTGGCATGAAAAGGAAGAAGCCACCGGCAATGAAGCGATAACCCCGGTTGAGCTTCACTGTGTCTTCAATGAAACGAACGGAGTTATCAAATGAACAATTTCGACCGCCGTAAATGCACCTAGCTCTTTGCACTTCAGGAACCATCTCACCTGCCCTTTTCAAGACTTCAAAGAACACTCCGGAGTATATCCCATTGTCGATACATGGGAACGGATGGGGTGGAGGCGAGTCGGAACCCAGATCGGCGATCACATATGGTTTCTCCGGAAGTATCACGAAACACAGCTCGGTTTTACAAATCTTGTAATGATCGGAGGCATTCCGGAATGAAGATACGCAACCACGGTCTGGGACAGAGATCTCTTGGCTACTCACCGGCGCTAGAGCAACCAGCAGCGTAAGACAGAATAGATGAATTGGCTGCATTTGGTTCGGTAAGATATAGTAGTACCGCGGAGAGTGAGCGTAGTACAGCAGCATCGCAACGCCGCATGATTTATTCAAGTTCGATGAGAAACACAGCTGTACACGCCAACGTATCAAACTAGCGGATGAACACTAGATTACCCTACTTTGCTTAATCTCATTTCCAGCACTAGCACAGCATTGTTGTAACGAAGAACTACAGCACAGTGCTCCCCCGTCGTCATCCCCACATTCATATCTGAACTCTCTTCTTGCGCGAACTGTTTACAGTACGCAGCCGTCGAACAATAATTTAGATCGTCCCAAGCATATGAGTGGGTAATCTAATTCACAATAGACTATTCTACACGTTCTCTCTAAGGTAAGATAATCTCAAAACAGCACATACTCCGTTTCATCTGAATTCAACAATCAAAATTCTTATACGAACGTAAACGCCGATTTTTCACAGGCACAGCATTATCTCGGGAAGATGCACCACAAAGTATTGTACATTGGATGAGGGACAAGATCGAACGAAATATTTTTGTACCTTGCGAACAAATCTATGCTTCTTGCGAAGCAATCGAGATGTAGAGGATGACTTCGCGCAAGAGCTACAGTAACTGTAACCATTTTCTTGTGCTGTAGAGTCCGCTATACGGCGTTTCTATAGAAAATACGATACAGATTGTTCCGTTAGATCCTCCTTCAAAGTGCAGATACCCTAAAGCGAGCGAAAACCCTCGCACCAACAAGGCTCGACTTAGTATGGAACAGCGACCGTTCTGTAGCTGCACGTTTCAGATCGAGAACTCGTTCATGAAAATCCAAGTAACTTGATTGGTAAAATTTCATAACTGACTCTGTACCGTTTGCGACAATTGTCGTTCTCGCGCAATATATTCTACGATATCTAGGTTTCGTCAACAAGAATTGCGCTGTCGAGTACTCATCGCAATCTGTCTCTTTATTGATCTACGCTGTAAAATTGGATTTGCATCAAATGCCTAAGCATAACTCAGTCCACATCCAAGCAGGTATCCAAATCAGATGCAGTCGAAGAAAGCAATACGAGATTCAGTCAGTACCTTGTGGTCCCCCACAACACAAACAACGGCGAGGAGCAACATCGAACCGTCAAGCAAAATGATAGATACAGTTGTGGCATGATGAGATTTGAGTATCCATGGCCACAAATTCTGCGGAGATCAATTTTAGTAGTGGAACTTGCACTGATCGCGCATGAACATAAGTGAAAATGGGGTGTATCCTTGAAAGCAGTGTCATTGTTTTTCATCATTTTATGAAGAACCACATCAGACAAACTCACGCAAGAACCTTACTCAAGTTAAATACATCTATCTGAGCGCCGTTCAGATACAAATTTTACATGTTTCGATATTTCTTTTGCTGTTGCTGAAACGACAGTTCTGTACCGCACCCTGTTTCGAGATGAGGTGTGCTGTGCTGCGCACCGCCTGCTATGGATTTGAGGTGCGCAGAACTGTAGAAAACTTGTGCCCGCTACGGTAGTGTAAGACTTGAAGTGTGTTTTATCGAACTTCTTGACTACAGTCAATACAATCATCACATAAATGCCAAATAATTTATAGATCATATCGGTATTGATTTAGATGGCCATTGTTCCGAAATCTATGACGTCGAAATACAGAAATTATACGAATCATTTATGATGCTTTTTCTTCTTATAAAAAGTATTCGAAAATAAGACATTCAAGGAGTAGAAAAACTAGGACCTTCCACTTGTCATGAGAAAAGGCGCTTCATGAGAAGGTGACCTTCACATAAAAGATTTGTTTAACGAAGCGGAGATACAGATTAACGATTCAATTACGGATAGAAATTTCCTGTTAATCCAATACTATCCAAAATAATGACTGTCTTGTCTCCAATTCTAAGTGATGCAGTTGCACTGTCTTTTCTTCAAGGCGAGCCATGTGAATTTATCCACCTGGAGAATGAACCTTCGATTTCGTTTCGTACATAACCTCAAATAGTGGCGTTTCTTGCAATCCGCAAATGAATGCGCTACCAAAATGTAAAGCACAATTCAAGATCGATTCTACACTTCAGAGTAAAACAGATTTGTCACTCGTGAGTAACAGTAACGGCTTCTAACAATTACTGTACAGGTGCATTCTCCGAACTTCCCGCTTTGCCGACATCTCCTTCCACTTGTGTAGCGGCATACTGTTCAATCGTATTTTGTTATGAGCGTAATGTGCAGCTGAAACAACTTGTGCAACAGTGATCCCGAGTCTCATTGCAATCTCATCGCTTACAAATACGGCGTTCTTTAGATTCTAAACTTAAAAACACGTCTCTGATCCAGTTTGTAGTCTGGATCTGGCAACATTGATTTCAGCACTGCAAGCGTGCCTATGATTGCGTGACCTGACTCCCGCTACAGTAGTTTTTTGTACAATACAGCTGTGTAGGGTAATCGCTACGGTAGGCGAGCGAGTTACGTGGACATCGGGGAGGTTGATATCCCGTCAGTATTTTGTGTGAAACAGGCACAACCATAAATCTCTGGGTTTTAGGTTCACGTATCACCATCCTCAAGAATTCGAATATCGGGAAAAGTTCCTCTGGATCCATTTTTGAACTCTTAAACCCTTGTGACGTTCAGGCTTGCAGAGTCCTGCGGCCATTTGCGCGAACTGTTTCCACATCAAAATGTCAACAATCTGTCGATGAATTACGACATTCTCAGGGGAATCAGTCATATTCCCCATTTTACAATGTTGGACTGTGGAAGGAACAGAATCAACTATCGCTCGAGGATGTATCGAGCGTGGGGTCACGAGGATGAGTTTCCCGTAAACTGCTGATTTAGTAAGTTCATGACTTTGGCTTGTTTTCCACGTTCTAGATAAATCCAGAGGGGTGTAAGGGGGCTTGATTGGCTAGCGATAAACACGAGCAGATAGAAAAATGATCGAGCTTTTTTTGAACTATTTATGGCATGGAACAATTTGCTACTCCTGCATCGTAGGATATCCGCAAAGTTTGTGACTTTGGAACTGAGTCCGAATCCTCAAGTTGGATTAGTCCAAGAACCCACAATGTATTTATGAATTATGGCGTCAATCCTGATCACCGAAAGCAAATTTATTTCGAATGGAGCAACTTCACAAACTCAACTTCTCCGTTGGATATTCGGAGGTTCGAACTTCATCCCGACTGAGTTAATCAATGTGTTTCCAGATCTATTAATGCCGAAGAGCTTGAACTTGAGTTTGAGTCATGAGGAATGCATTCATCTGGATCCTCTTCGGGTTCAATTTTAGGTGCCTCGCTATTAGGAATATCTGGAGTCTCGATATCCGGCCGGCAAAATGACAATACCAAAGCAACGATATGATTGCGGAAAATCGGACCAACGGTAAATAGCAAAATGAAAAGCAGTACCTTGTAGCCCAATTCACCATTGAACTTCCCACAATTCAGTGGAGACATTTCGAAGACTTTCGTTGATTTTCGTGGTAGGTCTTCCAACACCAATGTGCTCAGCGTTTTGTCGATTTCCTGTCTTAACTGATGCGGAATACTTATTCCGTAATACCAGCTTTCATAATCCCTCTTTGCCGTCGTGATTGCAGAGATGTAATTACCCTGCTTATCACACCATAACATCACAAGAACTGTCGTTTCAAATGAGAACGCATATTTAACGGTCTTGTTTCTTATCAAGTTAATAGCATCGACTAGTGCTTTCACTGGAACCCACAGAACTTTTCCTTTCTTGTTCTCCCAACCAACAGCATATCTGAATATAGTCTCGGAAGCGTCACCTTCTACAAGGGCGTAATTACGCAATCTGAAGCTTCTCAATTCTTGGATGTTACTGATGTCGTCAGGATCCGACAACGTAAAGTACGAAACTTCGTATAGCAGAATTGACAATGTGAAGAACACTATCACCGCAAGTGTCAGGGAAGTCCATGATGCAGTTTCGCATACTCCCCGTTCAAGGGGGTTGGACGAAGGGAACCATCTTATCAATCCACGACACGATCGGGCAAGAGAAAATTGGTATACGTGTATTCCAAGCGCAAAGCAAAATAAACACATGAACCAGAGTAATAGACTCAGTCATTCAGTGCTGTAGGGCTGACCCACCTGTGCCCATGCAGATCTGAATGAGCGTCCCAGCTCGTCATGACGGAACAAAACACAATTTTTCCGAGAACTGCGTAATGCACTCGTGGTTCATGAAGGAATTAATCTGAGAATCAATTTGTTGTAATGGATTGTTTGGATAGCTGGTGCTGAGATAAGCTGAGGTATAAGGAATGCATGCTAGTGGTATTTGTTATGGATTTGATGATGAATTTCTGATAATCCATTGGCCTATCTTGAAAGCCGCCTTCCCAGTGCGTAGTATGTTATGCAAAGACGTACACTTGGATGGCTTGGTCATGCCATACGCAGGATTATTGGAGCCTCAAATGAATCCAACGTTCGAGATCTAGTGACGCCTGTATGCATCATGTATGGCTTGTACGTCAATCATCAGGCGTCACTTTTGAGTTTGCGAACACTTAGTGGTGACGTCGAATAAACTTTTAAAGTCTGTATGTATTTCGAGGAGTGCAGTTCTGTCAATAATACGTTCCAGATCTCTCTTAGCGCAATACGCGACGTCATATGGATCAGAAAATGCGTATGTTTCCGCACCCAGGACAGATCTCGCGACTTGACGGCTCTTGTAGCAAGCATAACGAAGCACACATGCGTTACCATGTTTGTCGCAGAGCAGCAAAATGTACCCAAGCTGTCAAGTGTGATCATGCTTGGTAGCAAATGATGCGTCAGCGAATGCACGAATATGAAGAGACTCTAGGTCGAGTTTTCGGATGTGTAGGGATAGATCTCGTGATTCAAACAAATAATCAATCGCATTATTGAAAATATTTATGTGCTTGCGTTTGAATGTAGTTTCTGTTACTTCTGCAAGCTTGCTAGCGATGACACAGAAGTCCGGACGTGATTGAGCGAGCCATGATAGCTGAGCTCGTGCTCTTCGAAGTTGTGCAAAGTCAGCGTCGGGGGGTAACCTCTTGAGGCGATCAATGTAAGCCCGTTGGTGAATTTCAAATCCATCGCTTAGCTTGTTAACATACACACCTGAGCATCTTATTTCGTCATGTTCTCGTGATTTGACCTCAAACGCTTCACGAGTGTTCTCAGTTAGTTCGACGAATGAACGATCGCCGCATGCAAGTGCTTCGTCGACATAGGATGCAAGCAGTCCAGTGACTTGCCCTCGCTCGTCTAAAGAATAGAGACATATAGCTAGACACAGCTATCATGCCCAGATCGTGAGTGAAAAGCTTGGCGAATGTCGCGTGCCAATAATCTCCGCTATCGGTAAGACTATACAGTGGCCGTAGTAACTTCAACATATATCCTGCGGGTACTTTCAATTGTCGATTGGGCTTCAGGTAAACTTCTCGAAGTAGCTCGCTAGCGGATTGCAGATAAGCTTGCGATCTGTTTTCGGTCCAAACATCAGATCCCATAATGGCTGCCATAGCTACTAATAGACGGACAGAACTTTGACGAGGGGTTCTAGAATCGTGGACCAGTTGGTCTTTTTCGGAGTCTCCATTGGCGTGATCTACGAAACGTGCTTTGAAAATCGGACTCTCGGTCTCGACATTTTTGATAGTGACAACGAATGATCCAGTGATCATGTGATCATGTTGGCACCTATTGGGACATCTTCTTCCAATAGCATTTCCCATGTACCTCTGCGGACCAGATTTTCGATCTCGAGTTCGCGTTCTTTTTGGCTTCGGGAGTACGAATCCGAGGATCGGTGTTATGAAGTACTTCAGTAGTGAATACTCCTGTTGCTACTCGGTGTTTTTTCGATTTGCTGCTCTTCCTTGTCGAGACAAATTGGGGCATTGCATTGGATAGATTGTGGATTAGACGTTCACCGGTCACTATTTGGTCATAGGTTGTTGCTTGTACGACTTGGTGGATACTGAATTGTACTTCTCTTTTATCTATAAGAGCAAATACTTGTTTTTCATCAACCCGGACAACGGGATATGGTCTAACATACTTCTTGTCACTCTCACGATTGATTCGAACCTTTTCACCGGTTCTATTGTCAAATCAGCATTACGAGGGACTCGAGATGCCAGAGCTTTTTGTATGCGCATCTCGACGACAATCATTGCCATTTCTTGACAAGCGCGTGACAGTGCATCCATGCGAGACTTCTGGTATGGTAGTTTCGAGTCCACCTCCGGGAATCTCGTTACGCGTCTGAACACAAGATAAGATGATACTAATCCATTAGGTACCATGGTATCGTTCATAGCCTTGACGGAAATGCGAAATGCAATCTCAAGATCTATCTTGGGATTCTCATCCTTGATTTTGTTGAATAATAGACGAAAAGAAGCATGGCATCCTTCACCAGAGCCGATTGAGTTGTGCGATTCCACTCCAGAAGTTTGAACGATAGTTCTAACAGCATCTGCTCGGCGATTCCACCGTACACTAGAAAATGCGCTGACTTGATCCACTCGCATTTTCATGGGAAAACCAATGTAAAGCGATGCCCAACATGAAATGAATGCATCCCAGACTACTTCCAGCGTTTGGTTCGGTAAGATAGATGCTGAACTGAAGTTCGTCTCGACATCAACGACATGTAGTGCTGCCTTCTTGTCGATCCACTTGAGGTTCATAGCAATCTCGAGATTGAATACTATGTCTGATGGTGGTAGGTTAACGCAAAATCGCTAAGGCGGAGTACTGAATGTTTGACATATTTCACATGACCGAGTGATGTCTTCCAGTAGTTTTCCAGTAGATTCAACAACTTGGCTCGGTCTTGCGCGCTTGATTACTTCATACAGTTTCCCGGTTGAGGAGTGGCGGAAAGGTCTATGAAGTTTAACGAGTTCAGGTTTGGTATACAGCATTTCTTTGGCACCCCAGCATAAGTACAAGTGTCCAAATTTCCTTTCGAGGGGCATTGACCACCCTGATAGTGGTGCCTGTAACTCGTAAGTCAAGTTATTAGCAACGAGACTTTCACGATCTAATACATTCAGTCCAAGTAGCATAGGTACATCTGCTGAGACAACATCCAGTTGTATGCTTAGAAACGAACCGTTTGGTATTGGGATACGAATTTCCATAGATCCTAATGATATATAGCTACCGCCACTGAATATTAATCTTGTGGCTGAAGGATTAAGCTTAAAAATGAAATTGTGTCGTTTGCAGTATGCCTGAGCTTGTCTCTGCCAGATGACACTCTGTTGAGCTCTCGTATCAACCCACGCGCCATGGAAGTGACGTCTCATCTTACTTGATGTCCTTCCTGCATAACTCGAGTTCCAAATGTCACGCACAGATTCATTTATATTTATATGCAAGTAGATGGAGGATGATCCGTAGGCCAGATGGTCAGGATATTTCGGCCTGTAATATCCCGATCCAAATCCGAGTCATCATCAGCATGGAAGTCGGCAAGAGCGTGACCAACATCCTTGACGTCTGCTTCGGATGATGGGTTAGTCTCGATGTTTTCAGAGGAATCTTGGAAGAATGCAGTAGCTGTAGAATCTTCATCGTCACTGTCGGCCAGGTCCATCAATTCTTGTAACCCTTCAATCATCTCATGTAGAACTCTCTTGCTACTGTTTCCTGATTTCTGCTTGTTTTCCAGGAAGGCTGATTTTCTAGCTGCTATAAATCTGAAGTTGAAAGGCTTAAAGCATTTTTCGTGACGATATCCATTCTTTTCACAGTTCCAACAGGTATCGTCGTACTCTGATCCTAGAAACATTGCCTTGCTGACTTTCTTTGCGTATCTTGATGCTGCAAAGAAGAAATGTCGTTTTGAAGAAGTGCTGATTTCCGGTTCCAGTGCTTCTCAAGAGTCACCGTCACGTTCAATGCGGATTTGTAACGCGTTACCAAGCTCAGTGCATAGACCTCGCCAGGATGTGGAAGCGCTAACGCGTGGCAAGGTGTTCTGTGCCCAGTCTTCGGACACAAGTGAGTCTCGAAGGAAACAGATCTTGTGTGTCTCGTGCCTCCATGTTGTAGGGCATAGAAGTAGACGCCTTTCGATGTGGTTCTTGAGTTCCTTGAATGCTTTCCTTTCGTCACCTCCCGATCTTCCCAGGAATTTACTGCATGATAGTTCAGAAAGTTCCGCCTTCACTTGTTGCTTACTAGCAGATTTGAATTGATCCTTCATCATCAGGAGTGCTTCAGGAAACTCTCGTGCTCTGCCTGCAACATTTGAATTGTAGAACCGTAGAGCTTCACCGTAGAATAGGTTGTGAAGGAACTGTAGTCGTTCGAAGGGTGACAAGCTTAGGTCACGCGATGCTGCAAGGTACTGATCAACAAATTCTTCGTATCCCTCATCATCATTGTCACTGTAATTCCTGTCTTCGGAAGAGAACAGTTTGGCGATGTGGATGGCGTTACGAGCTGTGCTGGATGCATCATTACCTCCCGATCGGTTACCGTCTACCGGACGAGCTAACTGGCCACGTTCACTGCGATCTTCAGCGCGTCCTGCCGGCCGATTTATCGGTTGCTCTTGTACAGTTGTGGTGACAGCAGTAGAAGGTTGGAAGCCTTAACCTTGCACCGGAGAAACATGATTATTGAACACTGCTGAGTTATGGTATGGCCTTCCATATTGATGGGCTGGTGTAGGAGCCCATGGACTGTATGTAGAAGCCATGTAGCTTGTTGGCTGCCAGGTCATCTATGGTGCTGGCTGTGTAGTATTGCCGTAGCCAAGTGACATGAGTCCTTGCATTTGCGTCTGCACAGTACGGATCTGCTCCATGATTGTCAGCAGTGCGTCGCTTGTTTCTGGTTCCATAGGCTAGTGTTGCGCACGAGTGGTAGGACTGGAGCCGCCATCTTCAGAACCAGCTCCCTGAACCTCAGATTGGTTATTGTTAGGAATATCCGTGTCACCAGGTTGCGCCGGGTGCTTTACCGATTTCAAGATATCCTTGCCGTGCTGGATGGCAGAAGTCCTTTCTCCTAACCGCGTATCTCCTGCGTAGATAATGTTGGCAACCTGGATTGGAACACGAGTGTTTCCGAGTAGGTTAGGTGGAGGGTCAAAACCTTGTCTCATCAGATTCTTCAAGGTTTCTACAAATATCTCCTTCCTGCCTAGAATGCCTTCGTTGAATAGTTCTTTGTAGCCATTTTCAAGGCGCATTTTTGCAAGCCAGTGTGCTTTCAGAACGGTAGAATTTCTATCCGCAGCCCAGTCACTGAATATCGTAGCAAAATGACACATAACCTTCTCTTCTTCTTCATTGATAGGCTCGAACCCATACCACCTGTCAATAAGTTCGGCCTTCTGTTCGTCCGTCAAACTCGACATAGTTGAACTTGTAATGGACTTTTGAATCCTGGTAGCGATTGAAGCTCGTTCTCGCAAACTTCAGTGACGGCTCACTTTCATAAACTGATGAGACTTGCTCGCGCAAATCTCAGAGACAGCTCTCTTGCGCAAACTGATAGGGAACGCAGCTTTCGCAGGTTCAAAGAAATCACGATACAAACCGTATTCGCGAATGTGGTAGATATAGCCTCAAGTTGTTCGAAAATTGATAAATCGTTGTCCCCTTTACTTTCATGTTCTCTACTCTATTTGTACATATCTAGATAGTGTTCGACATCCTTGTAAATTATTAGCCTGGTAGATTATGGCTGTACGTGCCTTGCGAACAGGTATTGTACTCAAACGAACAGTAAGTGGACAAAAAGATGAAACAACCCTAGAAGAAGAAAGAGCAGGAACATTTATAACGGTGGTTCAAAGTTTATATGATCGTTCATATAAAACCATTGCACTAATACTTGGTAGAGCTCCCTTCATTTTTGACTACTGCAGCCAGCCTACGTGGCATAGAGTGCTCCAAGGCAGAAGAATACTCATCTGTTGGTTCATTACAAATAGAACGCAACTTGCTAAAGAATTCATCCAAATTCGATGGATAAGTGCCATGTTGGCGTATTTGCCCATTCAATATTGCCCATACGTGTTCAATAGGTTTTAAATATGGACTATAGGCAGGCCTCGGAAGCACATTAATATCTTTTGCGTCTGAAAATCTAATAATAGAATTAACACAGTGTGGCCCACAGCCGTCTTGCTGGTAGATAAACTTACGTAAATGTCGATGATGTTGAGCCGATCCCATTTCGACAAAGAAATGTAACCGGATTTAATAGTAGGAACGATATTAGCAGTATCGTATCTGGTTCTTCCCTTCCTCTACAAACGTGCACATAGCTTCATAGGACGGAAAGTGAATGACGACTCATCGCTAAGCATTACATTAGCCCAATCTGTATGCAACCAATTTCTTCTTGATATTGCTCATCTCGCTCAGGATGCAATGCCATTGTTTGTAAAGTACTGTTTGGGTACAGCACTGTAGTTCCTCACTCCATTATCGTGACAGAATTGTGGTATAGAATTTTCGCATACACTGTCGCATTTAGCTGTACGGAACATTGGAGCAATTCGTTGCATAGGAAAGAAACCTTTTGTCTTAACCAGGAGTAGTAACATTCGTCTGCATCTCGGCTGCAAATTGATAGGTCTACGTGTTCTTTTCTCAATTACTGCTACAGTACTTTGTTTATCCAGCAATAGTAAACTTATAATAGTACTTCTTGGTATATGAAACTGGCTCCCAATTGCCACGTATATGGAATTTTGTTTCCGGAGCTGTACAGAAGAAAATTTCATCTGTTTTGCTACTTTTTTACTTCTTGGTCTACCTATATCTGCCTCGTTTTCTTAGTTCCGATAGACTTCGCATACAATTTTGATTAAAAAGGAATTGAATTTTATTCAATTTTTCGTTATTTGAGGAACATTAAATTCGACGACTAGGGTTGCTCTATCTTTTTGTCCACCTGCTGAACAATCGTGATGGATGACGGATGAATAATACTGTAGATGGACATGCCTCAGCTTTCTAAACTTGTGACTGGATTTTTCTTGAGGCTGGTAAGCCATAGGCGCCCATTAATTGGCGAATACGTCGCATCGAATTTGTTGGGTTAGAATGTATCCAAAACATTAATGTTCTTCTTTTGCTGGACCCCCTGTACAGGGTTTTACAAAAGATTGTACAGAATGAGTTTTCTGTATCTCGCTCCAGAGATGAGTTTGTGTCGTAACTGGCATATATTTCCGTCCAGAAAGTCCTCAACTTTTAATACTAATGTCAAATGCTCTATTTGGCTTCCGCATGTAGTAATAATGTAATCTAACCTAGTTTTTCTACTTTTCCATACATTTCGCAGCATAATTTGTGTAATGCTTCGAATACCCGAATTAATTCTGGTCTTAAGTTCCTGTGTAGAACGAAGTGGTGAATTTCAAGCCATTCATTCTACTTCATCTCAAAGGAGAAAATCACAAGGCGCCAAACCAAGTGAGAATGAAGGCCGTTATATTTCTGGACCTCTATTAATCAAGCCGTTTGGGCACGATCATTCAATAGTGTCTTACCTCAGACGAAAACTGTGGAGGAGCTCTAATATGTTGAAAATGTAAGGAAATCTTAACCTGTTCAGTTTTTTAAAACCATAGCTTTGTACCATATTTATTTAGTCTTCTCCAGTAAAAGTTTCTTAATCGAACTAGTAAGGCTCAATTATTCTATATTTTGAAACTGCATACCAGAAAATCACCTATATTTCCCTGTCTGGGTACTCTATTCACTTCATTAATATGTTCCGTCCCCCAAATGCGCACGTCGTGTCTGTTTACGATTCCGTCCAAACTGAACGTGCATTCGACGGAAAAGCCTATCCTCGAAAGATATTCATCACATCCTTCTGATTGTATTCGGCAGTGTTGAGCAAAATCCATGAGCTTCCTTTTGTGTACTGCAATCAAATGCTGGAGATTTTGCAATTTCTGCAGAGCGAGAAACTATCGCCGTTGAAGGATGATATGAAGTGAGGCTGTTGATGTTGTGATCTTTTCGGAAGCACTCCTTATACTCGCGCGACGAGAACAAATCTTGCACCTGCTGAACTACATCAGCTTCAATTCTTCGCTTCCCGTTTCCTCTTCGATGTTGCAAATCAATTCAATCTTGGAAGGGTCTATCCCACGTATGCATATTAAGTTGACTCGGAGGTGATTCCCGAAGTACAAATCATACCCAACGCTGCGTACTCGTTACTGACCTTGTTTGGTAGATTTCAGCCAGTATTTGTGCTTTTTCTTGTGATGAAACGACATTTAATGTTTCTTGTTTTAATGCCAAGAAGACTTGTAATACCTTGAATATGAACGTATAAATTTTGTACAATGAGTATCGAATAACATTTGAAATTGTATCATTGAAAGTTTTGTGATGATTTACTAAATTCCAAGTTAAAATGTGATGCAATCAAGAAAATTGTAAAGAATTTGTCGATTTTATTTGAATTACCATATCACCTACATTACATAATTACAGTTTGAATATTTTAAGCATAAAACCTCTACCAGTCAATCTACTTCTAGAAGTAAATATTGATTGCTCAATCTATCTAGCAAAATTTTTACAGAGCAAACATTCTGTAATGTTTTTTTGCAACACCCTGTATTAGAGACACTATTTTTTCTCTTTTTACCTAATTCCTCGCAACTATCCTTTATTATTTTCATGCTTTGTTTAGTAACTTTTTGTTTTATCTTATTAATTTCCTCTTCTTTTCATTCCAATGTTAAATGATAAAAACAACCGTTTCCTACAGATGCACCCGATACTGAATTTTATATAATTGATTGTAAATCCTAGACATTTTAAGATATCACCATTGAACGATTTCGACGTGTCCCATCTGTACTTTAACAGGTATGCAAGCCCTACTCATACTGTAAACATTTTACGGGGCGGATCTTGACCGAGGCCCCGGCTTGCTCTTTTGGTGGACCACGGGCGTTTTGCCAGCAAAGTCGTTCTGTCTGCAAGGATGACACTGTCGACTATTCGGTGTCAGAGTAATGTTTCTATGATACTTATCTAGCAATACAAAAACTTACTGGGCGACCAATTTCTCAATCATCGATATTTCGTTCTTATCCGCCTCTTCTCAGTCTCATATGCTACCGTCCTATGGGCGTTAGCCGTATAATACCCTCGAAAATATAGTGCAAATACCACTGGTACTACGATAACTCATGAATAAATAAAATAATTAGTCTAAATGCAAGAGGAAATACTGGTCTCTTCTTCGTACGTATTTTTTCTAGAAAACCACTTTGGGACTAGTGTTTACTGCACTACAGTCAATCTTGAGGTACTCTCAACTCAGCATAGCAATTGCAATTTAAGTGAATTATATTCCTGAAACCATACAAACTGATTTTTCAAGGTAATCCTCGCTTTGAGTCGCATGGGATCAAGAAGACTATCCACCGATTCTGAAAAACTCGTTAAACAGTGGTATAGTCCTTTCTTGCAGATATTTCTCGATTCGAAAAAGGCATTTACTTCCCGAATCACATAAAGCGTTAATTCATCAAAATTCTTGTGGAGATGATTCCATTGAAGCTGCTCTTCTTGCTTCGTACAATAATGCAAATGTTGCCTTCAATAATCTAATCGTCTCGCCTCCTCAACACAAATCACGCCTAATTTCATTGAAAAAGAGAAGGCATCGGTAATTTCCGTTCGGAATCTGAATCTGAAGGATTGATTGGTTTCTTGATCGAATATATGAGCATAGTGCTGCCCTGATCCTTTGTCTAACGGAGTAAAGCATGGAAGAGGTAAGCATTAGTGTTTATCGGTGCTTCTCAAGTCCTCGAAAGATATTTAGATACACGATTCGGTACATCTCTTCCACTTGTTCTTCGAATTACTGCCTTTACCTAATGAGGCAGCTGAATTCGCTGTAGAAAGTTATAGGTTGAACTTAGCCCTATGCCAATGAAAGTAAAATCTATCAAACTGATGTTCTCTTTTCATCAATAAAACGCATTTGATCGTGGGGCAGAAACTGTGGTGGTTGCCTTATAAACATCTCATGGGTTTCTCAGACTTGCGATGGCACCAGGAAAATGATTTTCTTAGGATTAGACGCAATACGAAGCATTGCACTAAGCTTATGACCTGATTCAAATTTCATAGGTGAATATAAACACAATGATGATGTCATGTCGGTTGAAGTAATTGAAGTTGATTGCTTGTGCCAAATTTATTAATTTCACTTTCGGAATTTGAAAATTAGCTCAGCATTTTTACATGCATGAAGGTTTCATTTTTCTGACTCTATGTTTTCGTTCCTTGCTTGTAAATTATGGGTTTTGTACTTGGAAACTTTTAAATTTCTCTGCTAATATGAGGAAGAAGTGAGAAATTCGTAGTAAAGGAACGAATTCTAACTAGCTAGTGAACATTTCATGCCATTCATTGCAGTAGAACCGAAGCGGAGTACATACTATTGTCTAGCATGCAAAGATGTCCTGCAAAAAGACTAAAGAAACTTAAACCATTAACATCTGTAACTAAATGGAGTACTTGGTGCGAAAAGCCATACGAAAGCTATTGGATTGGGCTGATTTGGAATCACAGTGAATTATTGGATAGAGACCTAATATAGCAATAAATCTTAAACTTTTTTGATTTCAAAAAGCAATTGTCCAGATGCGATAAACTGCATAGCAATTACACTGTTCAGGTTCCTCGGTGGGCAGAAACAAAAAAGTCTTCTTGTGCTATTTGCTTCGACAAAACATTTCCATTGCAAACATCAAGCAAAGGTGAATGATTTCTGTCTGCTTGACAAAGTGCTCCATCCGATTGACGTGTGCTCATAAATCCGCTACATTTTGAAGAATTATCGTTCTTATTGTGTAATATGAATGTTTATTAACTAAATATAATGGCTGAAGTAAATGTTGAACTTAGCTAGTTAGCTATCAAGTCGCATAAAGAAGCGGATTGTGAGAAATGAGAGACCGTTTGGAACCAACATGAGATAGAAAATTTACTGCTCCAACACTGCAGATCTATCGAAAATTTGAATATACTGAAACAAGTTTCAAATCCTCACTTTATACTTCTCACTCAGAAAGCATCGTAGCGACGAGTTTCTTGAGTATGGATCAAACTTTCCTGCTGATTCGACTCTAATTAGAATATTAATTTACGAAAGCGTAGTCATTTGCAGTTCGAAAGAACTCACAACTCTAGTATTCCGTCGAGTATTCAGATTAATCCAAGTTCGTATTAACAGCCTAGTATGATTTCTATTTTTAGAATGTTGTCGAAATTAGTTTTACAAGTGAAATTAAGTCTTCTGTGCTCAATCCAAAGTGGGCTTTAGCTTCTTAAGCAGTTCTATTCCAAATTTAAGAAAGCCTACTAAACAGATAGCTTGCTTTTCTGTCCAAGGGACAGTCGTGCTTTACGAAGGGCTTTTTTACTTCAACTTGCCGCCGAAATTGACTTTTGAATCTTAAAAAAAGAATGGACTGATTCATAATGGGCGAAACTTCTTTCATAGTGTCACATAAAAGAGCTTTTGCGTTCGACCAAAATCATTCATCAGCTGTAGCAGACCTAATACAAAATAAAAGCTTCTGCAGGCAGTAATACTGGTATTGATCTTTTATCTTTTTTGCGAAAAGTTCAGGCATATGGGTACCTTGCTAAATACTCGATTTCAATTTGAAACTTGAAGTTTCTATCGAAGCGACAAAATGACAACAAGCCACCTTTCCGATTTCGGTCATTGCATTTTCCTGACTCTTTTGAATTTTCAAAACACAGGACTCAAAGTACGAGTCTGGAGAATATATAAAGTTTGCGCCTATAGAGTGAAGTTTGTACGAACACTGAGAAAATTCATTGCGGAGCTTTGCTTTCTATTATTTACCGCTTCACTTATTGTGCTGGAAATGAATAATAGGACATTCAGAGAAGATTTTATTTTGTTTTGCAATACATAAGTTAAGACATTGATCTCCAGCAAAATTGAAGCTTCCGTTCTCTCTTCAGAATCATCCATATTGGCAATTGAGCTCACAGAGATCGAAGTGGACTGTAAAATTTCATAAGGCACAATGTTTCCTATAATTAGTTCAGTATCATGTTTGCAATATTTTGCAAATTCTCCAAGAAGATGCGTACTATTCGAGATACAGCCATCATACATGTTGCATACTTTTGTTGACTTCATTTTGCCCATAATGTTTTCTCGAAAATTCACCAGTTTGGGCATACATTCTGTCAAAGCCTATGATGAATCTCAGACTTGTAGTTAGCAAAAGATTTAATTATTTGACTTCCGATATGAGATATAGGCTTGGCGATTATCATCAAATACTGGAAGTGGTGCAGCAAGGACGTATCTTCATTAGTGGCTGTGAATCAGCGTAGAAAATAGGTTCGAATCTCAAAAATTTGTTCTGCGCTGCCTTCATTAATTACTACTCTGTACAATTGAGCATCGTTGCAATAGGCGTCCCACTACATTTGTTTAACGTTTGAAAACTTGATGTGTCAAGTTGAATGCTACGTTCATTGTTGGTTGATTATCAAAAATGGGTTGTAGCTTGAATTTCTAATAGAATGGACAGTTTGAATTCTATGCAGCCTACAAAATTTCTAGAGACGATGATTGTTGAAACCTTAGTTCGGAATATCATTCCATAAGAGGAGGACTGTCTGAGATATTTGCAAAAATTTGTGTCTATGGTGGGAACTTCATTGGTCTGTCATAAGCCAGGATGCTCCGGTACTACTAAGAAGTTTCGACAGATAAACCATAACACTATTGAATGTCGTTTCAAAAGGTGTCGAGAAACCAAGTCTGTAAGGTCCTAAAAACGTTCTTTCACTTCACTAAAACACGAGTTCGCCCTAATTGCACACTTTCATGACGTGATGTTACCTGAATTATTTATTTATTTAACACTAGGAGCTTGTCAATAAAACACGTTTATCTGCACTTCTCCAAGGCGGATTTATTTGTTTGTACGTTTCCAATGTACGATATTTGATTATTAGAAAACGGTTCATTGTTATCTAACGCTCATCATCCTCCGCCTATTGCCGTTGGAAGATGAGGAGTATCGTTCTTTCTGCAAATTTGAAGCTCGGATTCCTCATTTTGAATTCTAACTATGATTCAGATTGTGAAAAGACGAATATCAAATGAAACGAAAGGAAGAATCGGAGTTGTTATGTTTCATCGATGGAGTTGTAACTCATTATACTTCGTTTCTCTGTAGGTTTCCTACTGTGTTGAACTTGCAAGCGAGTCTAAATTAGCAATCACTGTGCTGCATCTCATCTCATTTATAGCAAGAGTGCCTGAAAAGTTGAATGTTGGTAAAATAACTCTGAATCATTTGATGCTGAATGCCATGTCCGGTTCTTCAAAGTAACATACAATGTGTATGGTCATGACTATGGCAATCATTTTATTTGTTTACTTTCCAGTAACGCTATTGCCCATTTGAAGATCGCATCATTGACAACAAAACCTTCCGTCGGATGCTGGATCCATAAACAATACCTTGAGGACTACAGGATTACTGGAAAAATGAAGAATCTTTTGAAACTATCGAAAAAGTTCATGACCTGATGAAAATAGTGAAGTACAAACTGAATTGTAAGCCCGCATTGTGTAACTTCACAGTTTTACACTATTTAACATCAAAGGAACTAGATGGGTTCAGAATCACCAAGTACCCGAATTCTCAATGGTCAAGATTCAATATGGTGAATCCTGTCGACCGAGCAAAAAACGAGAATTTGCCAGTTTTACTCTTCTTCTGCGTAATTTGTTCCAAGTAACGAACAAAGATCAGGTCCAGTTCGTTATTGTACCCAAGAGAAACGGGCAAAGCGGCGAAGGACAAATTTGGGAGAAACTTATATTGATTGGTGTGTCATATAAGGTTCGGTTGCAGATGCGGAGCGCAATTGAAACATGTCTGATTACCTGCTGTCCCTACCTATTCGGGCTTTCGGCCCTCAAATGTTCGAAAAAATGTTCTTGCATTTATGATGAGCGGTTTTGGGATGTTTAGTTAGTCTCAAAAGCTTAAGATAACATGGAAGATTATTCTGAATACAAAAAGGAAACTACAATCTAATTGTGTTTGAGAAATTTATCGCAATATAAATTCCACGGTAATTGTGCTCCAATAGCTATCTTCAATTGCATCTATTTCGTGAGATACATGTTAATCGTATTAGTCCGATATTTGACTTCTTATGAAGCAATCGATGATTTGTAGAATCTAGAAGTATGAGATGACGGATTTCAAGAGCTTACTGTATCTTTTCTAGCTTTGTAGATTCCGCTGGACGATAGTCTTATAGACAAGACGAGTGATACTTTTTAACATGTCCAAACCCTCACATACTTTCCAGGCTCGACTTGATGTAAGCAGAGACGATATTGTTCTGTACTTGGATGTTTCAGATTGAGAAAAGATTGAAAAAAATACGAATTGACTAGCAAATGTGACAGCATACTTTGTACCATTTTCGAAGATTCTCATTTCAATTCAATTCTCGCGCAATACATGTACTACGCTATCTTGTTTTAGTCAACAAGAATTGAGAGCTATCGAGCACCCATCGGAATCATTCTCTTGATCTATCTAAGCTGTGAACTTGGATTTCGCAAAAAAATACCTAGGCATAAGTCAGTTTAGATACGGGTGGGTACTCAATTGATGTTAGCGCTTTAAATAACATGAACGTCAACATTCTTGGCGCAAATCAACATACCAATCATGTAAAACCCTAGTTTTCAATTATTTTCATGATACGTTCGCACCAATGAATCAAGCTAATTAACTAAATTTCTTTTTCTCGGAGTTCAGAACTTAATAATTTGACTGAACTACTCTACTCTAGGCTGAATCTAAGCTGATTTCCAACTCAGACGCACCCAAAGAAAGCTGTACCAAATTTGATCACTACCTTGTAGTCCCTCCCTGCAAAAGCACCTGCAAGGAGCAACATCGAGCCATCAAGCAATGTGATAGTTGCAGCTAAAGCACGATGAGATCCAAGTATGTGTAGCTAGAAATTTAGTGAGGATCGATAATGCATACACGATTGTGAAAAATAGTGTCTATCCTTCAAAGCGATGTCGATATTTTTAAGTGTTTTATGAAGAACCGCTTGGCGCAAACACACGCAAGAACTCAATTCAAGTTGAATACGTTTCTTTTTTTAGAGCTGTTCTAATATGTCAAAAATTCTATGGCTTACGTCAATTTTGACTCAAATGACTTTGTTCTGAAATCTAGAAAGACTAAGAACAAAACTCTACAGATCATTCATGATACTTTTTCGCCTTCTAAACAGTATTCGAAAAATAATACTTTTAAGTAGTACAAAAAATGGTCTTCTATTTGTCATAAGAAAAGGCGCTTTATGAAGAAGAAGTTGCTCACATAGTAAACAGTTTGATCAAGCTAAAATACATATCTGTAATTCGATTGCGGATAGTAAATGATACTTCGGTCCAATATTGTTCAAAATTATCACTACTATGATAGCCCAACATTTCCTTCCACATTTCTAAGTGATAAAGTTGTAATAAACTATCTTGAATCTGAGATATGTGAATAAA
>JAAUYH010036533.1_pt1 | contig 38709 bp, 50 predicted proteins | sample 7278061 | NCBI WGS metagenome assembly JAAUYH01 (sample SAMN14350203, study PRJNA611818) | marine sediment metagenome | isolation source: surface marine sediment (0.6m) | place: French Polynesia: Moorea | collected 2018-08
CCTTTGACCTTTAACCTTTTCCCAAACAAGACCGAAGTTTATCGGACTTATGCAAGAGTTCTATTGATAAAAACAGCCAAAATCAATAAGCTGACAAAGTCGATATTGGGAGCCCAGACTGTAACAAGACAGCCAGATCACTGTACCATTGGTGTTGGAAAATCACTTAAATGGCGGGAGGCGGATTTGAACCACCGACCTTCGGGTTATGAGCCCGACGAGCTACCAGACTGCTCTATCCCGCGTCGCCTTTCCTACTATAACAGGAAAGTTATGTAATTTACAATTTTTTTTTGAATTTACAACATCGTTAATTCTCCAATTGATTGTAAACGCTTATATTCACTTAATTTCATGAATTTTTCTGCCAGGGTTTCAGCTACAGTAGGACTAATCCAGCCCATTTGTTTAAGAAGATGAATAGCGATCGCGCATTTAGCTCGTTTTGAACCATCAGTTACTTTGATGGCTAAACCCATTCCTTCTCCGACACGACCAATACATTGTATTCCTTCTGCTCCTGATTTACTAACTATTTCCCCTGCCATCAGGCGCATTAACTCAGTATCAAAAGCCCCATTACCAGCTACCATAGCAGGATGATAAGTCATAGCACGGACAATTCTTTCTAAATCTAAACTTTTACCAGAGGCTAGTTGAGCATAAAGATACGCTATTTGTCTTAGTTGCATGGAGTAAGTCGGAACACCACAATCATCCCTGGCACTGATAAATTCTTCTCCTGGCATACCTAATAATTCGGCTATTTTCTGCAAAATTAATTTTTGCACAGGGCTAGAATTACGTACATAAGTATTTAGAGGCCAATTGCGCTGTTGACAGACTGCTAACATTCCTGCATGCTTACCTGAACAATTATGTTCTAGAGAACTACTTTTTCCATCTGGTATGGGACATTGAAGGGCAGTTGGATCGATATCTGCATGCCAAAGTATATTAAATACCTGTCGTGATTGCTCCAGCGTGCCTCTATGAGAGCTACAAATAATAGCCAAATCTTTATCTGTAAGCTCATATCTTTCTAAAGTTCCTGTGGTAATTACAGCTAGAGCTTGAAAAGGTTTGAGGGCAGAACGAATAAAAGCAGAGGTTTCGCAATTGCCTGCTATTAATAAGACACGACCTCGATGATCGCAAACTGTAGCTTCAACTTGATGAACGGATTCAATAATCCCTTCCCGTAATAACTGAACTTCTAATTTTGGTGCTTGATTTTTTTTTCCTCTGGTCATTCGTTTTTGAATTACAAAACAAGAGTATGATGAGTTTATCCCAGAAATAGCCAAATTAGACTACCAATTAATGTCAATCCTGCTAAAGTAAGGAAAGTTTTTTGGAGACGAATAAAAATAGGCTTAATTTCATACAAAACAACTAAGCGATCGCGATCGATCATTGTGCTTGGTTTGAGCCAAGTTTGTCCATCATACCAACCAGACTCCTCATAAAATATTCTGTCTTTTTGCAGACGGTCGTGAACATAAGACCAACCTAAATAAAGTCTAATTAGTACTAAAGCAAGTAGTACTTCTGTACCTGCCATACTGGTCAAGATAAATCGAATTAGGTATTTACTAGGAGAAAAACTAGCAGCAGCAATGGGTGCTGCAATTAACCAACTCCAAAACCCAACCCAAACTAACTTCTTGATATACGTGCTTAATGGTAAAGTTCCCCAACTAAAAAACCAGGAAGTTTTTAACTCTTCATATTCATTTATTGGTCTTTGTTCTGGCGGAACTGGGCAGAAGCTAACACTAGTTTCCCTCATAATTTTTGCTATACTTATCTCGATTTTAAAAGTGGATGCGTTCCGCGTGACCCCAAAACGCTTCTAAATTATAGTATTCTCTGTCTTCAGGAAGAAATATATGAGCAATTACATCTCCATAATCTAATAAAATCCAGTTTCCTTCTGTTTTTCCTTCTACACGAATAGGATTCTGTTGAAATTGCTCAAGAATTTGCTCTTCGATCGCCTCTGAAATGGCTCTAATCTGAGTTTTAGAAAATCCAGTAGCGATCACAAAATAGTCTGCTAGATAAGATACGTCTGACACTTTCAGCAGAACAATATTGGCAGCTTTTTTATCATCAGCAGCTTCAGCAATTGCTCTTGCCAATTGTTCACTAGTTATAAATAAATCAGAATTAGATCTATGTTCTTTGTATATTTCCTTAATTTGGTATTGTTCTGAATTTCCCATTAAAATTTTAGATTTTGGTTACTTTAAGTTACTCTCCATTAGCTTTGCTAGCTATTTATAGCTTTTTTTTTTGCTCATTGTTAATGCCCAGTTGCGTGTCAATATAGTGCGAGGATGAATAATTTTTTTTCTATCTATTAGATATCTTAAGGAATAATCACAGGTTTGTTGTAAGGTTTTATAAAGATTCTTTTCAGCTAGTAAGCGCAGAGAATTAAGTTCAGGATTATCACCTCTATTTGGCTCTAGAGCATCAGCGATAAACACCACGCAACTTAATTTACTCATAGGAGATGAACCCAAAGTGTGATTGCTAATGGCTTCTAATATTTCTGGATCTTTGATGTCAAATTCTTTTCTAGCAATTACTGCACTAACATCGGCATGAAGGAGATGGGGATGATTAGCACAAACTGGATCGATACTAAGTTCTTCTGTTTGGGCAATTGCTAGCAATTTATCAGGAGGAAAAAATTTAGCGAGATCGTGCATTAAGCCAGCCTTAGCTGCTTTGTCTGCGTCAATTTGATGACAGCGAGCAAGATGAATAGACATCTGCTCTACTCCTAAGATGTGTTGCAAACGATGACTAGAAACATTATTAGCCAACCAGTCTAATACGCAGTCACGCATTGCTGCCCAATTCAGATCATGCTCAAATATGCTCATCACTAAAAAAATTATTAGCAAAATGTAATCTAACTATAGCTAGATTAATTTTTCTTATACTTTTATTCTAAGCTACGCTCTGACTACAGAAGCAAATAATTGTTCGTATTTATCTAAAGCTGATTCAAAGGCATAATTTTGCTCAGCATAAGCTCTACCCTTGTTGCCTAATCTAATTAATTTATCCCGATGATTGTATAAATCTTCTACTGATGCTGCTAGAGATTGAGGATCTTCTGGTGGAGTTACAATACCCCCTCCACTTTTATGAATAGCACTAGCTGCTGTTCCTGTAGCTGGAACTGAAGCAATAATGGCTCTTCCACTAGCTAAGAGTACTTGGATTTTAGAAGGCATATTGAAATCAAGTACATTTTTTTTCTGCACTACTAAACCTACATCTGCTGCTGCTAACATTTCAGGGAGTTTTTCTCGTGGTTGAAATGGCAGAAGATGAACATTAGAAGCTCCACATTTAGAACAATAATTTTGTAATCTAGCTAAAGCTTTTTGCTCCCCTACAATAACAACTGCAATATCAGTAATATGTTTTAGGTAAGTAGCAGCTTCGATTACTGTTTCTAAGCCTTGAGTAAGCGCAATATTACCTGAATATAAAACAACAAACTTATCTTCTAAATTATTAACTTGACGAAAGTAGTTATTTTCCCTAGGTAAGGGTTGTATAAAATTAATATCTACCCAATTGGGGATTTCAACTATCTTTTCTAGTGCTACTCCTTTAGCAACTATATTTTTAGTAAACCCATCAGCAATTACACTGATTTTTGTGGCAATTCTATAAGCAAACCTTTCCAGATTTGTGAGTACCTTAATTAATTTTTCATTACTAATTAAACCAACATGGACGGCTGCATCAGGTAAGATATCTTGAAGATTAAGAATTACTGGTGAACCATAAATTCCTCCCAAAAGTGCTGCGGGAATGCATACTGGTAGACCTGGCACTGTTAATAAGATTACATCTGGTCGCCATCCTTTAAGTGCCTGAATTAAGCTGAAAAACATAAAACTAAATTCAAAGCCAATCCGATTTCTTAAATTACGCTCTTTACTTGTCCAGATGTAGGAACGTTGAACTGTTACGCCCCTAATCTTCTCCGTCAGAAAAAACTTACCCTTATACAAAGGATGAATTTCTCCTTCTGGGTACCAAGGCATTGCGGTTAATACCCTAACTTCATGACCTCTTTTTACCATTCCTTCTGCCAATTCAGTCATTAAAGGAGCAATCCCAATCGGTTCTGGATAGTAGTTGTAAGAATAAATAAGAATTCTCATAAATATATTCAGTTCATTTATAAATAGTTAGGGACAATTAATTGTAAAGAAGAAAACAAAAAAATAATCTTAATTTCTTTTTCTTAATAACGGTTATATCATTACCGAAGTTAGACAAGTTTATCTTTTTGTTGTTTTTTTTGTCTTTTTCTATAAAGATAGCTACAAGTTCTAATATAGTTAAAGACCGCTTTAAGTTTCAATTAATTTTTCCTAAATCTTTATTGAAGCCTTGATAAAGTAGACACAAATTACTTAATCTAAAACTTAACCTAAATAAGTAATCGAAGGAACTCAAAAAAATGACTGCTTTACGTAAAATATTAATTACATTTCTATTAGGAATTGTATTATTGATAACCTCCTGTGGGGATCAGTCTGTTTCTCGCTTTGATGATGCTCAACAAGCTAGCACGACTAAAGGCTCTAATGCAGTAGTTGTTGAATCCAAGTCTGGTAGCAGTTTCAATCGTTTTTTCCCTGCTAGCAATAATGAATATGAGCGAGTTTATACTCAAGAGAAAAAAGGTTTTGCTGAAGCAAAGTTAAAACAGAATGGCAAAGAAGTCGCTGTGTTATCCATTTCTGATATCCTCAATAATCCTAGTGCAGCTAATAAGTTTAAGCAAAGTTCAAACGATATTGATGGTTATCCTGCTGTAAATCAAGGAAAAACTGGAACGGCAGTTTTAGTAGCCGATCGATTTCAAGTCAAAGTATTTTCTCGTGATGGCTCCTTTACAGAAGAAGACCGTGAAGCTTGGTTAAGCAGGTTCGATCTCCGTGGTTTGTCTCAACTCGATTAAGTTGACATCTGCTTTGAATGATATGTTCCCGATCTTAATTTGATGCAAACAAGGAGCAAATTTTATGAGTAAACCAATTTTTGAATTGGTAAATGAGTTACCCACTAACAACATTACCGTGATGATGTTGCGATCTCTAGATTTTGTTGTTCCTGGGGAATGGCAAAATATTGTCGGCTTTGAAAATACTATCCGCGAGGTAACAGGAGAAACTGATGAGGAGATGATCCAGCAGATTGGCGATCGCGCTGTGTGGCTTTATAATGATAAATCTCAAGGCTATCAAAGAGCAATGTGGCTCTATCAAACTGTCGATCGTGCAGATAGTGCTTTGGGGACAGCAGCTTTAGCTAATAAAGTAGGCACTAAAATTCCTCTAGTTGGCGGTTTGTTAAACCGAGTTACACCTAATCCTGATAAAGCGCAAGCGATCGATCTAAGTATTAAGTTAGTAGTAGAGTTGGTTGCTTTTTGTCAAATTAATGGTATTCCTGGAGATAGCATCGGTGATTTCGTCGCTGCTCTAGGGGAATATAGTGGAGAGTCTTTGATGCGGATGGCTGCTCTAGTTTGTGTAGATGGTTTAATTCCCTTAGGACCTGATTTTATTCTCAAAGCGGAATCTACTCTTAGCAATCTTAGCCCTAAAGATCTAACCAGTAATCCAACTTTTAGTCGAGTCAGTAAGTTGATACCTGGCAATAATACTGGTAGTCAACTAGATTTTATTGGCAACAGTTTTGATTCAGTTAAAGGATGGATGACTAATTTTGTGAGCGAAAAAGATTTAACTCCCCAAAAAGTTTTAAGTGGATTCAAGGGGTTTATTGAGTTTTCCGACAATAAGTTAGACTATATAGCTGCTTTTTTGGATATGACTACTAATTATTACGAACATACAGGGACACAAACCCTAGCAAATCGCTTAATTGAACGTGCTTTGGCAGAAATCTAGCTTGCTCGTTTTTTCTGAAGAGTATTTTTTCCTCATCAGTAAACAATTACGACGATTGGGTAGGCTAAGGTATTGCATTTCATCAGTTAATCTTTTCATGAATTGCAGTCCTCTGCCTCCTTCTTTTTCTAAAGGAGAACTACTAAGATCGGGGCTTGCTTTCAATTTTGCCTTTAAATCAAAAGGTTTACCTCGATCCCAAATTCTCATTTCGAGAAAATTATTAAATAACTTAACTTCTAAATCGATGGGAGTAGTAGTAGGTAAATCATAATGAGCATGGCGAACAGCATTGGTAAAGCCTTCAACTAAAGCAACTTCGCATTGCCAGCCAGTTTTTTGGGGTAATGAAGGAAATATAACAGTTTCAAACCATTGCAAAACATCTTTTAGGGCTTCTAACTCGGTTTTGACTCGAAGGTGAAAATGCTGAAGTTCTCTCTCTTTTCTCATTCAAACAATATTTTTAATGATGATAATAAAAATTGATTAATAAATCCTCTTACTCCTCTCAAGAGCTTAGTATTATTATGACTAAGTTTTTTAAAATTTTTCATCAAGTTCTTACATAAATTAATCTTGATGCAATTTATCTAAGTATATATACGGACTAGCCTAAAGATTGACTACATTGCACCACTATCTTTATTAAAAACAAGGACAATGGTTTTGAAAATTAGTTTTAAATCATATATCAAGCTCCAGTTTTGTTGATAGCGTAAGTCAAGTTTAATTACATCCTCAAAATCTCGGACGGTGGAACGACCATTAACTTGCCATTCTCCAGTCATACCTGGTTTAACATTTAAACGTTGCCATTGAGGAACTTGATACTTAGCAACTTCATCTGGAGTAGGTGGGCGAGTACCCACCAAACTCATATCCCCTTGCAGCACATTCCAAAACTGAGGTAATTCATCAAGACTAGTGCGACGGAGAAACCGACCAACTTTGGTAATACGAGGATCATTATCATTTTTAAAAAATGCTCCACTAGCCTGATTTTCAACTTTCGACTTCTGTGCTTCTGCGTTTTGACACATAGATCGAAACTTCCAAATTTCAAATCTTTTTCCCAACCAACCACAACGAGTTTGATGGAAAAAAATTGGACCTGGACTATCTAATTTAATCGCAATGACGATGGGTACAAAAATGAGACTAGTAATGACTAAACCAACTAAAGCACCAACAATATCAATTAATCTTTTTACCCAAGAGCGGACTGAAGGATGAGTTTCTGGTTGATGATTTTCAGACCATTTTTCTGCAGATTTAATTTGTAAAATATCCGCTAATCCTGTCATTGATAAAACCGCCATAACAGGAGGCTGGACTTGTTCTAGAACTAAGTCTGTGTTTTTAGCTTGAGCAGTTTTGAGATTATTGACTAAAGCCCCAATCCCACTACTATCTATGAATTGTGTCTGGCTACAATCGAGAATAATTTGCTGGGGGGGAGAATCTACTTCTTCTAATAATTGAGAACAAGTTTGTTTAAAAGCAACTGCTTCTAGTACTGTCAAACGTTCCGGTAATTTTATTACTGGATTGTCTTGAGAATAAGACAAAGGGAAGCACTTTTCTAAATTTTGCTCACTCATCAATTAATGGCACTTAAATTGGGCATCTTAACTATCCCCGATCTATTATATTTAATCAATGTTTTCTACAAGGAAGTTTAATAGCGATTATCTCTTCTGTTAATGGGTTCTCTTCCAGATTTCATATTAGCTTTTGCTTTGGCAGCACTGCGTTTAAGAGATTGTAATCTTTCTTCGTATTTTTTACGTTGACGACGATTGGGAGTTTGTTCGATCAAAGTTTTTAAGGCACTGCCAAGACTTTTGTAGGCATTGGGTAGAGTATAGCCAAAACGAGTAGCCAGCATAATCGCTTTCTCGTCTGCTTCCATTGCGTCTATGAGAGTTTTTTCCCCGTTATTTTTTTGCCACAATCTGTAACCAGAAATCCCGCAGAGGGCTAAAGCTAGTAGAAGTAACAAGCCATCTTGAACCCAAAGCTCGCCTACTGCACCCCCTAAACCAATAGCTAAAGCTGCCATTTCCCATCCCTCTCTGGGTATGGTATCGTTTTGAATTTGGGCTACTTCATGCCAGAAGAGGAGGTTGCGTTGATCGATCGCGAGATTATCCCATTTAGCTAGATCGATTTGAATTTCAATTTCGTCTTTACCAATTTCTTCGCAGCGAATTAAAGGAGGATTTACTTCTGTTGTTCCTTCTACGATGACCCAACTTTGTAGTTCTGGAGGTAGCAGGGTTTTTAAACGTCGAAGTTCACTAATTTCTGCTCTAGCTGAAGAGGCTGCATAACTCATAAGCTGTATTAATTTTATAGGCTAGTGATCAATTTATTTTTTTGCTTTTCTTATCATATCGAAATTTTATCTATTTCCTTAATACTTTGGTTCTAGAGAATTCCTGGATAAACTGTAATAAAAATAACTAAAGGAAACAGCAAATATGACTAGAAAAACGAGTAGTAATTTAACTTATATTAGTTATTTTAGCTTAGGTGTAATTATTTCTTTATGGTCAACGATCGCTCCCCGAATAGCTAATGCTCAAGCAACAATTAATAATGAAGCTATTAATGGTTTGGCACAGGTTAATCTGTTTCAGGCAATAGTTCTTGGGTTTGTCCAAGGAATGACAGAATTTATTCCTATCAGTAGTACTGCTCATCTTAAAGCTGTTCCTGTCTTTTTAGGTTGGGGCGATCCTGGGGTTGCTTTTTCGGCAGTAATTCAGTTAGGAAGTATTGCTGCTGTCTTGTGGTACTTTTGGTCTGATTTGAGCCAAATTACCACAGGTATGTTTAAAGCAATTAGTAAGTCTAATTATGAATCACAAGATTTTTGGTTGGCTATGGGTATTGCTGCCGGTTCAATTCCTATTATTGTCTGTGGATTAGCGATTAAAATCTTTGTTCCTGATTTCGATAATTCCCCCATTAGAAGTATGAGCGCGATCGCCATCGCTTCAATTGTTATGGGTTTATTATTAGCTTTGTCAGAAAAGATAGGGACTCATAAACGTGATTTTAGCAGTTTAACAGCAAAAGATGGCATAATAATCGGTTTTGCTCAGGCTATGGCTATTATTCCCGGATGTTCTCGTTCTGGTTCGACAATGACTGCGGGTTTGTTTATTAATTTGGATCGGGCAACAGCAGCCCGATTTTCTTTTTTGTTAGGAATTCCGGCGATTACTTTGGCTGGAATAGTAGAATTAAAAAGTGCTTTAGAGACAGGATTCGATGGTTCGGGATTAGTACCTCTAATGGGGGGCATAATCTCTTCAGCAGTATTTTCTTATTTGGCGATCGCTTGGTTGATAAAATTCTTACAAAGAAGAAGTACTTGGGTATTTGTTTGGTATAGATTAGGATTTGGGATTTTTATCTTATTTGCGCTTTCTTTAGGATGGATTAGTTAAAGTTTTGGTATTGATAACAAGTTAAACTTATTGCTCAAATGGTCGATCGACTTCCTTCAAAGCAAAGCCAGTTTCAATGGCAACAAGCTCAACAAATTCTAGGACTGCTATCATCTTTAAGCTATAGTTCTGAAGCATTAGATAGCTATTTACAAGAAATCGCCTGTGGTGTTAGCCAATTGCTGAATTTAGATTGGTCTGTGGTTACTTTTTGTTGGGCAGATAAAGAAAAAATAATGGCTAGCAGTGTGGATTTGGGGGAAGGAGAAGCAGTTTATTCTTTGCATGGTACTTTAACTAATACTGTTTTTAGCACAGGGAAAACTTTACGAGTTGAAGATACTCAAACCCAGACTCAATACGGTCGACCTCCTACAGGATATCGTTCCTATTTGGGAGTACCTTTACGAACACCTCAGGGAAAGACAATGGGAACAATTTGTTCTTTTTGTCTTCAGCCACGCCATTTTAGCGAAGAAGAGTTGAGAACTGTTGAGTTATTTGCCGAACGAGCAGCGATCGCTATTGATAACTACAATCTATATCAGCAACAAAAAGATTTTAATCAGGCTTTGGAAAAAGAGGTGTCACTCCGTACCGAACAATTAAAAGCAACTCAAGCTAAATTAATTGAAAAAGAAAAATTAGCTGCTATCGGTCAATTTGCTTCAATGATTGTGCATGAGATTCGCAATCCAGTAACTACAATTGTGATGGGTTTAAAAGCTCTCAATCAACTTAAACTTGAGCAAAGAAACCGCCTCAGACTATCTTTAGCATTAGAAGAAAGCGATCGTCTTTTAAAGCTCTTAAAAGAGATTCTTCTTTATGCTAAACCCCAACTACTCGAATTAGAAGCAATAGATTTAGATCTTTTTTTGGCTGAAATTCTGTTGGGTTTACGACAAATGCCTATGGCTTCAGAACGAGAGATTAGATTAATTCCTCTCCAAAAGCAAGTAAAAATTAAAGCAGATAAAAATAAGCTCAAGCAGGTAATCATTAATCTTGTCCAAAATGCCTGTGAAGCAATTACTCCAGGAGAAGTAGTCACTTGTCGTGTAACAAGAGATGACAACCCTAAATATATTCGCTTTAGCATTCATAATTGGGGTAATCCCATTCCTGAAGAAATATTACCTAAATTGAGTGAACCTTTTGTGTCTAATAAATCAGGTGGAACAGGGTTAGGCTTAGCAATTGTTAAGCAAATCGTTAATGCCCATCAAGGTATTTTATCGATTCAGTCTAATTTAGTTGAGGGGACAACTATCAGTTTTACCCTTCCTGTTTAATCCCAATAGAAGATAAGTTAATTCAAAATTTATAATACAAAGATGAGTCAAGCTTCTGTTCAGCCAGCCAAAATTAGTAGAGTATTACCTGATTCGATCGGGTCAGAAATTGGATTTGAAGTAGGAGATGCGATTGTCTCTATTAATGGTACTCGTCCCCGTGATTTAATTGATTATCAGTTTCTTTGTGCGGATGAATATTTAGAATTAGAAGTTATCGATGCTGCGGGCAAGACTCACGGTTTAGAAATAGAAAAAGACTATGATGACGATCTTGGCTTAGAATTCGAGACGGCTTTATTTGATGGCTTGATTCAGTGTAATAACCATTGTCCTTTTTGTTTTATCGATCAACAACCCCCAGGAAAACGAGCCAGCCTCTATCTCAAAGACGATGACTATCGCTTAAGTTTTCTCTATGGCAGTTACCTTACTTTAACTAATCTGACAGAAAGAGAATGGCAACGTATTGAGCAGATGCGGATTTCTCCTCTTTATGTCTCTGTTCATGCTACTGAACCAGAAGTAAGAACTCGCTTACTGAAAAATCCCCGCGCGGGACAAATCATGGCTCAGTTGCAATGGTTTCAAGAAAGGCGTTTACAAATTCACGCTCAAGTTGTTGTCTGTCCTGGGATTAATGATGGAGTACATTTAGAAAGAACTTTATTGGACTTAGCTTCTTTTCACGCGCAAGATATTCCTGCTGTAGCTTCTGTGGCAGTTGTGCCTGTGGGTTTAACTCGTTTTCGCCCTCCAGAAGATGAATTAATTCCTGTCAGTAAAGAAAAAGCAGCCGAAGTAATTAGACAAGTACAGGCTATACAAGTCAAATTTCAGCAGCAATTTGGGAGTAATGTTGTTTGGTTAGCTGATGAATGGTTTCTCATTGCTAGACAAGATTTACCCCCAGAATCTCACTATGAAGATTATCCACAAATTGGTAATGGGGTTGGTTCAATTCGTCTCTTTATCAAACAATTTCAATCAATTGCCCAGCAAATGTTACCTCCTCGGATCGATCGACCTCGTAATTTAACTTGGGTGGTGGGAAATGCGGTGGAACATGCTTTTCAGCCCTTAGTGCAGCAATTAAACCAAGTAGAAGGATTAACAGTTAATTTGGCTGCTGTGCGTAGTGAATATTGGGGACAAGAAATTACCGTCACTGGTTTATTAACAGGACAGGATTTATTAGCAGGATTATCAGGACAAGATTTGGGAGAAGGTATTTTATTACCAGCTTTGATGTTAAAACACGATGAAACTAAATTTCTTGATGATATGACAGTAGAAGAAGTAAGTCAGCAATTAAATTTACCTATTTTTCCTATTGTCGGAGTAGAGCAACTGATTGAAACCTGTACCCAAGAACCGCTAATGCCAAATTCAGTTTAGATATGATTAAGACGACGAATATTGAGAATATCACTCATGTTTCTAATTCTATTGAGAATATATTCAAATTGTTGTCGATCGCGAATATCAATACTCAAAGAGATTAACGCTGGTTTACCATAGCTAGTTTTTACCCCTGCATTCCGCACATTGATATTTTGATCGCTAAGACGTGCCAGTATGTCTTTAAATACTCCTACTCGATCGAGTGCTTCAATTTGAATATCTACAGGATAGGTAAGGGGTCGTCCTTGCTCGTCAATGGGATTCCAATTAACTGGTATTAAGCGTTCTCCCGATACTTTCTCTACATTTTCGCAACCTTGGCGATGAATAGAAATACCTCTAGCACTACGAGTTACAACCCCAATAATTGGTTCGCCAGGAAGAGGTTTACAACAACCAGCTAAATGGTATAAAAGTCCTTCTACTCCAGCAATAGGAGACTTACTACCACTAGTGGGTAAATCTCTAATTGGGCTAGATGGACTATATTCTGGTTCAGACTCTGGCTCAACTTCTTCTACAGGCTGTAGTTTTTTAACTTCATCTCGTAGACGATTGACAACCTGATTGAGAGTAATTTCGCCGTAACCTAAAGCAGCCAATAAATCTTCTACACTTTGATAATTACAACGTTGAGCAGTTAATTGCATCTGTTCGGATTTGAGGAGAGCATCTAAGCCACTTTTGCCCAGTTCTTTTTCTAATAATTCTCGTCCCCGACTAATATTTTCATCACGGTGCGATCGCTTGAACCATTGACGAATGCGGTTACGGGCAGTAGGAGTGACCACAAAATTAAGCCAATCTATACTAGGATGGCTATTTTTCTGAGTGATAATTTCCACAATATCACCATTTTGTAAAGGACGGTCTAATACTGACCAATTACCATTTACTCTTGCTCCTTTCATATGATTGCCTACTTCAGTATGGATACGATAGGCAAAATCTACAGGAGTCCCTCCTTGGGCTAGGACAACTACATCTCCATCAGGAGTAAAAACATAAACGTCATCTTCAAAAAGATTATCCTTAAGACTATCAATATATTCTTGAGCATCTTTGAGGTCTTGTTGCCATTCTAGTAATTGCCGTAACCAAGTAAATTTTTCATCTTCTGAATTAATATAAACTTCACTCGCACCACTTTCTTTGTATTTCCAATGAGCAGCAATACCATATTCGGCAATATGGTGCATTTCTAGGGTACGAATTTGTACTTCTAAAGGACGACCATTAGAACCAACAACAGTGGTGTGTAGAGACTGGTAACGATTGGGTTTAGGTAATCCAATATAGTCTTTAAATCTGCCTGGGATCGGTTTAAAAGCATCATGAACTACGGCTAAAGCCCGATAACATTCCTCATTGGTTTCCACAATAATTCTAACCGCAGCAATATCGTAGATTTCATTAAACTCTTTTTGCTGCCGTTGCATTTTATGATAAATGCCGTAGAGGTGTTTTGGTCTTCCTTTCAGTTCAAAAATATTAATGCCTAATTTTTCTAAGCGCGATCGCAATAGTTCTGTTACTTGATCTATTCTGGCTTCGCGATCGGCTCTTCTTTCTGCTACTAGTTCCTGTATTTGGCGATAGGCATCTGACTCCAGATATTTAAAGCATAAATCCTCTAATTCCCATTTAACTCGACCTATACCCAAACGATTGGCTAAAGGAGCAAATATTTCTTTTGTCTCTAAAGCAATACGCTCTTGCTTTTCTGGTTTGAGGTGTTCGAGGGTACGCATATTATGCAAGCGGTCTGCCAACTTGACCACAATAACGCGGATATCTTTCGCCATAGCCAAAAACATACGGCGAAAATTCTCTGCTTGGCGTTCAGTTTTACTAGAAAAGTTAAACTTAGATAGTTTGGTTACTCCTTCTACCAACTGGGCTACTGGCAAGCCGAAACGTTCTTCTATTTCTGCCAAGGTAACATCCGTATCTTCTACCACATCATGAAGAAAGCCAGCAGCAATCATAGCACTATCTCCACCCAAATCTCTTAATAAGCTGGCTACAGCTACTGGGTGGGCAATATAAGGTTCTCCAGATTTGCGATATTGACCTTCATGCAAGTCATAAGCAAAATTAAAAGCACGACAGATCAGATTTCTATCTTCCGAGGGATCGCTATCTGAATGCTTATCAATTAAACATTCTTGTAACCAAGGAGGAAGATCGAGGCTATAATTTGGATGGTCAACAACAGGGGTGGCAGTCATACAAGAACCAGTGAGTAAAGTTACAAAGGAAGAATCTGGAATGATTTTACTGATTGTACCTATCTTTTCAGTTTAATGATGAGTATATTTAGGAATATATTTTTTAGTTTAGTCAGCTTACTTTTTATTCAAAGTTCCCTATATAAATAAGCAAACCTCAATATTGATTGCTCAATACAAAGGTAAAATTGAATAATAGCCACACAAGACTAATTGAAAAAGTCAAGCTATCTTAGCAAAATTTTATCTTACTTATTAAAATAATGTTATCTATGGCACATAGTCAAGCTTATCAGGAATTTTTGACTCTATTAGAAAAACTTAATGATGATTTTTTCTCCGTTGAAGATGAGATAGATATAAAATCATTGCAAAAGCAGTTTCAGACCATTAAAGCGTTTTTTCAGCAACAAATTGTAAGTTTAGCTGCTCCACAATTAGATGAAGCGATCGCTACTCGCTGGCAATCTCTGCAAACAGAACTATATCGAGAGTTTAGATTACTGGATACAGATATACTATTTTTAATTTCTTCGCGTCAGACAGAAACAAGATCTCAACGACTCAAGTCAGTACGCGATCGTCTGGAGAGAATAGTAGGCTATTCTACTGCAATTAATAGTTGTCTTACAACTCAGTAGTAAGTATTAAGTAGTAATTAGTAAATAGATAATAAACTACAAGTCGGGAATAGGATTACCATAATTATTACCTACGTAAAAATTTCCCAATCATGAATATTGCTAACAACATTACAGAACTTATTGGTCGTACTCCTCTCGTCCGCCTCAACAATATCCCTGCTAGTGAAGGTTGCGTGAGTCAAATTGTCGTGAAATTAGAAAGTATGAACCCTGCTGCTTCAGTTAAAGACCGAATTGGGGTTAATATGATTAACTCTGCGGAAAAAGCAGGATTGATTACTCCAGGCAAAACTATCTTAGTTGAGCCTACTTCGGGTAACACTGGAATTGCTTTGGCAATGGCTGCTGCTGCTAAAGGATATCAACTCATCTTAACTATGCCCGAAAGTATGAGTATCGAGAGAAGGGCAATGTTAAAAGCCTATGGGGCTAAGTTAGAATTGACCCCAGCACCAGCAGGAATGAAAGGAGCAATAAACAAAGCACAGGAACTGCTAGACAGTATTCCCAACGCCTATATGCCTCAACAATTTAATAATCCTGCCAATCCAGAAATCCACCGCAAAACTACAGCAGAAGAAATTTGGACAGATACCGACGGGAAAATAGATATTCTTATTTCGGGAGTAGGAACAGGGGGAACAATTACAGGAATAGCTGAAGTTATTAAACAACGTAAACCAGAGTTTAAAGCGATCGCTGTAGAACCTACGGATAGTCCTATCCTATCTGGTGGTAGTCCTGGAGGTCATAAAATTCAAGGTATTGGCGCGGGGTTTGTCCCGGAAGTCCTGAGAGTAGATTTGATTGATGAGGTAATTACCGTAACTAATGACGAAGCCTTTACTTATGGTCGTCGTTTAGCTAAAGAAGAAGGTTTACTTTCAGGTATATCTTCTGGTGCTGCTCTTTGTGCTGCGCTTAAAGTAGGTAAAAGACCAGAAAATAAGGATAAACTGATTGTCATGATTCAGCCTAGTTTTGGCGAACGCTATCTAAGTACTCCTTTATTTCAAGATTTAGAATCAGAAAAACAAGTAGTAACAGTGTAAATCTGTAGGGGCGAATGACCATTCGCCCACATATCAGAGGATATCTGAAAAGTTGTATTCAGTCTGGCTTTTTGATGAGGTAAGACATTAACAGGTTGGATACTTCTTGCTCAAACTGACTATCGCTAACAAATTGTGGGTGTTCAATAACTGCGGAATGGCACAAAGATTCTACTGTACGATTAATAATAAATATAGTCATTTCTATATTTTGAGGTCGAAGACGATCGCGATCGAAGAGAGCGAACCTCTCGCGCCATCGTTCGAGATATGCCCGTAATAATTCTGTAATTTGTTCATCTGTCTTTTGCATCTGTTGTTGCGATCGCTCTGAATAAGGAATTTCTTCGCTTAAGACTTGATGTAATCGTGGATTGATAGCATGAACAGCTATTACTGCTTTTACTAGTTCAGGAATTGCTATTTCGGGAGGGGAATCAAATAAATGATTAAATTTTGCTGCTAATAATTCAGCTATTTCCTTGGAATGCTCTTCTCTTAAAGCAACTATCAGGGATTTTTTGTTGGGGAAGTATTGATATAAAGAGCCAATACTGACTCCTGCCCGCTCTGCAATCAGATTAGTGTTGGTTTTGTCGTAGCCTTTCTCTGTCAAAATATGAGTTGTTGCTTCTAAGATCGCTTCAACAGTTAGACGAGAACGTTCTTGTTGTGGCAGTTTGCGGGGTTTTAGGGAACATTTGGATGGCATTAAATTATCTCAATCAAAAGCGAGTTGTCAATACGAGTAATTACTCATATTATTGATTGTACGAGTTATTGCTCAGATTTTAGTGAGGCTTTATGAATTTAACTGACTACTGTTTACTGATAACTGTTCATTCTTCACTCAAAAGCGCGATCGCCTCTTCACACCAATCAATCCAATTACTTTCATAGCGAATACCACAACGCAAAGTTAGATAACTACATTTTTGTTCATAAGATAATTGAGCAACGTCAGAAAATTTTTCTTTAGCTATCTCTTTGTAGTGTGATAACTGTTGTGCATGAACTTGACTACGACGTTTAATTTCTTGCAGAATAACCGATTTTGGTAATAATTTGGCTGCAATAACTTTAACTAGTAATTCTTCTCGCACTGCCATCGGTTCGGAAGGTTCTACTAGCCAATCTTTGAGTATTTCTATCCCTTTATCTGTTATTTGATAGAGTTTTTTATCAGGACGACCTTCTTGCGGAATAATTTCCGAGACGATCGCACCTTCTTTTTCTAATTTACCTAATTCCCTGTATATCTGCTGTTGGCTTGCTTGCCAATAACATTTAATACTTTGGGAAAATTTCTTCCACAGATCGTAACCACTGTAAGATTCAGTTCCTAATGCTGCCAAAATTGTGTGTGCTAGTGCCATTTCCGTAATCGATTATTTGTAGTTGTAGGGGCAAGGCAATGCCTTGCCCCTACAACAAAAAAATTTGCTTGACATATTCAATAAATTGAGTATACCATTTTTTTATATACAACTTGTTGAATAAAAATAATTGTATATCAAATAACTGTTTTTATCTGCTATGAAGTCATGAATCAGCAATCTATCTCAGAATTTCTGGAACAAGAACAATCAGATGAAATGACTGAACAACGAGACATACAAGCTTTGGATCGAACCTCCAAAAATACTACCAAAATTACGCCCACTCAAGAGAAAGAATCTCCGTTGTTACTCAAACAGAAAAATTCTCTCCAACTAAAAACATGGCAAATAGTTTCAGCGAGTTTACTTCTGTTACTAACTGGTGTGGGCATAGGCAGATTTGAGCGGGATCGAGCTTCTACACCAATACAAACGACAACTCAAGTCAATCCACTTCCTGTTGAGACAACCCAGATTCAATTAGTTAAGACTTATCAAACAGTACAAAGCTATACAGGGGAAGTTGTGGCAATGCGTACTAGTGAAATTGGTTTTGAGCGTGGTGGTAAATTAGTAAAAGTTTTAGTAGATGAAGGCGATCGCGTTCCAGTAGGAACTATCTTAGCCCAATTAGATACCAGTAATCTCGCAGCACAGCGTCAGTCTTTAATCGCTCAAAAAGCACAAGCAGAAGCCAGATTAGCAGAACTTACCAACGGTGCGAGAAGCGAACAGATCGCAGCAGCATCCGCAACAGTTAGAGATTTAGCCAAACAATTAGAATTAGAAAAACTAAAAAGCGATCGCCGACAATACCTTTATGCTGAAGGGGCAATTTCTAAGGAACAATTAGATGAAGTTGCTTTTAACTCCCAAGCATTATCGGAACGCCTCAATAATGCTCAAAGTAATCTGGCTGAATTACGCAATGGGACTCGTTATGAGCAAATAGCAGCACAAAAAGCAGTCGTTGACCAATTATCGGCGCAAATTACCGATTTAGAAATTACTATTGCCAAAAGCACGCTGAAAGCTCCCTTTTCTGGCTCGATCGCTCTACGTTATTTTGATGAAGGGACAGTAGTTGAGACAGGTAATCCTATTGTCCGTTTAGTAGAAGATAATAACCCAGAAGTAAAAATAGGCGTACCTATTAATGTCGCTAGGGAATTGACATTAAGAAGTCAGCAACAAGTAGAAATTGATGGAAAAACTTATCCAGCTACAGTAAAATCTGTCTTACCAGAAGTCGATCCAGCTACTCGCACTCGTACAGTTACCTTACAGCTACCATCAACTGCCAATGTTTCCCCTCAACAAATTGCTCGTTTACCAATAACTCAAACCACTGCTACCGAAGGCTATTGGCTACCAGTAACAGCTTTAGTCAAAAGCGATCGCGGTTTATGGTCATGTTATGCTGTCGTTGCAGCAGATGATGGTAACTCTAAGCGAGTCGATCGTAGATTAGTTGAAGTATTAGAAACTGACGGTGAAAGGGTTTTAGTAAGAGGAACACTTAAAAAAGGAGACATCATAGTTACTGATGGTACACAAAGACTTGTTCCAGGGCAATTGGTTAGTTATTAATTGGAAATGAATAATTGACAATTGACAATGGATAATTAACGAATATTGCTCTCTAAAGGACAGCTAAATAATGAGGTGAGAAAATGAACAATACTACCGAAAAAAACGGAGTAAAAGTTGGTGCTACTGCTATTATTTGGGCTTTTGCTACAGGAATGATGGCTATTTGTATTCCTCTAGTTTCTATATCTCGAAGCGGTATTTTTTTGCCATTAGCCATAGTTTGGGGAGTTAGTGCCAGTACAGCTATAATTTGGCGCAGTGATAATCAAAAAGCAGTTGAATTGTCTAGCAATTTACAGCAAATGGAACAAAGAATCAGAGATTTAGAAACTATTTGTAGTAGTGAAGATTTTGATGCTCAGAAGAAATTTAAACAGCTAGATAGCTAAGGCGATCGCAATTTATTAATACTATTATCAACAATTTTCTATTCAGTCGAAAATAAAAGGAGAATTCGATTGTGAGAAATCTCATCAATGTTTCAGAATTACAAGAAGTATCAGAAACTCTTTTAATTACGGTTTATTTAAGAAACCTGGAAACTAAAAGAGAAGACGGACTTATTAAAGATGATAAATCCGTTGAAATTGTAGATAGTATTCATTACGATATCCAGGTATATCAAAAACAAATGCCTCCTTTAAATGGGGAGTTGACAATTTAAAAGAAATAGAAACCTGGGATAAAGGCATTCAATTAGTTAATCAATGGTCTTACTTTGACAGACACAAAAGTAGATTGGGATTACTCGGATTACTAAGATATATTCCAATATTGAGACAACCATCACAAATAGGTAATTTGCGAATTGTTTGAGAGAAATAAAAATTATAACTAAAAACTGAACGGGCGGTTCGCGAACCGCCCCTAATAAGAACCAATGACTAATAACTAATAACTAATTATGTTTACTCTATTTTATCGCAACGTCCGCTTACTAATTCTTACCATTATTCTAATTTTTGTTTGGGGTATTTCTTCCTATTTCACTTTACCAAGATTAGAAGACCCAGAATTAGTTTCTCGTTTTGCTATAGTTAAAACTTTTTTTCCTGGTGCTGATGCCAAAAGGGTAGAAGCTTTAGTAACAGAAAAACTGGAAGATAAACTCACAGAAATTGAGGAGATTGATAGCTATAGTTCTACTTCTCGTGCTGGTAGTTCAATTATTAATATCGATCTACAGGATACTGTTAGTAAACAAGAAGTCGATTCAGTTTGGGCAAGAGTTCGGAATAAACTAGATGAAGTTCGTAACGAACTACCTGCTAATATTACTGAACCAGAATTAGAAGAAGGTAAAGTTAAAGCCTATGCTTTGATTGCTGGTTTAACTTGGCAGCAAGAAGATCAGCCCAATTATGGAATTTTACGTCGTCAAGCAGAAGTTTTCAAAGAACGTTTAGAACGAATATCGGGAACAGAAGAAGTAGAAATTTTTGGCGATCCAGATGAAGAAATTGTCGTCGAAATTAATCCTCAAGCTTTGGCTAGTTACAATCTAACAGCAAGAGAATTATCACAACAAATTGCTCAAAGTGATAGCAAAATTGCTGCTGGACAATTACGTAGTAATGATAATAACTTACTAATTGAAGTCGCAGGAGAATTAGATACTTTAGCTAGAATTAGACAAATTCCGATTAATTTTGGTAGTGGAGGGCAATTTGTCTTTTTAAAAGATATTGCAACTATCCGTAAGGGAATTACTGAACCAGCAACGGAACTAGCTTTGATTGATGGTTATCCTGGTATCTCGATCGCGGTTCATGTAGAATCAGGACAGAGACTGGATGTTTGGTCACAAGCAGCACAGCAGAAGATAGCTGAGTTTCAGTCAGAATTACCCAGCAGTATTGGTTTACCGATTATTTTTAATCAAAGTAATTATGTTGAGGCAAGGTTAAATAGTTTAATTTTAAATCTTTTACTCGGTGCAGCCTTAGTATTTATCACAACAGTTGTGATGATGGGTTGGCGTAGTGCTTTGATAGTCGGATCGGCGTTACCTTTATCAGTACTGATGGTGTTTGGTTGGATGAATTGGTTAGATATTCCTCTCCACCAAATGTCTATTACAGGTTTAATTGTGGCATTGGGTATTTTAATTGATAATGCGATCGTCATGGTTGATGAGGTTACTGGAAGATTGCGAGATGGGGAGCAGGGGAGAAGGGGAGACACGGGAGACACGGGAGACACGGGGGACTGGGAGACACGGGAGAATTATGTTACTTCTAAAGCTGCTATTACTAATAGTATTAAGACTTTAGCAATTCCTTTGTTGAGTTCAACTCTAACTACTGTTTTAGCTTTTTTACCCATCGCCTTGTTACCTGGCAGTACAGGGGAATTTGTGGGGACAATTGCTATTACTGTGATTGTTGCTGTTTCTTGTTCTCTATTTATTTCCCTAACAATTATTCCCGCCTTGACTGCTAAGTTACATCGAATGTCTTCTAAATCTCTCCGAAAAGAAGAGATCGATCGTTCCCTCTCTTCTCAGGAGAGGGTTAGGGAGAGGTGGGAATCCAGAATTACAGATGAAAAAAACAATACATCAATTTCTCCATCAGGATGGTTGCAAAATGGTATTTCTATTCCTGTGGTGACTCGACTATATCGACGCACTATCAAATGGTCAACCGCCAAACCTGTTTTGTCAATCTTGCTCGCTTTATCAATACCAGTTATCGGTTTTATTCAAGCTGGCAGTCTCGAACAACAATTCTTTCCTGCTGCCGATCGAGATCAACTCCAAATTGAACTAGAATTATCTCCATCAGCTTCTTTGGCACAAACTCAAACTATAATTAAACAAATTCGCCAACAAATAATTACTTATCCAGAAGTAAAAGACGTTCACTGGTTATTAGGTAGCAATATTCCCCGTTTCTACTACAATTTGACTGGAGGAAAAGACCAACAAGCTAATTATGCTCAAGCTTTAGTACAATTGAATGCTCTTAACTCTAGTGCCATAACTCAAAAGTTGCAAAGTGAACTAGATAAAGCTTTTCCCTCAGCGAGAATTATTGTCAGACAGTTAGAACAAGGCCCTCCTTTTGATGCACCTATTGAAATGCGGATTTATGGTTCTAATTTGGAAACCTTACAATCTTTAGGTGAAAACGTCAGACAAACTTTAGTGCAAATACCAGATGTTACTCATACCCGCGCTAGTTTAGCGGAGATCCAACCACAACTACAATTACAATTAGATGAAGAACAAGCCCGTTTAGCAGGTTTAGACCGTACCAGTATTGCCCAGCAATTGGATTTTACCTTAGAAGGCGCGGTAGGTGGTTCAATTTTAGAAGCAACCGAGGAATTACCTGTTAGAGTACGTTTAGGCGATCGTGCTAATTTAGCTCAAATCTCTTCTTTAGATTTACTCACAACCTCTTCTAGTCTAAATAGTAATCAGAATAATTCTCTTACTGCTGTTCCTCTTTCTTCTTTAGGTAAAGTTCAAGTCAAACCAGAACTAGCCCAAATTACCCACTACAACGGACAAAGAGTGAATACCATTCAAGGATTTCTGAAGGCAGGAGTATTACCAACAGAAATTTTAAGTCAATTTCGAGCTAAGTTAGCCAATAACAATTTTGACTTACCTCCTGGCTATACCTTTGAATTCGGTGGAGAGGAGGAAGAAAGAAGTGATGCCATAGGTGGTTTAGTTTCTACAGTAGGTGTCATAACAGTTGTGATGATAGCAACCTTAGTTCTTTCCCTTGGTTCATTCCAACTAGCGGGTATGATCGGTATAGTTGCGATCGCCTCTGCTGGTTTGGGTATATTCTCCGTCTGGCTATTTGGCTATCCTTTTGGCTTCAATCCCATTATCGGGACAGTTGGTTTAATTGGTGTGGCGGTAAATGACTCGATCGTAGTTTTAAGTGCTATTTCTCATCATCCAGTCGCTAAAACAGGCAACCCCAAAGCTATCCAAGAAGTAGTCTTACATTCAACTCGCCATGTCCTCACTACTACCTTAACTACTGCTATCGGTTTTGTTCCCCTACTCCTATCTGGTGGTGAATTCTGGCCTCCTTTAGCGATCGCGATCGCTGGTGGGGTAGTTGGTGCAACTCTTCTGGCTCTTTATTTTATACCTTCTGCTTATTATTTACTTAAATCGCGATCGCGCTTTCAGGTTTATCACAACTCGTCAACTGCTTGTAAAACCTCTGTGTAAAGCTGTTCATCAATCCAAAAGCCGACTTGCTTGATTAAGGTATCGAGCAACGGTTTTACTTCTTGAATCAAGTTTTTGCGTTTGGCAGCAATTAAGATACCTAATACCCCTGTAACTCTTAGTCCTAATCTTATCGCAGCGTTTCTACCCAGTCGTTCATCTATAAGAAGTCGATCTGCATCTAACTCTACAGCTAATGCGATCGCTTCAGCTTCACCAGGATCGAGTTCATGGCTTAATGTATTTACAAGGGTGAGATCGGTTGTTGATTGAATTTTAATCCAGTTTAGGGTAGGTACAACTGTAGCACTGACATCAGTATTACCAACATTGGTTATTTCTTGAAACACAGTGTTGGGAATCACTATTTCATCATAGAGTTGACGAAGCAGATCGAGTTGACCAATAGTGGAAAGGTAAAATATGGGTGAAGTATTACTGACAACAATCATCGCCAGTCGTTTGCCTCTAAAGTTTTTAGATCTTCTCTAAATTCCTCAACGCCATAATGAATAGGAATTTTACGGCTGCCTAAGATACGCTGAAATTCAAGCTGATTCAAATTGGCAAATTGGCTAGCTGTACCCAAAGTAATTTTCTCTTGCTGAAAAAGAAGAATAGCAATTTCTAACTTTAACTCAGCCTCAGAAATATGTGCTGTTTGCAAAAATTCATCAGGAATAACTAAACTCATTGCTTTAACCTCCTAAATACCTCAAGATTATAATTTAGCTAAGATCGATAATATTTGGAGGTAGTTGAGCATCAATCCAAATCTTCATGCAGTTAGTCTGGGAAAATCAGTCCGTCGTGCTGCAAAAATCAAACAAGCTTGAATATCTTCTAACTCTAAATCGGGAAAATCTGCTAAAATTCCCGTAAAACTAACATTCTCTGCCAACATTTCTAAAATATCGGTAACACGAATTCGCATACCTCTAATACAAGGACGACCGCCACACTGACCAGGGGTTTGGGTAATGCGATTTAATAACCTAGTATTTGAATTCATTAGCTTATCTGCAAGCAATTTTGGTTGTTTCTATCTTACCGAGTAATGTAGAGTAGATAAAAGACTAGCCCCGTAAGAACGATCGCTTTGATATTGGCTGCACGGTGCGCTTTGCATCTCGCCTTCAGCGAGATAATAACTTACAAAAAAAGCCTAATATCTCAATTTAGCTATGATTGCTATCATAACTAAATTTTAAAAATTTAATCGCTAATTCAATTTTTATTATTGACAGTAGAAACATAAAGAAATGCAAAATTTAGACAGAATTACTTTTAACCCCAAAATTATGGGCGGACAGGCTTGTATTAGAGGAATGCGTGTTCCCGTATCTTTAATTTTAAATTTGTTGGCAAATGGCAAAACCACAGAAGAAATTATAGAAGATTATCCTTACTTAGAAACTGAAGATATCCAACAATCATTACTATACGGTGCATGGCTAGCAAGAGAACAATACTATCCTAAAATCAGCGAAGCAGTAGGATGAAATTTCTAGCAGATATGGGAATTTTCCCTCGAACAATTGCCGAGGGTCGCTCAAAGATTCTACTGTTTTTGTTTTAAGTTCTTTTGTGCCTCGACATAGCTCTCTAACACTGCATTCATTCTAGACTGATACCCTTTTTTGCCACTGGCTTGAAAATACTGAAGTACAGAGCGTTTTACCCTCAAAGTAACGGGCTGAGTCAAGTCAGGAGTGACAGGCTTGGCATTTTTCCAGAAATCATCATCTAGTTCTGGGATATCCGAGTAATCAATATCCTCATCAGAGAGGGCAGCTAAACGCGCTTCTTGTTCTTCTGTGAGTTGAGGTTTTTTCTTGGGGTCTGGAGTGTAGTTAATGGTTGTCATAACGTTTCACCTCTTTACTGTTTGCCTTTCGCGCTGAAATGAGACGAATCACAGAACCTCTAATGGTGTAAACTACAATGTAAACACGCTGCTCTATCCGAGCCAGGGTGATATAGCGAACTTCACCATAGTCAAAGCGATTATCAATTACAGTTAATCTGTTCTCATCCTCAAACGCTCTGGTAGCAAAGGGAAAATTTACCGAATGTTTGGCTTCGTTACTCTTTGCTTTAAGATCGTCCCACTGAAACATACCTAATTATTAATACAATTTGTATGTACAGTCAAGAACTCTTCGTATTATAGGGGAAAGTATAGTTAAAGGGAGTTAAATAACAGAGAGCAGAAAACAACCCAACCTATAGCAGCACTACATTACAGCTACTACTATTAATCTTCCGCGAAAAAAAATTTGTTGAGGTGATAAGAAATTGAATTGATGTGGGTAGTTTCTAAATAGGAAAACAAAACCACCCACTAAAACAAAATACTCATATAGGAAGGATATCATGAATAACTTATTTGCTGCAAAATTATTACAAAATCTTCGTAACAAGAAAGGCGAAAAAGGTTTTACTTTAATTGAATTATTAGTAGTTGTAATCATCATCGGGGTACTAGCTGCTGTTGCTCTACCTAACTTACTCAGTCAAGTTGGTAAAGCGCGTGAAACTGAAATCAAAAATGCTGTTGGTACTGTTAACCGCTCTCAACAAGCTTATCACTTTGAGAAACAAGTATTTGGTGATACTACAGCTAGACTTGGTTTAGCTCTCAACAACGAGTATATTGATGGTAATGATGAAGCTGCAACTGCACTGAATATTACAGCTACTGGAGCAGCCAGTGCTACTGTTGCACCTGTAAATGCTCAAGCAACTGATGATGGCACTAGAGCTTATTCTGGTGGTATTTTCTACACTGGTGGTACTTATACTCAAATTATGTGTCAATCCGATACACCTGCTACTAATTTAAATCCTCCCACTGTTGGTACTGCTTGTGCTGCTGGAACTGAAGTTAGATAATACTCTTTAATTTATTTGAATTTGGACGCATCCGTCCATTTTATTCAAAAATAAATACAGCCAGGCTAAAATTTCTGCCTGGCTTTTCTATAAGCGCAAAGTCACAAAATTGTTGATTTTGAGGAGAATATGGCAATGACTCAACAATTTAAAACTAAACTTTTACACCAGATTATAAATAGAAATCAAAACTCTGGCTTTACTCTTATTGAATTACTAGTAGTAGTTATTATTTTGGGAGTTTTAGCTGCTGTGGCAATGCCGAACTTGATAAGACAAGTTGGAAAAGCTAGAGAAGTAGAAATTTATAATGCTATTGGCTCAATCAACCGAGCGCAACAAGCCTATCATTGGGAGAGACAAACCTTTGCTCAAGGTGCTAACGATACAGTAACTATAAATAATTTATTAGGACTAAATTTCGATAATAACTATATTGATGCTTATAACATAGTCGTTAATACTAATAGTGCTACTGTTGCTCCTACCAATAACCAATCATCTGATGATGGTACGAGAGCTTATTCGGGAGGTATGTTTGTTTCGGTTGGTAACTATACAGCAATTGTCTGTCGGTCTTCTGATATAGCTAATGATTTATTACCGCCAAGTAATGGTAATACTTGTGCTGCTGGAGAAATTTTCAAATAGGAGAGTAGAGAAATATGGAAAGTAAATATAATTTTAATCGAGGTTTTTCTAATATTTTTCATTTTTTATTAGTACCCGCTACTGCATTAGTTTGTTTAAGTAGTATTGTTAGTCTCCAACGTAATCAAATCACAGCTATTAATCAAGCTAATGCTAAAGAATATAATAAACAAGAGCAAGCACAAAAGATAAATCTTAACTTACTAAATAATATTCCTACTTTCGGCTTTAGTAATTTAATTGCTAATTGGGCATTCCTTGATTTTGTACAGTACTTTGGTGATTATGATGCTCGCAACCAAACTGGTTATAGTCTCAATTCTGAATATTTTAAAACTGTAGTTAAACACGATCCTCGCTTTGTTGATGCTTATCTTCACTTAGCTCCAGCAACTTCTATGTTTGCAGGAAAGCCAGAAACTACAGTCTCTTCAATGACAGAAGGTTTACAATCTATATCTCCAGAAAGTCCTAAATCTTATTTAGTATGGACTTATAAAGGAGTAGATGAATTATTATTTTTAGGTGATAATGAAGCTGCCCAAAAATCCTATGAAACAGCAGCAGAATGGGCTAAATATCATGACGATGAAACTAGCAAAATTATAGGTGAGAGAGCTAGAGAAACCGCTAATTTTTTAGCTAATAATCCTGATAGTAAAAAAGCTCAAGCAAGCTCTTGGATGATGATATATTCTAACTCTAAAGAAGAATCTGTTAAAGAATTTGCCCTGCAACGTATTAAAGCTTTAGGTGGTGAATTGATTATCACTCCTAATACAATAACTGTAAAAATGCCAGAAGAAAATCCAAGCTAGAAAGAAATTATTAAAAGAAATCCTTATTAGTTATTTTTTTTCATGGCTTTTCTTTCTCTTCTTAGTTGTTTTACTTTAAGCGAAACAGGCGGAGGATTGAGTCTTTGTTGTTCTCTCATTTTATTGCCATGTTCTCTCCACTTTTGCAGATAATCACTAATACGATCGCGATTTTGAAGATAGTATAGAATTGTGGCGTAAACTTATTCTAGAGTTAAAGATGGATAAGTTTGAGCAATTTTTTCTGGAGTTAAACCGCGTCGATATATTCAGAAAGTATAGTTTCAATATCAATTTTCACACCATCATGGTAATCACCGATAAATCCTGTAGGGGCGAACGGCCCTTAGGGTTCGGCAGTCGCTCATGGGGGAGACCCCCAAGACCGCGCTGCTTCACCGTTCGCCCCTACGATTAATTGACAACGCACAACGATAAATAATCAAAACCAATGAAATACAACCCCGACATACACCACAGGCAGTCAATCCGATTACCAGGATACGATTATAGCCAAGCAGGGGCATATTTTATCACCCTTTGTGCGGAACAACGGCAATGTATATTTGGCGATATTATTGATGGACAGATGATTTTGAATCAATATGGTGCAATTATTGCCGATGAATGGCAAAAATCGTCGGTAATTAGACAAGAAATCGAATTGGATACATGGGTTGTCATGCCTAATCATTTTCATGGCATCGTCATTATTAATAAAAATACCATAGGGGCGAACGGCTGTTCGCCCCTACGGGATGTTTCGTTACCACGGATGAAACCAAAATCATTGTCATCGTTGATGGCAGGTTTCAAATCAATTACAACCAAAAAAATTAATATTCTGCGGAATGCCCCTGGAACAAGATTATAGCAACGCAATTACTACGAACACATTATTCGTAATTCAGATGCAATGGATAAAATTCGCCAATACATAACCCACAATCCTGTAACTTGGCAAATAGACCAAATATATCCCCATAATCCTTCAAAATGGTAAATATAGATTAAAATAAATCCAATCCTCAAGCGATCGAGCTTTTGAAAACAATCTTTTACTTAAGATCGATCGAGAAGAAAATAGTTATGGTATAGGAAGATATACTATACGATCTTGATACTCATGTTTTTCAGAAGCTAAAGCAACTAAGATTAATTCTTCTAAATTTTCCCCAACACTCAAATTAGGATTAAGAATAAAAATACCAGGTATATGACGATTTTGAGATAAATGATCTGATAAATGAACTGGCATAGAAGTTCTATTATTAGTCACCAGTATAAAGTTATATTCTTCACACCAACAAAGAATTTCTGGATCGAGAGTACCTCTAGGAGGTGTATCTAATTCACCAATTACTTTTACTACAATACTTAATTCTTGTCGTCGAATTTGTTGAGGATAAATAGGATTTACATTTTCATCAATTAAGTATTGCAAAGTCATTTATTTTTTTGCCTTGCTTCTCTCTCTTCTTAATTGCTTTAGTTTAAGTGACACTGGCGGAGGATTGAGTCGTTGTTGTTCTCTCATTTTATTGCCATGTTCTCTCCAATTTTGCAGATAATCACTAATACGATCGCGATTCTGAAGATAGTAAAGAATTGTCGCATAAACTTGTTCTAGAGTTAAGGATGGATAAGTTTGAGCAATTTCTTCTGGAGTTAAACCGCGATCGATATACTCAGAAAGTATAGTTTCAATACCAATTCTTGTGTCTTTTAAACGAATATCATCAGGAGCAAGAAAATTAAAATAGTTTTCTATTTGGGATGTAGACATTTTAAATATTTAAGCCGTGTTGCAAAGATGTCTGAGAGAATATTTTAATTGTAGCTAGTTTAGACGATATCAAGATAAAGCTCAATAAATAAACGACTCATTTTTTATTTAACTAGAGGGTCAATCGAGTTATGAGGAATTCGATTTAATTCAATATAGTTATTGATTTGTGCTTGATTATCACTGTAATAACTAAGAGCATCAAATACTTGAGCTAAAGTTAAGTAAGGTAATCCTAGGGAAATTTCTTCAGGTGCAGTTCCACTACGCCACATTTCGACAATGGTTCTAACAGGTGTTCTAGTGTTAGCAATAATTGGTTCTCCGTTTAATATTTCTGAATCGGTAACTATATAACGATGTCCTGTTGCTTTAACCATCTTATTTGTCTGCTCGAAATTTTTTAACTTTTAATTTTTTTCTTGGTCTCAAAAAAAGCGATCGACAAAAGAATAATCCATGATTATTTTACATTCCTAACAGGGCGATCGAGCTTTTGAAAACAATCTTTTACTTAAGATCGATAAATTGACTCAACATAACTTAACTCGATTCTAGATAAGACCCTTCAACCACTCTTATTTTCTAACTTAATTTCTCCTTTAGCTACATCAATTACAGCTTTAACCTCTCTAAGAAAATCCATTCCCAGCAAACCATTAGTAAAAGAACTCACTGGTAAGTCTAATCCAACCACAGGAAAATTTTCTTTTTTAATTCCCAAACAATTAAACCAAGGCACAGCTATAATAGGAACTTCGATCGCGCCATTGGCTGTTACAATCATTGTTGTGCGTAATGGTTTGTTTAAATTACATCCTAATCTTTGCAGAATGGGAATAGGTATTACAGTATAACTAGCTCCTGTATCTACTAATAACCTTACCAATAGAGTAATATTTTGATTTCGTCCTATTGCTGCTCTTAACCAGAGTAAATCTTTTTGTCGTTGTAGACGATAAATCTTTTTTGTACTCATAGAATAAAGGCTAAATCTTCAGGCACTTCACCCATATATTCAATAGCTAATGGCTGATCTGCAACAGACTCAAGAGCATGATATATATCTTCTTTATTAGGAGAATGAGCTAATACCTTTCCTGTTAAAACTTGTAGATTTTCATCTGTTTCTGTGTAGCTAATTAAAACCCATTCACCATCATATTTTAGTTTCATTTCGGCAAAAGTCATTATTTCAGACATGGCTTTTTCCTCAATAATCTACCAAATTGCTTTGCTTTAGAGAATATTTTAATTTTAACTAGAATAAGCCGATCGAGCTTTTGAAAACAATCTTTTACTTAAGATCGATCGCCTTAAATATTTTCAGTGGTAAAAATTTGTTGGGGTGTTAATTTTAGCTCCGAAAAAGTAGGAGAAACTAATTCTTCTGCTGCGCTAAAAACAGTTTCTTCATATAAGCCTTCTTCCCAAACCAAAATTGTTACCTTTTGTTCGAGGGGATCGATAATCCAGTATTCATTAATACCCAAAGCTGCATACTCAGATCTTTTGTAACGATAATCTCTTTTAATCGAATCAGGACTTACCACTTCTATTACCAACAAAGGAGAGGTTTCTAAGACTCCCGATTCATCTAACGAACCTATTACCTGTTCTCTTGTCACTACATATATATCTGCAATGCGGGATTTACGCCAACCCGTCCTAATTCCTCCTTCTCGAATTGCTAACCAGGGAAGTTGGAGTCGATTTATTTCTGCTTTGAGGGCATCTCGAATAAAATCACAAATTAAAATATGGCGAAAAGTTGGAGGATTCATTAATTCAAGTTTGCCGTCTACTAATTCATAACGATTATCGGGGTCGTCTTCATATTTGAGGTATTCTACAAAGGAGTAACTATTTTTTTGAGTAGTAGCAGTCATCGGATTTAGCAACACAAATGTTGCAGGTTAACTGTATTTATATTTTAAGGCGATCGCTTTTCTCAATTTAATATTTAGAGCGATCGAGTTGATCATAAACTACTGTAAATATACATTTATAACAGCGCGATCGAGCTTTTTAAGATAATTTTTTACTTGAGAGAATTGATGGTTAAGATAAGATGTACGGTAATCCCGTACATTAAGAGGCAAGAGTAATGAATAGTATTAGCGTTAACCAATTTAGAGAGAAGCTTAAATACTTTGTGGAACAAGTTATCGAGAGACATCAGCCTTTAAAAGTAACTCGTCGTCATGGCGAAGACTTTGTGGTTATTAGTGCAGAAGATTGGGAACGAGAACAAGAAACTTTATATGTGCTGCAAAACCAAAGTTTAATGCAGCAAATTGCTGAGTCATTAACAACTCATAGAGCGCATCAAGGGTATTCACCTACGAATAAAGAAATAGATGAGATCGTTAATATTTGAAGGAAAGACTTGGTTAGTTTATGAGCAATTAAGAGAAAAAAATCCTAAGCTGCATAAAAATCTCTGCAAGCTTCTCAAGGAAATGCTGAGAGGTAATCCAGCTTCAGGAACTGGTAAACCAGAAGCCCTAAAGCATAACTTGTCAGGACTTTGGTCAAGAAGATTGTCTTCAAAGGATCGCTTGATCTATAAATTTGACGAACAATATATCTATATTTTGGCGATTGGGGGGCATTATGAGCAGTTTTAAGATTTTCTATTCTCATAGAATAACAGCTAAATCTTCAGGAACTTTACCCATATATTTAACTCTCTTCCGTAAGAAGTCTCACTTTAGTGGCGGGATGAATTACGGAAGAGAGTTAAACTAAGAACTGGAGATTATCGAGTTATTTATTCTTATCGTGAACAGGAAAAAACCATTACCATTCACTAAATTGGACATTGTAGAGATATTTATCGATAACTCAATTCTACTATACATAATAATTTGAGCTTGGCATTTTCAGCAAAATGAGAATAAGGAGATCGATTTTTTATTGACATTTTTATCAATCCTGGAATCTTTTTGTTTCTTTTGGACAAACTATGATTTGGAGCATTTACCTAAAGTTGACATTGTGCATCATTACACCAGATTTATCGTAATTAGCAGTACTAGAAAAGTTGAGATAAATCTCAAGAATCAATTTCTCACTGACTAATTTCGCTAAGTAAAAACAATGAGCCTCTTTAATAAATTATTTACACCAAAAATTTTTTTCCTACTTCTCAAGTATAGTCTGGGCATCAGTATAATTACGGGAATAAATACTTCTACTATCATGGCAGCAGAGGAAATAGTCATCTATCATGGGGTTGCGTCTCAGTCAATTTCTGTAGAAGAGTTAGAAAACTTTGCTGATACAGGTAAAACCTCTCCCTCTCTAAAATTTGTCTTTAATTTTAGTCAACAAAATCCCCAATTTGCTCGTTATGTGTTGAATCAAGAGTTTCCCTTAGAAGCGATTTGGATGGCGAACGTGTTAAATACTATACCAGGGAACTTTTTTCTAGGAGAAATTAGCAAAAGAATTCATCCTAAATCAAAACGTGCTAGTGTTGAGGCTTTACGTGGCTCACTAGTACAATCTGCGAGTGAAGATAGCAGAGTTTCTTTACTAGAGGTTTTGCAGAATTATCCTACTCAACAAGTATATGTCGATGGAACAGTTTTTTCCCAACCATTTAAACTTCTCTATATTGATTTTTGACAGTTTAAATGCTTTTTATCAGAAAAATATCTAAGTTTACCAAAAAATTATATTTGTCTATGAATATTTTTTGGCAAAATATAGGTTATATTGATGGTGTTTAACTGTAAATTCAACTAATAATTATTTGAATGATAAATCAAAACCATTCATAGTTATTATTCATAAATAGACTTCAATATATTTATACTACCTATCTATTGAAAACCTCTAGATATTAAAAAGACACCTGAATGCTTACCTATCCAGATAAATCCATAGAAGTACAAAAAGTTTCTCAAGAAGAACTTACTAAATCTGAAGAAGAGCGGAGAAAAAAAGAGAGACTCAGAGATATATTCTTGCTCTTACAGCAGTTAGTAGAAAGGGAAGAAGTTACCCTAAAGCTAATTATAGATTGTCTTTATGATATTGGTTCTATCAACCTAGTCAATAAAAAATTTCATAAACAACCCCTCAATGGCTTTATGAAAGCGGTCGCTACTATGTCTAAACCAGTCGTGCGGATCATAGCATTACGTTGGGTAAAAAAGAAATTACCAACTTTGCTTACTAATTGGTTAGAAAAAAAGGTATCTTTTCGCTAATCCCAGTAGTCAAGAAAAGAACCTTGAGCAATTCCCGTTAAACGGCGATACTGAAGTACTGTTTCTGCTTCACTTAAACTAGCTACAATATCTACTGCCATACGGGTTTTTTCTTGATCTTTATTTTCACCCCGATCTTCTTTGGTTTTGATCTCTAAGAATTCTTTCACAAAACGGGCTGGAATAAAACTAAGATCATCCCGATTAATGGCTTCGAGATAAACTTCAAATAAAGTCCTGATAATCTTTTTTTGTCCGTATCTTTGAGTTGCCAACCGAGGGTTAGAGATTACATAATACCAAACAATTCGCTGCAAAAATTTTAGCTCTTCTTCTTTGGCTTGATTATATTTTAAATAACCGCGATCGCCGTATTCTTCACTAAGTTTAACTGACTGAATATAAGTTTGAATTAATTGAGAGCTAATTCTTTTAATTTGTGCTTTTTGTTCAAAAGAACCTGGTCTATATTGTCCTTTTAAATTATAAGTAGCATTAAGAAAATTTTGGAAACGATGCTGTTGATTTTGAACAGTTTTAGCAAAATAATTATGAGGATAATCTCTTAACCATTGGTCAATAAATCTGGTAAATTCGTCTTTATCTGTTGCTAATAATTCCAACGGAATTAATCCAGCTAAATAGAAATCTTCTAAATCATGAACACTGTAGGTTATGTCATCAGCAAAATCCATGATACTAGCTTCAATAGTTTGATAAATATCTAATTGTGGTCTAACAAACTCAAAAGCTTTTCTATCTAGTTGATAAACAGAATATTTACGCCACTGTTTTGAATTTGGATCTAGACCTCTAAACCAAGGATATTTAAGTACAGCATTAAGGGTTGCCCTAGTTAAGTTCAAGCCAAAATAGTCAACTCGATGAATTGCTAATCTAGTCAAAATCCGAAAAGATTGTGCATTCCCTTCAAAACCATCAGTTAAACCGTGGCTAGTGGCGCATTCGTCTAATTCTTCTTCTGCTGTATGACCAAAAGGAGGATGACCTAAATCATGAGCTAAAGCTGCTGCTTCGACTACATCAGGATTAATTCCGCCCAATTTCTCCGCTAGATTTTCTTGTTCTTCAATTAACCTTTCTGCTAACCTTCTAGCAAGCTGACCCACTTTAAGGGAATGGGTAAGACGGTTGTGAAAAACATGTCCTTCTTGAGCAGTAACGACTTGAGTAACTTGGGCTAGCCGTCGAAAAGCAGAAGAATAAAGAATGCGATCGCGATCGATTTGAAAAGATTTACGTTGATCTCCTGGTTTATTTTGGTAACCAGTAAAAGGCTCATACTGCCTTTGCTCCCTTCTGATCATAAGAGAGTAATCCCAAAACTAATCCCTGCCTCGACCTCAGTATTTTTGACGCAGCAGCTTAAGACTAAAATACTTTGTGAAAACATTTTGGTTCTCTTGCTGATCTAGCTTATCGCCTTGACCTTGATATTTTTCTAGTATATTACTACCAGAAGCTGATTTTTGTTGAGTTTTTGTCAAAGAAGATGTTTTGAGATAACGTTCTTTTCCATTTAAGCCTTGATTTCCAGGTTTTTGAGATTGAGTCCAAATTGTAAAACCGTATTTTTCCTGAATTAATAGACTTTTGAGCTTTAGTTTAGCCATTTGTTGACAATATTTTAAAGCTGGCTCTTTACATTTAAGAGAAAAACTAGGTCCTTTGCTAAATACCTGGTTTTCAAAAGTAAGTTCTTCGCGATTTGTACTGATGGCCTTTTCTGCCAGCTCTGCCTGCGTAATCTGGATAATAGCTATACTCATAAGTGTTCAACTAGTTATTTCTTTATCTCTATAAATGTGTCTTCTTTGTATCCTTGTTAGGATAATAATGATTAATACTTAATAATTAAGTAATATATTTAATAATATTCTACATGCATTTACTTAGATAAATTTACTTAGTTGACAAATATTTGATATAAAAACTATAAAATTCTGATAACCCAGAGAAGAAACATTTAAGAAACATTTAAATATTGAAATTTTGAGCTACTTAAAGTTCAAAAAAATCATTGATATTGTTGAGATAAACTCGAAAAGTCCGTTCAATCAAAAAAATTAAAGCTTTAGTCTAGTAGCTATGCCTGTAATCATTACTGAGCCTTTAAAGATAGAGAAATTAACTATTGCGATCGCCAATTTACCAAATTCTCTCTCAGGAATTAAAATTGTACAATTATCGGATTTACATTACGATGGCATTCGTTTATCAGAAAAATTATTAGCTAAAGCGATCGAAATTAGTAATCTCGAAAACCCTGATTTAGTAGCTATTACAGGGGATTTAGTTACTGATGATCCTCAACCTATCAAAGTTTTAGCCTCAAAACTGAGCGAATTAAACTCTCGTGTGGGTATATATGTTTGTTTAGGGAATCACGATAATGATTCTGTTCAGAGTCGGCAACAGATTACTAATGCTCTTACGGAAGTAGGAATTAAAGTTCTCTGGAATGAAATAGATTATCCTTTTGGCAAAGAGTTAGCTATTGTGGGATTAGCAGACTATTGGTCTAGAGAATTTAACCCTAAGCCTGTTTTTGCACAAATCGCTCCCAATATTCCTCGTTTAGTTCTGTCTCATAATCCAGACTCGGCAGAGATATTAAAAAAATGGCGAGTAGATTTGCAGCTATCAGGACACACTCACGGTGGTCAAATAGTTATTCCTGGTTATGGTGCAGCACCGATATTGTTACAGCAGATCAGAAAAAATACTCCTACATTTTTTAGTAATTTTATTCCTTATCTTAAAGCCTGTTCTGCCGTAGTAAAGCACTGGAAATGGTCGGAAGGATGGCATCAAGTAGACAAAAACCAACTTTATGTAAATCGTGGCTTAGGTACTTACTTTCCTGGTCGATTCTTTTGTTCTCCAGAGCTAACAGTGATAACTTTAGAAACTAGATAATCTAATTTAAGAAGCATAATAGGCGAAGTGCCATAGTCCCCGCTTGGCACTTTGCAATTGCTCGTCAAAATCTTGGCTATTTAAATCTTCTAACTCTCTTCTGAAAAACGAATAATATCATCATCACCAAGATACTCCCCATTTTGTACCTCAATCATTATTAAAGGAATAACTCCCGGGTTTTCTACTCGATGAGGAGTATTCATGGGTACATAGGTTGATTGGTTTTGCATTAGTAGTTGTTCTTTACCATTACAAATAACCTTGGCTGTACCAGAAACTACAATCCAGTGTTCACTGCGATGATAGTGCATCTGAGTACTAATATGATGCCCTGGCTTAAGTTCAATACAATTAATACAGTAATGTTCTCTTTGTTCTAAAATTGTAACTCTACCCCATGGTGGTGTCCTAGTAGATTCAGCTTCTGCAAGAGGAGTTTTATTTTCTTCTCGATCGATTTGTTTGCTCATGATCTTCCTTTAGCTAACAAATTCTTTCTGTTTATACTCTAACTAATCATAACTGAGACTACAAATTAAAGCTCTTCGCTTTCATAAATATAGAAGTGCCTGAATACTCCAATGGTTTTAACCTGATAATCAGGTAAATTAGCAGGAATAGATAAATCAGTTTGATAAATACTGAACAAAATAAAATTTTGTCTTTTTGTCTGACTAGCAATAATCTGAGCTAATTTAGGGCGGATAGTATCTACCAATGAATGACAATGGCTTTGTAGAAATATACTAATTTCTGCAGGCATTTTAGTACATACATTTTTTTTGAGATAAACATTAAGAGTTTGAGCAGCATATTGTTCATAGGCTTTTTGCCCAGGATTAGTCAAGAGGAGAAGAATACCCAAACTAGCTATGGCTATGCTGAAAATACTTAAATTTAGCTTTAAACTTGTCATTAAACTCTAATTATTTTTCTTATAGATTAACTGAAAAATAATTGTTAATTATTTTGAGTGCCAATGTTATAATGAGCTAATGACATGGCGAGCGTAGCCAAGTGGTTAAGGCAGTGGATTGTGGTTCCACCATTCGCGGGTTCGAGTCCCGTCGTTCGCCCTATGATAAATTATCGAGTTAACGGGACTTTTACCCTTGAATGGTTAAATCACAATCTCGATATACGCCCAAAATACGCCCATTTACATCTCTCAGATTACCCAGACAATTACACTTGAAAGCAAGTACTTTACACGGAATTTTCATCTTTTTGTATTTTCTGTAAAGTACAATTCCCCAAATATTCCCCAAAAAAATAACCACATATCACTAAGCGGTTATTTTGTCAAATCAGCTATTTACTCTGCAGCAATTCTCATTATGAGAATGATTATCACTGTTTTAAAGAATGTGAGTTCAATTAAACCCAATTCTTTCGTGAAAAACAATCTAAATGGCTTGATGGTAATAACTATTCTTTAGCCGATGTAGTCTGGACAGCAACTTTACATCATCTAGAAGAGTTAGATGTTGCTAATTTGTGGTCACAAGAAAAAAGACCAGCGATCGCTAAATACTGGCAACGTCTCAAAAATCGTCCTAACTTCAAAAGCGCGATGCAAGATGAGATGATTCCATTACCGATGATTTTGGCTGGTTTACGCAGAGTTTTTCTCGGTTTTTGATCGATAAGTATTAGTACATTTACCTTACTATGATTACTAAAATTACAAAATATAGCCTTCAACTATTACCTAAAGCATTATGATTCTTTCCGCTACAGTTATGTGGTAAAAATGCCCTGTTTAGCTCCAAACCTTTCAACTGTTCCTTCCAGACGCATACCCATACGTTCTAAGAGACGACAAGAAGCAATATTGGCAATCTGAGTTTCTGCGATGACTCGTGGTAAACCAAGAACCGTCAAGGCATGATTGAGGACGGCTTGTACTGCTTCAGTACCATACCCTTTGCCCCACCATTCTGGCAACAACTGATAAGATATCTCAGTATCGATGTTATTATGATGCTTCCCAAGACTGACGATTCCGATTCCTACCAAGAAATTATTCTTCTTGACTCGAATTACCCAGTGTTGTGTCTCTGCATCCATTGGTAACAAGTTAAGGAAATCAGAAAAAAGTCAAGAGTTAAAATAAATCGTGTCAAACTCATAGAGAATAAGCAATTGAGGGATTTTATTTCTCTATGGGTAAGAG
>JAAUYH010218203.1_pt1 | contig 38696 bp, 32 predicted proteins | sample 7278061 | NCBI WGS metagenome assembly JAAUYH01 (sample SAMN14350203, study PRJNA611818) | marine sediment metagenome | isolation source: surface marine sediment (0.6m) | place: French Polynesia: Moorea | collected 2018-08
CCGCCGGCTTCGCGCATGCGACCCCGCAGATCCTGCATCTCGGCAACCGTGAGACCTGCGTAATGGGCAACGACCACGACGCCAGAGCTTTCGAAGATCTGGCCGAGTTCGTCGACCACTTTCTCTTTCTGGGCTCTATCCACAGTTTCACTCCAGTTGTGGAGGGTTTCCCCTCCGGCTCAGCTTTGCCGGACCCCGCGGCCCGGCTTACGGGTCCTTACGGGTCCGTCGCAATCGCCCCTCGAGGGCGCACGCCCGCGAAGAAAAACTGTTCCATCCCCGTCTCGGGCAGGATTTATGGGCGAACCCACCCACCGTCTTGGACGAATCGTCCGGACCACTTCACCGTGTGAAGCGACCTGACGGCGCGCCTGATAAGAGGTTTTGCCGGGATTGTGAAGGGCAAAAAACGCACTTGCTGCGTCACATGTGCCTCGCGGGCCGCCTTCTTTGCTCAACCAGCAACGATTCAAGGGAAAAAAGCATTGGGGCAGAGCAGATCAGCCATGACAAGCCCGAAACGCGGCGCGGCAGGCATTAGATGTCCCATCCGCGCAGCGCGTCCTGCAGTTGAACTCCCAGGTCTCTTGGACGCCGTCCACGATGTGCGGGACGAAGCGCCCCAAAAGGGCCAGAGCTGTCTGACCGAATTCCGCGGATCGAACGGTATTGGAGCGGAGCAAGCCGGAGGGCCGGTATTGGAATTCGACCTTCGGCGCCTTAGGTGGCCTTGCAGTCGAGACCCAATCCGAAAGACGCGCAAATACATGACCGATGCTGCTCCCTATACCCCTCCCAAAGTCTGGACCTGGGACGCCGAAAGCGGTGGCGAGTTCGCCAAGATCAATCGTCCCGTCGCCGGGCCGACGCATGACAAGGACCTGCCTGTCGGCGAGCATCCCCTGCAGCTTTATTCGCTCGCCACCCCCAACGGGGTAAAGGTGACGGTGTTGCTGGAGGAGCTCTTGGCGCTCGGTGAAACCGGGGCGGAATACGATGCATGGCTGATCAAGATCACCGAAGGCGATCAGTTCGGCAGCGGCTTTGTCGATATCAATCCCAACTCGAAGATTCCGGCGCTTGTGGATCACAGCACGGCCAGACCGACCCGTGTGTTCGAAAGCGGCGCGATCCTGCTTTATCTGGCCGAGAAGTTCGGGAAATTCCTGCCGGCCGATCCCGCCGACCGGGCCGAGATGCTTTCCTGGCTCTTCTGGCAGATGGGCAGCGCGCCCTATCTGGGCGGCGGATTCGGGCATTTCTACGCCTACGCGCCGGAAAAATGGCAATACCCCATCGACCGTTTCGCGATGGAGACCAAGCGCCAGCTGGACGTCTTGGACCGCAATCTCGCGGGCCGGGAGTTCATCACCGGCGCCGATTACACCATCGCCGATATGGCGATCTGGGCCTGGTACGGGCAGCTGGTTCTGGGGCGGCTTTACGGCGCCGGAGAGTTCCTGGATGTAACGAGCTACAGAAACGTGCGGCGCTGGTCCGAAGCCATCGATGCCCGCCCCGCTGTGCAGCGCGGCCGCATGGTCAACCGCACCTTCGGCGATGCGGACATGCAGTTGCACGAGCGTCACGACGCGGGCGATTTCGACACCCGGACGCAGGACAAGATTATGCCCCAACCCGAGAAGGCCGAGGACTAGGCGGGGATCGCGAAGATCGCGCCCAGCGCGCGATGCGCACTAGAGGCCAAGGCTGGACGGGCCAGGCAAGGCCCGTCCTGACTGCCGGAGGCTTGAACAGATATCAGGCGTTGCCCGTTGCGCTCATCACATCGACGGTGACGCCCGGCCCCATCGTCGAACTCAGCGAGACCTTTTTCATATAGGTCCCCTTCGCGCCCGAGGGCTTGGCCTTTTGCACCGCATCGACAAAGGCACGCACGTTTTCGGCAAGTTTGCCTTCGTCGAACGAGGCTTTACCGACGCCCGCATGCACCACACCGGCCTTTTCGGCCTTGAATTGCACCTGACCACCCTTGGCGGCGGCGACGGCGTCCTTGACGTCCATCGTCACCGTGCCGACCTTGGGGTTCGGCATCAGGTTGCGCGGGCCGAGGATCTTGCCGAGCCGTCCGACGATCGGCATCATGTCCGGCGTCGCGATACAGCGGTCGAATTCGATGGTGCCGCCCTGGATCGTCTCCATCAGGTCCTCGGCGCCGACGATGTCGGCTCCGGCCTCCTTGGCCTCGTCCGCCTTCGGACCGCGGGCGAACACCGCCACGCGCACCGTCTTGCCGGTGCCGTTGGGCAGGGTCACCGTGCCGCGGACCATCTGGTCGGCGTGGCGCGGATCGATGCCCAGGCACATCGCGATCTCGACGCTTTCATCGAATTTCGCGGTGGCGTTCGATTTCACCAGCGCGACGGCCTCCTCGACGCTGAGGTTGTCCTTGCCGGCAACGGCCTCGCGCGCGGCGCGGGTGCGTTTTCCATGCTTTGCCATGTTCTTACCCCTTCACCTCGATACCCATCGACCGGGCGGATCCCAGGATGATCTGCATCGCCGCCTCGACATCGTTGGCGTTGAGATCCTTCATCTTCGCCTCGGCAATCTCCTTGACCTGCTTCGAGGTCACGCTGCCGACGGTCGCGCGGCCCGGCGTGTTGGCGCCGGATTTCAGCTTGGCGGCCTTCTTGAGGAAATAGGACGCCGGCGGCGTCTTGATATCCATGGTGAAGGATTTGTCCTGATAGTAGGTAATCACGGTCGGGCACGGCGCACCGGGCTCCAGATCCTGGGTCTTGGCGTTGAACGCCTTGCAGAATTCCATGATGTTGATGCCGCGCTGACCCAGCGCCGGTCCGACCGGCGGTGACGGGTTCGCTTGTCCGGCAGGCACCTGAAGCTTCATGGTGCCGGCGACTTTCTTGGCCATGGGCCGTCTCCTTTCCAACTCGGACGGGACGCGTCCCATCCTGTTTTTTGTTGTGTGGTCCGGGTCGGGCCGCGCGCGGTCCTCGCCTCCCACAAGGCATCCTCGGTGCGAGGACTGGCGCGAAGTACAGAGAAACGCGATACCGCGCAAGTGCTGTTTGTCTTGCCGTGCGGCCGCCACGCAGCTTTAGTCGAGGCGATGGCAAGGCCGGTCGCGACATGATCACCGATATCGAAGACTATTTCACCAAAGGCTGCGGCCGGTGCGCGCGGTTCGGGACACCGGAGTGTTCGACGCATGCCTGGGCGCAGGGTCTTGCGGAACTGCGCCGGATCTGCCGCAGCACCGGGCTGGAGGAGACGGTGAAATGGGGCCACCCCTGCTATGTGCATGCCGGCCGGAATATTGCCATCCTCGGTGCGTTCCGCGGAGATTTCCGCCTGAGCTTCTTCAACGCAGCCCTGCTGAGCGACAGCGAGGCCGTGCTGGAGTGGCAGGGCGCGAACACACGGTCTCCGGACATGATCCGGTTCACCGACAACGGGCAGGTGGCCGCGATGGCATCCCTCATCCGCGCCTATCTGCAAGAGGCGGCGGGATATGCAGAAAAGGGCATCAAACCGCCCAAGGACGACCAAGAGATCGATCTGCCGGACGAGTTGATCGAGGCGCTCGATACCGACCCGGAACTGGCCGACGCCTTTCACGCCCTGACCCCGGGGCGGCAAAAAAGCTATGCGATCAACCTCAATTCGGCCAAGAAACCGGCGACACGCATCGCGCGCATCCTCAAATTCCGCGGCAAAATCCTCGCCGGAAAGGGCGCGCAAGAGCGCTAGCCCTGTTTGCTGACCTGGGTGTATTCCAGCTCGACAGGAGTGGCCCGGCCGAAGATCGACACCGACACCTTCAGGCGCTGATTGTCGTCGTCGACCTCTTCGACCATGCCGTCGAAGCCCTCGAACGGGCCGTCGGTGACCGCCACCTTCTCTCCGATGTCGAAATGGATCAGGGTACGCGGGGCTTCCTGGCCCTCCTCGACGCGGTTCAGGATCGCGTTGACCTCTGCATCCCGCATCGGCATCGGCTTGCCTTGCGGCCCGAGGAAGCCGGTGACCCGGTTGATCGAGTTGATCAGGTGGTAGCCGCGGTCGCTCATCTCCATCCGGACCAGGACGTAACCGGGCATGAACCGGCGTTCCGCCGTGACCTTCTTGCCGCGGCGGACCTCGATGACTTCTTCCGTGGGAACAAGGACTTCCTCGATCTCGTCCTCAAGCCCGGCATCGGCCACCGACTGGCGGATCTGCTCGGCGATCTTCTTTTCGAAGTTCGACAGCACGCTCACCGAATACCACCGTTTCGCCATCGTCGTCCTTGCCCTTTCCCACGCCCGGAGGGTCCGGGCGGCATTCCAGTTCTCCCGCAAACAAAAGCGGCGTGCGACTCAGATTGCAGCACGCCGGTCGGGGGATTTCGCCCCATTACGCGCTCGGGCAAGGAATATCAAGGGGCGGCGCGGCGAAACGGGCCGGGCCGAAAAGGCCCACGCGAAAATCGACCGGTTCACGCAAGCTTTCCCCAAGCAGCCCGGTGCCCGGGACGCTAAGGGCTTCGTTCCGTCAGCCGACCATGTTGAGGATCAACTGAAGGCCGGTGCGGATGAGCCAGTCGACGAAGAAAAAGAAGATCGCCGTCAGCGTGGCCATCACGAAAACCATGGCGGTGGTCAGCAGCACCTCGCGGCGGGTGGGCCATACGACCTTGGAGACCTCGGCGCGGACCTGTTGGATGAACTGCAGCGGATTGGTGCGGGTGGCCATGATGCGTCCTTTGGGTGGATGCGGGGCAGATACGGGCTTTGGCGGCGGTTTTCAAGCGCAGGACTTGCACATAACCTTTACCTGAGTCCGCCCGGCCGCGGGTCGGCCCGCAAACGCGCCGGCGTATCGATGCCGAACACATGCGAAGCGCGTGGCGGGCTCAGGCGGCACGGTCGGGGAAAAGGCTTCGCAGGGCCTCGGCGCTGGCCGCCGCGACGCCGCGTTCCGTGATCAGGCCGGCGACGAGGCGCGCAGGCGTGACGTCGAAGGCCGGGTTGCGGGCGGGCGTCGCGTCGGGCGAGATCTGCACATCGGCGGTCCTACCGTCCGCCAGCTTGCCCTGGATATGGGTAACCTCGCGGGGCGCGCGTTCCTCGATGGGGATCTCGGCCAGACCATCGCGGACGGTCCAGTCGATGGTGGGCGACGGCAGCGCCACATAGAACGGCACGCCGTTGTCCTGAGCCGCGAGCGCCTTGAGATAGGTGCCGATCTTGTTGCAGACGTCGCCCGCGGCGGTGGTCCGGTCGGTGCCGGTGATCACCAGATCGACAAGCCCGTGCTGCATCAGGTGGCCGCCGGCATTGTCCACGATCAGATCATGCGGCACGCCGTGACCGGCCAGTTCCCAGGCGGTCAGGTGCGCCCCCTGATTTCGCGGCCGCGTTTCATCGACGAAGACATGGACGGGAACGCCCGCGTCATGCGCCTGATAGAGCGGAGAGGTGGCGGTGCCCCAGTCGACGGTGGCGAGCCAGCCGGCATTGCAATGGGTGAGAATGCGGACTGGGTCGCCGTCGGGTTTCCGGGCCGCGATGTCACGGATGATCTGCAGGCCGTGGACACCGATCATGCGGTTGATCTCGACATCCTCGTCGCAGATCGCGGCGGCCTTGCGAAATGCGGCGGCGGCGCGGTCCGATTCGGGAAGCGGTGTGAGAAGGCCGCGCATCGCGTCAAGCGCCCAACGCAGGTTGATTGCCGTGGGACGGGTGGCGTGCAGGATGTCCCAGGTGGCGTCGAGAGACGCGTTCGAGGGATCGCGCGCCATCGCCTCGGCCATGCCATAGGCCGCCGTCGCCCCGATCAGCGGCGCGCCCCGGACCCACATCTCGCGGATGGCCTTGGCAAAGTCCTCTGTCGTTTTCAGCGCCACCACACGGAATTCGTGCGGCAGCCAGCGCTGGTCGATGATGCGCACCTCTCGGGCTGCCTCGTCATACCAGATCGAGCGATAGGCGGTATCTCCGACTTTCATGGCGGTATCCTTTGGGCGAATGGCTCGAAGCGAGTTTAGATGATGGCGAGGCTGAACTGAAACGGTTCCTTGCCGGTCACCGAAGGGATTTTGCAGCGGGCCGACGAGACCTGTCAGACGTCCGGATATCGCGGCGGCGCCAGCGCCGTCTGGAACCATGTCACGAATGTCGCCATCGAATAGACGGGCACCCCAACCGCGCGCCGGATTGCCGCGGCATAGGGGATCATGTTGGTGCACTCAAGGACCAGAGCGCCGATGTCCGCGTGCTCTGCCATCAGCCGTTCGGCCGCCTCGACATTGTCGGCGCGGGCGGCGGTGACATCCATCTCGGGCAGGTCGTCCAGGATCACGCGCGTGAACTCGCGCCCGCCTTCGGTGGTGCCGATGGGGGTATCCGCCGGAACGCCGGCCTTTTCCAGATGCTCGGGCGACAGGCTGCTGGCGGAAATGGTCAGGATGCCCGCACGCTTGCCGGGCGGCAGGGTGGCGTTCACCATCGCCACCTGCATCAGCGACGAGGCGGCAACGGGCACGCCGACCGCCGCAGCCAGGTTCTCCTGATAGAGCGACAGGAACCCGCAGTTCGTCGTGATCCCCTCCGCACCGTCGGCGACCAGTTCCTGCGCGGCGGAAATGAATGCCGGCAACAGCCCCTCGGCACGGTTGCGCACCACCCGGTCGGGTGATGCATCGCGCACCACCTTGTAAAGCACCGGAAACGGCCAGGTCAGCGCGTTGCCCATGTCGCCGGGGATCCGGGGAAACCTCGCCTCGAGCATCAGGACACCGACCGAGGCCCCGTAGATCGCCTTGCCGCCCTTCGCCTTCACTTCAGCCGTCCCCGATCACCCGGGACATCAGCTCGTCCGCCCCGGCCATGTAGATGTTCGAGATGCCTTCCTTGACCGCCTCGACGACCTGCTCTTTCCGGCGCGCGATGTGGTCGGCCAACACGTCGCCCGCGCGATCGGCGTCGCGATCGAGCAGCGCCTGCAGGACCGCGCGGTGTTCCTCTTTGGACGCCTTCACCCGCGCCGCCATGTTGACCCACCGGATGAACCGAATGCGGTCGTTGAGTGCCCGTAGTTCGGCAGTGAGTTCGGCGTTGCCGGTCAGGCGCGCTATGCCGATGTGAAAGGCCTCGTCCCGCGCGGTCGCCTCGGCCACCGTCAAACCGGTAATGTCGAGACCGTATCGGATCGTTTCGTCGGCGAAGGCGGCAAGCGCCGTGTCCGAGGCCCGCTGACAGGCCAGCATGACCGCTGACACCTCGATGATCCGGCGCAACTCGTACAAGTCGTAGATCGCCTGCGCCTCGAGCGGGCGGCAGAAAAACCCGGTGCCGGGCCGGAACTCGACCAGCCGCTCGGCCACCAGCCGGTTCAGCGCCTCGCGCAAGGGCGTGCGGCTCGCGCCGAGATCGCGGGCCAGGGCGACTTCGTTGATGCGGTCGCCCGGACGTATCGAAAACCCGACGACCACCGCCTTGACGCGGTTGTAGATGTCCTCGACCCGGTTGTCGGTCATGATGCGCGATGCTCCTTGGTTGACATTCTGGCCGACTCGCAGTCAGAATGCAACCCTGTATACAGATATGCCGACTGATGAGGACGCCCCATGGACAGTGTACGCACCAACCAGCTGACCGGCGCCGAGGCGATGGTGCGGATGCTGCAGGCCCATGGGGTCGATCACATGTTCGGCCTTTGCGGCGACACCACCCTGCCCTTCTATGATGCGTTGGCGCGGCTGGATCACGGCATCACGCATTATCTGACCCGCGACGAGCGCCACGCGGCGTACATGGCAGACGCCTATGCCCGCGTCACCGGCAAGCCGGGCGTCTGCGAGGGGCCGTCGGGCGGCGGCGCGACCTATATCCTGCCCGGGCTGATCGAGGCGCATGACAGCTCGGTGCCGGTGCTGGCCATCACCACCGACGTGGCCACGACCTCGCGCGGGAAATATCCCTTGACCGAGCTGGATCAGGTGGCGCTGATGCGGCCGCTGACGAAGTGGAACGCATCATTGGATCAGGCGGCGCGGCTGCCCGCGGGCTTACGGCAGGCGTTCCGGGCGATGACGACGGGGCGGCCGGGATCGGTGCATCTGGCGCTGCCCTTCGACACCCAGAAGGGCGTCGTCGACGAGGCCGAGATCTGGGCCGATCCGCGGCACCGGGCGTTCCCGGCCGAGCGCGCCGCGCCGGACCCGCAGGCGGTGCGGGATGCCGTCGATGTCCTGGAGGGCGCGCACCGCGCCGTGGCGATTTGCGGAGGCGGCCCGGTGCTGGCCGGGGCCGAGGCGGAGCTGGCCGAGCTCGCCGAGGCGCTGGATTTGCCCGTTGCGACAACGGTATCCGGCCAGGGGGCGCTGGCCGAGATACATCCCCAGGCGCTCGGCGTCGTGGGATCGAACGGCGGGGTGCCGGCAACGCGGGCGGTCGTGGATGACGCGGATGTGGTGGTCTTCATCGGATGCCGGGCAGGGTCGGTGACGACCGAGCGCTGGCGCTCGCCGGCCCCGGGCAAAACGATCATACACATCGACAGCGACCCGGCGGTGATCGGGGCGAACTATCCGACCGATGTGGCGGTTTGTGCGGATGCGAAGCTGGCACTGCGGGCATTGCTGTCTGAGATCGGCCTGCGCAGCGATCTGCGGGCACAGGGCGGCACCAGGCGGGCCACGGCGGCGTGGGTGACGAAGGACGCCGCGTTCCGGCAGCTGGCAGAAAGCCCCGAACGACCGATTCGGCCCGAGGCCGTGATGGCGGCTCTAATGGAGGTCCTGGACGACGAGGCAGTGATCTGCGCCGATCCCGGTACGCCTTGTCCGTATTTCAGCGCCTATTACCGGTGGCGGACACCGGGGCGGCACTTCATCACCAACCGGGCGCATGGGGCCTTGGGGTATTCGCTGGCTGCAGCCATGGGCGCGCAGGTTGGACGGCCGGGTGCAAAAGTGCTGAGCGTGATGGGGGACGGGTCGTTCGGATTCTGCTGCGGCGAATTCGAAACACTGGTTCGGTACAACTTGCCGATCACCTCGATCGTTTTCTCGAACGCGGTCTTCGGCTGGATCAAGGCCGGGCAGAACGCCGGGTTCGGGCAACGGTTCTACAATGTGGATTTCGGGCGGACCGATCACGCAGCGGTGGCGCGGGCGTTCGGGGTGAAAAGCTGGACGGTCGAGGACCCGGCCCAGCTTGTGCAGGTGCTGCGCGAAGCGGTGGATCATGATGGGCCCACACTGGTCGATGTGATCAGCCAGCCGCTGCACGATGCCGCGGCGCCGGTGTCGGAGTGGGTGGCGTGAGGCCGAAGTTTCCATGCCGATACCCGTTCAACTGACGGAATTGGAGAGAGATAGCGCCAACGGCGTCACGGGAAAAATTCCGCGGGCTCGGTCCCCTGGCTTGGGAAAGGGTGGACCGGCCGGAGCATCAGATGCCCAGGCCGAGCCCGGCCAATCAGTTCGTCTTTGCGGTTGAAATGCCTGTTGAGGGATTTCTTCGTTACACCTGCTCCTGCGGCGACCGCGTCCACAACTGCCGCGCGTTTGCCGGATTGGAAGACGGCTTGGCCCCGGCATCGAGCACGCGGTCTGGCGTCGGTATTTTTTGGAGACAGGGACCTATGAATACCTACCTGTGAGTTTACGGGAACTTCGGCAGTTCCTACCCTTATGTCGATCGAGACCCAAATGAGGGAAAGAGGATGGATGAGACTGTCTTGTTCGAAGTGCGCCAGGGCGTGGCGCTGGTAACACTGAACCGCCCTGAAAAGCTCAACGCACTGAATTATCAGACAAATGACCGTCTTCTGGCGCTGTTGGACCAAATAGAGGGCAATCGCGGGATCGGCGCCGTCATTCTGACGGGAGCCGGGCCGCGAGCGTTTTCGGCGGGCGCCGACATCCACGAGTTTTCCCATAGCGTGGCTCAGGGCCCGGACGTCGCCGTAAAGGAATTCGTCCGGCGCGGACAGGCGGTGACCAGCCGCATGGAGGCATTTTCAAAGCCGATAATCGCGGCGGTGAACGGCATCGCCTTTGGCGGAGGATGTGAAATCACCGAGGCTGTGCATCTGGCGATTGCATCGGATCGCGCGCTGTTTGCCAAGCCGGAAATCAACATCGCCATCCCGCCGACCTTTGGCGGAACTCAAAGGCTTCCGCGCCTTGCCGGAAGGAAGCGGGCGCTGGAACTGCTGTTGACCGGGGAGGCGTTTGGCCCGGACCGTGCCTATGAGTTGGGGCTGGTCAACAAGGTTGTCAGGCATAGCGAGCTTTTGCCGGAGGCGTTCGCGCTGGCCGAAAAAATTCTGCGACATTCACCGCTTGCGGCCGCGCGGATCATTACCGCCGTGACGCGCGGCCTTAACGCGACGATCGCCGAAGGATTGCAGATCGAGAGCGAACAATTCGCCAGGATGGTCCCCACACAGGACATCCGCGAGGGGCTTGATGCCTGGATCGAGCGCCGGACGCCGGTTTATCGGGGTGAGTGATCCGGAGGGCTGGGAGCGGTCGTCCTGAATTCTGCATCACGCCCCAATCGGGGAAACGCGGCATTCAAGATGGCCAAAGCCACGGCCAGCCAGGTGCCGACCGACGGGGGCCGCTGCGCCTGTACCCGGATCGCCATGAACGGCGCATGGACCGCGGTCAGCTCAAAAATATGTCGCGACAGGATCGGCTCGCGATATTTCGCAAGGACCCGGGTCCATTCATGTAGATGCAACTGGGCGGTTTCCTGGCGCTAGTGGCACGTCGCCCATGCCCCTGCCCGTCGCGCCGAGCCGGGATCAATCAAATTCGCGTCGCTTAAGCTCGGCTTCGTTCCAAGCCGTTAATGCCTGATATTCCGGAACGAACCCCAACCCCTTTTTTGCATCGGACGACATGACGGTTTGCGACGTAACCACATCCACGACGGCGGGCGCATTCGCCAGTGCGCGTTTCAGCGCAGGGACCAGGTCATGGGCCTTTTTCACGCGTTCTCCATGTGCGCCGAGTGACTGTGCCATTTTCCCATAGTCCGTGTCTCGCAAGGTCGTGCCCACGACCCGACCCCCGTAGTTCATCTCTTGATCCAGGCGCTCGATGTTCCACGCGCCGTTATTGGAGACGATGAAGACCGCTTTGCAGCCATGTCGCACGGCGGTGTCGACTTCCATCGCGTTGATGCCGTAGGCGCCGTCGCCGGTTACGCAGATCACCTGACGATCCGGGCAGGCCAGCGCCGCGGCATTGGCGAACGGAACGCCGACGCCCAGGCAGCCGAATGCTCCGGCATCGAGATAGGTGCGGGCGCTGAGCCCAATTCGAGCGAAGCTGAGGAAATCGCCGCCATCGGCGATGGCGATGCAGTCGCGGTCCGCGACCTTCCGGAGCGCGTCGAACACGGCCATGGGATGGATGCGGCCATCCTTGCCGGTGAGCGGCACCTCGACGGCAGTACCTTTGGCGATCCGATCGCCATGCTTTCTGCGCAGCGCCCCTGCCCAGTCTTGATCCAACATCCCCGCATCGCTGCCAAGCGCGTCCGACAGTGCATTCAGCGCAAGCCCGACATCGGCGAAAATCTCCGGCTGGCCGCGGCGGTTGTCGACCAATTCTGCCGCGGTGTCGGCGACCCTGATGAATCCGGCGTCGCGGAATACCGCGGGCGAGCCGTAGCCAAGTTGATAATCGAGCTTGCGGCCCAATGTTATCACCAGATCGGCCTGCCCCATCGCAGCGGCGCGAACGGCGCCCACGACCGACGGGTGCTCGGACGGCACCAGCCCGCGGCTTTCCTGAGTGTCGAGGTACAGCGCGCCGCAGGCATCGAGGAACCGCACCAGCTCTGCACCTTTACCCTGCGCGCCACGTCCCGAGACGACCAAGATTCGACGCGCCGCCCGAATGGCTTCGACAGCCTCGCCGATCAGGTTCGGGTCTGGCGGAGAACGGCGCCTCGGCTTGCCGGCGAGCCATTCATCCAAGACGAGTGAGGGCTTCACGCTGGTCCGCAGAATGTCGGTCGGTATTTCGAGGTAGGCGGGCCCCGGTTCGCCCATGTCGCCGGCCGCCATCGCAATCGCCAGATCCATCTCGCGCAACGCCTGTTCGGCGACACGGGCGGTGCGGGAATAGCGGGTGACGGGGGCCAGGATACCGCAGTGGTCTATATCCTGCAGCGGTCCCATATTGGCCTGCGCCCGTGGTGGGCAGCCGCCGATCAGCAGAACCGGAACCCGCGCCAGATGCGCATTTGCGATACCGGTGACGCAGTTCGTCACCCCCGGCCCGGCGGTGGCGAGACAGACGCCCAACTCGCCCGTCAATTCGGCATGGGCATGGGCCATATGTACCGCCGCGCCCTCGTCGCGGACATCGACGATATGAACGCCCTCTTGGGCGAGGAAATCCCAGATCGGCTGAATATGCCCGCCCTGCAGACCGAAGACCCGCCGGATGCCGCGCCGGACCAGCGACTCGACGATCCAGGCGGCAACGCTTTGTCGGTCGGTGTTAAGGTCGATCGCCGCCATCGCATCGGTCCTTCGGTTCACCGGCGAACATCTCGCGCAAGCTGCGGTGCAGGATCTTGCCGGTTGTGTTTCGGGGCATGTCCTCGGGGCGCAGGAACACGAACTCGCGCGGGCGCTTGTAGCCAGCCAGCCTGCCTTGGCACCAGGCGGTCAGGCCGGCGTCGTCGCCCTTTCGGCCTTCGCGCATCACCACGGCTGCGACCACGCGTTCGCCCCATTTGTCGTCATGCACGCCGACGACCGCCGCATCGCGCACGTCCGCATGTGCCATCAGCGCCTGTTCGACCTCTGAGGGGTACACGTTCTCTCCGCCCGTGATGATCATGTTCTTCTTGCGGTCGATCAGCCGAACGAACCCGTTCTCGTCGCGCAGGGCAACGTCGCCGACGCTCAGGTAGCCGCCGCGCATAGCCTCGGCGGTTTTGTCGGACCGGTTCCAGTAACCGTCGAACTGGTAGGGGCTGGAACTGAAAAGCTCGCCCGGCTGGCCGTCCGGCACCTCTTTGCCGTCATCATCCAGCAGGCGAATTGGGCGAGAGCCCACGACCTCGCGGCCAACCGTGCCGAGGTGATCGAATTGCTCTTCAGGGTGCAGCATTGTCACCCATCCCGCCTCGGTCGAACCGTAGAGCTCGTAGAGACCGGAGTTGGGAAACATCGCCATGATCTCGCGCTTGGTCTCGGCGAAGGCCGGGGCGGATGACACGAGGAGTTTTTCGACGGACGAACCGCCGGCGCGGGCCGTCTTCGGCAGGTTCAGCAGCATCGAGAAATGGGTGGGCACCAGCGAGGTAAATGTGGCGCGCGACAAGGCGGACAGGCACAATTCGGGGTCGAAGCCGGCACGGGAGAATATCTCGATCCCCGCGCCCCGGTAGAGAAAGGCGGTGAGGAAGTTCAGCGAATTGGCGTGGCACATGGGCATGACCAGGAGCGCGCGGTCGTGCCGGTGCAAGCGGAACTCGATATCGGTCATCAGGGCCAACATCGCCATGCCGCGATGCGACCGGATCGCGCCCTTGGGGGTGCCGGTGGTGCCGGAGGTATACATCAGGCACCACGGATCGTCGGGGGTTACGAGCCGGTCGGGGTCACGGTCAGAGCCTGTGTCGATCAGATCTTCGTAGGCGCCGAAACCGGCGGCGGGCCTGCCAATCACGAAGACGGCGCCGTCGGCGATGCCAACCTCGCCACGCGCAGCCTCGAAGGTCGGCAGCAAGGCATCCTCGACAATAAGCGCCCGCGCCGTGCAATCGTTCAGGATGAACGCGGCCTCGGGCCCGGTGAGCCGGAAGTTCACCGGCACGGTAACCAGCCCGGCCTTGGCGCAGGCGGCGTAGATCTCGGCGAATTCGATACGGTTATAGGCGAGGACGCCGACGCGGTCGCCCTTTTCCAGGCCCAGCCCGAGCAGACCGTTTCCCAGCCGGCGCGCGCGGCGGTTCCAGTCGGCATAGCTCAGGCCGCGATCCAGATCGCAGGCACCCAGGGCAGAGGGGCGCAGCCGGGCATGGGCTCCGAGCACCTCGCCGACGGTCAGGATGGTGCCGCCCGCCATGGTCTAACTTGCCTCTGCTACTCCAAAGACAGGCGACGGGTTCTGGTCATATGCCAAGCGAATGTGCTGCGTCATCAATTCCGCTGCCCTGTCCGACTGTCTCGCGAACATCGCGTTCACGATCGCCTCGTGCTCGTCCCAGATCGGCCCTGCTTTCGCCGGATCGCTCAGGACCTCGGCCATCGCACGGCGGATGTGGTTCCAATTGGTGCGCATGGAATTTTGGACCACGAGGTTGCCGCTCCAGCCGTAGATCATCTCGTGAAAATCCCGATCGGCCCCGAGCAGCGCGCGCATGTCGCCCTCGGCCACGGCGTGGTGCCCACGGTCCAGAACCTCTCGGGCTGTCCGGGCCGCATCTGCGGGTTTGCGATCGATGGCGAAGCGCACGGTGAAGGGTTCGACCAACTGACGGTATTCGTAAATCGAACGGAAGAGATCGGGGTCCAGCGCTGACACGACGACACCCCGGCGTCCGGTATCCTCGACCAGCTTTTCGGATTTGAGAATCGCGATCGCGCTGTTGACCGGCTGGCGGGAAACCTTGAGGCGCGCAGCGATTTCATCCTGGTTCAGCCGTTCGCCCGGCCGGAACTCGCTCGTGCAGATGGCGTCGACAAGGATGTCGTAAGTCTCTTCCACCAAGGTCTTTTTGGGTTTGATCGCGTCCATTGCCCAGTCCTTTTCCAGGAGGGACGTTACGAGAACCGGCTGGATTCGACAATATACCGTATTTCGTATACGAAATACTGATTGATGGTTTCCGATACGTTACCCATACCAACATGCCACTAGACTGCGGTTAAGGGAGGACGGAATATGTGCCAGGTCTTTGCGGGCCAAGATCCCGAGCGATATGCAAGCCACACGCGCCGGTTGAGGCTGAACGGGCAAAGCACCAGCATCAGGCTGGAAAACGCGTTCTGGAGGATCATCGACGAGATTGCCGAACGTGACGGCGTGTCGACGCCCGTATTCCTCTCTACGTTGCATTCCGAGGTTCTCGAATTGCGCGGAGAGCCGAGCAACTTCACGTCTCTTCTGCGCTGTGCCTGCCTGAAATTCATAGAGACCTCTCCGGCGCGCCGCACTCTCGCGATTGCGGCAGAATGACAATTCGATTCTGCCGGATATAAAAAAGCAATGGTAGTATAGACATACTACCCGGTTTAGAATCGCGCCAGCTACGATCCCTCTGACATCGCAAGTTCGGGGGATGGCACTTGGCCAAAGCGATACATTCGATGATCCGCGTGTTGGACGAGGATCGCTCACTCGCCTTTTACGAAAAGGCATTCGGTCTCAGCGTCGCGGATCGGCTGGATTTTCCGGATTTCACGCTGGTCTATCTCAGCAATCCCGAGACCGAGTTCGAACTGGAACTCACGATCAACAAGGGCACGACCGAGGCATACGAACTGGGTAACGGCTACGGCCATCTTGCTGTGTCGGTCGACGACCTGGACGCCGAACATGCCCGGTTCGAAGCCGAGGGCCTTGCCCCCCGCAAGCTCGTGGAATTCGCGCCCGCCGGAAAGCTGGTGGCGCGCTTTTTCTTCGTGGCCGACCCCGACGGATACCAGATCGAAGTGCTGGAGCGGGCCGGTCGTTTCAAGTGAACAGGATGGGAGGAGAGATCATGCCCGAGAAGGTTCGCCCGAAGGGGCTGACGCGGCGCCAGCTCTTGTCGCGGTCGACCGCGGCAGGTGGGTCGTTCGTGGTGGGGGCCGGGTTCCTGGCCGCGCCGAACGGGGCATGGGCGATGGAGACCGCCGCGCTGAAGCCCGAGACCATGGCGGCGCTGGTGCAGATGGCACGGGACATTTATCCGCACGATCAGGTGGGCGACGAATATTATGTGATCGCGGTCAAAGGCTATGACACCGCCGATGCCGCAGAAGGTATCGAGGCGGGCATTGCAAAACTGAACGCTGCGGCACAGGCGGCGGGTCACGACAGCTATCTCTCCATGGGTTGGGAACGCGACCGTGTCGATATCCTGCGCGCGATGGAGGACGATCCGTTCTTCCAGCAGATCCGCGGCGGGCTGGTCACCGGTCTTTATAACCAGAAAGCGGTCTGGCCGATCTTCGGCTACGAGGGCGCGTCCTTCGAACAGGGTGGCTACATCGACCGCGGCTTTAACGACATCAACTGGCTTTAGAGAGGAGATGACAAATGACGGCCCCATTTGATCTTTCCGACGACAGCGTTGTTGTCGTTATCGGAACCGGTGCCGGTGGCGGCGTCCTGGCGAACGAACTGGCGCAAAAGGGCGTGTCCGTCGTGGCGCTCGAGGCCGGCGGACGCCACCTCCCCGAGGATTTCATCAACGATGAATGGGACAGTTTCGGGCAACTGGCCTGGACCGATCCGCGTACGACGTCGGGCGACTGGCGGGTGGCCAGGGACTTCTCGGGCCTGCCGGCCTGGATCGTGAAATCGGTCGGCGGCACCACCCAGCACTGGGCCGGCGCCTCGCTGCGCTTTCAGGAGCACGAGTGGAAAGCCGCCACCACCTATGGCAATGTCGAGGGCGCGACGCTGCTCGACTGGCCGATCGACGCCGCCGAGATGGACCCCTGGTACACATTGGCCGAGGACAAGCTGGGCGTCACCCGCACCGGCGACCGTCCGGGCCTGCCGGGCAACAACAACTACCTTGTCTTCGAGAAGGGCGCGAAGGCCCTTGGCTATCGCGACGTCCACACCGGGCGCATGGCGATCAACTCTGACGACAAGCGCGACCGGCTGATGTGTCAGCAAACCGGTTTCTGCTTTCAGGGCTGCAAGTGGGGCGCCAAGTGGTCGGCGGGCTATGTGGACGTTCCCGCTGGCGAGGCCACCGGAAACCTCGAAGTTCGGCCGCATTCCCACGTCGCGCGCATCCTGCACAACGAGGCGGGCAAGGTCACGGGCGTCGAGTATTTCGATGCCGACGGCAATCTGCAGATGCAGAAGGCGCGCATCGTTTGCGTCGCCGGCAACTCGTTTGAATCGCCCCGCCTTCTGCTCAACTCAGCCTCGTCGATGTTCCCCAATGGCCTGGCGAACTCCTCCGATCAGGTGGGCCGCAACTACATGCGCCACATGACAGGTTCGGTCTATGCGGTGTTCGACAAGCCGGTGAAGATGTGGCGCGGCACGACCATGGCCGGGATCATCACCGACGAAGCACGCCACGATCCGTCGCGTGGCTTCGTCGGCGGCTACGAGATGGAAACGCTCAGCCTCGGCCTGCCGTTCATGGCCGCGTTCCTCGATCCCGGTGCGTGGGGCCGCGAATTCACAACCGCGCTCGACGCCTACGAGAACATGGCCGGCATGTGGTTGGTGGGCGAGGACATGCCCCAGGCGACGAACCGCGTCACCCTCAACACCGACGTCGAGGACCAGCACGGCCTACCTGTCGCCAACGTGCATTTCGACGATCACCCAAACGACATCGCCATGCGCAACCATGCATATCAGCAAGGGGTGGCCGTCTACGATGCGGTGGGGGCCACGCGCACCTTCCCGACACCGCCCTATCCGTCGACCCACAATCTCGGGACCAACCGGATGTCGGAGAATCCCGAGGACGGTGTTGTCAACAAATGGGGACAGACCCATGATGTCGAGAATCTGTTCGTCTCGGACGGGTCGCAGTTCACCACCGGTGCGGCGGAAAACCCGACGCTGACCATCGTGGCGCTGGCGATCCGCCAGGCCGACCACATCGCCCGCGAAATGGGCGCGGGCAATATCTGAAGGTTGGCGCTGTCCGGACAAGGTTCCGGCCGGCGTCAGATCAGGCGTGGCCCAGATTGGGCCGTTACGCCGACCGTAGCGAGCACTTGGTTGAATTAACGAGCATTCTTTCGGCTCGAGCGAAGCAAAGGGAGGATAAAATGAAGAGCTTGATGATTTCGGTGGCCGGTCTGGCCGTTGGAGCCATGGTTTCGGGGCCGCTTGCGGCGCAGGACAACATGGACAAGCTGACCAACATGCAGAAGACCGACGCGACGTTCACCTTCGTCGACCAGGAAGGCGACCGCGCGGAGGCGCTGAAGGACATCCTGCAGTACATCAACGTGCCGGACGGCTTTGAGGTCAGCCTTTACGCCGTGGTGCCGGATGCGCGCTCGATGGCGATGGCGCCGCAGGGCACGGTGTTGTTCGCGGGCACGCGGAAGGACAAGATGTGGTCAATCGTCGACCGCGACCGCAACCGCGTTGCCGACGAGGTGAAGGACTTCGCCCCGTCGATCACCTTCGACATCCCGAACGGGCCGTGCTTTTCGCCCGACGGGTTCCTCTACATCGCCGAGCGCAACCGGGTGCTGGTGTTCCCGGCGGCGGAGTTCTTTTTCGAGGGGCCGGACCCGGCCGTTGGGATCGTCGTCGCGCAGGGCGACCTGATCCCGCCCGAGGAGGAAAGCTTTAACCACACCGCGCGGGTCTGCGACATCGGGCCGGACGGCAAGCTTTACATCTCGCTGGGTCAGCCGTTCAACGTGCAGCCGGTCGAAAAGCTGGAGCTTTACGACGAGATCGGCATCGGCGGCATCATCCGGATCAACACCGACGGAACCGGCCGCGAGGTTTACACCCGGGGCGTGCGCAACTCGGTGGGCCAGGACTTCAACCCGGCCACGGGCGAGCTGTGGTGGACCGACAACCAGGTCGACGGCATGGGCGACGACATTCCGCCGGGCGAGTTGAACCGGCAGACGGCGGCGGGCCAGCATTTCGGTTTCCCCTGGACCAACAGCCGGGTCGAGATCCCCGACTACAGGAGCGTGCCGCGGCCCGAGGGCGTGGAATTCATCGAGCCGCAGCTGGAGCTGACGGCCCATGCGGCCGACCTGGGCATGCGCTTCTACCACGACGACAGCTTCCCCGCGACGTACCATGGCGGTATCTTCTGGGCGCAGCACGGCTCGTGGAACCGCACCACGCCGGTGGGCGCGCGGGTGATGTTCACCGCGCTCGACGAAGAGGGCAACGCCGCAGGCGCGCAGATCTTCGCCGATGGCTGGCTGAACGAGGACACCGGCGAGTATCGCGGCCGCCCGATGGACATCGAGTTCCTGCCCGATGGCTCGATGCTGGTCTCGGATGACTTCGCCGGCGCGATCTGGCGGATCGCCTATGTCGGGATGTCCGACGGGTGAGACGACTTGCACTGATGGCTCTCGGCGGGGTGTTCCTCGCCGGGGGCGTTTCCGCCGCCGATCCGGAGGCCGGGCGCAAGGTGGCGAACATGTGCCGCACCTGCCATGGGCTCGACGGCTACGCCGCGATCCCCATCGCCCCGCATATCGGCGGCGAACCGCAAGGGTACCTTGAGGCGCAGCTCATGGCGTTCAAGACCGGCGCACGGCAGCATGAAATGATGAGCGTTGTGACCGCCGGACTGTCGGCGCAGCAGATCGCGGACGTGGCGGCCTGGTACGCACAGTTCGAGGTGACGGCCACGCTGCCCGAGGGCGTGACCGAGGCGGACGCGCCCGCAGGCTGCGTCGCCTGTCACGGGGCGGACGGACTGTCGGCCTTGCTGGACGCGCCGCATCTGGCGGGCGAGGTGAATATCTATATCGACACACAGCTGAAGGCGTTCCGGCTGGGCAAGCGGGTGCACGAGATCATGTCCGAGGTCGCCGCCGATCTGACCGACGAGGAAATCCGCGCCTACGCGGATTGGTACGGGGCGGTGACACTGGAGATTACGGCTTCGGACTGAATTCCAGACTGCAAGGATCTGACAAAGGAGCCAATCCGTGCTCGACCTAGGCGATCGCGTTTCGATCTACCAACCGGAGCAGGAGGGGCTGATCTTTCCCGAACTGCCGCAATTCGATAGCATCGAGGCCGAGCGACAGCATCGAAAGGAACGGCTCGTCGCCGCCTGCCGCGCTTTCGCGCAGCAGGGGTTCGACTATGGTTTCGCCGGTCACCTGACCGTGCGCGATCCCGAGCGGACCGAGCTTTATTGGACCAACCCGATGTGCGTCCATTTCGGCAAGGTCAAACTTTCGAACCTGATCCTTGTCGATCATGCCGGCACGGTCATCGAAGGGGACCACGCCGTAAATCGTGCCGGCTTCGTGCTCCACGCCAATGTGCACGAGGAACAGCCCGACATCCTCGCCATGTGTCACGCCCATACGACCTACGGAACCGCGTGGTGCGCCACCGGCCTTCCGATCGACCCGATCACGCAGGATGCCTGCGCCTTTTTCGAGGATCACGTGGTGATCGGCGACCAAGCAGGCGCGGTGGCGGTGGAAAACCACGCAGGATCGGACGTCGCCAAGGCATTCAAGGGTGTCAAAGCGGCGCTGCACCAGAACCACGGTCTGCTGACGGCATCGCGCCACTCCATCGACAGCGCCGCATTTTGGTTTATCGCGCTCGAGAGGTGCTGCCGGCAACAGCTTGAACTCGCAGCCAGCGGCATCACGCCGATCCGCATTCCCAGTGATCGCGCGCGTTACAGCCGCGAACATGTGGGAAGCGATTATATCGGCTGGTTGCATTTCCAGACGATTTGGAACCAGTTGATCGTTGATCAGCCGGATATGTTCGACTGAGGATTCCGCTGCTCGGTTGCTAGGATGCACCGCCCATCTCGGCCGACATTGGGCCGGAGCAAGGCCCCAGCTTGCGCCATTGGCCGGTTTTCAAGCGACATTGCTGCGCCGATCCTTGGCGTTCGATCGAGCGTCGTCTTGCGCGCGCGGCGAATACGCGCGACGGCGGACCGGGACTCGCAACGTCAGCATTGTCGTCGAGACCGCCCGTGCCTGGCAGATCCATGTCAGGACCGTGTCGCGATAGAAGGCGGAGATGACCGAGAATGGATGCCGGTGAACTTCGGGCACAGACCGGAGACCAGCCGCTCGATCCGCGAATAGATCTCGTCGGGCTTGCTGCGATGCCGGCGCTGCGCGCGCTCCACCGGGCGCCGGTCAGATCAGAACCCCCTTCGTGCGCCCGGTTCCTTTGAACCGTCCACCACCGGCCAACGACATATTTCCGGAAAGTGTAGAAGCTGAAAGGACCAAGCCATGAAAGAACCGCAGTGTGATGCGTTCTCTCCGGAGGAACGGCTTGGACGTGCCCAAGACCTGTATCGGAGCGGTGACTACGATCGAGCCGAAGCCGCCACAAAATCACTGCTCGAAATTCCTTCGCTACGCCCAGACGCGCTTTATGGTCTCGGCATGATCTACGCCAAGCGCGAGATGTGGGACATGGCAAGGACGTATTTCGAAAGGTCACTCGAACTCGCTCCAAGCTCGGCGGACGCGCATTTCCAGATCGCCACGCTTCTGCAGAGTACGAATCCCAAGACTGCCGAAATGCACTACCGCAAGGCTCTCGCGAGCCGGCCCGGGTTTCCTGCGGCCCTCGAAGGGCTGACGCGGCTTACCGAGGATGCGCACCACGAGACGGGATCAGCACACCCAGCCCCGACTGCGGCTTCAGGTGCAGCTCCTTTCAACCATAGTCGACCGACAGCCAATGGAACGGACAGAAGGGCCGGAGGAACCCGGAAGCACGCCCTGGACATCTCGGGCAAGTTGCTGCGTCTCGTCCTATCGTCGGCGGTCTTTGGGGGCGTCACGGCCCTGGTATTTCTGTCTTTTCCGGACCGCGTGGGCGGTTTCGGACTCCCGCAATTCGACGATCGACAGGTGGTCGTGGCTGCAGGCGTCGCGGCCGCGCTCGTGTTCTTGATCGGGCTACGCCGGGCCCTCGGCCGGTCGCAAGCAGCGGGTGATCCGTTTATCGAAATGGTCGAGAGCGACCGCGATCCCATTTCGGCCGAGATTGCCAAACTCTTGAAAAGCGTGGCCCTCGATCGCGCACCGGCATTGCCGGCTTTTCCGGGGCGCACGCTTGTCCTGCCAACAATCCTCGGCATCTGTATGTTTGTATTGTTGATCATGTTCCCTTCGACCTTCGGGGATGTGGGCATACCTCGGGTCGGCGAGCCTGAAGCAATCTGGCTGGCCGCCGCAGTGGCGTCGACACTTGCTCTGCTGGCAATCGTTCGCATTCTCACGACCAGAGTAAGCATCCGTCAGGGGCGGGTTCGCATCGCGCGCGGCATCCTGTTCCGGAACGTCTCATTCGTCGAATTGGCCCGTGTGACCGACGTGGTGGTACGCCGGGGCCCGTGGGGATTGATCACGGGTTACGCAACGCTGACGCTGGTCATTGGCGCGCAAGCCCCAAGGACCATCGATCTGGGCGGGCTCGCAAGAGGCGCAAGCCTGGACGCGCTCGCCGAGAACATCAGGCAGACGGCAATCGCGCTGCGGGCGAGCCGCTGGGGTCGCGACGTGCTTGTCTGGCGCTGAGCGCCGAAATCACTCGAACGATAGGAGCATCCAAAATGCGCACACAGAACGATCCGAATGAAGCAGGCACAAGCTCGATTTCCGAGACGCTGAGCAATGCGCTCGATGACGTGGCGGACGCGGCCGACAGCGCCGGCCAGGCCGTTGAAAAAGCGATTGACGATCCTGCAAGTGTCGCCGAAGCGGCAGAAGAGGCGTGGGGAGGTATCGTCGACACCGCAACCGACGCCGCAACCGACGCCGCGTCCGACCCCATTGGTGCCATAGGGGACGTGTATAGCAGCGTTCTCGACCCTTTCGGTTTGGGAGACGCGGCCGCTGAACAGCTTGGCGAAATCATCGACGCCGTCGGCACGGTTGGACCAGAACCGGTAGGCGCGTCCGACAGTGACATTGGGTGGGGCCCCGGCTCGACCGATCCCGGCGATGCGTTTCCAGAGGCGGCGGAAAGCCTAGGTGAAATCGGCGAAGCCACAGGGTCCATGGGACCGCCGGGGATCAGCGCGCCAAGTGGTGTCGATGTCGGCACGGCTGCGGCGGGTACAGGTGGCGCCGCCACGGGCCTTGGCGGCATCTCGGCTGCGTCTTTGGGTTTGGGTTTTGGTTCCGGTGTTGTCTCGGGCATAGTCGCAAACGCGCTCTATGATGCCCTCAAGGATGAACCGACCGGCGGCACCTCCGAAGAAGGTCCTCCGAGGGGCTCCACCGAACCGGCAGACGGCGAAATCGGCATTTCCGGTGAAGGCTGCGACGATGGAACAGAGCAGGCGCTTGCCGCCGAAGCCACATCTGTTGGCGGTGAACAGATTCAAGGTTCGGGACGGGGCGATGAGGGGGTGTCAGATCAGCAGGTCTGCGCGCCGAGCGACGGCACTGGCGTTCCGGAACCCGGCGCCGGTTCCACGGCCGGAGGCACGGAAATCCAGGGGTCTGGATGGCAGGACGCGGGAGACAGCGGTTCGGACCCCTCCGGCCAGATCGAGGGATCAGGCTGGGACGGACCGGATCTGGACGTGCCCAGAGATGCTACCGCGATTGCCGGCTGCGGATGGGGAGACACGGGCTCTTCGACCGGCATGGAAGGTGCGTCCGGCAGCGCCTCGGGCGAAAACGATTATGAGGACGGCAGTCACGACGAAGGGAGCGCCTTGGATTCTGATGCAGGAGGCGGCATGGACAACACGGCCGGCGGCACCGGTGAAGGCTAGGTGCGTCCGAATGACCCGCGCAACGATCTATCTCGCCTCAGTCACGGCAGGTCCTGCCTGGGGTGAACGGCGGATCGCGGGCGATCATTTCGTGGCGAGCATGCTTCGTCGCGTCAGCGGTCCCACGCGGGATCGAGGTGACCGGCGGCAAGACCTCGATGAGCCCTGACGCCCGGATCGGGACACCGGGGGGGAGCGCGCGCTCGATGTGTCCGGGATCTGAAACCGGACGTTCCACTACTGCTGAACATCGTGGGTGGTCTGCAGTCCGTCGGGCCGCTCGGAGCCCATTCGGCAAATCGCTGCGATCTGAGTGAACGGGCACGAAGTCTGGCAAGCAGCCTTTGCCGTCTTCGGTTGGAAACGAATGCCTTGCTTGGTCAGCTGACGTTTGCGTTAACCTGCAAAGTGCCACACCCGCGGCACATTGACGTTTCGGAATGATCACCGGGGAAGGACTTGCCGAAATCAACCGCTCCCCGGTCGCTTTAATCCTCGCCAAGAAATCCGGAAACCAGCTGATTGAACAGCCGGGGGCGCTCCAGATGTACCGCATGCGCGCAGGCGGGCACGACGGCGAGATTGCAGGTCGGAATCGACTGCCAGAGCCTCTCGACCTGCGGCCATGGGTAGGTGCGGTCGCAATCGCCCCAAAGGACAAGCGTGGGTGCTGTGATACTGGCCAGATGACCAAGACCGGACCATTCTTGCATCGCTTCCAGCCCCGCAAGAATGGCCGGCAGACCGCTTTCTTCTGCGATGGCGGCGCAGGCGGGGAATTCGGCGGCGGCTTCGCGCCTCAGAAACCAGGTTGCGGCGATACGGCGTGCGGTCACCGTCGCGCCGTCAGCGCGGGCACGTCGCATCGAGGTCTCGATAGACTCGAACCGGCCGGGCAACACGCCGACCGCACCTGTGCCGTAGAGGACCAGACGGTCGACCCGGCCGGGCGCCAGGCGCGTCATTTCTTGCACGATCATGCCGCCCATGGAATGGCCCAGCAGATCAAACCGCTTCACGCCTCTCTGCGTTAGCTCCGCCAGCACCCATTCGGCGAAAGCCGGGATCGAATTCACCGGTGCCATGCCCGCGTTCTTGCCGAAGCCGGGCAGGTCGAGACAGATCAAGTCTCGACGTTGGCCGAGTGCGCCCTGCGAGGCCCATTGCGCGCTGCCGCCCATGAAGCCATGGACGAGGACCAATGGTTTCAACGGCGGCCGCCTTGTACGATCCGGTCAAGGATCATGGCGCAGAACAGGATCGAAAACCCCGCCAAGATGCCTTGGCCAACATTGGCATATTGCAGCGCTTCGAGAACGTCCTCACCAAGCCCCTTGGCCCCGATCAGCGAGGCAACGACGACCATTGCGAGCGACAGCATGATCGTCTGATTGATGCCTGCCCGGATCGACGGGCTTGCCAAGGGCAGATCGACCTTGGTCAAAAGGTACCACTTGTTGGCACCAAAGCTGATCGCCGCCTCGCGAACGCTTTCGGGCACGCCGCGCAAGCCCAGCACGGTCAGGCGTACGACCGGGGTGCCGCCGAAAATCATCGTGGTTACCACGGCCGCCGGTTTCCCGGTGCCGAAAAAGGCGATAACCGGGATCATGAACACAAAGGCCGGCATGGTCTGCATGAAATCCATGATCGGTTGGATAAAGGCGTAAAACCGCGGGCGGCGGGCGGCGAACATGCCCAGCGGGATGCCGATCAGGATGGAAAGACAGGCCGCCGTTCCCAAAAGCGCCAGCGTCGTCATGGCTTTTTCCCAAAAACCAAGCAGCCCCATATAGGCGAGAAAGGCCCCGGAATAGATCGCCATGCGCACGCCTGCGGTCAGCCATGTCAGCAGGATGATCAGGCTCGCGATCACAATCCAAGGTGTGCTGACAAACACGATCTCCAACGCGTCCAGTACCAGGCGGATGCAATAGGTGATGGCGTCGAAAAGCGCCTCGCCGTTCAGCACGGCCCAGTTGAAGAAATCCTCGACCCCGGCAATGCTGGTCAGCCGGATATCCGGATCAGTCGGAAAATCGATCAGAAGCGTGAAGCGCCCCGGAAAGCTGTAATGCAGCATGGCCGCCGCGGCGATCAGGGCCATGAAAACGGCGCTGAAGGCGATCTGCGTGACCGGCATGCCCGAGCGGATGGAGCGGTCGCTGAGCCAGTCGGAAAACCGCGCCTCCAGTGCCGTATTGGCCAAGACCGCTTGGGCGACCTTGGCCAGGATCAGGATCGTCAGGCCAATCAGGGCGATTGTCGGACCTTGGGCCGCCAGAGCCTCGGCCTCGGCACGGATACCGCCGATATTGGCCTCCAGCGACTCGACCGTGCGGCGGTAGACGTCGACCTTGTCGGAATTGTTCTCGATGGCCGCCGCCAATTGCTGGCGGCGCAATTCCAGCGTGCCTTCGATCGAGGCGATCCGTGCCATGGCATCAGAGGCGAGATCGCCGAACAGCCCACGAGCCATCTGCACGAGCCCGAGCGTTTCGATGATGAGAAACGGCAAGGCCCAGTTCCAAAGGCCGCGGGCACCAAACCAGACCGGGCCGAAGCACCCGGCCATCAAATTGACCGTCGGCGTGAACCGGGCCGAGGCGCCGATCCGGTCGAACATGCGGATGTAATAGTCGGGGCTGGTGCGCACGAAGGTACGGATGTTCTCACGCCGTTCTTCGGCATAGGCGCGGGCGGCCTCGGTGTTGGTGTCTTCCAGCGGGTTTACGGTCGCGTCCATCATGAAACCTCCGTCCCCTCGATCACGGTGCGCAAGAGATCGGCGCGGGTAATGACACCGACGTCCTTGCCGGCCTCCTGCACGACGATCGGATGATCGTCGTCGATTGCCAGGTTGATCAGCGTGCTCAATGTCTCGGCTTCATCGACCCGGGGTGCGTCTGCCGGGATTGGTCCGTTCCCGTTAATCGGCTGCATCACCGCATGCGCATGCACGACCTTGAGGCGCGAAATGCCGGCGACAAAATCCGCCACATAATCGTCGGCGGGATGCATGACGATGTCCTCGGCGGTGCCGATCTGAACCATCTTGCCATCGCGCATGATCGCGATGCGGTCGCCAATGCGCACCGCTTCGTCCAGATCGTGGGTGATGAAGATCGTGGTCTTTTTCAGGATCTTGCTGAGTTTGATGAACTCATCCTGGAGCTGGCGACGAATGAGCGGATCGAGCGCCGAAAACGGCTCGTCCATCAAAAGGACATCCGGGTTGGCCGCCAGCGCGCGCGCCAGCCCCACGCGCTGCTGCATGCCGCCAGAGAGTTCATGCGCGAACTTCGACCCCCATGCCCCAAGCTCGACGATGTCGAGGATGGCGGCGGCCTGACGCATGCGTTCATTCTTGGCCACCTGGCGGATTTCCAGCGGCATGGCGACATTGTCGAGCACCGAGCGATGCGGCATCAGCGCGAAGTTCTGAAACACCATGCCGATCTTTTGGTTGCGGAACCGCTGCAGCTCGCGCGGGCCCAGGGCCATGACATCGGTGCCCTCGATCTCGATCTTGCCCGCCGTCGGCTCCAGCAGGCGGTTGAAATGGCGCACCAGCGTCGACTTGCCGCTGCCCGAAAGCCCCATGACGCAGAAGATTTCACCGCGGTTTACCTGCAGGCTGACATCGGCGACACCGACCACGGCGTTGAATTCCGCCAGTACCTCGGCCTTGCCCAATCCGCGTTCGCGAATGGCCTGCAACGCAGATTGCGCATTGTCGCCGAAGATCTTCCAGACATTTGAGATTTCGATGACGGTGTCGTCGGTCATGTCGCGCGCGCCCTGCAGGCCTCATGGTGAAAACGGCACCGGAAAACCGGCACCGCTCTCAATGCTTCATTGATCCGGGATCAAAGGCCGAGCCATCCGTCGACGCGATCGGAGTTGGCCTCGACCCACTCTTTGGCCACTTCCGCCGGATCGCGGCCGTTCGCGCTGACCTCGAAGGCCAGGCCGCTGACATCGTCGGCGGTCAACTCGAAATTGGCGAAAAACTCCGCGATGGCCGGCGAGCGGTCTTCCAGCGACTTCGACCAAGCGATCTGCACGTTTTTCAGCGCATCCTTGCTGGCGACCATGGACTTTTCGTACCAGTCGGCATCGTCCGAGGGCTGCACCATGACGTATTTCGCCGGGTCGTAGGTCGGTTCAGTCAACATCTGGACGTCGAACATGAACCACACGGCGTGGGGCTTGTAGCAATAGAATGCATACCCCTCGCCCTTGGCGATGCTGTCACGAATGCGCGCGGTCTTGACGCTTTCCTCGGCACGGATCGGCTCGATGAAGTCCAAAAGACCGTAGTCGCGGGTCTTGACCTCGTTCACGTTGGCCGAGGCCCAGCCGGGCGCGCCGATCCACATCTCACCCTTGCCGTTGCCGTCGCTGTCCATCAGCGCGGCGACGTCCGGGCGGCCGAGATCAGCTATATCGGTGATACTGTTGGCCTCGCCAAAGGCTTTCGACACGCAAAAGCCCTGGTTGCCCTCGTAGGGGTTCGACGACAGCACCACGGTGCCCGCACCGTCGACATATTTCTTGGTGAAGCTTTCCTGGTTCGGCAGCCAGACGTCAGGATGCACGTCGATGTCGCCCTTGCCCTGGTCCATCGCCTGGAAAATCGTCGCGTTGTTGCCGGGCACATATTCGACCGTGCCGCCGATGCGCGACGTCACGACCTCGCCCAAGAGGTGCCCGATGGCCTGGGCGCCGGTCCAGGACGGCAGGCCGATCTTGACCTCTTCTGCGGCCAGAGCCGGCAGCGCCAGCGTGCTGACGGCTGCAGCGAGGCCCAGTGATTTCAGCTTGAATTTCATGGTCTTCTCCTCTGTTGAATAGCGCCGTTTGCCGGCGTCAGGTCATCGATGCGATCAACTGGTCTTGATAGGCGAACAGGGCGACGGCCCCACCGGTGTGCAAGAACAGCACATTGTCGGTTGGCTTGAAAAAGCCCTGCCGGACCATTCCGATCAATCCTGCCATACCCTTTGCCGAGTAGACGGGATCCAAAAGAATGCCTTCCTGCCGGGCAAGAAGGCGGATCGCCTCCATCGTCGACTCCGCCGGAATACCGTAGCCTTCTCCCACATAGCCGTCGTCGACCAAAATCCGGCTGAGCGGCACGCCTTCGGCGCCGAGCTTCTCCAACGTCTTCTGGGTGAGCCCGTGGACGGCGCTCATCTGACGCTCGCGCGGCTGCCGAACACTGACGCCCATCACCGGCAGGTCATGGCCAATCGTTTGGAATCCCGCAACGAGTCCGGCCTGCGTCCCGGTGCTGCCGGTGGCCATGACAAGCCAGTCGAATGCCTGCCCGGTTTCCGACGTGTATTCCGCGATCTCCTGCGCGCAATTGGCATAGCCCAATGCACCGGTCGGATTGGACCCGCCCCCGGGGATGAAATAGGGGCGGTGCCCCTCTGCGCGCAGCGCCTCGGCAACCGCCTCGGCCTCGGCATTCATGTCCAATCCGGCGGGCCGGAATTCATGGGTTGCGCCAAAGAGGTCGTCGAGCAGGACGTTTCCGGTGGTTTCGTAGGAGGCGTCGCGACCGGGCACGCGGCGCTCTAAGAGCACGTGGCATTTCATGCCGACCTTACAGGCCGCTGCCGCCGTCTGCCGGACATGGTTCGATTGCACCGCGCCTTGCGTGACCAGCATATCCGCCTTTTCGCGCATCGCTTCGCCGACCAGGAATTCCAGTTTCCGGGTCTTGTTACCGCCGGTGGCAAGCCCCGTGCAGTCGTCGCGCTTGATAAAGAGCCGCGGCCCCCCCAGCAGTTCCGTAAGCCGCGGCATCGCCTCGATCGGAGTTGGCCTATGGCACAGGTTGGTTCGCGGGAACCGGCCGAAATCTATGCGGGCAGGCGCTTGCGTCAGCGTTGCGGTCTCGGCCATGGCATCGTCCTCACATGTACAATTGGGCGCAGCCTGAGGCAAAATCGTTTAGCCCGCCAATGCCATGTTTGAATGACATTATGCAGATTTTGCATTATCCTTTGGCTATGGACCTGTTTCTGTTTCGCGACCTGGAGCGCCTTCGGCGGACCGGGAATTTTTCCCAGGCCGCTGCGCTTGGAAATGTCAGCCAGCCGGCCTTCAGCCGACGTATCAAATCGCTCGAAACCTGGGTCGGTGCGTTGCTTGTAGACCGGTCGCACCACCCGGTGAAATTGACCGAAGCCGGCGTGCAGATGCTTGAGGCCGGGCTGCAGGCGCTGTCGAGGATCGAGCGAGAACGCAGCCAGATCCTCGAAGCACAATCCCTGCCCGACAAATACGTCGTGACTTTCGGCGCGCAACACTCGATCGGGTGGCGGTTCTATCCGGCCTGGTTGCAGGCTTTGGAAGAAGCATACGGCCCGATTTTGTCGCGCTTAAGGGCGGACGACCTGCCCAATTGCTTGCGCGACTTGAAGCGCGGTGATGTGGATTTCGTGATCGCCTACCAAGAAGCAAGCGCCCCGCCGGCGGGAACGTTCGATTCGGTAATGATCGGAACCGACCAGCTAATTCCGGTGTCCAAACCGGACACTGACGGACAACCGATTTTTGGTTTCGACACACCGGGCGTCGAGATGCCGTATCTGCGCTTTGGCGATGCCGCGCCGATCGGAAACCTCCTGAAACCGCTCCTTGTCGGCAAGGGTCTGACCGCCCGACTTCGGATGGTTTACGAAAATTCGATGGCCGGCGCGCTTCGGATCAGGGCACGTGCAGGCGACGGGGTCGCGTGGCTGCCCAAAAGCCTGGTTGCACCCGATCTCGAAAACAAGTTGTTGGTCCGTACCGGCGATCGTGATTGGGATATCGATCTGGAGATACGATTGTTCCGAAACCTGCAACGCTCCAATCGGGTGACGCGGTCCATCTGGTCCTTCTTGGAGGTGCGACAGGACGTTCCGCTTATCTCCCTGGAATAATGCTACCGTATGGGGAGAGCGGCTTGGTCGATTGGTCCAGACCTGCCGTTGCCCAACTGCTTCGCCTCTGACGTGCGACCCGTGAGATCGGACTTTCGTTGCTGCGCAGAAGTCGCATCCTACTGGATTCACAATGCGGACTCTTCAGAGCTTCGTTGAACCTGCAACAACCAATACGAATGGATGGACCCAGCCATAGGCCGCCAAAGTGGGACCAACTGTGCGTCAGGCCGTGCGAATGCAGTCCTTCAGCATTTTCTGGAGCGCCGGTCGGGTGCGCCGACGCAACAGATTCAGGGCTGGAAGGCCGCAGAGCTTGCCGACCAACGCCACTGCCGCCTCAGTGTTCGCGGCCGGTCCGCACACCAGATCGGGTTTTCGGCCAAAGGCGTGCTGGACGCCCAAAACCGCATAAGGATCAGAGGCACAGAGCACCAACATCCGCACGTTGTCGTCGATCATCTCCATCGCGACCGAACCGTTGTAGGGTTCCAGCGGCGATGCTCCGGCCTCGGCAACCAGTACATCCGGCCCGGTCGCGGCGATCTTCGAGAGGAGTTCGCGCAGAAGTTCGGCGAATTCTGACGGCGGGCAGACGGTTGAGGGCAAACCGACATCGACGAAGTCGAAGACCTGTGCGGCGCCGGCATCCTTCCAGCTGAGCATATCGCGGTACCGCGCCGCGCCGGTCAGCTTTGCAGCAGCAACCTTCAACCCCAGTTGCGCCAACTCATGCACGATCACCCGACCGGATGTGGTTTTGCCCGCAGACATCGAGGTGCCGATCAAGAGGATTATGGGGATGTCGAGCCGCATCGGCTCGACCGGCGGACAGAAGCCGCGCATCGTCAACTTCTCGTCGCGCACCAAGTGGCCCTGATACTGGAGGTTCATAAGCGGCGGCAAAAGCGGCGAGACGGAGGTCGCCAGACCGAACAGCCCTGCCCCCGTCAGCGCATGCATCGCGCCGTCCTCGCCCACCGCGCGCCAGTCGCCCACACCTTCCAATGTCGCCGCACGCACCCCCAGCGCGCCGACGACCAGATCACCGTCGAAGACCTGGCAAGCCCGGCCCGAAGGACGCTCGATCACATAGAGCGGACCCGGGCGTCCCTGCACCTCGCACATCACATAGTCGCCGGTGGCCCAGTCGGACCGGAGCAGCGGTGCCACATCGAAACCGTTCGATTCCACGTCGGCGATCCGGGTGACGGTCGTGAAAAAAGCCTTGGTCATGGCGCATCCCCCGCGCTGGGTTGTGGCGGCGCCAGCAAAAGCAGCGCCAATAGGGCGGTTCGTTCCAAGGTCTCGTCGAGGTAGAGGAATTCGTGTGGTGCATGAGCCCCGTCGCCGACGGGGCCGAGCCCGTCGAGCGTTGCCGTATAAAGGCTCGTCGTGTTGCCGTCCGATCCGCCGCCGGCGAGGCCCTCGCCCAGTGCGAGACCGATCTCTGACGACAAATTCTGCGCCAACCGCCAGAGCTGGCGGTTGCGTGGGGTCGGTTCCAGCGCGGGGCGGCCGATTCCCCCCTCGACCTCGAGGTTGGTGCCAGGCACGACCGGTTCCAGCCCGTGGATCGCCGCCGTCACCCGCTCGGCGTCCTCATGGGTCCGCACCCGCACATCCGCCACACAGCCGCTATCGGGCGCGATGACATTGGGGCGCAGCCCGCCCTCGATTGTGCCGACATTCACCGTAACGCCCTTGTCGGCATCGTTCAGCGCAAAAAGCGCCTGGACCACGTGGCTGAGTTCCAGAATGGCGCTGGCGCCCTTGTCCGGATCGAGGCCGGCATGGGCGGCCTGTCCGGTGATCTTGACTGAGAACCGGCCGACGCCCTTGCGCGCGGTCTTCAGCTTGCCGTCACGGCCAAGCGACGGCTCCAGGACGAATGCACGGCAGGCCACGCGCGCCAGGCGGCGGATCAGGTGGGCCGACTCGCGACTGCCGATCTCTTCGTCGGAATTGGCGAAGACCACCGGTGTCACGGCAGGCGTCAGGCCAAAATGCGTCAGCGCCTCGAGCGCGAAGATGATCTGCGTGATGCCGCCCTTCATGTCATAGACGCCGGGTCCGCGGACCACGTTGCCGTCGAACTCGAACGGCATTTCCTGAAGCGTGCCAAGCGGCCAAACGGTGTCATAATGCCCGATGAGAAGTTGGATTGGGCGGCCTCGGGCGCGGTCCGAGGGGCGAGCGTAGAGGTTTCCGCCATGGTTCGTGCCGCTGAGGTCCAGCGTTCGAAATCCGCCGTCGCGCAGCCGGTCGGCGATGATGCCGCGGGCCCGGTTCTGGGTCTCTGGCGCGAGCGATGGGGTCTCGACGCGTGTCAGCTGTTCCAGGAAGGCAACGAAATCGCCCCTTCGCGACTGCAAATGGGCGAGTATCTCGGCGCCGGAGGGGGCAAGGGCTTGCGTGTCGGCAGCGCTCATTTCCGCATTCCCTTGGGTATTGGAAAAGCCAGCGTGTCCTGGACTTTCGCAAAGCGCCCCGGACTGACATAACTTAGAAGCGGCGCGTCGTGGATGAGGTCCTGATCGTCGCGGTCATCGGCGCGCAGATGGGCCGGATCGACCGCAGCCGCGACGATCTTGCCGACGATCAGGCTATTGACCCCGAACCCGTCAACGAACCGGTCAAGCTCGCATTCGAGGTAGAGATAGCCGCCCGCAACAACCGGGCAGTCCACCTTGGCCGACCGGGAATGCGGCACATGCTGCAACTGCGGCTTGCTGTCATCCTCACAGCGGGGCGATGCGGTCAGAGTGGCTTCGAGCCATTGGTCCGGCTTTGGATAAGTGACCGCGAACACGCCGTCGCGCTGGATGTTCCGGTAGGTGCCGTGGCGCGGGGTGCAGACAAAGCCGAAATAGTTCTGCCAGCCCATCGGTGTCACCATATGCTTTGGCGCCAGATCGTCGGCCCCGCCGGGTTCTCGCGTGCCGACCAGAACCAGCGGCGCCACAAAGAAGAACTGATCCCAGATCGGCATTGCCACATCCAGTTGCACAAGCCCCGCACGGCCGGCTGTGTCCGATGCGTTTGCGGTCATCGCCCCGTCACCTCCCCAAGCTGCTTCCCTGGCGCGCAGGCCTTTCAGGGCCATGGACCCGCCACGCATTCAGTATGACCGGGCGAAGGGGATGCCGCGATGATTTAGCTCAAGTCTGGAATGCCCTCGATCACCCACCGGTCATCAACGCCTGGGACACCGCGCGGTTTGTTCGCAAGCAAGGGATGGATCGCTGCGCACCCTGTATCGCTCAAATCGTGCCTGTTCCTTACCGCCTCCGTCTTCGGAGACGGAATCGTACTGGCCGCCGCCTGTGAATCCTCTCTATGGGCATGCCCTGGTGGTACGAATCCGATGGATAGATCCCGATCACCCTGGGCAAATCCCGAAAAGCACCCCGTTTCAACGAGCTGCCGACGGCACGCACGGGATCCATCTGCATTGTCCCTGCCGCCTGGTTGGGGATCGGGTTGCATCTGAGAACACGCCAACTCGGGCCGAGATTCTCGACAAGCGCGCCGATTGGACGACAAGCCCCAGAGATGGCGCAATCCTGGGGCCGAAGCGCCAGTTGACCCAACCGCAAGGGTTGCATAGCCTTCTGGTGCAAGGCGGTGGCCTTTGAGTGTGAGGCCGTGGCCTTTCGGGCCCCGGATAAGCGGCTGGTTGGTTTGGTGGATGGTGACATGGCAAAGGGATTTCGGCTTCCGGTCAATAGCGTTTATCCGGGCACGTCCGAGAGCATGCTGGGATACGGAGAAAGGCCTCTCAGCATAGCGGAACTGGAGTGGGGCACGCTCCCAGATACTGCCGACGTTATTTCACAGCATGGCGCTGGCGATTGGTGGTTCTATTTCCACAATCAAGACTACGGTGTGAATGCGCCGTTCCCGGGTTTGCCATATCACCAGGGTATCGACCTGAATTTGGCCAGCGGCGCGCAGGCTGATGCGGGCAAACCTGTCTTTGCTCCGTTCAACGGCACCGTGCGTTACGGCGAAGATACAGGGGGTTACGGCAATTATGTCATAATTCAGTTCGACACGGACGTATTCACTGACGCTCTCAGGCCGCCCGAGGGGCACTCCGTTTACGCAATCTTCGAGCACTTGAGCGAGATAGACGAGGCCATCCGTTCCGCCGTCGATGCAAGCGCGGCGGCCGCGACCGATGGGTCCCCACGGATAGAAGCAAATGTTTCGCTCGATGGCCGGATCGGCCTGATAGGCGATTCGGGGAACCAGATATATCCCCACCTGCATTTTCAGATGTATATCGCGCCATCGAACAACTGGGATCTGCCGCAAGGATACTATGCGGACCCGAATGTTGACCGGCCGCTGTTGCATCAAGAGACCCTTCAGGCGACCGAGGTTGACATTCAAAGCATTGACCCGCTTGCATATATTCAGCAGCATTCCTATTCCGACAATGAAAACAACGGGATAGTCGCCAATAGCAATGGCGATCCGTTGGACGAGAGCGTGTTCACGCCACGGCTCTTCACCTATTTCACTCCACCTGCCGACGAGCACGCCGCTGTAGAGCAGAGCAACTCAAGATTTTATGGGCGACTGGATGACGCGGTCGATGTGGATGCGTATCAGGTGCAGTTGGAGCCGGGCATCTATCTTTTCCGGGTTATTGGTCAGTCGCCTTTTGAGTTTTCGAGTGATGAAGATCAGGACGGCGACGGCGACAATACGGCTGGTGACTTTGTCTTTCAGTTTCTCGAAGATGATACCGTTACCGTCAGAAACTTCTATGTCGGCAGCAACGCGGACTTTGTCCTCAAAGAGATAGAGGTAACCGAAAAGGCAAGCGTCAGTTTCTCCGTGCGCTCGTTCACCGGGGAAATGGATGACTATGCGGTCTTGATCGGAAGCGTGGACTCAAGCGAGGGTATCTTTGCGCCTCTGGTAGAGTACAAGCCGCAGGATCCCGGAACCTTTGAAACCTACGGCTGGTTCAGCGGATCGTTCGAAGGCGGTGGCGGGACCCCCGTAAATCAGGCGCCGGAATTCAACCTCGGCCAACCCGACGCGCCGACCGCGGGCGATGTCTACGTCGGCCGGATCGACCGGTTCGAGGATCTCACGGTGGGCGAGACCGAGGTCTTCAGCACCAACGTGCTGGCGGACGGCATCGGTGTCTACCGGCTACTGGCCGAGGACGCCGGCACTCTCGATGTCGCGGTGCAGCTTTGGGGCGGCTCGGGGGCGACCGTGTCGCTGGCGCAGGATATCAACCGCGACGGCTTCATCCAGGCCGGCGAGATCATCGAACAGGTGAACCTGGCTTCCGTCGCCAGTGGCGCACTGAGCCTCGAAGAAACCCTCGCCGGTGCGGCAGAGCGCTACGTCCTGGTGCAATCGAATGCGGCGGCGGGTAGCTCCAGCGAATTGCGGATCACGGCCGAGTTCATCGCTTCCGACGGAACCGCCACCGGGGCGGCCGGCCTGCCCGCGCCGGAGCCTGCCGACCTGTTCACCCCGGCCGCGCCCGGATCGCTCGCCGACGACGGCGTGGCGCGGTTCGGCCGGATCAACGGTCCCGGCGACCTCGACCATTTCCGCACCAACCTTCTGGAAGGCGGGCGCACCTACGAATTCCGGGCGTTCCCGACCGGTTCGTCGGCGCTGTCGGATCTCAGGATGTTCGTCTATGACAGCGCCGGCGTACAGGTGGGCTCGGCGAGCGCGGCGCCTGGCGCCGTTGCAGAATTGAAGATCGACATCCCGGCGGGCCAGTCGCAGCCCAATTACACGGTGGAGATCCGCGGCGGCAGTGGCAGTACGGGCAGCTACTTCGTCGCCTACGAGGATGTCGGTGCCGTCCCGCTGGCGGACGATCACCCGGACGGCACCCTCACGCCGCTCACGACCGACACCCCCGAAGAAACCTACATCGGCGAAAGCGGCGACGTCGACAGCTTCACCTACACGGTCGAGTACGGCCATCAATACACCGCGTTCGTCACGCCCTTCGCCGGAGATGCCCCGCCACTGACCCATGCACGGCTGACGGTGATCGATCCCGATGGCGACCAGGTTGTGAGCAAGTCGGTGGAGTCGGCCTCGACCTTTGCGCTGCAGTTCACTGCCTATGAGGCCGGCGATTTCACCTTCGAACTCGATGCGCTGATGGGGGCCACCGGCGCGGCGAACATCGCGATCACCGACAACGGGCAGGTGGTCTACCCGGCGCCCACGGTCTCGGGGGCGACCTACGAAGGCCAACTGCCGACCCAGGGCACCTGGGATCCGATCAGCTGGACGAACGGGTCCTTCGGACCGAACGGCGACGTCCACAAGGTCTTCGTTTCGATGGGCAGCGAGGTCACCATTTACGTCGAGGAGGTCGGTATCGAGTTCGGCTCGGTCGACGTTGCGGTGTACACCGAATCCGGCGAGGTGGTGAACCCGATCTACCATGGCCCCACCCCGGACGGCCACGAGTTCACCCTGAGCTCGACACCGGATCTCGGCGTTTTCTTCAATGCGCTGGTCATGTACTCCGGCAGCGGCGTCAATACGGATTTCTCCTATCGCATTGCCGCGGTGGCGACGGACGACAAACCCGATGAGGCAAATGAGCTCTGGACGCTGGGCGGCAACGCGACGGTGTCCGGGCAGATTGAGCAAAACGACCCGGGCGACGTCTTCCGATACACCGGCCCGCGCGGTGCGGTGGAGTTCTCGGTCTCCGAGGGGTTGGTGGCTGCAACGAGCACCTGGCCGAAGGTGAGCGATGCCATCCTCGAAGTGTTCGACGAGGATGGAAATACCTTCGGGCGCGAGTTGATCCTGGATTTGGACAACGAGTCCCTGCTGGCGTTCCTGCCAGAGGGACCCGACGAGTACTATGTCCGGATTTCCGACGCCACGTCCGAGGGTTACTATCTGGTTGACAGCGCCAATGCGCCCGACGATACCGCCGGCGACGCCAGTTCGACGGATCATCTTGCCGTGGGTGGGTCGGTGTCCGGCCTGCTGGAGACATATGGCGACAGCGATGCGTTCCATGTGCGGCTTGAAAGCGGAACCGACTATCAGATAGCCCGCAATGCTTCCGATCCCGACCGCGCCTCCGGTGCATATATCGCGCTCGTCGATACCGCGACCGGCGTCGAATACCTGCGGACGGATGGCAATACGCTCGACTTCTCCGCACCGGGGCCGTTCGACGGTGGCTACACGGACGCGTTGGTGGTCATCGGCCACCAGCGGTCGGCCAACCCCAACGAGTCGTCCACCTATGTCGGCACCTATGACCTATCGCTGGCCGACGTAACCAGCGACGATCACGGCGACACCGTTCAAACGGCGACCAACATTGCGCCGAGCGACACAGTTCAGGCCTATCTCGGCAATGGCGATGTGGATGCATTCGCCCTGTCGGGCCTCACCGCCGGCCAAGCCTACGCGGTTACCTTGGCCGGTGATCCTTCGGCCGACGTGCCGTTGCTGGCCAGCATGGTCGAGTTGCTGGCCGGCGACGGAAGCGTCCAACAATCGGCGGCCTCAGATGACGACGGCAGCCTCTCTCTGTCCTTTGTGGCCGAAGGCTCGCTCCAAACCCTGCTCGTGAGCGCTTTCGGCGAGGCGCGGGTCGGCGGGGTCACGTTCTCCGTCGACGCCGCCAACACCGCCCCGCTGCTCGCAGTTGGCCAAGCGGCAGTTGCCACCGAGCAAGATGTTGAGATCTCGGCGTTGCTGACAACCTACGACCCCGACGCAGACCCTATCACAGAGGTCGAATACGTTCTCCTTTCGGGAATGGGTGGAAGCCTTGTTGCCCCGGATGGAACCACAGGCGCCCGGGTGCTGGCTTCGCCGGACGAGACGGTCTCTTTCCGCTCTGCGTCGGACGTCGGTGACGCGTTGGTCGGCGTCCGCGTATTCGACGGGGCGGATTGGAGCAACTGGCAGATGATGCCGGTCACTGTCGGCGCCACTCCTGTCAACGGCCCCACCGGAACCGGGCCCGAATTCGGGGAAACCGGCACGCTGACGCTGACGCACGCTGCGACGACGGTGACGCTTCAGCGGACCTACGAAAACCCCGTGGTGATCGCCTATGTGGCGACCGAGAACGGCTCGCAGC
>JAAUYH010012502.1_pt1 | contig 38670 bp, 27 predicted proteins | sample 7278061 | NCBI WGS metagenome assembly JAAUYH01 (sample SAMN14350203, study PRJNA611818) | marine sediment metagenome | isolation source: surface marine sediment (0.6m) | place: French Polynesia: Moorea | collected 2018-08
AGACATCGTCCGTGGCAGGGACACTGGGCAGCATCAGCGTAATGGCATTGGGGGTCAGCGGCGCCATGGGCTCGTGCTCGCTGAGCTCGGTCAGCACGTAACCGTCCAGCGGTCGCCGCATGGCGTCATCGCTGTCGTCGAGGGGATTGCGTCCGCGCGCCACTTCGGATCCGTCAATTTCTCCGCCCTGGTCGGTATCCTCCCGGCAGGGGTCGGTACCGAGTTCGGACTCCTGGATATTGGGCAGGCCGTCGCCGTCACCGTCGGCAGTGGCATCGTCCAGGTCGCCGTCCAGGCACTCGTGGCGGTCTTCGTAGCGGTCCAGAAGATTGTCGCCGTCTCGGTCGCCGGAGCCCTGCTGGCGCACGTGCAGCGCCTCGTGCAGAATCAGCCGGCGGCCGTCGTGCAGGCCCACCTCGAGCAAAAGGTTGTAAGCGCCGAACAGTTCCTCGGTGGCCGCACTGGTACCCTTACCGTCCAGGCTGAAGCCCTTCCATTTGACGGGCCAGCCCTGATAAAGCGATGCATCTGTCGCCTCCTCCAGCTCCACGCCGAAGGATCGATCCGGCATGCTGGCCGGAGCTGCCCGCCAGATGCTGCCGTCAATGGACTCCACCTGGATTTCCAGCGTCTCGATGGCGACGGGCTGGCCGCGCTCGGCCACCGTCACACCCAGGCCGATTCGCTGTCCGGCCTGGAAGCCGGTCAGCACTTCGTCGCCGATTTCCGGCAGCGAAAAGAACCCTGCCGATGCGGTAAGGCCGGTTTCGTTGGCGGTGGACAGGGTCACCTCCACCTGGGCCGGCTGATTACCGCCGGATGCCACCAGTTCCACCTGCCAGGTGCCCTTGGCCAGGGCGCTCAGGAAGGTGGCATCGGACTGGTTGATCTGCGACTGCACGTCCAGATCGCGACCCGTCACCAGGGTACCGTCAGGTCGCAGCAACCCAATGGACTGCAGCGGCACGGGCTGGAACAGCGAATTGAACGCCCGCACGGCAATGATCCCCGGGTCGGTCAGCGCCTCGGCTACCGGAACGTCCACCCGCAGGGTCTGCCCCGGCTCGACCTGGACCGGCTCATCCTGCACCAGCAGGCGACCTTCAATGGTGTCGGCGATCTGCGCCAGAGCGCCGTACAGGTCCAGCACGTCGGTTTCCAGCGGCCGCACGTCAGCGTAGCGGAATTCCCCACCCGTGCTGGTGGCGATCTCACTCAACAGCTCCTGGTCGGCCAGCGGCCCCAGCGCCACAGTGTGCACCACAATGCCGGCATTGATGACCGTGTCGCGCAGATCCGTCCAGAACGCCCCGTCGTCTTCGGGTCCGTCCACCACCAGCACCAGATGCTGCGACCGAACCGGCACCCCGTCGGCGGCAAACATGTTGTATCCCGCCTGCACGCCGTCGCCGATGGCGCTGCCGAAACCGCCGGCGGTGGCCAGATTGTCCAGGGCAACCCGCATGCGGTTTCGCTGGGTGTCATCCGCGGCGGCCAGCGGCAGCAGCACGCTGGCATCGTCGTTGGGTTCGGTGCCGTCGCCGCGGAACGATACCAGTCCCAGCTGGGCCGCCCCGGGCAACAGGTCCACGAAATGGCGGCCGGCAACCCGCAGGGCTTCCAGGCGGGGTCCGTCGGGTGGAACGAGCATGGAAGTGGACATGTCGACAGCCAGAATCACCTCGGTCTCCGGACGCTCGCCGAATATCACGGCGTCCTCGAACAGTTGGACCGTGCCCCCGACCTCAAGCTGAAGATCCTGGGTGCCGTCACCTCCCGGGTCCGGGGGATGGATCAGGAGTTGATAGCCGGCGCCGTCCGGAATGGCCGTCAGCACCTGGGCGGGCGTGCCGCCGATGGCGGCGCTGAAGTCCACCGCGGTGAGCCCGGAGACCGGCGCCAGTTGGTTAGGTCCAGTCTCCGTGGGGAACACCGAAACCTGGATGGCGGCCAATTGACCGCTGGCGCCGCCGTACACGGGCCGACTGCCACCGGTGAGGGGAAAGTCCAGATCCAGTGTCGTCTGTGGCGACTGGCAGGATACGGTGACGTTGGCAACCCAAAACCCGGCAATGGGGGCCACCACCAGGTAGACTTCGTCATATCGATTTGACGGTTGAAAGGTGGACAGGGTCCAGTCCACGTCAAATTTCTTATAGTGGGCTTTGGGCTGATCGTTACGGACAAAGACAATACCGTAGCCGGCCGTGTTGGCGGCACCCGAAGGCGCTGTGTTGGCGGCATCAATTTCCACCCGGATGATCTTGTTGGTCGGGCAATTCGAAACGTCCGCTTTCAGGTAGCGCGAGCCGAAATACTGCACCCCCATCAGCTGGGTGATCGATTGCCCGCCCGCAACCGAACCCAGGTCAAACTCCACCTTCACGTCTGAATATTCCCCGGCCAGGGTCTCATCTCGATAGGAGTAGCGGTCGACAAAAGCGGCACTGTTGCTGCTCAAGTCGAAATCCTTGATCAGGTTGGCCATGGCGAAATGACGAAAGGCATTGAAAACGCTGTCGCCGGGATCACTGAGTTTGATGGTGGCATCGGTGATGGCCAGCGCGTCGGCACCCGCCAGACCGGCCGCCAGGGCGCGGCCCCACCACAGGGTAATGAAGTCGATGCCCAGACCCGGCTCGGTGGGATTAACGCCATATTGCTCCATCAGGTAAACCCACCACAGCGCGGCATCGTAGCTGGCCAGCCAGATGGACTGGTTGGTGTCGTTAAGGTAGCCGTTCACCTGGCCCAGGTAGGGCGCAATGCAGCTGGCCTGGGGAAACAGGTCAAGCGTGCTGAATATCTTGTCCTGCATGGCCCGCGCCTGGCCCTCACATACCGTGTTACCCCAGATGCCGCCGCAGCCCGAACCCCCCAGGGCGTTGGAGTAAGCGAACTCCACGTGATGGAACAGCTCGTGCCCCATGATCATGCCGATGCAGCTGTCCGACGCGGTGGCGTAGACCGTGGTGGGAAGGCGCATGTTGCTGACACTGGCCCAGCCGTTGTCACACCCGTCGTCGTCCTTGCAGTCATAAATAAAGGTCGGCTTGGCCGGATCGCTGAAGTACGCGGGGAGCAGCAGTGCATTGATGTAGCCTTCGTGATATCCGCGCGGGTTGCCCGGCCCGGAAGCACCGTCGCGATCCAGCGCCAACGCCGCGGCAAAAGCCTTGGCCGTGGGAAAATAGTGAGGCGATGCAGGATTGGGATCCCATGACACTTCATAGCCTTCGTTGACGGTGGTTGCCGTTACCGGCAGGTCGGGTATACCCCCTGCTACGGCCGTTGCTGCGAGTGTCATTCCGGCCGCGGCGGCCAGCAAAGATCTCAACATGGTCTGCCTCCTTGTCCATGGCAAAAGCCGCCCCCCGCAGAGGCGCTGCTTTCACTCTGCGGCAGAAACCGTTGAGGCGTTACCCAAAAATTTGCGGGTTCCCGCTGCAGTCATCGCGGCAGCATGTAAACCGTGATGGCGTGGCCGTCCGGGTCCCGGATCCCAATCTCACGAAAACGACTGGACTGGTTTGACCCGGGTTGAAGCACTGTGACGCCTGACTGCCGCAACCGCGTTTCCAAGGCGTCGAGGTCGTTGCTGCGGAAAACCAGCAGCAGCTCGCCCCGGGTACTGATGGTGGGTGGCGGGTCAAAGGCCTGAAGTACAAATCCTCTGGGTTCGCTCGACGTACTCAATATGGCAACGCGACGCAGGGAGTCAGGTGGCAACCCGAGAATCTGCAGGTCGAACCTGTTGGGGACAGGAATGAATCGCTCGTCCTGATAGTCAAGGGTCAACCCCAGCACCTCGGTATAAAACGAAATCGAGCGATCCAGGTCACCCACCGTGATGGCCGGCCGCTTGAGGTCAATGTCGATCTGGTTTGGGGATTCCGCGCTGGCAGTGAAAGCCAACAGCACCATTGGGGCCAGCATCAAGATGGCCATGCGCAAGGAAAGAAGGCGATGGAGCATGAATCAGATATCCGGTGTGAGCGGTAACAGGTCTCGCTGCCCTTCGAGAATATCCGAGAACAGGATCATGCGAACATCTTCGTCAGTTTTCAGCAGCTTGCCCGCGGTGGGATCGATGTGGACATTGACTACGGTGACGCCATCGTTCTTGAATGCCTGGTCCAGAGCCGGGACCAGGGCAGTCGAATCCTCAACCGCTGTTCCGCTGCCACCAAAAACCTCGGCCAGCTTTTCATAGGGCAACACACCCAGGTCGGTATTGATGTCACGCCCGATCGCCTGGCGCTGTCCGTGCAGCTCGGTGCCCCAGGCGCCGTCGTTGCCCACGATGACGATCAGGCGCAGGCGGGCCCGTGACGCGGCGTGCAGTTCCGCCGGATGAAACCCCATTGACCCGTCCCCGGTCACCAGCACCACGGGTGGCACCTCGGCCGCGCCGGCTTCCTCTTTCAAGGCAGCGGCGGCACCCACGGCCAGGGCGGTGCCCGAGCCCATGGCCCCCATGGGATAGTGGTCCAGGAAACCCCTGGGGCGGCGAATCCGGATCGCGCCGTACATCCAGTTCTGGATATCGGCGCCATCGCCAACGTAGACGGCGTCCCGCGGCATGCGAGCCATGACTTCTGCGCCGAGTCTCAGCGGGTGAATCTCCGCCTCCTCTGATTGCTGCAGTTGCGCGATCCGCTTTCGCCGCACCCGCAGCGCATCAGCCAACCAGCCCGTGTCAAAAGGCTCGGTACCCCTGCGCTTCAGCGCCCCGACCAGTGCGGCCAGGGTAACGCCAGCGTCGGCGTGGATTGCCAGGTCGACGGGACGGTTGCGGTGAAAGGCCGAGGGCTCAATATCGATCTGCACGAATCGAGTCTGGGCCGAAAAGCGCGGCGGCAGGCCCAGGCCCAGGCGCTGGGTCAGGCGTGCACCCACCACCACGACGAGGTCGGCCCGAGGCGCGGCTATCTGGGCATAAGGCCATGGAAAGATCCGCTCATCGTCTTCCGGTGCCTGGCCCCGGCCGAGGCTGTTGGCCAGAATAGGTATGCCGAAATTCCTTGCCAGTACTTGCAGGGATGACCCGGCATTACCCCAGGCCGCGCCAGCCCCGGTGATAATCATCGGACGCTGACTGCCACTGATCATGTCCGCCAGGCGATCCACCGACGCCGGGGAGGGAACTGGCGCTGATGGCACCTGGCGCTCCACGTCGCCCACAAACTCGGTGGATTCCCCCAGCAGGTTCTCCGGCAACAGCAGCACCACCGGCCCGGGGCGGCCGGATCTTGCATGTTTGATGGCGGTCTGCAGGTAGTCTTCCAGGCGCTCAACGGACGGAACGGTGCGTGACCATTTGCTGATGGAGGACACCAGGTTGAGCTGGTCCTGGTCCACAGCGCGATCGGCTTCCGCAAAAGGACCCGGCGGTGAAGCCACCAGCACCAGCACCGGCGAACAGGCCTGCCAGGCCACGGCCAGCCCACCTACGGCGTTGGGCAGGCCCTGGTCGGCGATGATCAGGGCAACCCCCAGGCCACCGGTCACCCGGGCGTAACCGTCCGCGCTGCCGACAGCGCCGCTCTCATGCCGGTTGCTGACAATGGTAACTCCGGACCGGTCCAGGGGGTCCAGCAGCCGGGTGTGGGAGGCACCCGCCACGGCGAATACCGTACCTACACCCTGACCGCCAAGGATCCGGGTGATCAATTCACCGCCGGTGACGGTCATAAAGGCTCCTCGGAGGAAGGGAATCGCAAGGGTACCAACACCAGGGCGGCCAGGATAACGGTGGCCATGTAAGCCTGGAACACCATGGCGTAGCCACCCGTCGCGTCATAAACCCAACCGGCAAATGGCGCACTCAACATGGTAATAGGCATCATGGCCAGGTTCATGGCCCCCAGCGCCCGACCGAAACCGGCGGGTCCGAAGCTGCGCGCCACCATGGCGCTCCAAACCGGCAGCAGCCCGCCGGCGGCGAGACCGAACAGGACGACACCTGCTGCTATGGCGGCATAGCTGGTGGCGCTGGACAGGGTCAGCGACCCCAGCACCAGAAGGGTTGCCGCGATCCAGGTGGTGTGTCGCAGATCCAGGCGGTCGGCGATGGTGCCGAAGGTCAGCTTTCCCAGGATCGAAAAAACCGCTACCACACTCATGAGCGTGGATGCCCGGGTGGCGGAGATGCCCAAACCAACCACGTGTGGAACCAGGTTGGCCAGGAAACCCATGTAGGTGAACAGCAACAGACCAACAGCAATGGTCTCGCACCAGAAAGCGGGCTGGGAGATTATCGAGCGCAGGCTCCAGCCCCCTGCCGGCGATGCCTGTGGAGTTGCCGGGGAATGCTCACCGCCATCCGGATTCAGACCCAGGTCGCCGGGTCGGTCCACTACCCCGAACCAGATCAGCGGCGCCGCCAGCACTATGGCACCCGTCCCGATCATCCCCAGCGCCTGGCGCCACCCGTACAGATCGATCAGAACCGACAGCAGCACCGGAAATATAAACCCGCCGAGGGAGGTTCCGATGGACGACAGTCCAAGCGCACGCCCGCGCATCTGCACAAACCAGCGAGTCATCAGGGCCGAGCTGGCCAGCTGTCCCAGCAGCAGCTGGGCGACGGATATCACCAGCCCGAAGATGATCCAGACCTGCAGCAATGATTGGGCCAATGCAACCAGCCATAGCCCCACGCCCAGCAGCACCGCGCCCACGGTCATCAGGTGTCGCAGCGAACCACGGTCTACCAGTGATCCCAGGTATGGCGAAAACAGGTTGGTGGCAATGGACAGCACCATGGCCGTAGTCATGACCGCCCCCCGGGTGGTGCTGAACTCGTCTTCCAGCGCCACGGCCAGGGTGCCAAATGCATAGATCAACAGGCCGGCCTGCATGGCCTGGGTGACCATGGAAACACCGACCATCCGCCAGCCCGGGAACAGGCCGCTCATCGCCCCGCTCCATTTGTCAGGGGCACCGGCCTGTGCGACCGTGGAGAAGCCCAGCCCACAGGAACGCCCCCATGATCCGTCACCCGATGCTGAAAAACATTCTGATGGCCGGACTTCTGCCCTGCCTGCTGGCGGGCTGCGCCACCAGCACCGACCCGGGATCGATCCGCCGAATTGTCACAGTGGAAACACCGGAAGGAAACGTCCAGGTACTGGCCGACGGAATGCCCTCCAACGTCCACACCCTCAACGGCTCGCGCATCGTCCGCTTGTGGGAAACGGGCGAGTTGCCGGTTCCCCTGGATATCGCTGACGATCGCGGGGCCACGGCGGGCAACGCCTACCGCCCTGGATTTATCGGCAGCAGCTTTTACATTGCCGACATCCCCCCCGGGTCTGACCTGGGCAACATCCCCATGCACAAGCAGGACAGCCTGGACTACATCGCGGTCATGGACGGAGAAATCGAGCTGGTGCTGGAGGATGGGTCTCTGGTCATGGGGCAAGGGGACATCCTGGTGCAGGCCGGCAATCTTCACAGCTGGGTGAACTCGTCTGACCAGTATTGCCGACTGCTGGTGGTGGTGCTGACGGCAACCCGGGGCGGCCCATAGGAGAGGTTGACGCTCATGGGGATTCCAGCAGCAGTCCGATGCCCCCCGTGTGGCTGGGGTCAACGCCGATGCACCCATCATTGGACCAGTGAGGAATGCCGGCGGATCGGAGAAGGTCCCCGGCACGTTTCCGGCTGCTGATCCGAATGCCAACAACTGCGAAACCCGTATCAGCATCCTGGGCCACGCGGTACCGGCGGTGGGCATCATCTTCGGCCTCGGCTTCGACAATCAGCCCGCCGTTCCCCCCCGGCAGCCGCTGGTAGACGGCGGGCAGTGAGGGGGCCTTGTACACCAGCCTGGAAAGGCCAACAGCGCCGATCGGATGCTGAGCCATGTCGTCATCAAACACGAGGTCGGGGGTCAGATGCTGCACATAGCAGACCAGCGTGTCGCTGAATCGGGTCGCCGGCAGGGCAAACCAGCGAAACCGGGCGGTGCCGCTCCCCTCGACCGCCCGGGAGGCGTCCTGCACGTCGCCGGGCTCCAGGCCGGCCTGCTGACATCGATGGTGATCCGAGCCGATGTCCCGGCTGGCCAGGATCATCAGCCGGATTCCCAGCGGCCGGTCGAAGAATCGGGCCAGGTGGTGGTCGGGCCGGGGTGGATTGACGCTGGTCAGTTCAATGTAATCGCCGGGAAACATGATGTGGGCACTGCGTTGACCCAGTTCCTGCTCGTCCCCCCTGGCACCGGACTTGAGGTCCGCCGGCCCCACCACGTGGAATCCCAGGCGCCGCCAGCATTCCGCCATCCGGGACGCCGAGGCGCCCAGGATCCCGACATGGTCCACCGGAAGCCGTAGGCTCATTCCCCGGCGCTCAGCTCAGCCATGGTCTGCCGGCAGGGTTTCAAAGCCAGAGCCAGCAACAGAATCGCCACCACGCAACCCACCGCTGCAACCGTGGCCATGGACCAATGCAGCATCATGTCATCCCGGTACACGAAATCCGTCACCAGCGCCGTCGCCGTGCCACCAAACCCAATGCCCGTTAGATTAACCACGAACAGGTAGACCGCTGACATCTGGGCCCGCATGGCCGGCGGCGTAATGAGCTGGAGACCGGACGCCGCGGGTCCGAATGGAAAGCTGACAAAAAACAGCAGCGGCGCGAACAGCCAGAATGATAGTGTCGGATCCGATACCAGGGGAGCGGAGACGGCAAACGGTGTCAACAGCACTACGCCCAGCAGTCCGGCCCGCATGGGGGCGTCGGCGTAGCCCCGCTGGGCCAGCCAGTCGGCCACCATGCCGCCACAGATGATGCCGCTGCCACCGAAAAACACCGACAGCAGTCCCAGCTTGGGCCCAATGTCGGCCCGCGGCAGTTCGTGGATACGGATGAAGTACTCAGCCGCCCAGGCCATGATGGCGTTGAACAGCAGGGTCACCATGGCGAAGCCAAAAAAATGCAGCAGGTACAGGCGCCGTTGTTGCCCAACGTAGTTCAGCACCTGGCGCACGGGCATGGCGTCGCTGTTGCCGCTGCGCGAGTGGCGCACAGGTTCACTCAGCGTCAGCACCAGGGCGGCCAGGATGACGCCCGGCAGACCCACGATGATAAAGGTGGCCTGCCAGGCCTTGAGGGTCCCGACCACGGGCAGGGTGAGTCCGCCCATGGCTTCGATGCCGGAAATCAACACCGAGCCAATAATGAAAGACAGGCCGATGCCGATGAACACCCCGCTGCTGTAGACACCGATGGCGCGTCCCAGCCGTTCTTTGGGGAACATATCCGCCAGCATGGAATAGGCTGCCGGTGACAGCGCGGCTTCGCCAACCCCAACGGCAATGCGGGCCACGAACAATTGCCAGAAGCTGCGGGCCAGGCCGCAGCAGGCCGTGGCAATACTCCAGAAGGCCACACCAACGGCAATCAGGTTTCGGCGGTTGGTGGAATCCGCCAGCCGGCCGATGGGAATGCCCAGGAAGGTATAAAAGATGGCGAATGCCAGACCGTGCAGCAGGCTGAACTGGGAGTCTGAAATATTCAGATCCGCCCGGATGGGTCCCACCATCAGGGCCAGGATCTGGCGGTCGATATAGGAAAACATATACGCGATGGTCAGAATGACCACCGCGTACCAGGCAGCCGACCGGGAAACCCCGGACTGGGCCTGAATCGAGCTCACGAGCAGGCCCCGCCGGGTCCGGCCGACATGCCGATGGCCACCTGCCTAGAAGCGGTAGGTGGCTTCGACGCCATAGGAGCGGCCCGGAGCGGGATATCCGAGACCCGCGCCAATATTGAAACGGTCTGCCGGGTTGCCTTCGCTCAAAGAGGTAAACCGCACCGTGTTCTGGAAGTACTCCTCGTCGGTCAGGTTCTTGCCCCACAGCGCGAATTCCCAGTACCCGCCGATGCCGATGTAAGCAATTCGGGCATCCACCAGGGTGGTGTCGTCCTGGCCAATCAACGGATCGTTGAACTGGGTGTGGAAAATCTCGGACTGGTGGCTGACCTGGGCAAACACGTCCACTTCCCCACCATTGTCCAGCTTGATGGTGTAGGTGCCATTGAGGTTGAACTTCCACTCCGGAGCGTTCTGCAGCCGGTTGCCAGACAGGTCCGCCACCCGGGTTTCGCCGGCGCCGGCGCCGTTGCAGGGTCCGGCCAGCTCAGCCGGCGTCGCGTCCGCCGGGCAGCGGCCGTTGGCTGAGATAAACGTATCGAATTCTGCGTCCAGGTAGCCCAGGCTGGCGTTGACCAGCAATGGGTCAACCGGGCGAGCGGAAAGCTCCAGCTCAAAGCCGCGCACCGTTGCGTCCGCCGCGTTGGTGGTCACGGTCAGGCCGTTCTGAAAGGTGGAAACCTGCAGGTCCGTATAGTCGTAGTAAAACGCTGAGCCGTTCAGCCGGACCCGGCCGTCGGACAGGTCAGACTTGAATCCCACTTCGAAGGAGGTGACCTCTTCGGGTTCGAAGGAAGGCGAGCCGTCGAAGGCGTTCCAGCCGCCCGACTTGAAGCCCTCGGTGACCGAACCGTAAATCATCAGGTCTTCGCTGGACCGGTATTCCAGCACCAGGCGGGGGGTGACGTCATCAAAATCTGCCTTGTCGTCCCGGGTGAAAAACTCCACCACCGAGCCGGTGCTGGCCAGACCGGTGAAGTCGCCGAAGATGGCGCCCACGCTGGTGAAATCGGTTTTTTCCTCGTCGGAGTAGCGCAGTCCCAGGGTACCCGTCCACTTGTCGCTGAAGTCATAGGAGACTTCTCCGAACAGCGCGAAGGCGTCGGTTTCGTCGTCGTTGGGAATGATGAAGCTGACCTGGCCGAAGGACGGGTGGGTATTGCGACCCAGTCCCAGGGCGCCCTGCTTGTCCTCGGTCAGGTAGTACAGTCCCACCAGCCAGTTCAACGGGCCGTCGTTGTTTGAGGCCAACCGCAGTTCCTCGGAAAGCTGGTCCGACTCGTACTGGAAATAGGAGCGGGTCACTTCCACCTCGGTACCGTCGGTGTTGAAGAAAAAGTCGCTCTCGTAGTCGCGGTAGGACGTCACCGAGGTCAGGGTCATGTTGTCACCCACGGGTATTTCCACGGTGGCAGTGACGCCGCCGGTTTCCCAGTCGTGAAAGGTGTCCAGGTTGTTGCGGGTGTCGCCGAACGCCGTGGGCACGGCGCCGTTGACCACGGCAAAGGACAGGTTGTCCAGCGGCCGCGAGGTGCGGTTGCCGCTCTGGAAATCGGTGTAGTCGGCGATCAGCGTCACCTGGGTGCCCGACTCCGCGTTGTACTGGAGAATACCGCGAACGGCGATCATGTCCTGGTCGTCGATTTCATCGGCTCCGGCGCCGTCCAGGTCATCGGTAAATCCTTCGTCATCCAGCGCCCGAAAAGCGACCCGCCCGTTCCAGCGGTCCGACAGGGATCCGCCAAGGGCACCGGTGAGTTCCACCCGGTCGAACGAGCCGAAACCGGCGGTCAGGTAGCCCTCGGTTTCCTCGGTGGGCATCCGGGAGATGATGTTGATGGCGCCGCCGGTCGCGTTGCGTCCGTACAGGGTGCCCTGGGGCCCCTTCAGGATCTCCACCCGCTCCACATCCAGGAACTGGGCCAGGCCCATTTGCGGCCGTCCAAGGTAAACGCCGTCCAGGTGGATGGCCACGCTGGGGTCGATGGTGACGCCGAAGGCATCGGTACCGATCCCGCGAATGTAGACCTGGGCTTCGCCCCCGGCCCGGCTGAAGGACAGCCCCGGGGTCTGAACGTAGAGGTCCATCAGGTCGTCGATGGCCAGGTCGGACAGGGTATCCCCGGAGATAGCAGCGATGGAGATAGGCACGGTCTGCAGGCTCTCCTCCCGCTTTTCCGCGGTGACGACAATTTCTTCCAGCTGGCTGTCCTGGGAAAGTGCCGGCGAAACGGCACAGGCCAGTGAAACGGCGAAGGCCGCACTTGGGGTCAGTAAACGCATCACAAGGTCCCTCGTTCTGATAATCTCTGCAGCTGCACGTGAAATGCGCCGGCTCAACCGGCGGCTCCCGGATCCTTCCCCAGCTTCTCCATCAGCTTCTCCCGAAGTGACCGGGTCGCCGCAGAATCAATGCCCGATCGGTCAGGGAGTAATACGACACCGTAGTGCTGACGCGCCTCTTCCTCGCTCAGCAATCCATCCAGGATGTCGTCAAAAACGGCCCCCGGGTCCCGCTCCACGGGATTCCCGTAGCCACCGCCGCAAACCAGCCGGATCTCCAGCCGGTCTCCAGCCTTCAATTGCGCATTGGAAATCTTGGCGGGCAGCACCTGCTCGCCGGGTTGCCCGGGATTCAGCACGATGCTTCCCCCGAACCCGTCGTGGCCGCCAAATATGCCTCCGGGGGGATCGTCGCTGCGATTGTCCCCGGTGGAGCTGATATTGGTATCTTCCAGGAAGCGCCAGCGCTTGGTGGCGCCGAGACCGCCGCGCCAGCGGCCCGCGGCCGGCGACTCGTCACGCAGCTCATAGCGTTCGCACAGCAGCGGTGCGCTCAGCTCCAGTTCTTCCACGGGATTGTTGCGGGTGTTGGCCATCAGCGTGTCGATGGCATCGATGCCGTCCTGGCCGAAGCGGCCGCCATAGGAGCCTTCGTTGACCTCGATGATCACCCAGTAGTCGTCCGCACCCTGACCACCCTTGCCGCTGTAGGCAAAACAGGACACGTTGGCCGAATTGCCGGCGGTCACCTGTTCCGGCCGCACGCCGGAAAGCGCCTGCAACACCTGGTCAGGGATGCGATTGATCTGGGTGAAACGTGCCTCGCAACCGTGGGGGTACTCGGGGTTGAAGATGGAGCCCTCGGGCGCGATTACGTGGATGGGCCGGAACACGCCGTCATTTTGAGGTACCCCGGCGCCCTCCGGCAGCGCTTCATCGAGCAGCAGCGCCCGCACCGCAAAATTGGCCGTGGGCAGCACGCTGCCCTCGAAGGGGCAGTTGAAGCCGGTTTCCACCTGGTCGTTGGAGCCGGTCAGGTCCACGTAGATATCGCTCCCGTCCACTTCGACCCGGGTGGCGACGCGCAGCGGTTGACCAAAATTCTTGCCGTCGTCCTCCAGCCAGCCCACCGGTGCCTGGTAGATGCCGTCCGGCAGGGCCTCGATGCGGCTGCGCATCATGCGTTCGGCATAGTCCATCCAGTCTTCCGCCGCACTCATGACCGTATCGACGCCATACCGGTCGGCCAGCAGCTCGAATCGCTGAACGCCGAGCCGGCAACAGGCGATCATGGCTTCCAGGTCGCCGGTATTGGCCTCGGGTGTTCTGACGTTGTCCATGATCAGCGACCAGACCGCGTCGTTGCGCACGCCCTGGTCGTAGATCTTGATGGCGTTAACCACCTGGCCTTCCGCCCAGAAATCCGGCACGTCGACGGAAAAGCCCGGCGAGGCCGCGCCGATGTCAACCATGTGCCCGGTGCACCCGGCGAACCCAATGTGCTGTTCGCCGGAGAAGATGGGTATCAGCACGCCGTAATCCGGGGAGTGGGAAGCGCCGTGGTAGGGGTGGTTGTGCAGCACAACGTCGCCGGGCGCGTATCGGCCCTGGTGCTTACGTTGGATACCCTTGACGTAGGCGGGCAATGAGCCGCAATGCATGGGCGTCGAGTCACTTTCACACAGCTGGCGTCCGTGAAAATCCACCAGGCCCGCACCGATATCCCGGGATTCCCGCATGATGGAGGAGTAAGCCATGCGGTAGAGCAGTTCCGCCATCTCCGCGGCGATAGCGTGCAGTGCGCCGCCGATCACCTGCTGGGTGATGGGATCGACGTCAACCCGGTCCCAGCGCCGCTCCACGTCGCCGCCCACGCCCGTTGACCGGGCCGAAGACTTGTCCAGTCCTGATTGGATCGACCGTGCCGCCAGCTCACTCATCCTGCGGCTCCACGAATGTAATGATCAGGTTGCCCAGCGCGTCGACCCGGGCCGTGCTGCCCGGCGGCAAAACCGTAGTGGTGTCGGGCTGCTCGATCACCGCCGGCCCGGCAAGGACGTTTCCGGCCTTCAGAGCCGCCCGCCGGTAAAACCGGGCTTCGAATGGCCTGGACCCATGACCGTCCAGGAAGCTGACGGTACGCTGGTCGATCCGGGCCGAGGGTTCCGGGTGTTGTGATCCTGCAGCTATGGTGTCAGACCGCAGCGCGGTGACCGCACCGATGGCGGCCAGTCCCACGTTGATGATCATCACCGGCTTGTCTTCGAAGCGCCTGAGGTAGGCCCGCTCATGGGCCCGGTGAAATGCTTCCACCACCCGGGCAATCCAGGATTCGTCCACCGGGGGGGCCGGCACCTCGACGGTCAACTCGTATCCCTGTCCCGCATAGCGGCATTCCGCCATGAAGCGTAGTGAAGTCCGTTCTTCGGACACCCCGCTGGATTTCAGTTGGGTCAGTGCATGGCGTTCGAGTGCAATATAGCTGGCTTCGATTCGCTGATGTACCGACGGGTTATCGGCGTCATCCAGCTTTTGCCAGAGGGTGTTGCGGTACTCGTATTTGGTGTCGGTGCAGAGCAGGCCCGCCGCCGCCCCCACGCCGGGGCTAACCGGAACGATCACCAGCGGAATCGCCAGTTCCCGGGCGGCGTACACCGCGAACGCCGCCCCGGCACCGCCTTCTGCCACCAGGGCAAAGTCCCTCGGGTCGTAACCCTTGGATACGCTGTTGACCCGAATAGCCTCGACCATATTGTTGACGGCGATCCGGTAAATACCCGCCGCCGCTTCCGTCACCTCCAGGCCCAGTGGTCCGGCGATGTGCTGTTGGATTGCCCTTCGGGCCAACTGTGGATCGATGGTGAGCCCGGATTCCTCAAGAGCGATTTCCCTGAACCAACCCAGCTCAACCATGGCATCGGTCACGGTGGGCTCAATTCCACCCTGTCCGTAACAGGCCGGACCGGGCCTGGCTCCGGCGCTGCGGGGGCCCACCCGAAACATGCCGCCTTCGTCTATAAAAGCGAGCGATCCGCCGCCGGCGCCGATGGTGTCGATATCCACCATGGGCATCATGGCGTCATAGTCGCCAACCCGGGTATCCAGCAGGTGCTTCATGCGCAGATCCCCGTCGGGCGCCACGCCGATGTCCGCAGAGGTTCCGCCCACGTCCAAAGTGATAACGCTGGGATGGCCCACCTGGCGCCCCACCTGGATTCCCAGGATCAGGGCGCCGACCGGGCCTGACAGCAGCAACGACACCGGCGATTGCCGGGCTTCGGACGCAGGCACCATGCCTCCGGCGGAAGTCATCAGGTTCAGACCTGCGTTGACCCCCAGTTCCCCCAGCGACGCTGCGAAGCGGTCCAGGTAGCGGGCGGTGCGCGGGCCCACGTAGGCATTCAGTGCCGTCGTTGAGAACCGCTCGTACTCCCGGTAAAGGGGCGACACCTGGTGGCTCACCGACAGGTATGCCCCGGGAAACTCCCGTTCCACGATTTCCCGGATGCGCAATTCGTGAACCGGGTTGAGAAAAGACATCAGGCAGCAGACCGCAATGGCGTCGACATCCCGCTCACGGAGAGCACGCACAGCCCGGACCACCGCCTGCTCGTCCAGTGGCGTTTCCACCGAGCCGTCCGGACCCCGGATCCTTTCGGCCACGGGAATCCGGTTTCTCCGCTTCACCAGTGGCTGGGACTGCCGCGGCACGTCCTGGGCGTGGGAGAAATTCAGCGGCCGGTTTTTTCGACCGATATGCAGCACGTCGCGAAAGCCCTGGGTGGTGATCATCCCCACGTCGGCGCCGTTTTTCTCCAGCAGGATATTGGTGGCCACGGTGGTGCCGTGACACAGGAAATCCAGTTCGGCCGCATCGCGCCCGGCGTTTTTCAGCAGCGCCTTCAGCCCTTCGATGCCGGCCACGGCCGGGTCATCCGGCGTGGACGGCAATTTGTGGATGACGGGTTGTCCCCCATCATCGTCCCACATCACCAGGTCGGTGAAGGTGCCGCCGATGTCGATTCCCGCCCTGAGCAAGCTGCCGCCCTCTTGGAATGAGGGTCAATTGGTATACCAAATAGGTCAAGAATGCAAATTTTGAGGCGTTTTTGGCTAAATAAGCATTTTTTTGTATACAATATCAGGAATCTGCCGGCGGGAGGATCAGGCTGCGGGTAACCAGGATATGGGAACGCATGGCGGCTTCTGCCCAGACGGTATCTCCAACCCTGATGGCATCGACAATCGTCCGGTGTTGATCCAGGCTGCGTTTCAGGTCATCCATGGAATAGCTGTGAAACGACTTCACCAATACCGGCATCCCAACGGTTTGCCGGAGCAGGGCAGCCAGCCGGCGGTTGGCGGCAATCTCGACAATCCTGCCGTGCAGGTCATGATCCAGCCGCATGTACTCCAGGTGAACCTGGTCGTGGCCAGACTGCAGCAGTTGGCTCATTTCATCGAGCAAACGGTCCAGGGCAGCGACATCATCGGGCGATGCGCGCCGCGCCGCCAATCCGGCCCCAAAGCTCTCCAGCAGCGCGCCCAGGGAAAAGATCTCATTGGCCTCGTCAATGCCAAGCTCGGTGACAACAGCTCCGCGCCGGGGCTCGAGCCGTACCAGGCCGTCCGCCTCGAGCCGCCTCAGGGCCTCCCGCACAGGCGTTCTACTGACCTCCAGTTCTGTGCAGATGTCGCGCTCCTTGAGCCGCTCACCCGCCCCGTAGCGGCCGCTGAAAATGGCCTCCTTGATGGCCACGTAGGCCTTTTCCATGGCAGCGCTCATCCGGGTTCCTCCTGGGACGGCAAGGGGACAGGGCAATTTTTTGGTATACCAAATTCCCGCCGCAGGCAGCAACCGGAGACTCGCCATGGCGCAGTTGGCTGATTCCATCACGCGGTTCCTGTGTGACGTCAACCCGGTCAACGTACCGCCCGAGGCGCTGCAGACGGCCGCCAATGGGTTTACCGATTGCGTGGGGGTGATGCTGGCAGCGGCGGCGGAGCCGCTGACCCTTAACCTGAAGACCCATATTGTTGCCCAGGACCGGCCCATGGACTGCCGCCTGATGCTGAGTTCCCTGCGCGGGTCCGCGGCCCAGGCCACACTGCTGGGAACCGCCGCGGCCCACGCCCTGGATTACGACGATTATGCGTTTTCCAACCATGTCTCGGCACTGCTGGTGCCGGCCATACTGGCCGAGTGTGATCGCGCACCCCGCAGCGGGCGGGACATGCTGATCGCGTACGTTGCCGGCATGGAAATCTGGGGAACGCTGATGAAGCGGGAACCCGACCACCTCCACTCAAAGGGCTGGCACCCCACCGGTGTTTTCGGGCCGGTGGGCGTAGCCGCGGCGGTGGCCCAATTGAGGGGGTTGAACCCGGTTCAAATCGTCAACGCCCTTGGCCTGGCGGCCGCCAATGGCGGCGGGGTCATGGACAACTTCGGCACCCAGGCCAAGTCCTACCAGGGGGCCAGGGCGGCCGAGGCCGGCGTGGTCTGCGTGGAACTGGCGCTGGCGGGCATCGATGCAGGCCCCAACGCCATCGACGGCAGCGGCGGACTGCTGGCGGCGCTGTCGCCATCGGGCCGGGCGGATCTCGAGTCTCCGGCGGACCATCTCGGGCAAAAGTGGATCTCACAGGCCGAGGGACTCAACATCAAGCGGCATCCCACAGTGGGTGCATCCCAGCGGGCCATTGACGCCGCCATCCAGCTGCACGATGACTACGCGCCTGGGCCCGAGAACATCCGGCGGATCATTGCCCGGGTGAGTGAAAAACACGCCGCAGTTATGCGATTTCACCAGCCCGGTAATGCCCTGGAGGCCAAGTTCAGCCTGGAGTTCGGCGTCGCCGCGGGTCTGATCCAGGGGTCCGTAGGCCTGGCCGAATTGACCGATGCATTCGTCACCCGGGACGACGTCCAATCGCTGATGGCCCGGGTGGTGCTGGAAATCGGCCCCGATAACGATCCAGAATATCCCGTGGGCGCCATTGCCGATTCCGTCGACGTGTTGCTGGTCGACGGTCAGCAACTGGAGAGCAAGCCCGTCCGCCGATTCCGGGGACACGGTATGAATCCGATGAACCGGGACGAGCTCAGAGAAAAGTTCATGGATTGTTCGGCGGCGGTCATCGGGGCGCACACCGCTGAGCCGCTGTTCGACCTCTTGCAGGACCTGGGGGATCTGCCCGCCAGCCAGGGACTGCCTACCCTGGATCTGAAAGGCTTCAGCTGATTCCTGTCAGCCGGCCAGGGCCGCCTCGACCAGTCCGGCGATCCTGAGCAGGTTCGCGTCCTCGAACCTAGGCGCCACCAGCTGAATGCCCACCGGCAGCTTGTCCTCGCTGCGAAAGCCCGGCAGGGTTACAGCGGGCATGTGCAGGCCGGTCCAAAGACGATTGAACACCGCGTCGCCAGTGCTGCTCAATCCCAGGGGCGCCTGTCCCGGCACAGCGGGGGTCAACCATGCATCGAAGCCGGCAAAAGCCTGGTCGAAGCGGCCGCGCATGGCGCCCAGGTAGTCATGGGCCCAGCGCAGGTCGGCGGCAGAACAGCCACGGGCGTTTTCCACCTCTCGTCGCAACTCCGAATGCAGTTGCTCCGGCCAGCGCTGGTACTCGGCCCAGTAGGCGGCTTTTCCCTCGCCGTGCATGATGGTGTCCTGGGCCTGGTTCAGCTGATCGCAGTTGTCCGGACCGTCGACATCGACCACGGCAACGCCGGCAGCGGCCAGCCGGGCGCGGGCCCAATCCAGTGCGGCCCGGGTTTCCGGCAGCGCCTCTTCCCAATAAGGCGTGCGGTAGAACCCAATCCTGGGTGCGTTCCCGCTGGGCTCGGGTCCCGGGAAAACGTTCAGGGCATTGGCCACGGCAGCCAGGTCGGCCACGCCTCGCGTCATCCACCCCACGGTATCCAGGCTCGGTGCGTACGGCCTCAGGCCTTCCACGGACACCACGCCATAACTCGGCTTCATGGCGGCCACCCCGCAAAAGGAAGCGGGTCGTATGGTGGACCCACCGGTCTGGGTGGCCAGCGCTACCGGCGCCATACCGGTAGCCACTGCCGCTGCCGAACCCGATGATGAGCCGCCCGGCGTTCGGTGATGATCCCAGGGATTCACGGTCTCGGCGACGCGTCCAACCGAGGCGAACTCCACCGTGGCCGCCTTGCCGATCAGCACCGCGCCCGCCGCCAGCAGGGATTCTACGCAGGCGGCATTGCTGGTCGGTCGGCGTCCCCGGTGCAGAGGGGAATTGAATTCAGTGGGCAGGTCAGCGGTGTCAAACACGTCCTTTACCGCGACCGGCACGCCCCGCAAAGAACCGCCGGACAAGTTCTGGTCCTGCTCCCGGGCCGCACCCAGTGCCTGGTCAAAATCAACATGCACCAGGGCCTTGATGGCGGGATTGTGGTTGCGGATGACTTGGCGGCTGTCCATCAGCCATTGTTCACAGGAATACGCGCCCGCCTCTATTTTTTTCCGGCCCTCGAGGAGGCCCGGAGTGTTGTTGAAATTCATGTTGAAATTCATCCGGCGGATTCCTCTGACGATTCTGTGACGGTTGATCCCGGGCCGACTTGCGCCATGGCTGTGCTCGGCTCTCGAAGCCGGATGCTGTCATCAAATCCGCGACCTTGGCAAATGAAAACCTGCTCAGTAGCGGGGTGTTCGATTGACCGGCCCTCCCTCAGCGGATTTGAGCAGAAGTTGGTTTGGGTCCAGAATCTCCGGGCATGACGCCATCCTCCCTGCCGCTGTGACCAGCCCCTGTTCGGTTCTGATCGTGGGCGCGGGCCCGGTCGGATTGACTGCGGCCCTGTGCCTGTCCCGGGCCGGCGTCCCGGTGAGGATTGTTGACGCGGGCGATGATGTGGACCGCCGCATGCGGGCCTCCACCTTCCATCCTCCCACGCTGGACATGCTGGCCGAGCTGGAACTGGCGGAGCCGCTGATTGACCTTGGATTGCGCGTGCCCCGGTGGCAGCTGAGGCAGCACGAAACCAAACAGCACCTGGTGTTTGACCTGGCCGCAATTGCCGCGGACACCCGGCACCCATACCGGCTGCAGGTGGAGCAGCACCGTTATTGCGACCTGGCGGTGGAGGCATTGGCACGATCGGGCGTGACCGTGGAGTTCGGCAAGGCTGTGAGCGGCGTGGAACAGACTTCGGACCGGACCACGGCAGCACTGGACAGCGGTGGTGAATCCATCGAGGCCCAGTGGGTCATCGGCGCCGATGGGGCCGCCAGCCCGGTTCGAAAAAGTCTTGGGCTCAAGTACGGTGGCATGACCCACACCCATTCCTCGGTACTGGTATCCACCACTTTTCCATTTCACGAGGCCTTGGAAGACCTGTCCGACGTGAGCTACTGCTGGTCCCGGCGTGGGCCCTACTCGCTGTTGCGTCTCCGGCAGTTGTGGCGCGTCAGCCTGTATCCCGGCACCGAGGATCTGGCAGTGGCCGCTGAGGAGGACCGGGTACGGGACTGGCTGAATTACATACACCCGGAAGCAGGGCACGCTGAACTTCTGGACGTGCATCCCTACCGCGTCCACGAACGTTGCGTCGATCAGTTTCGCGTCGGGCGAGTTTTCCTCGCCGGTGACGCCGCCCATCTCAATCCGCCCAGTGGCGGCATGGGAATGAATGGGGGTATTCATGACGCCGTGAATCTCACCGGCAAGCTGATCGAGGTCATGGCGGGTGCCAGCGATTCACTGCTGGATCGATACCAGCGGCAGCGCCACCAGATTGTTTCCGGCCGGATCATCCCCCAGGCCTCTGCAAACCGCGCGCGCATGGCCGTGAAAGACCCGAAGCGGCAGCTCGCGCGGCTGGACGAGCACCGGCAAATCGCCGCTGACGGCGAACGGTGCCGGGAATTCCTGCTGAAATCGTCCATGATCAGCGGGCTGCGCGAGGCCGAAGCCATTGAGTGAGGGACCGGTTTTTGTCGGGATCGGCACGCCCCAGGCCAACCCCACGGTGGAGCTGGAGTTTCGCCGAATGCTGCACGAGCCCGTCAGCACTCAGGTCACCCGCCTGACCAGCCGGGCCGACACCCCGTCCCAGCGTCTGCGGGAGTACCTGCTGCAGCTGCCCGCGGCGCTGGCGTCCTACGACACGCTGCCGCTGTCAGCTTTTGCCTTCGCCTGCACCGGATCGTCCTACCTCCTCGGCGCAGACGCGGAGAGTCAGCTGCTTGACCACCTTGAACAGGAAAAAGGATTTGCCGTGATCACAGCAACCCAGGCCATCGCCCGGGAACTGCGAATTCGCAAGGTCCGCAATCTGTCGATCTTTGCGCCCTATCCCGAAGACCTGTGCGCCTCAGCAGTGGAGTACTGGACCGGGCTGGGGTATGAGGTGATGGCGTCGGGACGCATCCCGATCGGACAGGATACCCGGGCAATCTACGAGTTGACCGACCCGCAGGTTGAGCAGGCCCTGGCGAGGTTTGATCACGGCAATCCTGATGTGCTTCTGCTCAGCGGCACCGGCATGCCCACCATCACGGCGCTCCAGCACGCCCGGTTCCCCACCATCAGCAGCAACCTGTGCCTGGCCGCCGAAGTCATGCGCCGACTTGGGCGGTGGCCCGCGGATCAGCCCGCCAGTGTTACTGCGCTGCTCGAAAACAAAAAGGATCAGGCCAGTGCGTGAAGTCGTCAGCTTTATCGGGGGTCAACCCATGGCACCGGGTCCCGGAGCCCACCGAATTCCCATCATCAATCCCCACGATGAGTCCACCAATGGCGTGCTGCTCGAGGCTGACGCGACACAGGTGGATCAGGCTGTCTGTGCTGCACGGGCGGCCTTTGACAACGGCCCCTGGCCGAGAATGTCCGTTGCGGAGCGCCAGGACATCCTGCGGCGGGCGGGCGAGGTACTGATGGATCATGGCGACGAACTGGCGCGACTGGAATGCGAGGATGCCGGCTTGCCCATGCACGAGATCCGGCATCGCCACGTGCCGCGCATGTCCCAGAACTTCAATTACGTGGCCTCACTGATCGGGCTGGATACCGGCGACGTGCTGGAACAGATCCCGGATTATCTCACCCTGGTCAGCCATGAACCGGCCGGCGTAGCCGCCCTGCTTGCGCCCTGGAACGCGCCGTTGGCGCTGGCCTCCATGAAATTGACCTGTGCCATATGCCTGGGCAATACCTGTGTGCTCAAGCCCTCTGAGTACACGCCCTCATCCCTCTACCGCTTCGTGGAACTGCTGGGTGAAGCCGGCCTGCCGGATGGCGTGGTCAACCTGGTCAACGGTCGTGGCGACGTCACCGGGTCGGCACTGGTCAGCCACCCGGGCGTGGATCGAATTGCCTTTACCGGCGGCACCGAAACCGGTCGCGCCATCATGTCCGCCGCCGCGCAGAATCTGACACCGGTGATGCTGGAACTGGGAGGCAAATCGGCCAACATCATTTTTGAATCGGCAGATCTCGACGACGCACTGGACGCGGCCCTGATTGGCATTTATTCCAACAACGGTCAGCAGTGCCTGGCGGGGTCACGGATACTGGTCCAGGCCAACGTGGCCGAGACATTCATCGAGCAGTTCGCGGCAAGGACCCAGGCGATCCGGGTAGGAAATCCCATGGACCAGGAAACGGAGATTGGCCCTCTGTGTTTCCGCGAGCACTACCAGCGAGTCTGCGGCTACGCGGATATTGCCCGCGCTGAGGGTGCCAGGCTGGTCTGCGGCGGCGGACCGGCGGAGGGGTTTGAACGCGGCTTTTACTTTCAACCCACCGCATTCCTGGCGGAGTCCAACCGGTCCCGTATCGCCCGCGAGGAAATTTTCGGGCCGTTTGCCTCCATCCTCACCTTTGACACCGTGGACCAGGGAATCGCCATGGCCAACGACTCGGAGTTTGGGCTGGTGGCCTACGCCTGGACCGAGGACCTCAAGACCGCGCTGCGGGCGCGCAACACATTGCGTGCCGGTACGGTATGGATCAACACCCCATTGATGCGGGACCTGCACGCACCCTTCGGTGGATACAAGCAATCCGGTGTGGGGCGAACCGGTGGGTTCGAAGGCATCCATTTCTTCTCGGAAACCAAGACATCCAGTATCGCCGTGTCGGCCCTGGACCTGCGTAAGCTGGGGCAGCCCTGATGGCCATGCGATGGCGGATTGCCATTCTTCTGGCCTGCATCACCACCATCAACTACATCGACCGGTCGGTGTTTGGCGTGGTGGCGCCGGTAATCAGGGACCTGTTTTCCATCGGTGACGCAGACTACGGCCTGATCACCAGCGGTTTTCTGTTTGCCTACGGGATTGGGCAACTGTTGTCGGGACCGGTGATTGACCGCCTCGGCACCAAGAAAGCGTTCAGCATCGCGGCCATACTCTGGAGTCTGTCCACGATATTTCACGCGCTCGGCCGCGGGGTGTGGAGCTTCTTCGCCCTCAGGGTGTCGCTGGGAATTACCGAGGCGGCTAACTACCCCGGCGCCACCAAGGCCGTGGCCCAGTGGTTCCCTGCACGGGAACGCTCGACGGCAGTAGGCATCGTCATGCTGGGCAGTGGCCTGGGCGCTATTCTCACCCCACCCATGACGGTGTGGATCCTGTCGACGCTGGGCTGGCGCTGGGCCTTCATCATCCCCGGAGTGCTGGGCCTGGTATGGGTCTGGCTGTGGCATCGGTGGTATCACCTGCCGGAAGATCATCCGGGCCTCAAGCCAGAAGAGCGCCAGCTGATTCTGGACCAACGATCACCCCAGGCCGACCGGGGAAGCTGGACCGGGCTGCTCAAGCACCGGGAGTTCTGGGGCATCCTGGCGGCTCGGGCGGTGGCGGACTTTCCGTTTTACTTCTTCCTGTTCTGGCTGCCGACCTACCTGATCGACGCCCGCGGTTTCGATCTTCGCGGAATCGCACTGTTCGCCTGGCTGCCATTCGTGGCCGCGGACATCGGCGCGTTCTCCGGAGGCAGCCTGTCCAGCTGGCTGGTGGCGCGCGGCCATACGATCAATTTTGCCCGCAAGGCCGTGATCTGGCTGGGTGCGGTGTTAATGCTGGTCACCATTCCCGCGGTACACACCGAGTCCAGCGCCGTGGCACTGGCCCTGATCTGCTTCGGCATGTTCGCCATCCAGTTGCGCGGATCAGTGTTCTTTACCCTGCCGACCGACCTGTTCCCGGCCGGGCGCGTGGCGACGGTGTGGGGCGTGTTCGGTGCGGTGGGCAGCCTGGGGGCCAGCGTGCTGGGAATTGTCGCCGGTCTGATGATCGAGCGGTCCGGCTATGAGAACGTGTTTGTGATGATCGCGTTCCTGCACATTGTCTCGGCCAGCATCCTGACGCTGCTGGTCCCGCGGATTCAGCAGGTCGGCAAGAAAGGAGACTAACCCGGCGGGTGAGGACTGCTTGGGCGCCAGGGTGCATCGGGACGTTCGGTGTACAGATCGCGGTAGACCGGTTCACCCAGGCGGCGTCCCAGTGCGGTGGGTGTCAGACCAGAAATGGTTTTGATCTGGCGAGCCATGTGAGCCTGGTCGCTGAAGCCGCATTCGGCAGCGACCTGTTTCAAGGGAATCCCGGCATCAATCAGTTCCAGTGCCTGGTGAAACCGCATGAGCTGAATGAAGTATCTCGGCTGAATGCCGACCAGCTCCTTCCAAAGCCGGCTGAAGGAACGATCGCTGACGGCCAGCTGGCGAGCCATCTCCGATGAAGTGCAGCGGCCGCCGTTGCTGGCGTCCAGCAGCTTTTTCAGGCGTTTTTCCATCCCCGCGTTTTTGCCCAGCGCCTCGGTCAGCAGCGAGTCGGCAATTCCGGCCCGTTCCCTGGCGGTCCGCGCCGCAAGCAGTTGCCCGGCCAGTTGCTCGCCCAGTGTCCCCAGAGCATCGCCGGGTGAGACCGCATGGTCCAGCATTTCAGCCATGGATACCCGGGAAAATCGGCGCACGCCCCAGGGTCTGAAACGAATGGCAAACAGTTCCATGGGGTCGCGAACGGAAATCTGAAGAGCCTTTCTGGCGGCGCAGTAGAGGAATGCACGGCGCTGCTGCTGCCACTCACCTGGCGCGGTCTGGCGGTAGGGAATGGCCTGCAAATGCACGATGAACTCCGGAGCGGCGTCGGGCAGGATGCTGTCCATTTCCGTGTCCCGGGGATCAATCTGCCAGGACCAGTAGCATTCAATAAACGGCGTCAGATCAGGCGCTGGCTGAAAGGACTGGACCATGAATTCTGGCTGAAAAGTTCAAGCTTTTTCGCAGGCCGGCTGAGTATAACTGACCCCAGTCAACCAACTTGGTGAGTCCAATGCAACGATTAACGCTCGCTCTTTCACTGTTTCCGGCCCTGGTATGGGGCGACGCTGGCCAGGACCTCGACTGGCTGCTTGGATGCTGGCAGTCGTCGGATCAAAGCGCCCAGGAGATCTGGGTGCGCCAGGACCGCCATTCGCTATTGGGATTTGGGGTCGCACTCAAAGACAACCAGGTGGTGTTCTACGAAGTGCTCAGTCTGCAAAAAAACCATCGTGGAACCTGGGTGTATACGGCGCACCCCGCGGGTCAGACCGCCACGTCGTTCAGCGCCGTTGAGATCACCCAAAAAAGCGCCTTGTTCGCCAATCCCGATCATGACTATCCCCAAGAGATCAGCTACCTGCGCCAGGGGAACCAGTTGAATGCCCGGATTTCGCTGACCGGCGGCGCCAGCCCCAACGCTTTCGACAAGAGGGCCTGCGGCGGCTAGGGTTTCAATGCCCGCGCCAGGCGCCGCCCCAGCGGAAAGGACGACGGTCCGGCCTGGCTTGGCCCGCCGGGCGCCCGCCTGGCGCGCATGACAAGAATGTTACCGGCGATGACCAAGGTGCAGCCCACAACAAGGCCAGCGCTGATTTCGAGCCCTTCAAGGACAACAGAAATCACCAGGGCTACCACTGGAAAAAGCACCATGGCGTATCCCGCCCGGTCGGCGCCAATGCGGCCCAGCAGGGTCAGGTAGGCACCGAAGGCCACGATGGAGCCAAACACCGTGAGATAGACCAGGGAGCCCACATAGCCGGGAGACCAGTCAAAATTGAACGCCTGTCCATCCAATGCGGCCACCAGCGCCGTGGTCAGCGCACCGTAGAACATGCCCCAGGCGTTGGACTGCATGACCGGCAGCCGGGCCCGCTGGGAAGCCTGGGACACCATGTTGCCGAAGGAAGCCACCAGCGCACTGAGAACAGCCAGTGCGGCACCGAACAGCACTTCGTCGTCCAGTGACACCTCGCCGATCTGCGGGGTAAATAGAACCACGACGCCCACCGCACCCAGCAGCGCTCCAAGCAATACCCCGCGGGTCACACGGGTGCCAAAAAGGAGCCGGGCATTGATGATGTTCATCCACACCAGGGTGGAAAAGGCGATGGCGGTGAGCGCGGAGCTGATATATATCTGGGCCTGGTAGGCAATGATGTAATTGAAGCCGAACAGCAGTACTCCCAGGGCCAGGAACCGGACGTGGTCGCGCATTGGGAATCGCAACTCCAGCCCGCGGCAGGCGCACCAGCCAAACAGCAGTATCGATGCGGCACCGTAGCGGTACACCACCGAGACAGCCGGTGCCACGACTCCCAGCTGGAATTCAATGGCATACCAGGTCGAGCCCCAGATCAATACGGTCAGACCGTAGAGGAATGCGTTGCTCATCAACCGCACCCGCAGGGCTGTTTTCGAGCCATGAACAATCCCCGCCCGCGGGCGCCCTCCCGGCCACAGTCGACGGAGTTGATCAGCGATGCCACCAGCCGCGTGCGGAGGGTCCGGTAATGGAGAAGCCGGGCCGCGGCCTGGAACAGGCCGTTGAGCAGCTTCAATCCGGCAATCAGCGGGGTTTTGACAGGAGACTGCTGGTGGGGGGTGTATCCGTTGTGCCAGTCCATCTTGCTTTCCCTCTGGAGCTGCGAATGAACTTGACTTTACTGATTTTCTGATTATAAAACAGATACAGATTTCGATAAATTTAACCTATACAGATGTTCAACGTCGACAAAGACTGCGATACGTTCCTGTATCGCCAGGTGATTGACCTGATCAACGAAAACATCAATGCCGGAACCCTGTTGCCCGGCGACCGCCTCCCCTCTTTGCGCAAGATGAGCCGGGTATCCGGGGTCAGCATACCGACGGTGCGGCAGGCCTATGTGGAGCTGGAGCGTCAGCGGCGGGTGGAGTCACGGCCTAAATCAGGCTTTTTCGTTCGGCACCGGTCCGGCAACGATATCGTGCACCCCACCCAAACCGCGGGGGCCGAGCCATCCCGGCTGGTTTGCCGTCCCTTGATGGAGCGGGTTTACGATGGCATCAACAACCCGGACCTGGTGCCCCTGGGTATCGCCAACCCCTGTATGGCGAGACCGGCCTCCAAGGCACTGCATCGAACCATGAAGCGGGTCATCGCCCGGGCCGAAGATCGCAGCCTTGGTTACGCCTCCACCCAGGGCGAACCCGGTCTGCGTCGCCAGATCACCTACCATTACCTGGATACTATCGGCGTCCAGGTCGAGCCCGACGACATCTGCATCACCAACGGCGGCCAGGAAGCCCTGCTGCTGGCGCTGAAAGCGGTGGCCGGGCCCGGCGACGTCATTGCGGTGGAGACACCGACTTATCACGGGCTGCTGGAACTCATCGACGGCCTCGGCATGCTGGCCGTGGAAGTGGAGACCTGCCCGGAACAAGGCATCACGCTTGGCGAACTTCGGCGAACGCTCAACGAACACGACGTGCGTGCCTGCATGTTTTCCACCACCCTGGGCAATCCCCTGGGGGTGACCATGGCGGAAGAAAACCGGCGCAAGCTTTTGCAGCTGATCCGAAAACACGACGTGGTCCTGATCGAAGATGACGTATACGGAGACCTGCGCTTCGATGGTCAACGGCCCGTGCCGGCGCAGTTCCTGGGCAGCGGCGCGCGGGTCATGACCTGCGGGTCGTTCTCAAAAACTGCCGCGCCGGGATACCGGATCGGATGGGTGGTTTCCGATGGCCAGAGCACCAGTGATATCGCCCGGCTCAAACGCGCCTTTTCCTGTTCGTCGGGTTTCCTGCAGCAACTCACCCTGGCCGAGTTTCTGTCCTCTGGCGAATACAGCAGGCACCTGACCGTTTTGCGCGGCGTGCTGCGGCAGAACGCCGAGCGAATGCGCGCCCTGGTTGCCCGGCACTTTCCCCCGGAGACACGAACCTCCCGGCCGGTCGGCGGATCGGTGCTGTGGCTGGAACTGCCAGAAGGGGTGAATGCCTGCGAGTTGTTCGACGATGCCGTGGAAGCGGGCATCAGCATCTGTCCCGGTCAGATTTTTTCGCCCTGCCCCTGTTACAGCAACTTCATTCGGCTGAGCTTCGGTCACCCCTGGGACGATCGGACCGAACAGTCGCTGCAATGGCTGGGTGAACGCGTGGCGCAGCTGAAATACGCCGGTGCCGGGTGAATCCTACGCTCAGGACCCGGGCGCCTGCCCCATCCCACCGAAATTGGTCCGGAAAAACAGCTGCTCCGGATTTTCCAGCGACCACTGAACCATTGAGGGCTCTCAAGCTCTCAAGTAACGGGCATCGAAGTAAGTCCTCGATTCACAGGGAGATCTAAAAATGCTGAGATTCGTTCTGATCTTTGCGGGGTTCATGCACCTGGCACCGGCTGCTTCGTCGCCGGAAATTTCTGATGAGGATCTGAAGATTCGATTCAAAGCGCTTTCCCAGGCAACTCTGGTTGACGGGAGCGGCTGGCAAACCTACGAGAAATTGCTCCATCCGTCCTACGCCCGGTGGGCCATGGGTGAAGTTTACGAGGGCCGGGAAAAGTTCATCAGAAGCCTGGAACAGTGGTGGAACTATGGCATGCGGGTGGCCCGGCGCGACACCGAAATCATAGGTTTCGACCAGGTAGGCGACCTGGCCATAATCAGATCCAGGATTACCGAAGAATTTGTCGGCCCGAACGGTCCGACCGAGGGGTTCAGCGGCTACGTATCCAACGTATGGGTCAAGGAAGATGGCGAGTGGTTTCTGCTGTCGGCGGACATCAGCTCGATCCCGAAATCTGATTGATCTGCCACGTCCGGTAGCAAAGTGCTTCAGGCCGCTTTGCCAGGCCGAGTCTTGCCGCCGGATTTTGGTGAATCCTGACAGGGTCCAGCCCTGCTTCAGCCCTCGTCCACCGGGACGCCGTCCTCATCGTTCCGATTCATCACGCCGTAAGCCCGGTACACGCGTCCGAGCACTTTGCCGGCGAGCGCGAACTCATGCTCCGGGTCGGAACCGTTGGTGGCGAGAGCGATGACCGTGTCACGGGCCGGTGAGACCAGCAGGGTTGCGAAAAAAGTCTGGGCCGAGCCAGTGTGGTAGTGGCCGGTTGGGCGGACGTACCAGCCGCTGGCGTAGCCGGTCTCTGTCATATGCAGTCGCCGGACCATGCCTGGGTCGAAGGTGTCCTCCGAGCCCGCCAAGGCGGCCAGGTGAGCTTCGCCAAACGTCAAAAGATCGGGCACGGACATATGCATGTCGCCGGCGGCGGCGAACATCGGCCCCAACCGGTAGTCGTCATTGGGTGGGTGGGGAACGAAGGTGCCATGGCGATGCCAGTGACCCCAGGGTGCGGCTTCATCGACTGAGGTCGGCCAGCCAAAACCGGCGGTACGCAGGTCAAGGCGATTGAACAGGCGTTCCTGGCACAGGCGCTCAAACGATTGGTCGGTCACCCGCTCGGCGACTGCAGCGAGCACCGTGTAACCCGCATTAGAGTAGGGATCGTCGTCAGGGGGCACCACCTGGGACGGCTGGGTCACTGCCCAGGCAACGAACGCCTCGCGCATCCGGCGCGGCGATCCCGTGAACGCTGGCGCACGCGCAATCTCTGTGTCGTCGGTGAATGGCAGGAAGCGCGCCTCGTGGTTTAGCAGGTCCTGGACGGTGACGCCGCGGAAGGCAGCCAGGGTTCGCTCCGCGAGTTCCGGGAAGACGTCGAGCAACCGGGTCTCCCATGCCAGAAGCCCGTCCGCGACGAGGTCCCCGATAACGGTCGCCGCAAGTGATTTGGAGACGGACCCCAGGTGCATCCGATCGTCAGCTTTCAAATCGGCATCATGCCCGACACGGCGCACGCCCGAGACCAGGACGTGGACGGGATGATCGCCCTGACGGAAGGCGATGATGATTCCCGGCAGACCGTACTCTGCCCGAAGGTCGTCGGCCAGCGACTCGAGCGCCGCGCCCGGATCGCCCGCAATGCCTGGACCGGCTTGCCCGCCGGCCCGCAGTGTTCCGATCAGCGAAACTGCAAGGAGCAACGCAGTGGCGGCCAGCCGCATGATTGTCACGGCACGGTCTCCTCGGCAGCCTCCTGGTGATGCGGGAAGCGCTCACACAGTCTTCCCAGCAGGGGACGCCTCTCCAGGGCGGCTTCCAGCGCCGCGAGGGCAGCGTTCGCGTCGAGCCCGGTCTCGCGCCACAGGTCCCGAAACACTGCCTCGAAATCTTTCATGGCGGCGATCGCACGCTCGGCATCGGCCCGGGCCTCAGGCATGAGCGAATACATTCGTTTGCGTGCGTCATTTGGAGACGGCGCCGAGGTCACGTAATTTGCCGCTACCAGCTGCTTCAACCGGGCTTCGACGAGCTGGCGTGACAGTCCCGAGGCAGCCGCCAGCTCAGTAGAGGTGGCAGCACCACCCTCGTGCATCAGGTAAACCAGGGAAGCTTTTCTGGCATCCAGACGGATACCAAGCCGGGAGAAAGCATGCTGGCCCTGGCCACCGATGCGATCGGCGACACGGCGGAGCCGGAGTCCGAAGGGAGGTGCACTCATTTTCATTTGCCCTATTTTGCGCAAATTTTTTCTTTTTTCAACAAAAACCGGAATGAACGGGTCCAGAGGCTCACACTTGGCAGAGACTTCGACTTTCTTCCTGGATCTTTTCTCCTGGGAAACTTTATGCTCTGCACGCGGCCCTCCCCTCCCCGGTTTACCCATCCTTCGGTCCATGGTATTTCTGGACCCGCTCGAATGCGGGAGGGAAATGATCCGTGCTGCCAGCCTGGTTGCTGATCATCATTGCCGTGGCCTACGTGGCCGTGCTGTTTGCCGTGGCCTATTACGGCGACCGGCGACCCGAGCGGGAAGGCAGTGCGCGCATGCGGGCCACGATCTACAGCCTGTCCCTGGCGGTCTACTGCACCTCCTGGACCTTTTACGGCGCAGTGGGCTCGGCTGCCACCACCGGCTGGGGGTTCATTCCCATCTACCTGGGTCCGGTGCTGATGATGATGCTGGGCTGGGATTTCATGCTGCGTCTGGTCACCATCAGCCGCCAGCGCAACATCACCTCAATCGCCGACTTCATCGCCTCGCGCTACGGGCGGGCCCGGGCACTGGCGGTGCTGGTGACCCTGATTGCCATAGCCGGCGCGGTGCCCTACATCGCACTGCAGCTCAAGGGCGTCAGTACCGCCATCGAAGTGGTGACGGACCTGGACGCCGATTCAACCTACAGCATCGCAGCCTACGTGGCCCTGTTCCTGGCGGTGTTTTCCATCCTTTTCGGCACCCGCAAGCTGGACGCCACGGAACACCACCGGGGCATGATGTGGGCGCTGGCGCTGGAGTCGGTGGTCAAGCTGCTGGCTTTTGTCGCGGTGGGCCTGTTCGCCGTCGGCCTGGTGGGCGGGTTCGGGGAGGTGACCACTGCCATCAGCCAGGGCGGCCGGCATCACGGCCTGTTTGCGGTGCCGCCGCTGCCCAGCGGCTTCGTTACCATGACCCTGCTGTCTGCCATGGCCATCTTCTGCCTGCCCCGGCAGTTCCACGTCACCATCGTTGAATATTCCGGTCGCGAAGATATCCGCATGGCGCGCTGGATGTTTCCCATCTACCTGGCGATATTCTCGCTGTTCGTGGTCCCCATCGCCGTTGCCGGGCTCGACGCTCTCCCCCCGGGGACCGACGGTGATGCCTTCGTGCTGCTGCTGCCGGCCCAGGCCCAGACAAACTGGCTGTCGCTGCTGTCCTTCATCGGCGGGTTTTCCGCCGCCACCGGCATGGTCATCGTGGCATCGGTGGCCCTGGCCACCATGGTCAGCAACGACATCGTGCTGCCGCTGATCCTGCGCTGGCGGAAAGCAGAAACCGGCGGCGACTCCGAAGACCTGTCCACCCTGCTGCTCAACGCCCGGCGCCTGGCCATTGTCGCCATCACCGTGGTGGCCTACGGCTACTTCCTGGTCATCGACTCAGGGATAGCCCTGGCCTCCATTGGCCTGCTGTCCTTCAGCGCGGCAGCCCAGTTTGCGCCGGCCATGGTAGTGGGCGTTTACTGGCCCCGGGCCTCTGCCGTGGGCGCGCTGAGCGGACTGCTGGCAGGGTTCGGCGTATGGCTGTATGCCCTGTTCATTCCAGGTCTGCTCGGCCATGGCTGGGCGGCGGGCAGCTGGCTTGATCCCCAGGCCCTTTTTGGCAGCCAGTTCGATGATCCACTGACCCACGGCGTGGTGTGGTCACTGTCGATCAATCTGCTGGTGCTCATCGGGGTTTCCCTGTGGCGGGGTCAGACTCTTTCCGAGCGATTCGAGGTCCAGGCTTTTGCCGGGTCCGGCGGCTCCACGCCCATCGGCGACAACCTGCCCACCACCGATGCCACAGTGAGCGACCTGATGGCGCTGGCATCCCGCTTCGTCGGCTTGCGCAACGCTGAGCTGGCCTATGCCCGTTACCACGAAGGCCAACCTGCCCCCCGCAGCGGCCCGGCCGACGCGCCGCTGCTGCGGTTTACCGAGAACCTGCTGTCCGGCAGCATCGGCACGGCCTCGGCGCGCAGCGTCATGAGCCGCGCACTGACCGATCGCGGCGTCAGCGCCAGCGATGTCACGGCCATCCTGGCTGACGCCTCCCAGGCGGTTCAGTTCAATCGGCGCCTGCTGCGTTCCACCCTGGACAACCTGCCTCAGGGCGTCAGCGTCATCGATGAGGACCTGCACGTGGTGGGCTGGAACCGGGCCTACGTGGAGTTGTTCGACTATCCCGACGGCACCGTCTACATCGGCTGCCCGGTGCAGGACCTGCTGCGCTTCAACGCGGAGCGCGGCTATTGGACGGATGGCGACATTGAATCCGAGATGGAAAAGCGCCTGAACCGGCTGATCCTGGGTACACCCTACCGGGCTGAGCGCATCTGGCCCGATGGACGCGTCATCGAGGTCCAGGGCGCCGGCATGCCCAACGGCGGCTATATCACCACCTACACCGATATTACCGAGCGCAAGCGCATCGAGCAGGCGCTGCGCGACAGCGAAGCCAGCGTGCGTCTGTTCACCGACAATGCCCCTGCCATGCTGGCCTACATCGACCGGGAGCTGTTTTTCCAGTTTGCCAATCGCGCCTACCTGGACTTTATTGGCGTAGAACGGGACATGGTCATCGGGCGGCGGATCGACAATGTCCTGTCGCGCACGGATCTGATGAAGCGATCGCCCTACATCGAGGCCGCTCTAAAGGGCGAAAAGCAGCAGTTCGAACTGGACTTCGAAGCCGCCTCGGGCGAAACCATATACGCCCTGGGCACTTACATTCCCGACCGTGACCCCGCGGGCTACGTCAACGGGCTGTTTGCCATCTTCCAGGACATTACCACCCGCCGAAACGCCGAACTGGCGCTGCAGGAGGTCAACGAGACCCTGGAACAGCGGGTCGCCCAGCGCACCCACGAGTTGACCGACGCGGTGGCGGCCCTGCGCGAGGCCAAGGCCGACGCCGAGACCGCCAACCAGGCCAAGACCCGCTTCCTGGCAGCGGCCAGCCACGATCTGCTGCAGCCGCTGAACGCAGCGCGACTGTTTACCTCGGTGCTGGTGCAGCACGTGGACGCCATGGCGCCGGAACAGGCCAACCTGACCCAGCGGATCGATGCCAGCCTGACCGCGGCTGAAGGCCTGCTTAGTGCCCTGCTGGACGTTTCCCGGCTGGAACGCGGCGCCCTGACGCCGGAGCCCGTGGCCATGCCGCTCCAAAGCCTGTTCGACCAGCTGGAGGAACAGTTCCAGGCCCTGTCTGCCCAGCACGGCCTGCGGCTGCGGGTGCGGCCCACACCGCTGTGGGTGGAAAGTGATCCCCAGATGCTGCAGCGAATCGTGCAGAACTTTGTCAGCAACGCACTGCGATATACCCAGACCGGCGGTGTGCTGGTGGCCGCGCGCCGGCGGGGCGAACAGGCGGAAATCGGAGTCTGGGACACCGGGCCCGGTATTCCGGACGCGGAGCGTGAGCAGATATTCGAGGAGTTCAAGCGGCTGGACCGCCCCAGCAACGAGCAGCAGGGTCTGGGTCTGGGGCTGTCTATCAGCGAGCGCATGGCCGGCATGCTGGGCCATGCATTGGGCCTGAAGACCCGGGTCGGCAGCGGCAGCTGTTTCAGTGTCCGGCTACCCATCACTTCGGCAGTGGCCTCTACCTCGCCGGCACGGGAAGAGGCGCCCACGGGTCCCGCCCTGGCAGGCATCCGTACCCTGTGCATCGACAACGACCCCACGATCCTGGACGGCATGCAGGCGCTGCTGCAGCGCTGGAGCTGCGAGGTCCGCCTGGCCGGAACCGGCGATGAAGCCTGGTCACAGCTCGAAGGCTACGCCGCCCAGGTGGTGCTGGCGGACTACCACCTGGACCACGGCGAAAACGGGCTGGACGTTCTGGAGCGCTTGCGGCCGCGGCTGGATCCCCGCGCGGTGATCGTCATCGTCTCGGCGGACCACGGCAAGGACCTGGAGGAACGGGTTGAACAGTCGGGTTACCGCATGATCCGCAAACCGGTCAAGCCGGCCCGCCTGCGGGCCATTATCGAGGGCGCCCTTCAGTCCTGAACGCCGGTTCCGGTCTCGCCGTCACCGCCAGATTCACCGCCAGATTCACCCCCAAATTGGGGCTTGATGTCCAGGTTACTTACTGCCAATACCGCCTGGGTGCGGGTGCGAACGCCAAGTTTGCGCATAATGGCCGTCATGTGGGCCTTGACCGTGGCTTCGGACACCTCGAGGTCGTAGGCAATCTGCTTGTTCAACATGCCGGCGCTGATCATCTGCAGCACACGCAGCTGCTGGGGCGTCAGGGTCGCCACCCGCTTGAGGATCTCGTCTTCACTGGCGGGCGGCGCCGAGGCGGCGCCGTCCACGCCATCGGGAAACCAGCGGTCCCCTTCCAGCACCATGGAGACGGCAGCGCAGATGGTGTCCATGCTGGATGACTTCGGTATGAAACCGGCGGCGCCGTGCTGGGCCGCCTGGCGAATGATGTCGCGGTCTTCGTTGGCGGAAACCATGATGACCGGAACGTCGGGATATCGGCCGCGCACATAGGCCAGGCCTGAAAATCCGTTGGCACCCGGGATGTGCAGGTCCAGCAGCAGCAGGTCGATGTCGCTGTCCTTCTCCAGGCAGTCCTGCAGGGCGGACAGGGAGCCGGCTTCCACCAGCTCCGCCTCCGGGGTCTGCTCCAGCAGCGCCTGCTTCAGCGCACTGCGGAACAGGGGGTGATCATCGGCAATGATGGCTGTATCGAGCTGCATCCCGGCTTATCGGTTCATCCTGTTGTCGATCAGGTCGTCTACCACCGCGGGCTCTGCCAGGGTCGACGTGTCCCCAAGGCTGCCGTAATCGTTGGCGGCGATTTTCCGCAGTATGCGTCGCATGATCTTACCAGAACGGGTCTTGGGCAGGCCCGGCGCCCACTGGATCAGGTCCGGGCTGGCAATGGGGCCGATCTCGCTGCGGACCCAGTTTCGAAGTTCGCCCCGCAGCTCGTCACTGGGCTCCAGTCCCGCATTGAGCGTCACGTAGACGTAGATACCCTGACCCTTGATTTCATGGGGATATCCCACCACCGCGGCCTCGGCCACGGCCTGGTGGGCCACCAGGGCGCTCTCGATTTCGGCGGTGCCCATGCGGTGGCCGGACACGTTGAGCACGTCGTCCACCCGGCCGGTAATCCAGTAATAACCGTCTTCGTCCCGGCGCGCGCCGTCACCGGTGAAGTAGGTACCAGGGAAGGTGGAGAAGTAGGTGTCAATGAAGCGCTGGTGGTCGCCATACACCGTGCGCATCTGGCCTGGCCAGCTGTCACTGATGATGAGGTTACCCTCGGTGGCACCCTCCAGGGGTACGCCCTCGTTGTCCACCAGGGCCGGCTGTACCCCGAAGAACGGCCGGGTGGCGGACCCTGGCTTGAGGTCGGTGGCGCCGGGTAGCGGCGTGATCAGGATTCCTCCGGTCTCGGTCTGCCACCAGGTATCCACGATGGGGCAGCGGCTGTCGCCCACGACCCGGTAATACCACTCCCAGGCTTCGGGGTTGATGGGTTCACCCACCGAGCCCAGCAGCCTCAGGCTGGCCCGGGACGTCTTCTTGACCGGATCCTCGCCCTCGCGCATCAGGGCACGGATGGCGGTGGGGGCGGTGTAGCAGATGTTGACCTGGTGCTTGTCGCAGACCTGCCAGAAGCGGCTGGCGTCGGGGTAGTTGGGCACACCCTCAAACATCAGCGTAATGGCGCCGTTGGCCAGGGGACCGTAAACAATGTAGCTGTGACCGGTAACCCAGCCCACGTCCGCGGTGCACCAGTACACGTCACCGGGGTGGTAATCGAACACGTACTCGTGGGTCATGGAGGCATACACCATGTAGCCGCCGGTAGTGTGCAGGACCCCCTTGGGTTTGCCGGTGGAGCCTGAGGTGTACAGGATGAACAGCGGATCTTCGGCGTTCATTTCTTCGGGCGCACAGTCCGCGCTCACGGTCTCGGCGGCTTCGTCGTACCACACATCGCGATCGCTCCACGCGACCTCTTCGCCGGTATTGCGCACCACCAGCACGGTTTCCAGCACGTCGGTCACCCCATCACGCTCGCAGGCACCGTCCACGTTGGCTTTCAGCGGAACCGTGCGGCCGCCGCGCCGACCCTGGTCGGCGGTGATCAGCAACTTGGACTGGCAGTCCAGGATGCGGCCCGCCAGGGCGTCCGGCGAAAACCCGCCGAACACGATGGAATGGACCGCGCCGATGCGGGCGCAGGCCAGCATGGCCACGGCGGCCTCGGGAATCATGGGCAGGTAGATGGTGACCCGGTCACCCTTGGCCACGCCGTGGGCTTTCAGCACGTTGGCGAACCGGCCAACCCGCTCGTGCAGCTGGGCATAGGTGATCTTTTCGTCCACCGACGGGTCGTCACCCTCCCAGATGATGGCCACGTCGTCGGCCTTTTCCGGCAGGTGCCGGTCCACGCAGTTGACGCAGGCGTTGAGGGTGCCATCTGCATACCAGCGGATGTGCAGGTCCTCCTTGTCAAAGGACACGTCCTTGACCGTGGTAAACGGCTTCATCCAGTCCAGCCGCCCGGCCTGCTCGGCCCAGAAGCCTTCACTGTCTTCCACCGAGCGCCGGTACATTTCCTGGTACTTTGCGTCGTCGATCAGGGCCCCGGCTTTCACTTCCTCGGTAACGGGATGGACTTGGATTTCACTCATGACAGTTCTCCTGGATGATTCGTTTTCCTGACGGGCTAACCGCGTTCCACACACAGCGCAATGCCCATGCCGCCGCCGATACACAGGGTGGCAAGGCCTTTGCGCGCGTCGCGCCGCTTCATTTCGTGCAGCAGGGTGACCAGCACCCTGGCGCCTGAGGCGCCGATGGGGTGGCCCAGGGCAATGGCGCCGCCGTTGACGTTGACGATGTCTGGATCCCAGCCCATGTCCTGGTTAACCGCGCAGGCCTGGGCGGCGAAGGCTTCGTTGGCCTCAACCAGGTCGAGGTCTCCGACCTCCCAGCCGGCTTTCTCAAGGGCCCGGCGGCTGGCCGGAATCGGGCCGCTGCCCATGATTTCCGGGTCCACGCCCACCGAGGCCCAGGAAACAACCCGGGCCAGGGGGTCGGACTGCAGGCTGGCTTCATCACACACCACCAGGGCGGCGGCGCCGTCGTTGAGGCCAGAGGCATTTCCAGCGGTCACGCTGCCGTCCCGGTCGAACGCCGGCCTCAGGGCGGCCAGCTGTTCCAGGCTGGTCTCCCGGGGAAACTCATCCTGGTCCACCACCCGATCGCCTCGGCGGCTCTTCACCGTGACCGGTGTGATTTCCTCGGCAAAGCGGCCTTCGGCTATTGCGCTGGCGGCCTTGAGCTGAGACGCCAGGGCAAATTCATCCTGGTGCTGCCGGCTGATGCCCCACTTCTTTGCCACGTTTTCCGCGGTGATTCCCATGTGTATCCCGCCAAAGGCGTCGATCAGGCCGTCCACCAGCATGGTGTCCACCATCCGGCCGTCACCCATCTTCACCCCGGCGCGCACGTGCGCACAGTGGGGCGACAGGCTCATGTTTTCCTGGCCTCCGGCGACAACAACCCGGGCGTCTCCCAGAGCAACGGCCTGGGCCGCCAGGGCTACGCTGCGCAGGCCGGATCCACAGACCTGGTTGATGGTGCAGGCGGAACGTTCCCGGGGGATGCCGGCATTGATGCCGGTCTGGCGGGCCGGGTTCTGCCCAGAGCCCGCAGTCAGCACCTGGCCCAGCACCAGTTCATCCACCTGCTCGCCGCTGAGTCCGGCCCGGGCGAGGCTTGCCTGGACCGCTGCCACGCCCAGCTCCGGGGCGCTGACCGTGGCGAAACCCCGGTTGAACGCGCCAATGGCGGTGCGTGCCGCCGATGC
>JAAUYH010012231.1_pt1 | contig 38652 bp, 26 predicted proteins | sample 7278061 | NCBI WGS metagenome assembly JAAUYH01 (sample SAMN14350203, study PRJNA611818) | marine sediment metagenome | isolation source: surface marine sediment (0.6m) | place: French Polynesia: Moorea | collected 2018-08
AAAAGAATACCTATTCTGTCCAAATTTAGTAAAAAGATAGTTGTTAGGTATCTGAATTATGAACTCTCTTTGAATCAACTCAAACCAGTTGAAACTGCTATTGAATTCAACATAAATGTACCGCTTCGCTACATACAAAAGTTAAAGAAAGATCATTTCAGTTCTCATGAATTTTACTTAGGCAAAAAAATATCCCTACCGGGAATAACCTGCTATTGATCTTCAAAACTCGAATTTTCACATACTTACCCCCATCTTCGGAAAGGAACAAGATATTCTGATTGAATGGGGACAGGTATATAAATTTATTTCCTAAATACTGTCCAGAGTTTCGTTTTTGTTTTTCCGATGCATTTTAGTATTTTTGGAGCTGATTCGATAAGTATCAGAAATATCAAGTTGTACTCAGCTTGTCGGTTTCACACCGGGTGTAGATCTGAAACAAGACATCAGTTTGTTCAGAAGTTTAGTTGCTCTAATTACTTCGGCAAACATTGATTGAGCTGAAAAATTGCTCTGTCAAAGTTGTAGTATTTCACAGAAGATCAAATTATCAGGCACATCGCAATGAGCTGCATTCGAAATCTATGAACGAACATTATACAGAATAAAGTCTAAATGGGCACAACAAATTTATTCATATGGCATCTACTCGTACAGGAATTTATTCCATGAATTCTGGATATTGGGAAATTCATTTCTGAGGAGAAGAAGAGTCGGTTAAATTATCAAAATCATTTTCTAATCCTTTCCAAAACACATTCTAACTATGATTTGCTTCTAAGCAATATTCAACTATTGGAAGTGTCACAACGATGATATTTCCTGTTGCATTTGTCCATTTTTCCAGCTTTGAAAATAACGTATTCCATCTAACACTTAGTAAATGATGTAACATTGAACTCTGTAGAACTAAAATACATATACTGCCTAGATAAAGATGGTTCAAACTATTTGGCACTTAATTACCGTTCGGAGGCATCTGATTTTACTCGAAATAATTGCTTGCAGCAAATTAAATGAATTTTAATAGTGTACTATTAACCAGCCCATTTACGTAGATTGAAGAATTTTCCTAGCCAGCAAACCAATTCTTGGTTTGACGTTTCCCTTTTTTGCCCCTATTTTTCACTCAAATTTTGAATTTCTTTCTGTATTACTTTGTACGTTAATGTTAGAAAAAGAAGGGCCTGAGAATCGATCTTTCGTTAATCGTTACAGCCCGAAGTACAATCTTTCTTTGACGTTGAACACACACTCTCTTTTCCGGCTAAACTAGGTGCTACCACTCAAATTGGATTCCAATATGGCGCGGCGCACCTGCGCCGTGCAATTTGCTAGGCGGCGTCGCACTCTTAATGCTGCAGTTTTTATCCTATTCGCATTCTTAATATGTACGGACGCTGTTTTCATTGATGGGAAAGGAAATCCTAATCGGGCGAAAAAAATGAAATCGAGTTCTCTTAGCGAGTACATTCAAGCGGCGTTATTAGGGGGTGGTTCTCGGCTTGAACCGTACAAAACAAAAGTAGCTAAGAAAGCGAAGAAATTTCAATCAGTTTCCCATGGATTTTCGATTCACAAAGATGATTTCAAGGCTTCACCTGCTTCAAAGAAGAAACTAAAGCCCACAGAATCTTCGAAAAAAATTACGAAAAAGAAGAAACTCAACACCAAAAAGAAAGTTTCAAGGAAACCAAAACCATCTCCCTCTGCTTCCATTTTAGTATCACCAAAACCTTCGCAGAAAATATCTAAACCGAAAAAATACCAACGCAAAACATCAGCCGATAAAAAATTAGGAAAAGTTGTGACAGTGAAGCCTTCTTCAGGCCCTAAAGCTGTTTCTGGAAGGAATTATAAGAAAGAAGTGAGCAATGATGATAAGAAAGCTTCTAGAAAATATATTTACCGAACGAAAATAGTGCCTATGGCTGGTTTTTTATGAGGATTTAAAATCAGAGTTTGTAATAGAAGACGACAGTGGTATTCGAAATGAGGAAGAAGGAAGCAATGCGAGTTTTCTAGAAGAGATTGATGAAACTTTCCCATCCCCTGAACTCGACTTTTCGGAGGATATTAAGAACAAAGAACCTGACAGAGATGAAAGAAAATCGTGGTCAAAGAATTCTGATATTTCAGAAGGGAAAACTCAAAACTCAAACAAACAGAAAATTTATATTAGTAAGACTAATAATCCCGCTCCTCAAGAAACTCTAGTGCCGAAGCCGAAGGCAGGAAAATCACAGTACGCGGAATATAAAAAGGAAACCACAAAAAATGACAAAAAAGAGTGGAATAAAAAGAAACCGAATGCTCACTCAAAGGCCCAGCAGCCTTACAATGGAACTAAGCCCGCTCGCAATATAATGGGAGTGGAAAAGAAAAACAATGCAAAAATTCAGAAAAAGGTGAATAGAAATGAGAAAAAGTCCCAAAATAACAGATACAGAACACAAGAGAACAAAGTGTCGAACTCTCCAACATTGCAGAAAAAAACTTCGAAAACGAATAAGAAAAATTCGAAACAAAAAATGAATCAGGTATACAGGAAGAAGCCTAAAAATTCAAATGTTGCTTGTGATAAATATACCTCAAAAGCTAATTTTATTAAGAGAAGAAAGATATCCAAAAACAAAAATACGAAGCATAAGACAGAGAAGCCGACCAAAAACATAAACAAGAAGTATTGCAAAAAGAAAGGCTCAAACTTCCTATTCCCATGTGCGAATAAGCGTCCTATGAAGTTTGGCGGTACAAGTGCTAAGAAGAAAGATCCTAAAACAAATTCTGATCAGAAATGGAAACGTCCTCATGATAGATCCATACTATCATTGAGGCGAAGCGGGGACTCAAGCTGGCAGAAGGTTCACAACAGACCATCGTTTGCCGTGAGAACAGCGAAGAAAGAAGGAAAAGCTATTTTGAGCTCATATCCTTACGATAGAAAGAGAAATGCGACTCACGCTTACAGTGATTCAAAGAAGAAACAAAAAGAAAATAAGAATTCGAAGAAGAATTTTAAAGTACCCAAACCACAGAAACCGAAAGGATCTGTAGAAGAATTAGATGAACTTGAGCCTTCTGAAGAACCTGAACTTTCCCATACCGGCGAACCTGTCACACCGGAATCTTTCGAACCTGTAGGCTTACAACAAATCAAAGATGAAAATTTCCCGGAGCCAACTCCTTCACCAAGCCTTTCTACTAAGCCACCTCCTAAATCGGAGAAACGTTTTTTCTCTACGGACTTAATTGTCTCCCATGCATCGGATATTGACACAGTCAAAGTTTCAGAAGTCATAGCATCTTCAACTGCAAGTTTCTTAAAGATTTCTCGTACGGATATTGGAGTAGCGCCAATCTCTGCGAACGAGCAACTTAGCCAACCTGAATCTTTTCAGTATATTCTGAAAGTTAACTGCAATTCGGACCAAAATTGTGGACAATTAGAAAAAGATGTTTTGAATTTTGTTGAAACTGAAGGAATGACAAAATCTATTTCGGAAGCAGGCTATAACGGGACTAAAATAAGCTTAAAAGCACTGGCACCAAGCGCCGCTGAAGAAGTAGTCAGCCCGAGTGATTTAAAATCTCGAAGTTTAGCTAAGTGGCAAATAATACTGCTGTGCCTTGCAGGCTTAGCATTTGTTTGCCTAGTTGCTGTGGTACTTGCGATTTCTAGGAGAAGGGGAGGCAGTGAGAAATCTTCCTTTTCCATGGAAAAAATAGCCGCAGTTCTACCTGGAAACCGATGGTCCAACGAACCGTCACAAGAACGAAAGAGCTCATTTTTAGTCAGTAACTTTGGCGGCAGGTCAAGAAGATCAGATTCGGGTCAAACACCCTGGATGCAGCCTCCTTCTGTCCAAGGGACATTATCTGGAACATCTTCACAATACATTGACCAGGACATGGCACTATCAGATGCTGAAAATGGATTTGCTCGTATTCCTACCCAAAAAGATTCGTATGGAAGGCGGTCTGTAACAATGCTTGAAGCAGAAGATCCTGTTCCTCAAATTATTACAGGGAATAGCACAATTCAAGTTAATCATTCCAAAATTCCAGAAATTCCGGCCCCACCACCTCCTCCATCTCTCACAATCGAGTCGAATAGCTCTTCCCCGCCGCCACCACCACCTCTTTCGATGCCTCCACCCCCGCCACCAGCTCCAAGCTCTATGAATTCTGGTCCTGGTGCACCTCCCCCGCCGCCACCGCCGCCACCGGCTCCAGGTGCTATGAATTCTGGTGTTAGTGCACCTCCCCCGCCTCCGCCCCCACCTCCACCTCCTCCACTTTCCTAAACATAGAATTTGAATTTTAAAATATTACTATGTTTTCTGTGGCATCAAACTGAGTGTTGACCCATAACTATATTCAGGAAAAATATTTCAAATTTCTTAAATGCAAATGATTTAGTTAAGTTTTTGTATCAAATAAAATTCAAGAAACATAGATAGGTAATAAATTTAATCTATTCTCACCGGCTTAGTTTTGGTTCTAAATTTGGCACACTACTCAAAGCTTCAAATTCATAGAACCTCTGCACGAAACTTTGAGGGGTGGAAATTATCCTTTACAATTGAATTAATTTTTTGGAAATCAGCTTAAGTAATCCAGCTGAGTAACGGGAATCGAAGTATAATAAATAACTTATTTTTATTAATATTTGAATAAACTTATTTCTTAACAAAATAAGAGGTGTGGTGTTCTTAGTTAAAATTAGAAATTAATATCGAGATGCCACAATTAGAAAATTAAAAAATGTTGATATAACCATCTCATTTAGAGTCTGTGATGTTTTTGTAATCGTTATTTTACCTTCCAGACTATTTGTCATAGACTCCAGCAGACAATCGCACCATTGCTTTGCGGAATCAATATTGGGTGCTGCAACATCGAAAGAATCCACCTCTTCAACGGATCGCGAAGGTCATCTGATCAGACGCGATGGGGAATGGCCAGAGTGGGTTGCCTCCGGGCTCCGGCTCACCGCGTGATGGGCGCAACGGACAGCAGAAGAAGAAGAAGTACGAGCCACCTCCAGCGCCGACTCGCGTAGGACGGAAGAAGAAGCGTCGAGGACCCGAAGCAGCATCGAAGCTTCCAGTCGTGACACCAAACGCGAAATGCCGACTGCGCCTACACAAGCTCGACCGTGTGAAGGATTATCTCTCGCTCGAAGAGTACTTTGTGACGAATCAAGAGCGATTTAAGCCGCGTGAAGAGAAAGTCGAGGAGGAACGCTCGAAGGTTGACGATATTCGTGGTAGCCCCATGAGCGTTGGTACTCTCGAAGAGATTATTGACGATGACCATGCGATTGTTTCTTCAGCTGTCGGACCCGAGTTCTATGTCTACATGTCTTCGTTTGTGGATAAGGACTTATTGGAACCTGGGAGTTCCGTTCTGTTACACCACAAGCTGATGAGCGTAGTCGGTGTTCTCGCGGATGATACCGACCCTATGGTCAGTGTTATGAAGGTCGACAAAGCACCTCTTGAGAGTTATGCTGACATCGGTGGGCTCGAATCTCAAATACAAGAAATCAAGGAGGCAGTAGAGTTGCCATTGACTCATCCTGAACTATATGAAGACATTGGTATCAAACCGCCGAAGGGCGTCATCTTGTATGGAGTGCCGGGTACTGGCAAGACGCTACTCGCTAAGGCCGTCGCCAACAGCACCAGCGCCACATTCCTTCGTGTTGTAGGTTCCGAACTGATTCAAAAGTACCTCGGAGATGGTCCAAAACTCGTTCGAGAACTGTTCCGAGTGGCAGAAGAAATGGCGCCGTCAATTGTGTTCATTGACGAAATCGACGCGGTAGGTACGAAACGTTACGACACCACATCCGGTGGCGAGCGAGAAATCCAGCGTACTATGCTTGAGCTTCTGAATCAGCTCGACGGGTTCGATTCGCGCGGTGATGTGAAGGTACTCCTAGCGACGAATCGAATCGAGAGTCTCGACCCCGCGCTCTTGCGTCCAGGCCGTATCGACCGTAAGATTGAATTCCCTCTGCCCGACGAGAAAACAAAGCGTCGTATTTTCACGATTCATACCGGCCGAATGACGCTGGCATCAGACGTGAACATGGAAGAGTTTATCATGAGCAAGGACGAGCTCAGTGGTGCAGATATCAAGGCAATTTGCACAGAGGCTGGCCTGATGGCGCTACGCGAACGACGAATGAAAGTCATGCATGCGGACTTCAAGAAGGCACGCGAAAACGTCTTATACAAGAAGAACCAAGGCGTACCCGAGGGTCTTTACTTGTAGGCTTTTTTGCAATGCATTCCATTACCTGCTGCGTTACATTACTGAAGTAAACTCGTTCTCTTACTATTCTCACGTGATTCTAGCACTTTTATGGGTTGTTATCACTACGATTATGTTCTACTCAAAAATTGGGTCCCACCTTCTTGAAGTTCAGTGCACTGCATGCTGAATCGATTCATTCATGTCAATTTTTTTATTATATTTCCAGTACCGTACACGCCGATCTTTGGCTTGCAGATCCGTCGTTGTTGCCGACGACACCCTCGACTTGTGGTCGAAGTCGTGTTTCCTGGTAGCGAGAAAAGCGTGCGGGCTGGTCGGCAATATACCCATAACAACTACCGTGTTGCAATCCGAATCACGCGCACGAAATGAGACGAATGAATCGCGCGTACCGCGGCCTGTACGGCAACCGAATGATACAGTTCGGAAACAAGATATCGTACGCCGAGAACAAATCACGTCGCACGTGGAAGCCGAACGTGCACCGAGTGTCGCTCTACAGTGAAGCGCTGAATGGCGTGTACAAGTTTCGTATCACATCGCATGCGTTGCGCGACGTACGAAAATTCGGAGGTCTGGACGAGTATTTGCTACGAACGAAGGACTCGGAAATCAAGTATCCCGTCGCGTTGCGCCTGAAGGAGGCTGTGAAAATCATCCGTGCTACTGCTTCGCTGCCGAAAGATACTGCTGTGCCTCTTCTCGCCGTTTCAGCGGACGAGGGTGGGGCAGTTGTGGATACTGTAGTGGAGTCATTGGAACAAGTTGAACGACCGGTTGTCAAGCGAGTTGGTCTTCAACAATTACTGTAGATAGGCAAAATAAACTTAGCCGCGGTTTTGAGACTGTCTGTTCCCGAACTTCTAGGGCGTGGTGTCTATTTCTAGGACCGAAGATTACGAAGTCAAGGGGAGAAGCTCAGCTAAGAAACATAGTCTTACAACAGAACGACACTGCAAGTGCATTTATTGGGAGAGGCTAAGAGGAGGTCAATGAATACACATCAACCCAAACACATAATCAACTCAGAAGATTACAAGGTTTTGTCAGAACACAACCTTAGTTTCCACCACGGAGGCGCAGCACAAGATGAAGAGTAGACTCCTTCTGGATGTTGTAATCGCTTAGAGTACGTCCGTCCTCAAGCTGCTTACCAGCGAAAATCAGACGCTGCTGGTCCGGAGGGATACCTTCCTTGTCCTGAATCTTGGACTTGACGTTTTCGATAGTGTCCGAAGACTCGACTTCCAGAGTAATCGTCTTTCCAGTCAACGTCTTCACAAAGATTTGCATACCCCCACGGAGTCGGAGCACCAAGTGAAGAGTGGACTCCTTCTGGATGTTGTAGTCCGACAACGTGCGACCGTCCTCGAGCTGATCCCGGCAAAGATAAGTCGTTGCTGGTCCGGAGGGATACCTTCCTTGTCTTGAATCTTGGACTTGACATTCTCAATCGTGTCCGACGATTCAACTTCGAGAGTAATAGTCTTGCCTGTCAAGGTCTTCACAAAAATCTGCATGCCTCCACGGAGTCGGAGCACCAAGTGAAGCGTGCTCTCCTTCTGAATGTTGTAGTCGCTGAGGGTGCGACCATCCTCCAACTGCTTTCCTGCGAAGATAAGACGCTGCTGGTCCGGGGGGATACCCTCCTTGTCCTGAATCTTTGACTTGACGTTCTCAATCGTGTCGGACGATTCAACTTCGAGAGTGATGGTCTTGCCAGTCAACGTCTTGACAAAAATCTGCATTCCGCCACGTAGACGAAGGACAAGATGAAGTGTGCTCTCCTTCTGGATATTGTAATCCGAGAGGGTGCGGCCATCTTCGAGCTGCTTGCCAGCGAAAATCAGACGCTGCTGATCCGGGGGGATACCCTCCTTGTCCTGGATTTTGGACTTGACATTCTCTATGGTGTCCGAGGACTCGACTTCAAGGGTGATAGTCTTGCCAGTGAGTGTCTTAACGAAAATCTGCATGCCACCACGCAGGCGGAGGACGAGGTGGAGGGTGCTCTCCTTCTGGATGTTGTAGTCCGACAGGGTACGCCCGTCTTCGAGCTGCTTGCCAGCGAAGATGAGACGCTGCTGGTCCGGAGGAATTCCTTCCTTGTCTTGAATCTTGCTCTTCACGTTCTCGATGGTGTCCGAGGACTCCACCTCGAGCGTGATGGTCTTGCCCGTCAGGGTCTTGACGAAGATCTGCATGGCGGTGGAGGAGTGGTAGTTCGTAGGAGGTTGGAAGGTCGTGTCTCAGTAAGACGGTTGTGTTGTGCAAGAGGTGTGGCCAGCTGGAATTTATCAGGTTAGGAAAAAATCGGATTGTTCATACCTACTGACTTGGCGGGTCCCCATTGGGTGATAAATTAAAAGGGACAACTCACGCTTGCATCGCGATGTTTCCAGATTTCGCCATGCGTGGCATCGTTGGCAATTTGAGCAGGTCTGTGATAGTAATCTGCAGCGCAAGTCGCCAGTGTCATGTGCTCCCAGATATGTTTCCTTTCACCAATCACCCTATTGCCGACACGCCACACGCGCCCCCAAATCGTAGCATCTAGAAGACCACGGCGTGTGACCACGCGGGCCGTGCTGCCCGCACTCGCTGAAGTGGCCGATGCGGTGAGTTCCGCGAGCGATGCGGCGACCAGTGCCGCCGCGACGGCGCTCAAGTCGGACATGATCCCCCCGCCGGACCCCTGGTCGGTGAACCTCTGGCGGCTCACTTTCGCGCTGGCGATCTTCTGCACGCTGGGCACGTTGGTTCTCACGTGGGACAGCTGGCGGAACAAGCGCAACGAGAAGCGCCAGATGAAGGAGTGGGAGGCCGCGGGCGGCGTGAATCGCCCGCTTGGTGGCCTGCCGAAATCTCGCTCCAAGCGCACAGGCACGATGAAAACATTCGAGGACAACCGGCAAACGCGCAGATTCAAAAAAAAGCAAGAGCAACTTGACAAGAAAATGCGCCAAGCTGAAGAACGTGCGAAGAAGGAACGAGCTAACAAGAAATGAATATGGTGAAAGACGGGGTCCCTTTCCCAACGCTGTCCTACAATAAACTCGTTGCTTTCGTTTCTAATGTTCTCGATAAGACTACCGTAATCGCGGTGCGCGATACAGGACCCCGTTAGTAATTGTGACCTCAGTTGGGCTATCTCAACCGTGATCTCACTCCACTGTACTTCACCAATAGGGTTGTTAGGAGCCGTGGGGATAGGAAAATCGAATCTTCCGAGCGTTTTCGATTCTAATGTACAGTATCTCGTTGGAGCGAGCACCATCGCGCAATACAGTACTACAGTATAGGGTTCGCAACTAATCCATCCTCTACCAGCCACTGTTGCGAAGCGAAAAGACCATACTGTACTGTACCACTACAGTACTGTACTACAGTACTGCACTTTCTCGACCGTCACTTCCATTTACGTTAAAGCATAACCGAATTCATGCTGTATGAGGTCTGTGCATTGCAATCGAGTCCTGCTGCAGTTTCTCCGTCATAACCGACTTGTAAGGAAACACACATCGAGCTAAATTTATTTTCATCCGAAACGAAAAGACACATCACAAGGCAACATGAGCTATAACAAACCAAAAATCTCGTTACCCTCAGTCAGTTGTACCGTACTTTACAGTACCACATCTCTACTTCATGTCACTTTTAATCTTGTTAAGTGCCGAGCCCGCCTTGAACCATTCAATCTGCTCCTCGTTGTAGGTGTGGTTCACGCTGATGTCAACTGTCTCACCCGATTCCTTCGTCACACGCAATGTCAACGGCTTACCAACCGCAAACTCCTTCAGTCCCACAATCGCCACATCATCGAGCGGTCCAACCTTGTCGTAATCCGCCGGGTCCGCAAATGTCAGCGCAAGCATGCCTTGCTTCTTCAGGTTTGTCTCATGAATACGCGCAAACGACTTAACAATCACCGCAACTCCTCCGAGATGTCTCGGTTCGAGCGCTGCGTGTTCTCGGCTAGATCCCTCACCATAGTTATCGTCTCCAACCACAATCCACTTCACGCCTGCCGCCTTGTATTCGCGCGCTGTGTCTGGCACTGGGCCGTACTCGCCTGTAAGCGCGTTGTGAACTGAGTTCACCTCTCCATTGTCGTCATTGACCGCACCGATTAGCATATTGTTCGAAATGTTATCCAAATGTCCTCGGAATTTCAACCACGGGCCTGCCATAGAAATGTGGTCTGTGGTGCACTTTCCACGCGCCTTGATAAGAACCTTGAGGTCGGTCAGGTCCTCTCCATTCCATGCGTCGAATGGTTCCAACAGCGCGAGTCGCTGTGAGTTCGGGTCAACCTCCACCTCGACCGAAGATCCATCCTCAACTGGTGGCTGATACGTATCCATGCCCGGATCGAATCCCTTCTCCGGTAGTTCATCACCGTACGGAGAATCGAGCTTGAACTCAGTTCCATCCGCAGCCTTCAGTGTATCGATTTCCGGGTTGAATCTCAAGTCACCTGCGATTGACATCGCTGTGACAATTTCCGGGGAAGCAACGAACGCATGAGTGTTCGGATTACCATCATTTCTCTTCGTGAAGTTACGATTGAAGGAAGTGATGATGGAGTTGGGAGTTCCAGTCTGAATATCCTCACGATTCCACTGTCCGATGCATGGTCCACAGGCATTAGCAAGAACAGTTCCACCGGCCGATTCGAATGTCTCGAGAATCCCGTCACGTGCAATAGTAGCTCGAACTTGTTCGGAACCAGGAGTGATATTGAAAATCGACTTGCTCTTCAGGCCCTTATTTAATGCTTGACGAACAATCGAGGCGGACCGGCTCATGTCCTCGTATGAACTGTTTGTGCATGAACCAATGAGACCAACAGTAAGCTCAGCGGGCCATCCCTTTTTCTCAATCGCACCCTTGAATTTGGAAAGAGGATGCGCAAGATCTGGCGTGAACGGACCATTGATGTGCGGCTCGAGCTCCGAGAGGTTGATTTCAATAAGTTGGTCATAGACCGCACCTTCATCAGCACGCAAGTTCTCCTGGAACGAATCGGCGAGTGATGCAATACCCTCACGACCAGTGGACTTCAGATACGCACCCATACGATGATTGTACGGGAACATGGATGTGGTTGCGCCGATTTCGGCACCCATGTTGCAAATCGTACCCATACCAGTACAGCTGAGCGAATCAACACCTTCGCCGAAATATTCGACAATCGCGCCAGTTCCACCCTTAACGGTTAAGATGCCAGCAACCTTAAGAATGACATCCTTCGGTGATGTCCATCCTTTCAACGATCCCGTCAGCTTGACACCGATGACCTTTGGTGCCTTCAGCTCCCAAGGAAGGCCAACCATAACATCCACCGCATCGGCGCCACCAACACCAACAGCGCAAGCACCCAATCCGCCGGCGTTAGGAGTGTGAGAATCGGTACCAATCATCAGTAACCCAGGGAACGCGTAGTTCTCCAGTACAATCTGATGGATGATACCAGACCCAGGTCTCCAAAATCCAAGACCAAATTTTTTTCCCGCACTCGACAGAAAATCGTAGACCTCCTTGTTGTCCTCATTCGCACGCTTCATATCGGCCTCAGCACCTGCGGGCGACGCAGCGATAAGATGGTCACAATGAATCGTGGACGGGACGGCAACAGACGGCATTTGCGATGTCATGAACTGCAAAATCGCCATTTGCGCCGTAGCATCTTGGCACGCCACACGCTCCGGGCGCAGCTTGAGAAAAGTCTCGCCGCGAACCGGAACAGGGCCATGAGGGTCATCGAGATGCCCATACACGACCTTTTCAGCTAAGCATAGTGGGCGATTCAATCTTGACAAATCGGTAAGTAAAGGATCGAATGCAGTAGAGCTTAGATGCGACTTACTTGGAACGAACGATGTTCAAACGCTCCTCGATCGCCTCGTACACAGGCTCGAGAGTGTTGTGAGGCTCGAGAGGAGAAAGCGGGGTGGCGGCCGCGCGTGCGGTGGCGTGAAAAGCGCGAGCACCGCGATTTGCCACCGCACGCGCCGGGCGTAGCAGCACGGACGACGACATGTTGCGAGGCAAGATCGCGACGTTGCGCGATAATATCCGCTGGTGGTAGCTGATTCGAACGAATGCGAAGTTTGTAGATGACATCGCCGGATGCAAACGTAGATATTTTGCTTACAGCTAAGATCTGCAATCCGTGCAAATTCCATTTCATCATATGACAAACCCGTGTGGTGCTATGCTCGTGTGTATTGGTTGCTTTGCTGTTGTTGGCACACAAAAAACGTCTACCGGACCGCCACAATGTGCGTTCCGTTCGACCCTGTGTCGCTTGGCCTCAATTTAGTGCCTATCCGTTTTTAAAGGGCAACGGCCATTCACCTTGCCCCGTCCCCGTCTGTAAAACTTCGTCACCCCCTTGCGTTACGCCTTTCACCATGGCGGATGTCGCGTACATGCCGGCGCGTTTGCACTGGCCCTCGGCGATGAAGCGCATCCTCAAAGGCGGTGGGAATTCGTCGGCTTCCTCTACTTCCTCAACTTCGCGCACGCGGTCCAGTTCTACGACGACGTCGAGCGGCGACCGGTCAAGCAAAGGCACTTCGTCCGAGCCTAAACTCAATCTGAGTTTCAAAAGGAACAAGAGGAAGGAGGCCGTCAAACAACTCATCAGTGCGTTTGACATTCCGCCTCCAATGGAAATCGACGAAACACAACCTCCAACACTTTCGGTTTGGATGGAACAAGCGCGCTGGGAAACGAGTGTACAAGCGGTATTTCCCGTCTTTGAACACGAGGAACTACCGACATAGCACCCAACGCCCGCGTCACCCTCTTCGACCTACGCGCACTGCCGGCACAGTTGACGTATCTAGAGAGTTCGTCCCGCAATCACTACGCCGCCAACGTTTCACGAGTTGTTTGCTGGAATAACGCCCAGGCAACCACCGTGGAGGCTACTGTACAGTATCGTGAAACAGAAAAGATAGAACTGCTTATTTTGTTTTTAAACTTTCATCCTTGTGGCAAAGTCGAAGGGCAAGCGAATCTCGCCGTCCTCACTGACACCAGGTTCACCAACAACGACACGCACGTCGGCCCCCTCTAACAAGCCTTTCAACTGAAGCGCCTTACTTCGTAGCATCGTTAAACATTCACCGAATTGTTTGTCGGAAACATCTGCATCTTGCTCTAACGCGCCGATTCGCAGCGCTCTAACCACCATCCTCTTATTTGTTTCGCGTGCTTCTCGAGCGGCCTCAAGTTTCGCATGTTCCACAGCTACTTTCCTTCCGACCTCTCGAAGCGTTTTCCGAACTTCGTCAACATCAAGACCAATCCCAACTGTGAGCAACCCAGACTTGGCGTCCGAATCCACATCTTCCCCTTCCACGAACATCAGCGCGATTCCTAGTTCCTCTTCCGATTCCGCACCTTCTGCTAACTTTTCAACGAGATCCCTATATTCCGCCGTCTCCTCACCAATATTGTGCAGCACAATACTAACGCCCAGTACCGATGCTGCTTCCACTTCAAGCCTTCGAAGCTCTGCCGCGCGTTCACGAAACTGCAGACACGCGGTACGTAAACTTTCGTCTTGTAGCACATCATCCCATTGCCCCCGGGATGCACATGCACCGAGAAGAACGGTAGGGGCTGTAGGGTCGTCAAGAATACGTGCGTCGAAGCTAGCATCGATAACGATACGCGCGCCTCGGAAAGGTGGCTGTTGCATCGACGCGTTAAGCGCATGAACTGCATCCATCATAGCATCACGAACACGAGCAAGCACTATTGCAGGCCTAGTGTTTCTAACAGACTCATCAATTTCAAACGTGACACCGTGGTTTCTCTGCATTGCCAACACCATAACTTGCGCATCGCCTTTCTTCTGAGCTATGCCCTCCGCCGCTTCAGCCGCCATTTTTTGTTTCACATGCGCTCGTTTCATGCCCATCATTCGAGCGGCTCGAGAAAGGTCCTGGATTGTGTTGAATGCACGCAAATGGGGTAGCGGCGGTTCCGGCGGTCGGAGAATATTTGCCGGTGGTAGATCTAGACCAAGAGCACTGAACAACTCTCGTAGCGCATCGGCCAAAGCTCGGGCGCCAGGTCCGAGCTGTACACGTACATTACGAACTCTATCGTGGTCGTGATAAAAGAAGGTCAGCAGCGTAGGTCGTGAAATCGGGTCTGGGTCATTCGGTGACTCGTAGTTCCGCTGCACTGCTGAATTGAGTATTTGGAACGATTGCAAGTTCACATCTCGCTGTTGGGGTAGAGTCGCCAATTTATCTGGATGAATGATTGCGTACAACTTGTATATGTGCTTGAAAAGCTTTTTCTTGTCTTCCTTGGATATACCGGCAGTGCAAAACCATCGGATCTGTGACGGAGGAAAGCTGGTTTGCGGGTTCCGACAAGAGGATACATTCGTGTACAGCGACCTCCAAAGGACCCGATTCAATTTTTCACTCACTCCTTGATCGGGACCACGTGATGAACCTCGTCCCACAAAGCGAAACGATGATTGCCGTACATAATCGAAATGAATCTCTCGTCGCCAACCGAAGCTGGTGTGGAGAGACCTAATGCGATGTATGGACGATACCGTAAGTCGCATCGCTCAGACATTTGGGCTTTCTATAGTGCTGCTTTGATTAAGGCAGTTCGTGCATTATACTGAGTTACTGCCCTTCGTTTCCACCGGCTATCGAAATAGAAAGAGTTTCTAATATTACAGCTGTAACGATTCCAAATCTACTGCGTTCATCGAGAGTTGATCCTATGGTTCTATGGTTATTCCTGTTTGTTGTTTGGTTGGCAACTCCATCAAACCTAAAAATTATACTGGACTGTTCAGTAATTTTCTAGTAGAGCTGAAGAGGCGGGAGTTTGACTGATGTGCGCTCTTTTGGTTTATACTTTTCACCATTTTATTTTCTTTTTGTCGCGTTCCTGCCCAAAATTGTAGTGTCGCATGCTCTTGCAACATTTACCCTTTTTCAACCAATTATCAATACAAAAACTCCGCCTCATCAAATCGTCAAATATAAAGGTTATAATTCCACATACACAGATAATTCTTTGCATGCATTTCGGCTGAATCTAAACTACTGACAAACCTTCCTGGTCAATAATTTAATAATGTAACCTGCTACAAGTTATAGATATTGGAACCTAACATAGCACTTCTTTCTTACATCTTTCTCATCTTTAAAAATCATCTCGTTATTCTCTCATCTTCATACTGTTAGCGTTTTTTTCAATCTTCTAATTTCTTTGATGATAAAGTGAACAACTACTTGAGCACAGGTAACTCAAGAATCATATCTCTACTGTGTTTGTAATTATTCGACGCTGTCAATTGCATAATTGCAATTATATTTACGTATCTCAATAGTGCCTTCACTTTTCCTATCCCGCAAGCGGCATCTAATGTTGTTTTTCAGAGCAGCTTACATCACTCAAAGCCATTCTGGAGACAGTCAACCATTATTTAAATTCGAATTTTAGATAAAATCTTCAAGACTCGATTGTAGAGAAGCTCAACAGCGTTCCAAAGTACTAATAATTGATTTTCTACTGTGAGATTGTCGCAGAAAGTTATTTAAGGTAGAGCAACAACGTAACTGGGCGTGCATCTTTAGATATCTTTCTTTATAACGAATGATTTCCTATTTCTGAAACTGATTCAGTCTCATAGAATCTGTGTGGAATAGTTCGTATAGATGGCGACTCTGTGTTATATTTTTCTTCATCTGGATCTCTTCTGTAGAATTTAGGGCTTTCTGATCACTTACATTGGATTCTATAATTTTTTTCAGAGAATTTTGATGTAACAGAATTTTTCTCTTGTTCGTTTATACTGTTTCTAATAATACTGTACAGAAAACAGAAATACTATTTGGCCATAAAAAAAGATAAATCGAAGCTTTTCATTGATAAAGACATGAAGAATTAACCTTTATGAAGGAAATTGAGGCAGTGGATTGTTGCTGGAAATGGCTCAGTTATTATCCAAATATTATGGTTGGCGCTTCGGTTTCACTCCCTCCGTTCCGAAACAATTGACCGCTTCGCTCATTCACAATACTTCGTCTCTGAATCGCTCGTTCCATCAATGACATGGCATCGTTGTAGGAATTTTCATCACAGTAGATGCCAAAAATCGCAGTTCTAACCTAACAGCGGTACTGTTTCTTCATGTGCTTTAACTTGTAGCTGATCTTTCCATCGACGTGCGGTAGTTTTATATTACCTGATAAAGCCAGCAATTTTTCGTAAACAGCCAAACATCGATCATCAGTCAATACCTTGTAAGTACGGGAACCTTTCACCGGAAATCTAGCAAGAAATCTGGTACACGGAGACGATACCAAAGGCACGCATTGCCATCGTGTAGATGGCCCAATTTTTTATGGACATTTTCTGCATATTCTAGACTACTCAGCTGTGTTATTACTAATGCTCAATGGAAAGCTGCGAAGAGTACATATACCTAGACAAACACAACAGAAATATATCAAATTCGATTCAACCGGCTTTTATGATCCTTAATTCTCTAGAAAAGCGAAAGGATACAACGTACTATTCATTTATTCGAAAATATTGCCACTGGTTAGATACAAAAACTCTAATCATTCCTCGTTGCTTCTATGCGGGGACCTAGACGTTAATGGGGGATACTTTATTGAATTCTATTAATACCTTCGACAAACGCGACAGATGTAATATGAAGCAATCAAACTCTAACTACAGCAGATTCAACACTGGTTTGAACAACGAAAATAGTACAGGTACCAAAGGAAGGTTTCCGTGTAACCAATCGAATTTGGTGATTATGATTGTCTGCTGTGCTATGGAAACCATAAAAAAGTCGCATTTACCTACAGGCGTGTATACTAGCCGTGATAATAAATGATTCCTAAGTTCGAATAAACTTTTCGTCACGTACTATTCACAGAAAAAGCAGCAATCTTCTTCTTTAGATATAGACAGAAATAATGCTGCAAGTACGATTGAATCTCGTTCGCTGCACCACCCTACCACTGACCGTTTCGGTTATTTCTTGACGAATTTTCTCTCTATCGAATGAAGCATAGTATCAGCCTCCTTTACTTACCTGCGACTTAAAAATCATAAGGACCGTGGCATAATTTATCATCGTGATCCAAGATCCTCTCATACGTCACTACGCTCGGGACCTTGTTTCTGTTAAAACTTCGCTGAATTTTCATGTTCCTTAGGCACCTGTGTCAATGCATGATCTGGTTCGTCCTTCTTGTGCAATCCTCCAAAGGAAGAAAACCAACCGCCAAACTCAAAGAGAAAACGACCACTTCTAAGGAACGATGAATCACCAGGGAACGAGACACAGTGGCTATAGAACTACCCACAGCAATACCGGCTCATGGATTAGTGTGATTGCAGACACGCTGGCGGGAAGAAGTAGGAATCGAGCAAGAAATGAGTCGTCGATAACGCTAAAGTACTACCCTTGTGGAATCAGACTCCACAGAAATCCTCCCGAGGACGGATAGATCAGCAATTATCGAAGTCGTCGACAGATATTTAATATGTCCCTAGGTGAAAGAGGGACAAGAAAAAGATTTAACACTGCAAAAAAATGCAACACTAGGCTGACGACGAGAGTCGAGGGTTGTAGTACATGCCAGATATATTCGCAAAGCGTAAGCGACCATTCTTCTATTATTACATCGCCATGGCAATATGCTAAGTTCAACCAAACTTGTCCAGAACCACGAACCGCATTCGGGTCCGTGCGCTGGATGGAAGAATAGTAAGCCGTATTCATCTTAGCTTCGGGCCGAATACGCAGCAGACTTCAAACATGAAATTTTGAAGTAAATTTAGGCCCGTTGTCTGCGAGAACGATTCTTGGGGGACCCGAGATGAACATTAAGTCGTGGATGAACGGCTTTGCCCATTCTCAGGAGTCTTTTGCCTTTACCGTGATGGTGCGAAATAATTTCGAGAAACTGTATACAATCAGAAGTATTCGATTTACCCGCTTTTTGCCTGGCACCTACCACACGAGGTCCAATGATCCATCTTCAGGAGAGACAGGTGAAGCAAAACTTGAGCTTTCCTTTTCAATCTGCATGGATCCATTATTATCCACAACGGGCACTGTTCTTCATCTGTTGGTAATAATCCGATGGGAACAGTACCATCCGTCGACTACCTTCATAATCTGCACAGAAGTTGTCGATTTTTAAAGAAAGAATTCGAGGCTGTAGGAAACTGGGTACGACATATGCTCTGTGGGTCTAGAGTATACGTTCGAGCACACTGATGGCGGAATTAGCTTGGAATTCCAGACTCTTTCTCCTCTCAAGGCGAGATGTATTGCCAAGCACAACGGGTTGGCTGCTGTTCACGAAGCGGTTCCGCGATTGAGATTTGGGTAGGTGGCGACATACAGGATATGACCTAGTACAGTAATTCATAGTCCGCATGCTCCGTATTAGGCCCTCCGGAGGAGCTTCTGGGTACATCGCCCAATTTTGTGTAGGGCAGTCCTTTTTGCCATCTTAAACGAATGTTGGAATGATGGATCACATTGGGATTTGAGGTAGAGTTTGACCAATCGGCAGAAATAGATGATAATTTACAATTAATTGACTTGCAATGGATTCAATTTCAATAAAGGGGGAATCATATCTCAGAGATAGTTCGAGACTGCCGAAATCGATTTAGTGCTCATGCACCTTCACCTCCCCACTGCAATTTTGCGTTGTTTCCAACGTTTAATAAAATAGCGAGTATGCCAGACGGACTAGCTGACTGAAACAGAACTTTTACGTAGTAGTACTAACTTCTAGTCAACGAACACATATTGGAGGTCATTCAAAAACGCAGAAAACAAAGTTTCGTCCCGCGCTTCTTTACACGCAGCTTACGCTATGCAGCCTCATTTAAATGGCTTTGTAGATATGTGCGGTTGCTGCGTGCTCGTTTCTGCCAACTCTTGGCATCGAGCCATGCACGTTTAATACCTTGAATGTGCACTCCTGAGTTAGGATCCACATAGTTTTCGGAATGATTAACGGTTTGATGGGTGTAAGCATCTAGTGAGTAACCATTGTATGCACTGAACGAGTCCGTCCACACCACACTGCCCGGTTCTACATACTTTTCAATCACGAATCTTAAAGTTTCTTGTTTCCTGTTTTGAACACGAAGGAATCGAACAATTTCATTTGAGCTGTAGATTCTGACAACCGAAAGCCAGTCGCTTGCGTCTTCATCGTTAACAGCACCATAGTGTCGGTGTGCTCCCCACTCTTCCAATTCACCATCGTCATCATCATTTTTTCGCGACTTGTCGCCGTGTAGTACACGCCCTCGGCCATACTTTCTGCGGCCCGAGAAGAACGATTCATCTATCTGAACGGGTTGGTGGTCCGTGCCTACGAACTTTGGTTGGATGTCGAGAATACCAGTGCATACCATTCTGCACATCATCCACCAATTCACAATAGTGTGAGTGCTGTGGCCAGAAATTTGTGCAGCATCGCGAATAGTGCCTTTCATGAACAGGAACAACCAAATGATTTCCAATACCTGAGTCAGAGGAAGGTTAGTCTTATGTCACACACCGTTATTCGCAAACGATAGGAATGATCATCCAGTACGCAACGACAGTTGCTTTCGACATGCATGGGCAGGGCAGCGCCAAACGTCGTTTCGGTTTTTCCGCTTCCATTCTTTCATCATCCTGCCGCACGACTTACCGTGCTTACCGGGACGTCGCATCGATGTACGTAGAATGTTGCGCTGTCGAAGCGTTCTTAACGGTTCGTTCTCAGATGGTACAAGTTCTCGGTATCGCATTCTCAGGGACGCGGTCTCAGCTTCTTTCACAATAGTGTCTTGAGTATTGTCACTTGAGGAAGCCGTACTGTAGGGGTTTCCGAAACGAGTAGGTGTACGTAAGTAGGCGCCAAATATCCGTAACGTTATTATTAAAGTGGGGAGGTGAAAATGCATCAGCACCATCGATTTTTTATTAGACATACTCTCGAGACCTATTTAAGTCCCTCGTTAGCAATTTTCACGTATAGGTTAGTATTTTTGGTGAGACAAAACCTACACTCAGTAGATATCAAAGATGCCGACAAGGTAATCTTTTAATGGCTTTCCTTCGCGCTTTCATTTTTCATTTCTCTAAAAGGCTTAGAAATTATTAACGCGGGACCAAGAGCGATGTCAACTTCCTTGGTGCGTTGTACTTTGACATTTACAGTGTAGTGTGCTTAAAGGAACGGGAGCAGAGCCAAGATGAAGAAGACTCTCCAAAGATTAAGTGATTAAAATAACAACTTGCGACCTTTCGATTTATCGCTTGATATAAAAGTCCGTCTTGCCGACCCTGTAGAAGTACAGAAATTGTACTTTCTAACTTTTCAAAAACATAATAATAACGTACTGGCTGCTTAAGATTGTACTTGATATGCGTTGATTCGCCGCGAATCGCATTTTTCGAGACTGCGTCCAGACGTCTTGGTTTGCCAACAGGCGACTGTAAAAGGCTCGTGATCTACATGATGAGCTACATTGTTCTATTTTTAACTTATTATTCTTTTTATCCCTCTATTATCTGGTTGCTTACAGTCAGATGCTAATACACCTGCAGAAGCACTATTTCAAAGATGCCTATCTTACCGCGAACATTCACATACTCAAAAACACTGCTTACGACAACGAGCACCATATCCCATTGAATAGAGAATGTCCAGTCACGTTTTTGAATCTCACAGAACACAGATAATTCTCTTCCAACAAGAATCTTACCGGATCACCTTCAGACTATTCTTTGGCAGTATCTCTCAACCACTTAAGAGTCTTATTTGGAATCGTAAAATTCGCCGAATAGAATATTGCTTGTATTGCGATTATTGCTTGGTCTAGGTACACCAAAATATGCCAACATGTAAGATACACAGTAGTCGAAGTTGAGTGTATTTCTTGCTATCATCATCCATGTCTGATAGAATTTTCAGACTCATTACTCCTGAGATCTAGGAAACTTCGCTAGATAATCAACGTTAAAATAGGTCTCTCTGTTACATCAGCCCATTAAGAATTCAGTACCTCTTGATGGTTCATTTGCACAGCATTTCTAACAATCAGAAATCACTTCTTTTATCGAGACTATCTGTTAAGCGTATTAGACTCAGCTTAAATTATTTATAACAACGCAATCGTCCGTGTGATGAAGTTGCTTCCTGCAGTTTTTTCAAGAATCAGCTCCCACAACGCTAGCAAAACACCGTACCAATTTGTCAGAAGCGTCACGAATGAGCTAACTCTAGAGTGCACTGATTCAACTACCATTTCATCCTACATCTGGAGTAATAAAAGCATAATTCTGGGAGAAGAGAGCTTAAAACTGTGCAGTTTTGAGAATAGCCAATGATTCTGATTTGAAATCCCTAACTAAGGTTTTAGCTATCGTTCCTATATTAGTCTGTAAATGAGCCTACACGATCTCCGATTTTTGGTCACCGACAAGCTCAATTTGAGCCACACCCCTGTGCTTCTCTCATTAGAAGTAGCCAAGCAAATCCGCTTGACCTCTAGTTGTGTACAAGAGCTTGATTCAAGACAGTCCCTCCATAAACGGCCGAACAATCACAATCTAGAAGCTATTCGGTTGTATTCTAAACCAAAAGAAGCATGCACGCCGCGAATGACGCCTTGTGCTTCATTATCACTGCAAAAGAGAATCCAATTCCCCGTCTTTTCCCGGCTGATGAGCCGAAAATCGAGCGACTTGTTTTAATGATCATCTCTTCAGGTGTTTCTCGATTTTCAGAGCTTCCAGAGCTTCTTGTAAATATTTTGTAATTAAGGCACATATCGCTCCCACAGCTTGCAGTATTTGCAGGAGATCGGTTGAAGATACAATGAAATATTCTTTGGTGCAGAGTGCAAGGCTGAAAACGCAGGTGCACTGAAGTTCAACGCCTTCATAAAAGACGATAGCATCGATCGATTCCATTGTGAGAGCAACCGGGGAAGCCCAGTCCGATATAGAGAAGCTAATAATTCCCTCAGCGAGCATTCGTGATGGAAGGAGTCACCTTTGAACGAAACGTAGTATACCGCCGGCTGTAACTCAGTCGAATGCTAGGTTTCGTACAAGGTGCCGAGCTTTTCATCCCATATTTATTTTTTCTCGCTCGATTACGCAGCTCCTCGAGAAAGTGATGAAAGCCGTTCTGCTGGACATCGTTGTGATTCCTTCCGGAGCTTGGGATACTGTTGCGGGTTAACTCGCATATTGTTCACGTCGAGTATCACTGATTCTTAACTCAGATTTTTCTACAAATACTGAGAATTCTTACCACTTTTTGAAGATAGACCTTCTAGAGGGGGGTTAGTAACCAATATACGAAAGGGTACCTCTTTCTGGTACTATGCTATTCCGCTCACAGCAATGAACCGGCCTTGACCCGTTGTTACAAGATGCTGAATAAACATGTCCCTATTTTGGGCTTGGGCAATGACCCACTGCTAGAAGTGAGATGCAAGATATGCTGCTCGGCAAATCTTCACTGCACTGGATACGGAATCCGGATGCGAAATTGGCTCTTCAACTTATTTCTTTGAACTCCTTGCATTCATCTACACATTGAGGGAAGCGTGACTTCCGTTCTTCATTTTATAATTTCCTGAATAATGCTTCCTGTGTTCGATTTTATGGAATAATATGAGCTCAGCATGTTCTAGTTGTCGTGCAGTCTCTATTCTACGAATCGATCAATCATTTCCCGGTACCTTTTCCGGAATCTCAAAAGTTCTTTGAAACAATACTTAGATTTCTTTCTTCCGTGATGCCATTCACATCGTCTGAAGTTATCTAGAATCTTTTTTGACGCTCATCCACTCCATTTACTAAGATTCTATCAGGCCATGATTCAATTGCTTCATGATTCCAATAATTTGCTGAAATAATATTCCCGTGAGTTATGCGGTACCCTTCCAAAATACACTGTATTCATAAGAAAAGGGCTCCTGCGCGAGAATAAATCCTTCCTGAGCTTCGGTTCGGATTTATAGGCCCAAACCAATGAAGATACAAGACAATTACTGAAAGAAATAATTAGTTCGTGAGATCTTCAACGGTGTGCTGCTTTACCGAACAAACAGAATATTAACGTTGTTTGCTTTCGAGAATGTAGTTCAACTTACTCTAGCCTGTACCTTGGATTGAAGTTCCGATTATTTTCTTTAGGTCTATTTATCGTTGAATTCCAGTCTCATTCAATTGTCTTTTCTTTCACCGATTTGCATCATTCATTTCTAATTCTGAGACAGTTCAGTCCTTGGGACTCAAAAGCGTAGCGATATCACACTGTTATTGAACGAACTGGAGGATTCGTATGGATCTTATATAAGAATATACTCATCTCTTCGTATTCTATACCGCTTTGGAATGCAAGCCACACAGTATGCCTGCGTAACATCAATATCTGTTTGGTTGTGTTTTTTGCGATTTTTTATGTAGCCGGCACATCTCTCCTACTTGCGATTTCAAATCTTATAGGCGCGTTAGAAAACAAGATCAGCCGAAATCGTCAAATATTATAAAAACAGGAGAAGCATAAATAAATTCATTCTACTTTTCGTTCTCGGAAATTATGTTAGCAAAATCAAAAATTGAATTAAGACAGTTTAATTTTATAAAAATAACAACAAGGAGAATCAAACAAAATTCATGTTCTTTGCACGTCACACTGTCTTTGATATTTTAGTTAAAAACAAAAAACAAGTCATAAACCCTCACTTAACAGCACCTGCATTTTGAAAAATGAGGTTTTTCACGAACAAATGTGAATGAATTCCATTGTCTCACGAATTGATTGCATCTACGAATTCAGCCAAAAAATCGAATTTTCAATATATTAATTTAGAATGCTGAAAATAGAAGCCAAAAAGAATCAGTCATTGCATGATTTTTTCTAACCGACGATCAATAGCAATCCAGGTAGATATATATATATGATGTACTACATCAGTCAATATCGCTCTATAATAACTAAATTTTGTTCTGTTATTGGTATTTCTTTGCCGAAAATCCACGGAAAATGAAGTTTAATAGCACTATGTGAAAAAACTGAGTTTTTGTTTTTGTCAACCGAAGAATCCTATGTTAACACTTCTTTTATTTGGTATCTTTCCTCGATAGTGATATTTTATCTCCTGCATAATAAAGTCTGTCTTCGTTCAGCCATTCGGTTCAGCTTTATCAACCGAAACTTTGAAAATTTTAAATTTTCGGCTGGATTGCGTAAACGAGAATACTGTGTGAAACAACCTTTTAACGTCTTTGCATTAATGCGTGCAACAAATGAAGCACTTAACGAGACTGTTTTGAAATTTTCTATTGGGTTGCTGAATTACGTTGCATCATTAATATTACGATCATTCTAATACAAATAGACTGCACTGTTAATATATCCGATTATGTTTTAGTGCACCACCACAGGCTAATAGGAAATCGACGATTATTTAATTGAAACAGGGAGCAGAGAAGAAATGCACAATCTAGGTATTTTGGAACGGACTAATTTTGTATCGTATGAAACGAAACGTGAAAATAAAACAAACTAATCGCCGGAATGCATCTATAAATACAACGTAGATCATTGGCACGCGAGGCTTGGATTGAGGACAATCTTTGACGTGTTGTGGGTGCTGGATGGATTTGCCCACAATGCCAGCACCTCGCCGACCTAGTCCTACGCACAACAACGGCAATGCACACAAACGAGCACGGCTCGTACCGGACGCATCGCAAGCGATATCCATCGACGATACTTCTGACGTTGAGATTGTTGAAGTGATTAATATTTCCGATACCGAAGTAGAGTCGGTTCCGCCTACTGCTCCAAGGAGGGATGCGGTTGACCCGAACCATGTGGCGCAGAAAAATCTCTACTTTGCTGTCGTGCGTGGAATGGTTCGAGGGGAGTGTTGGAGTGGAGTTACTTCGTGTGCCACCTGCGCGTATTCGGCAATTCGCTTCGCGCCAAAGGGGGCATCGAGCTACGTCGTTCCTGTGCGAAGACAAAAAGAGGCGTACACTATTGTTGAAGAGGAGTCAATTTCTGCACAAATATCGGCGCACGACCAACGCTCTGTCGACCCAGAACTTCTGGACGTTATCGTGTACACCGATGGGTCTTTCATAGACGCGACCAGCAATATGGTCCAAAAGGTGTGGATGAGTATAGCGAACGAAGAGCGTACGGCCTACAGCGGTTACGGCGTATTCTTCGCACAGGACTGTGCTTTTAATGCGTGCGGCCCTGTGCCCGGCGCGCAAAATGTCAAAAGAAGTGAACTGTACGCAGTTTGCATTGCACTTGAAACCGTTGTGGAGAACATCACATGGGCGGGCCGTGTTCTTGTACGCACTGATGCGACACTCCAAAATATCCCGATGATGAGCCGTACACACGCGAAGGACCAGTATAAAAGTGTGGAAAACGCTGATGTTTGGAAACGTATTGAGGCTTCTTTGTGCAAGCTAGAGGACCGCAATGTTGTCGTCATTTTCGAATGGGTTAAGTCGCATGCCATGAGCTGGGGAAACTATTCGGCGGACAGGCTCGCAAAGGCTGGTAAGTTATTTCATTTTCATCGCTGTTCTGTTCTTTTCTCTAACACAATCTAGGAGCGCTCGCTGACCTTTCAGTATCCCAACAGTACAATGCGGAAGCCAACATTAGATGGGAAACGTACAGACCGAAACCGGTTATCATTCCGCCCGATAAATACGCGAAATCGCTCACTTACGCGGATCTCGGCAACGTCACTTGGGTTAATCGACAACAAGAGGTGGACAAATGGAGAAGCCGAAAGAGAGCCCAAGAAATGGAGTCTTGCTTAACTCGGAAGGCCGTGAATAACGATGGGGTCTGGGCGGTCTTGTCCTAACTGTACCTTATAAAATAATCAACTGACCTACTTACCAGATGATTGCTTAATCTAACACTACAAATGATCACTGCATATTGCAAGTACGAAGGCAAACGTAAAGAGGTGGAAGAACTATTTCGTTTAGAATCGTGAGCAATGCCAAGTTGCACAAGAAACTAGTGCAAAGCGTTAAACATCAAACTCCTAGAGAGCTGATTCCAACGCTGCGACTCTGGATTCTAACGCGGCACGTAGTGCGTTCACTTCTTGCAATTCGCGCTCAGCGTCAATTAACATTTTCTCAGTGGCTCGTGCCTGCTCTTTGTAGGCCGCCTCCTCAGAAGCTGACAAGAACATGTAACTTCCCGGGACGATTTCAACACGTCTGCTCGGATCTGACTTCTCATTTGAAATTGAAGGAGCAGCGACAAACTCGCCGAAGTCAACGTTGGATCGACCTGGAACACCACGCTTGATACCTACGAATCCAGAGGTGCCCTCCATCATCGTGGTCATGAAGAATTTCGACGCAACGCCCGCACCGTCCAGACTTAACACACGGTTCGAGTTCTCAATGCCAATCTCATTAGCTCGGGTAGTTAGCGACTTATCGGTACGCCCTGGCGAGCCGTTAATGGAACACATTCGATTGAACTCCTCAATTGTCGGATAAGTTCCTTTGAACTGTGGACCAGGGATATAATCATCTCCGAAAGCCTTCTCGTATTCTTCTGAATCAATATAACTGTTGATATCGGCCTCGAATCCTTCGTTCGCAATACGTGCAATATGTTCCGACATCTCGGCTTTAGAAACCGGCCCACGACCGAGCAGGTGCTTCAGGTTAAGCTCAACTGCACGCATCGGTGTACAGCATTCGAAAAAGCGACGACGATATGTTTCACTTAACGCAACAGCACGCACGAATTCGCGCAAGGGTATCTGACCGGCGCGATACATCGATTCCGCTTTGTACACTTCTGCACGCTCTTCTTCCATTACGTACGCGTTGCCAAACACCTGTTTCCAAACTCGCGTGCACATGATATCCTTGTCTTCAACGGAGATCGCGCCTGGATTCGGTTCAAACAAGAATCTCTGTAGAGTGATTCCTTGGTCGCCGATTACCATTTTGGTGGTAGTGCTCTTCGATGTGTTATTTCGAGCGGTGCGTGCGGGGGCAGTACCACAGATGTGGCGAAGACCATTCTGCAGTGAGATGGTGTTCACTCCTCCGACAGGCACGAACGCGACCATTATTGTTGAAGTTGGGACAACTGGCTGCAAACGAATCACTGTATGTGGATGCGTACTGATGTTATTTATGTTGAGCTGCGAGCTCGAAGATTGGGTGCAACCAGCCTGTGCAAGGAATCAAATCCAACAAGCGTTTGACCAACCAGTTCGAGAATTCACATTTTCAAGCATGTGATTGGAAGCTGAATCCATCAGTTTTGTATACTTAGTAAAATCACTAATATTCCGCTTGTTATTTATCTGAAATACTTGGGGATGTATTCTGAACCGATCTGAGTAAATTCAGTGTAGGCAGCACTTTTCGCATGGGGTGCAAGTTGCAGCGATGAGCGTGCTGCTGGAAACGTCAATCGGTGACTTCGTACTGGATTTGTACCATGTAAAAGAACCCGAAGCGTGCACGAACTTTTTGAAGCTCTGCAAGCTGAAAAGATACAACGATGGGCGCTTCTACCATATTGAGCGCAACTTCGTAGCGCGTGCGTGCGACCGTGATGGTGATGAGTCTGCACCTGGAGAAAGTCTCTATTCTCTTGCAGATTTACCTGCCCCTACTAAACCTCGTGAAAACTTACGCACTACACATGCGAAAGCCGGGGTTGTTAGTTTTCCCCATGCTGGCAACGGCTCGCAATTTTTTCTCACCCTCGCAAACGGACTCGATTATCTCGACAAGGACCACACTGCCTTTGGAGAAGTGGGAGAAGGATTTGAAACTTTGAAAGCGCTTTCTAATGTGCAAGTATCCTATGAGCATCGTCCGTTTCGAGTGATTCGAATTCGTCACACCATTGTGCTACATGACCCTTTTTCAGACCCCGACAAATTGCCGCCGATTCCAGCCTCGCCACCACCCGCGCAAGAACCGCCGTCTGGATATTTGCCAAGTGACGAAGAAGCAGATGGTGGCATTGGTATGCTTGATGAGGAAACGTTGCGTGAACGAGAGGCGGCTCGAGAAGCACAGTCACGTGCCGAAGTGTTGGAAATGATTGGGGACCTTCCGGATGCAGACGTGAAACCACCGGACAATGTATTGTTCGTGTGTCGTTTGAATCCGGTTACAGAAGGCGAAGACCTCGAGATTATTTTTTCTCGATTCGGCTCTTGCCGCGCTGATGTTGTGTACGACTCTCAGACAGGAAAGTCACTGAATTATGCGTTCGTAGAGTTTGAAAATGCACAACAATGTGAGCGGGCTTTTCACAAAATGGACAAGGCACTTGTAGACGACCGCCGCATCCATGTCGATTTTTCACAATCTGTGAGTCGACTCTGGAATGAAAACAGAAGACGAAAACATGGGAAAGCAAGATAAACGACTAACTTTTACTTCCTTGAACCCCTGCCCTTCGATTTGCGGCGGCCTTTAATTTGAATGCTGGGGAATGTGAGCGGGACTGTTAAGCGAGCCCTGTAGTTATTATAGTCGTCGGATTTGTTCTTGCTCTTCGAGATTTTCCCTCCAACTCGCACCACAATCAACACCATGTCCTTCGGGGTGATATTTAACGCCGCAGCCAACTCGGCAAGACCCTTGCAATTCTGAAATCCCTCAATGGTTAGCCAAAGCACAGCTCCCGTATAAATCATCAAATCATTCAACTGCTGCGTTCGTACGAACTCCGACGTCTCCACATCCTGTTCCATGAATCGGTCCAGCAATATGTTCACATGATTCGGATGGATCTTTAGTTCCTCAGTTATTTGTCTTAGTCTCCCCCGTGTGATTCGCCCAGGTACACGAATCAGGTAGATGATTAGGTGCAAATAATAGCAGGCTATAGCGCGACGATGCCGCAAGGTTTCGTCGGAAACGTCGTACGCGTTCCGCAGCAGTAGTTTGAAAACAAACTCGTTCCATCCTGGGTTTGTTGGCGCGGGCGATTCGCGCAAATCTGAGAGTGCACTCGAGGCCAAGTTGCCGAGTTCCTCGAGTTCCTGTTCACTCACTAGTTTTTCAAGTGGGTATGCTTCAGCTGGTGTTTTCGCATCGATGTTGTGTGGTGGTGCGAGATGGCGCGATGTACCGTCGGCATTGGGTGTGATGGTGTCTGCTGCTTTTTGTTTCGCCACCATCGCACTAGCCTTCACTGTGTATTGATTCGCTACCTGGTCATCAATTTTCTGTTCGATTTCCCGGCGATAGTTCCTGAAAACGTTCCTCGACTTGGAGGTTCCAAAACGAGCAAGAAACTCGTCGCGCTTGTCGTACGCTGACATTGGCTCCTCTTCCTCCTCCTCTTCCTTTTCAGACTCTTCAACGTCTGAGGCATGATCACCTTGTTTAGTACAACCCGAAGGATATACAGTAAACAGCATTTCGGTCTCGACGAGGTGACATTCTCCAGTTTTCTTGTTACGCGCGACGATAAATGTATCGATGTCAACAGTATCGACATTTCGAAGCCCTTTGTACTCTAACCCATCAATTTCCGCAGTAACTTCTTCCGGTTCATGTTTCATACTCCCTTCGCTTCTCGGCACTTTCAGCTTAACAATAGCATTGTCCACATCTTCCGCTTTTCGTTTTGGTCGAAAATCAACAAGCACCGGATGTTGTTGGTCTTCATTCGTGAAGTCCGTTGTTGAGTCGAGCCAGTCCACGGTCTCAACCGAACATTTTTGAACCATAGTTCACGCGAGAACTCAGCACATCCAAGTTTGCACCCAGAACACAGTCCGGTCTGTTCGTGCACTCGGTTACAATGTAGAGTGCTCTACGCGTTTCTGGGAGGATGATTCGCCGGTCGTAATTTAGATCCAAGTTATTTGCTTACAGCGACGGTTTTCCTTGGGGTGGAAAATGTTCAACATTCTACTAGTTGCCACGGGAAGTGTAGCGGCGATTCGGTCGGGACGGTTAGCAGAAGAAATTCGAGCGGAAGGTCACAACGTTCGTTTAGTCCATACCGCGGCTGCGGAAAATTTTCTTGGAGCGGAACGAAAGTTACCTTCATGGTTAGAAGTTTACAATGACGATGGCGAATGGCAATCATGGAAAAAATTGGGTGACCCCGTGCAACACATCGACTTAAGGTGCGTTTCGCATGACATGAACTTCTATATGTAATGATGAGAGCAGACTCTAATCCTTGTAGAAATTGGGCTTCTGCGTTAGTTATCGCACCTTTAGATGCGAACACGCTCGCGAAAATTGCAAACGGGATATGTGACAACCTGGCTACTTGCATAGCACGTGCATGGCCAGTTGGTCAGAAGCCCATGTTCATTGCACCCGCAATGAACACTGCTATGTGGGAGCACCCCATCACCGAAACCCATCTCAGCACATTGCGAAGCTGGGGAGTGAAGGTGATAAATCCCGTGGTGAAAACGCTAGCTTGCGGCGACAAGGGCGTAGGTGCAATGGCGTCCCGTGTCGACATTGTGCAGCACATTACATCAGTGTCCGTGAATAAATTGTGAAACGCAACAAGCTTCAAGCAGGCACCTCGCTCCCCGCCAGACGGAAACTTGACCGTTCTTCGTGGCTCCCTGCAATTAACGGGCAAAATATTTTTGAGAGACAGTTTGAACACCGCCTTCTCGATGTGCCTGATTCTGTTCATTCTACACCTCCTCTTCGTCGTCGAATTTGGGTGTGCGCCGCGATCCCGATTTCTCATCTTCGCACTTCTCTGATCCCTTAGACCATCCAGCATTCGTTCGACCGACAGCTTGTCTACCCGCGTAGCTTACCCCCGAGATGCAGCGTTTCTTTCGGTCTGCCCAGCAAGCCGAGAAAGATGAGGTTACAACGAGCTCCAAGGAAACATGTCGTTTCCCTCCCCCACCTGTCGACGCCGGACCATTACCTGTGAATCAAAAAGTCGATGCTTCTGCATCTAACCATGGGAAAGTTCTGTCTTCTTTGCGAAAGCAGAAGTCAGGTTCTTCTGTATCTCATGGCGCTAGTTCTACTAGCTCGATTCGTGATACCCTTCGGTCCCCTCCACCTGATCCCAAGATCGCTACTGCACCTGAGAATCGAAAAAACGTTGCTGTTCTGTCTACCACAGCCGGTAACTTCAAATCTCGCGGAAGTGTTGATGAAGCACCACTTCCGCGTGCTACGAATATCACAGCAGCAGCGGAAGCGAACCGACTCGGAAGTTCGAATAGCGTTTCTCCAATTTTTCGGGAATCAAGCATTCTATCTGCTAGCGCCAAAGAGCCAGGCAACGGAAATGAAAGGGCCGACGTAAATGGCTCATCATCTTTACCAAGTTCCAGTTACCTCCCGAAGATATCGAATACCACTACCGAAAGTGAGAGTCTCTCGATAGTTGAAATTAAGCGAGAGAAGGACCTTTTTAAGGACGTCAGGGGTCACGCGGCAAATCGAATCGGACGACATTCCCTCCCGAGTACTGAGCGACGTGTTCGCTTTTCAGAACCACCTGCCGATAATGGGTTGATATTTGTTCGGCCCAGTGATGTGTTTTCTGACGCCGAGGAAGAGGAAGAACCCACAACCCCGAGAAAGCGCGCCATACCTCAGAGCCGTTCATTCATGACCCCGCCCCGTACTGAACGCAACAGAATTCCGCGGTCTCAATCACATCGCGTACATTCTGACCTTATGGGCTCGTCATCATTGTCCGAACGTCGTCAGGAACGACAATCTTCTAATCGGTTTGCCCCTTCCTCGCGCAAACGAAGCGAAAATCCCAAGTCACCGGTGCGTAGCGCTTTGGGTGCTGCAGTTTCGTTTCCTTCACGACTAAAGCAAATGTGGTATCCCAAACCTGAGGTGTGGGGTGAGGGAATCAAGGCTGCATTGCTTTACTTACCAGACAGTGAGAATGATGGGCGTGCCAGGTCTGCGCTTCGCAGCACGAAATTGGCGGGCATGTCATCGATTCATGACCAACAGGAAGTCGTTAGACCAGGCATGCCCTTCAAGATTTTGGTGGTAGGAACCCATCTAGGAGTTTCTGCCAGAAAAACGCAGGCTCGTGCAGCGTTCAGTGAAACAGTTGTGAGGAGTCGGGACCCAAATATCGAGCCACGCAGTCTCTCAGCAAATCATGCACCTCGCGAAGGAAATGGAGCTGGGTACATGCCAGTGCCAGATCACCGCAGTTTGGTGCTTGACGCTTCGTCAATTGGAGAAGGGAATGGTAACCAAATCCAGAAGCTGTCTATGCATGTCGTACTCGGAGATATGAAAAAGCCATCGTTACAGGATGACCCAGTCCCATTATTGAAACTGGCACTGGACGATGGTCCACGGTATGTTAACAAGGACATAACGTGGGAAATTTGTTCACCTTCGGACAAAAGGGTAAGGCGAGGCGCGATACCACTGAGATACGGGTACTACTTTATCTTGGGGGAAGCATGCAGCCTAAAGCTGTACTGCCAGGCAGTAACTCCAGAGCACATGAGGCTCGTCGCAATGACGCAAGTTCCGCGCGGAGTGCCGAAGAAAGAGTTGCCTAGTCTAGTGAAGAACTTATCTTACTTGGTTGTCCGTATTAGCGAGGCATGATTGCTGTTTGCATTGTTGCCCAGCTTGGGGACCGATCAGAAAGGAATTTGGAAATTAAATGTTCAGTTACGTAATTTTATAACGCTGGCCCTCACGTAACCCGATTCAGTCAACCTGACTACTGAATTTGCCATCCTCTGTAGCGAGCAACCTCATTTCTTTGGAGTTCTGTTTGCAACACCGCCGTCTTTCCAATGTCGGGTGCAATCGTGGACGCGCTCTTGTCACAGGCCGGGAGCTTGCGAGGTATTATGGATTCTTTCTCCGATGAGTTCGCGGGTCGGCAATGGAGCCAAGCGCCAGCACCCGTGGGTCAGTTTTTTGAGAACCTGGAGAAACCGCCCACGAGGTTGCGCAGCGTTGCGGCATGGAAGGAGCGTGTTAGCCATAACTCCCGACTATTCCAAACCAACTACCTCATTATCGTTGGGTTGTTTCTTCTGTTCTATATCGTGACACACCCACTCAGCGTTCTCATCATGTTTGGTGTTGCTGCGGGATGCATAACGGCAGCTTCACCCAATCCGCCGATGTATATTCAGGGGCGGTTGCTTAGTCCGCAAGAACGGCTCGTCGCCGCCGCCGCAGTCAGTTCTGCCGTGCTCTGTATTTTCGGTGTTTTCAGCTCGCTTACCACTAACATCATGCTCTCCACAGGTGTATGCACTGTGCATGCCACAGTGCGACGTGTTGGAACAGCCGAAAAGGTCGAAGAACTCAAGGAGAAATTCAAGGAGAAAATTGAGGAATTGAAAGGAAACTGATCTACGAGGTGTGGAAAGCGTGAACTCCTACTCCAAATCGTTTTATTACTGTCTCAAGTACCACTTACTAGCGGCGCGACGAAGAGATACTTCTCTACTAGATCCGCTCGGGCTTACTAAACTTTACTTCCAATTTCATCGTTTATGTGTAGCACGTTGTCTTCCCGCTTACGCGCGTAGCGTACCATAACCTCATTTAATGAAGCATCAGAAATCAAAAACTTCTACGGTCGTGAGGTATCTGTCTAACATTATCGGGACTTACGTAGCGTGCACTAGATTTTCTGAGTCATCGGAAAGGCGATATAGACGTAGCAGATGGCCAGCTCTGCTCATCCCCGATAATGAACCATTTACCATTGGGAGCCCCGTTCAAGTGAAATCTTTTGACATCGAACACTCTGCGCAAGTAAGTCGCCATATATCCGGAGGTTACTGTGCAGTCACACTCGATATTGTTCATGGTTACCGGTATTGGGTTATTACGAGAGTTTCGCAACAAGATGTTGAAACTGCATTTTACAACCGGCCTCTTCGCAGAGCACTCTGGCCTGCAAAGAGAGCAATATACCGTTCTACCTACAACTAGTATCACAAAGAATAAGTGGCTTGTACTGGTGCAATGATCACTGATCCCTGGCCGCCACTTTCCTTTCGCTTGATTGCTTGTTAGCCATTTCCGTTACTTTTTACTGAGGAAAAACTGGTATGCTGCAGAACGAAAAGAATCAGTTAGTGAACAATACTTCGCGCTCCAGGCCGCATTTCTGTACTTACCAATATTGTCATCCTCACGGAAGCAGCGATAGCCGAGATCACGCACAAATCGGTCGAGTTGTTCCCATTTCCCATCCACTGCAACTAAGCCGCACAGTACACGACCTACATCAGCGCCATGGTTACGATAATGAAACAAGGAGATGTTACAACCTTCCGGCAACGCTTCAAGGAACTTTTTCAGTGCTCCAGGTCGTTCTGGGAAAAGAAAACGGTAAAGTGCTTCGCGGCCCGGTCCATCATCTCCCGTTCCTCCTACAAGATGTCTCACATGCAGTTTCGCCATCTCGTTATCAGTAAGGTCGTGTGCTTCGTATCCCGACGCTTCTAGTAGTTCCATGATACCGCTGGCTCCTTCACGCGATGGCACCGAAGCACCAACAAATACATGCGCAACATCTTTCTGACGGTACCGGTAATTGAACTCTGTGATATTCACGTCATTTCCCAGTGCGTTGATCAGTGCACGAAATGACCCCGGACGTTCTGGAATAGTGACTGCTACAATAGCTTCGCGACCCTCACCTATCTCAGCGCGCTCACTCACGTGTCTTAAACGATCGAAATTCGTATTGGCACCACTGGTCACGGCGACATAGGTTTCATCGGTAGTGTTACGGGCTGCAACATATGCCTTCACGCCAGCCACTGCCAATGCTCCCGCCGGCTCAAGAATGGAGCGAGTCTCTTCGAACACGTCTTTGATAGCCGCGCAAATTTCGTCTGTGTCAACTAGAATCACCTCATCAACGAGTTCACGACAGATACGAAAAGTCTCGCGCCCAACCTCCACAACAGCAACACCATCTGCGAAAGTTCCAACAGCGTCGAGTGCTACTCTCTTTCCGGCAGCCAGACTTCTATACATGGCATCCGCGTCACGAGGTTCGACCCCAATCACACGAATGCTAGGACGAAGTCGTTTCAGCACCGTAGCGATACCGGCAATAAGTCCGCCCCCACCAACAGGTACAAAAACCGCATCAAAGTTGCTGCACTGTCTCAAGAGCTCAAGCCCAACCGTGCCTTGTCCCGCGATGATATCGGGGTGATCGAAAGGAGGGATGAAAAGCATTCCGCTTCCATTCGCAATGGCAAGCGCACGTGATTTGGCCTCATCAAAATTATCCCCATGCAAAATCGTGTTTGCACCGCGCCGCTTCACGGCGTCAACCTTGATTTTGGGTGTCACAGCAGGCATGACGATTGTCGCAGATATGCCCAGTTTTTGAGCAGCGAGTGCAACACCCTGAGCATGGTTTCCCGCAGATGCAGCCACCACTCCACGACTAAGTAATGCTGTATCGGTTCGCGCCATCATGTTATAGGCGCCTCGCACCTTGAACGATTTCACATCCGTAGTGTCTTCGCGCTTAAGCAGAATCTTGTTATTCAGTCGCGACGATAAAAGCGGGGCTTCCTCAAGCGCCGTTTCTTTCACTACGTCGTACACGCGAGAAGTGAGTACGAGGTCGAGGTAATCACCACCGACGTCAGGGCCAAATCGAAAAGCGGATTCAGGTTCATCGCAAGCGATAACCCGTGCCGGTGCCGGTTGTGTCGCGGTCATTGCGATAGAGCCGTGGCGGTTGAGGCTCCATTTCGAAGGTGATGGAGAGATGACAGGATGATGCGCATTGGACCCACGGATATGGTGAAATGGGGCCTGAAATGCGACAGAGATGGATAGCATCACTAGCAAGGAACTGCAGAATCAAGTCAAAGTCGAGCTTGTACCGAATCGAATACAGCACTTGGGAATGCAAGTAGACAAATTTAGCCCCAGATCCTCGCGGAACAAAGAGAGGGTATCGGCGGTGAGAGATTCGTCGATCCACAGCGACGATGCAGTACCGTGAGGTGTGGCATTTTTTAATCGATTTATTCGCTGTGTCACCCTGGACAGGTCACCAACCGCACGAGCGAGATGAAGACAGGAGAGTAAAGAAATGGCCGGTTGGTTTTTAATGAACACGCTGTAGAAGGAATCGAGGCTACAGTTTTTCGTGCTCCATCCACACCGCGCGCCACCATCCAACATAGCCACCACACCACCATCCAGCAGCCGCAACGCGCACGTGGTTAGCCGCACTCGAAACGGTTGCAAACAAAAAAGGAGCACCTAACACTGGCGACGAGCGATAGCTCATTCTATCGCCAGGGAGAGGCCGAACTTAGGCGCCTTCATTTCTTTCACGTCGAACTGCGTGCTCAAGGTGAGCGTGGTCTCCGGGCGAATCAACTGCAAGTACGTAAGAGCGAGCGTTCCATCGCTGGAAAGTTTGCCTTTCAACTTGGTTTCGGCGTCGAGAGCTGAAGCGCAACCCATCGTCAAAGCGGTAGTTTCCTTCTCGCGATTGTAGGTCATTTCCGCCGCTACCGCGAAGTCCGGCTTCACCTGGTGCGAGTAGCTCAGTTTTCCGCTGGCACCCTTGTTCAGAACGTGTAGAGTGAGTTCGCTCTCTTTGCCATCGAAGTACGAAAGAGCCGAGTTGACTCCGTTCACTTCACCCTTGTCCACATCGTAGCCCGCTTCCGTGCCGAGAACAGCGAAACCAGCCATGTTGTTGGTAGTCATGCGGCAAGTGGCCGATGCCTTGACCTTCTTGCTGTAATAATCGGCGGTCGCCATCAGGGCAAGCGTATTCGAAGCGTACTCGATTTTCGCCTCACCCTTCTTCTGTCCAACACCGAACAGCATCGTGGTCTTCAAGCCATCCAAGCCGAGCTTCTCAAGCTTCAGCTCGGCGGTCGCCGCGCCGTTCGTCAGCAGTTTGGTGGTGAGGGTGCGAGACTTGCCGAACTTCTGCTTGACCTCCAGATCCGCGCCGATTTCACCCGAACCTTTCGGATCCGTCGCGCCGGCCACCGTGTAGGTGCGCCCGTCGTCGGTCGTTGTCGCAACCTTCAACTTGGTGTTGAAGATGAAGTCATCGTTCAGAAGCTCTGCCAGATCGGTTGGTCAGCGAACGTCATCCGCGTGCGCGCATGCCCACGTGGATCGCAGGCGCTACTTACTCTTCGCAGTTTTGCCGAGGTCGGAGTAATGCTTCGACATGGCTGCTCGACGATTTCCTTCGAACGTTGGATAGATTGGTGAGCACTACTGCAGATCGAGCGGATCACCTCGCCGAAAATGAACATGCAACACACGTTCCAGCTGTAATGCCTCGCTTACACTCCCTCTCACTTTCGTTTTGCCGTTTCAATTATTGGCTAAGATTTACACTTATTCAACGTCAAATTAAAATCTGATGATTCCTTGCATCATCAACTAACTGCTCAAAAACACGGTCTATACAGTATTCTCGTCATTCTATCAAATCACTTCACGATTGTTGAAATAAAGAAAATATGCTCTAGATCTCGCCCTGTGTTATTCAAGGTAGCCAAGTTCACGCAATATCAAAATAGCAGTTTGAATGGCCGTGCCATGGGCATATTCCCACATTAACACCACCAACTATTCGATCAATGTGAGAACATAAAGAAGTGAAGATTTTGAAGCGAAAGCTTAGTTGCCGCATCTGCGCACTATGAAGACCACAGATGCCTTATAATCAATGGATAATTTAACTGCCGCTGAGAAAAGTTCAGGCGATAGGCCTATCTTTTCGCAAGAACTTAAAATGCTAGTAGACATCTACCCGTACACGAAATGACAAATTTTATTAAAATTATAATTGTTCAATTAACACCCAGTTTGCTCAATTAAACTGTTCATTATCAGTTTACAAACGAGGAGTATAGAAATTAAAATAATTATCAAAAGAGTAACAATATTGCAACATAAGTATAAAATGACCCCGAAAAATGTAAAATAAAATAAGATCGTTCAAAGACAATACAATTGTGCGCAAATATCTCAATTTCATGGTTGGATTAAAATCAAGCTAAAATAGTGCATCTGTTACTAAGGCCAACCAAACGTTTACAATGACTTGTTGAGCCTCTAATAGCATACACTAAGTTAAGTTTTAATTAAGTTTGGTGAGAACGTTATTTCTACTATGAAATCAAATTGCGTTAAGTAAGTTAAACAAAAACAGATGTAAAATATAAAATGGAATCAATAAATGAAATGGTTAGACATTCAATATTTAATCAATTTCTTCTCTTACCGAAACATTT